>Ga0207678_10006406_pt1 | contig 10455 bp, 5 predicted proteins | sample KBSC63metaG_FD_184319 | JGI IMG/M metagenome (GOLD analysis project Ga0207678, IMG submission 184319) | Corn rhizosphere microbial communities from Kellogg Biological Station, Michigan, USA - KBS C6-3 metaG (SPAdes) (version 2) | ecosystem: Host-associated > Plants > Roots > Rhizosphere > Soil ...
GATTTCAACTCCGCCAGCCAGGAATTGACTATTGACACAAAAATGGCGAATGACACGCCCCGGCTGGATCGAAACGCGTTCAAGCTGACCCTGCTGGAGCCTGCGGCGGTGAACACACGAGGCGAGATGCTGCCGTTCAATTCCTGGGCGGCGAACAGTGTCGACTTGGGCGGTGGAACCAATCTGAAGAACAATCTGCTGATTGATGGCAGCCCGATTGGCATCGGCCACAAATCGGGGTACATTCCGAACCAGGATGCCGTTCAGGAGACGGTGGTTTCGCGCAACAGCGTCCAGGCGGACGCGGGTCACAGCGCAGGCGGCATTATTAGTGTCACCACAAAGTCAGGAACCAACGACTTTCATGGACTGGCTTTTTACTTGGGCCGCTATCCGTGGCTCAGCGCGGAGGCGGACCGAACCAGATTCAGCGAGAATGCTCTCCGCCAGAATATGTTCGGCGGAACCTTCAGCAATCCGATCATCAAGAATAAGCTGTTTAACTTCTTTTCGATCGAAGACTGGAAGGTAAGCTCGCCTAACAGTTATGTGGTCACCGTCCCCACAGCCCTTGAAAGGCAGGGCGACTTCTCGCAGTCGCATAATCCCGATGGGAGCTTACGGACTATCTACGACCCCTACTCAACCGTTGTTGCCCCTGACGGAACCGTGACGCGCACAGCTTTTCCAGGCAACAAAATACCGGCCAACCGGATTGATCCACTTTCGGCAAAATTCATGGCGGCGTTCTGGGATCCGAATAACCCAGGCGATAACATCACGGGCGTAAATAACTTTAAAAAAGGTTATACCGATGCTTACAATTATCTGAACTTCTCCGACCGGGTTGACTACAACATCAACGATAAATGGCACGTGTCGGGACACTTTGGCCGGTACTCAACCGACGATATCACCAGCAATCCGACACCTAACAATTCAGTGCTCTATCAGCCATCCGGCGCGGTGCGTTATGGTGACCAGGTCTCAGCGGATGCTGTTTACGCAGTCAATCCATCGACCGTCCTCAACGCGCACTTCAGTTGGAACAATCTGGGTGACTCCTATTTATCGCGTGAACTGAGTGGCGGATGGGGTCAATTCTGGCCCAATACAGACTTCTACAAAACCTATCAGGATGCCTCAAAAGGGGTGCCGATTTACTATCCGAATCTGAACATCGGGGGCAATTCTTATGGCGGCCCGAATTTCTTCTGGAACCAGGTGCCTTCGGCCGAATCATTCAGCATCGGCGTAGCCCACCAACACGGCAACCACTACATCAAAGCTGGATTCGAATACCGGCGCAGCGGCGGTCCAACACTGGTGACCGGCCTGTCCCAGTTTGTCTTCAACTCTGATCTGACTGCTAATACCTTCAATAATCCAAACCTGAATAAGTCGGGAGATCAATTCGCGACTTTCCTGCTGGGCGCTTTAGACGACCATACCGAAATGATTGGTGGACCTTCGCCGAATCCCATCGACACATTCTTCGCGGGTTATATCGGGGACGACTGGAAGATAACGCGAAACATAACGTTGACGCTGGGCCTGCGAGATGAATATGAGCCAGCCTGGCACGACCCGGATCATAATCTTGCGCGGGGTCTGGATTTGACGCAGGAAGATGCTGCCATCGCGGCGAATCCGCCGGTGATGCCGTCTGCGGTGACGAATATCGTCGGCAACAACTATACAAGCTTCAATGGAATGTGGAGTTTCACCAGCCCTGATCATCCGGGAATGTGGCATCCGCAGAATCTGGCGTATGAGCCGCGAGCGGGTGTGGCCTGGCGTCTGAACGACAAGACATCATTGCGGTTCGGCTATGCTCTGTATTTCACGCCGACGGAGTATCTGTTTACATCGGCTCCCGTATCCGGATTCGAGGACATTGAATTTCTGGAGCCGCCGCTGTTCGGCGTGACGGGATACCAGTATGCGGCCCCCCTGCAGAACGGCGTTCCGCAGGAAAACTTCTCAAATCCTTATCCGGCTAGCAGTCCGTTAGCTCCGATTGCGGGGCGCGCCGGTGGAAGCAACACCGGACGCGGCGGCTCTCCCCTGATCTGGTATCCGCAAAACATGCAGAAGGAGTCCAATAACCGGTTCAATGTTCAGTTTCAGCGTGAGTTGCCTGGGCAGATTGTTGCTTCGCTAAGCTATTTTGCGAACATCGGAACACAGCAGTACAACCAAGCGCTAAACAACATCGATCCACGACTCAAGGAGCAGTACCAAGGTTCCCTGAACACGCAGGTGGCGAATCCGTTTTATCATTATCAGAACCCCACGCTGATACCCGGACCGCTGTACAGCCAGCAGACGGTGCCGCTCAGCAGCCTGTTGACGAAATATCCGTTGTATGGTCCGCTCTACCAGATTGGCGTGAGGGGTGCAGGTGAACGGTATCACTCGATAGAAGCGCAGGTGCAGAAGCGATATAGCCGCGGTTACAACTTCCTGTTCGCCTATGTTTACATTCGGGAAAAGGTGCAGCAGTTCAATAATGATCTGGAAACATATGAGAACCAGCTTGTCTGGCAGGACAGCAATCAGCCGCATCACCGCTTCACGGGTGCTGGAACGTATGAGCTTCCTTTCGGACGCGGGAAAGCATTTCTCTCCAACATGCCGCGTGTAGGAGACGCATTGCTGGGCGGCTGGCAGATTACGGGTTTGTTGACTTACAACACTGGCGATTATCCACGCTTCGGTTCACTGATTGTCACGGGTAACCCGTGTGTATCCAATCCGACTCCAGGCCGCTGGTTCGATACGTCGGTATTCCAGTTACCCAGTGGGTACAAGAATCAGACGAATCCCCTGCAGTATTCATGCCTTGAGGGGCCGTCGTTCTTCAATCTGGACGCGAGCCTGGTAAAGAATATCCACATCACGGAGAAGGTCCAGGCGCAGCTTAAGATGTCCGCCTACAACGCCCTTAATAATTTGAATCGTGGTGACCCGGACACCAATTTCAACGATGCTAACTTCGGCAAGGCGCTATATCAGGGCTCGCCCGGCGGTACCTTTGGAGCGCAGACAGCCGTGTATGGAAATCAGAGCGGAAGACAGATAGAGCTGGGATTGCGGCTCTTCTTCTAAGCGCTCTGCCTGCAGTCGACGTCAAATAGTAGCAGCGGACAAAAGTGTCCGCTGCTACTATTTTTTTGTTGCTCTTTCGAATGACTCGCCGTCAGATGTTAGCTTTGTTGTCGCTTCCGGGCCCTTCCTTGTGGGGTCGACAGGCGGCTTCAAATCCACCCTTTTCAAATCCATCATCAATGGCCTCGCGCCATGTACAGGCTGCGCCGCGTGGGAAGCCATCGGGGCTGCCGTTTCATTCCCGTTTGACCGATATCGCGGCGCAGGCAAGACTCACCGGCATCAGCGTTGGAGGACACCCGAACAAAGCTGATTACGTGATTGAGGCGATGGGGTGTGGAGCGGCTTTCTTCGACTTCGATAATGATGGATGGCTGGATATCCTGGTGCTTTCCAGTTCCCGCTTCGGCGATCCCGCGCCCACTGCCAGCAACCGGCTCTATAAGAACAATCGCGATGGCACGTTTGCCGACGTGACAGAAAAAGCAGGACTGTTTCACAACGGCTACTGCTACGGTGTCAGCATTGGTGATTACAATAACGACGGCCTGGAGGACATTTTTATCACGGGCTGGCCGCAGAATCTTCTCTATCGTAATAACGGCGATGGCACCTTCACAGACGTAACCAAGGAGGCTGGGCTACTTAGCGCGGATTCACGTTTCGGTAGCGGATGTACATTTTTCGATTATGATCGGGACGGCAACTTGGATCTGTTTGTGTCGAACTATGTTGCCTTCGACTTGACGACAGTGCCGCGTGCTGGAGAGTTGGCTAGCTGCAACTCAGAAGGCGTTTTTTGCGGCCCTCGTGGTCTTCCTTATGGAAAGCACAGCCTTTACCGGAATCGCGGGGATGGCACCTTTGAAGACGTGACGGAAGCTGCAGGCATCAGCAAAGCGCCGGCCGGATACGGGTTAACCGTAGTGTCGGCGGATTTTGACAACGACGGTTGGCCGGATATTTATGTGGCGTGCGATTCCACCCCGAGCCTGTATTTCCAGAATCAGCATAACGGCACATTCCTGGAACAGGCGATGGAACGCGGCGTTGCCCTCAGCGAGGATGGCATGGAACAGGCCGGAATGGGAGTGGCGGTCGGCGACATACTTACCAATGGGCAGCTTGACATCGTCAAAACACATTTCGCGGCCGATACGCCTGCGGTCTACTGCAACGACGGAAAGGGCGAATTCCAGGACGACACGCTGCGTTCGGGACTTGGTGTGGAGACCCGATTCATTAGCTGGGGCGTGGGAATCGAGGATTTGGATAACGACGGCAACCCGGATGTCTTCTGGGTGACGGGTGGCATTTATCCGGAACTACAGAATCGAGGTGACCAGCCTTACAAGACACCGCGCATCGTTTTCCGAAGCTTAGGAAAAGGCCGCTTCGAAGAATTGATCGATCAGGCGGGCGCCGGGGTTGAGGCAGTGCACTGCAGCCGGGGCTGTGCTTTCGGTGATTTCGACAATGATGGCGATCTGGATATTGTTGTCGTCAACCAGAATGAATCGCCTTCTCTGCTAAGGAACGATGTATCGGGCGGATACCACTGGCTGAAACTCAAGTTGACAGGAACAAAGTCGAATCGGAGTGCTATTGGAGCGCGTGCTACTGTGCGCTATGGCGGAAAAGCGCAGGCCAAAGAGGTGCTAGGTCAGTCCTCCTATCTCTCGGTAAACGACCGCCGCTTGCATTTCGGCGTGGGCGCGGCAAAAAGCGTGGATATTGAGGTACGCTGGCCATTAGGACTGGTGGAGAGATTCAGCGGCGTGGGTGTGGACCAGCTTGTTCACATTACTGAGGGACGCGGTATTACGCGATACCAGAAATTCAGAGCGGCGTAAGATGCAAGGCCGGCACTGGTTAGCAATTGTTCTTTGTTGCGCGCCAATGTGCGCAATGCCTAATGGGGAACAGAATCGCGAGACGGCATTAGCACACGCAGAGCAAGTAGCTGAGCAGCATCCGCAGTCGGCTGGAGCGGCGAACGCACTGGGAGAAGCGCTGGATGAGGCACGCCGGTATGACGATGCCCGCCAGTCATTTGAAAAAGCAATCCACCTCAAAGCAGGATACGGGCAGGCATATCTTAATCTTGGCTTGGTGTTGCTGCAGCTCAATGCGCAGGACAAAGCGGCCCCCAACCTGGATGAGGCAATAAAGCTGCTGGGTAACACGCCGGAGGCAGGATACGCGCTCTACCTGAGAGCAAAGATCTACACAGCACGTGACGATTATGACGATGCCCTGCGTGCTTTGACCAGAGCAGTAACACTGCGACCAGATCTGGCGGAAGCGTGGTCCGATTTAGGCGCAACGAGAAAAGCAAAACTCGATGACCGCGGCGCTTTAGCCGCGTTTAAGAAGGCTGCGGCCCTGAACCCGGATGATCCGGTAGCGCAGTACCGCCTAGGTGCCGAATATCTGCGCCTGAATGATGCTCGGCTCGCCACCGAACACCTGCAGTTCGCCTATCAGCGCAACCCGCAAGATCAGTCGGTGCTTAATGCGCTGCAAAGTGCCCTAAGGAAACTAGGCAAAACCGCGCAGGCAGATCAGATCCGGGCGCAACTGGCTAAAGTGCTGCGCGACCGCGACAAAGCTATGCAGAACGCCGTGGCCGCCGTCAGGCTGAATGACGAAGGTGCGAATCTTCAGAAGGAAGGGAATCTGCAGGCAGCGCTGGAGAAGTACCGGCAAGCCTCGCAACTGTATCCGGATCACGTAGGAATTCGTGTTAATTATGCGGTCGCTCTGTTGCGGCTGGGACACTGGACCGATGGTCTGAAGGAGCTTCATGAGGCGCTCCGCAGAGATCCCGGGAACACGCAAATCCGGCTGGCCTTAAAAGATGCGCTGTCGCAAGCGCCGCCGGCGCTCATCCCGAAGTGGAGCGACAGCGAAGCCCACTGATGATATGCTGCCCAAAAAATCGGAGCGGCTTTCGACGCGTTAGGTTGAGCTGACGCCTTCGCAGCGATATAGTTTGTAGGAAATGCAAAGGCTAATCTGTTCGTGTACTTTCGCGTTATTGGCAGCGATGAATCTGCTGGCCGATTCGCCGGGACCGGCATTAAAATCGCCGGATGGCCAATTGGTCATCACCTTTACAATCGCGCAAGGCGGGGGAACACAAAGCGATTCCGGTCAGTTACTGTATTCGGTGACGTTTCGCGGGAAGCCACTGATCGACGATTCGAAGCTGGCGTTAACGCTGGAGGGCGCGCGCCCGCTGGGCGAAAACGTGCAAATTACCGGATCGACTCCGTCCAGCACGGATGAAACCTATCACTTGCTTACGGGCCGGGCAAGCACGGTGCGCGACCATTACAATGCGATCCGCCTGGATGTGGCCGAACCCGTAGGCCGCGAACGGAAGATGAGCATCGAAGCTCGTGCTTATGACGATGCCATCGCGTTTCGTTATCTGCTGCCGAAGCAGAATCCGCTCGACGACTTTCGGCTAACGAAAGAGTCGACAGAATTCCGTATGAACCAGGATGCTATCTGCTACGCGCTGGAGCTTCCCAATTTCCGTTCCATGTACGAGAGCGAATACATAAAGCTACCGATCAGCGCATTTGCTAACCAGGGCGGGGTCGCGAGTAAATTCCTGATCGGGCTGCCGTTGTTGATGGATGTACCGGGCGTCGGCTGGATGGCGATTACAGAGGCGAACCTGCGTGATTACAGTTCCATGTATCTGGTGAATGAATCGGGCGGCTGGAATAGCCGCGGCTTCCACGCCGAGCTTGCCCCGAACGGCGACATGCCGGACCTAGCAGTAGCGGGCGCGTTGCCGCATCACTCCGCTTGGCGTGTCTTGCTGATCGGCGACCGTCCCGGCACGTTGATGGAATCGAACGTCATACAAAGCCTGAATCCGGAATCCGAGATCAAGGACACCTCCTGGATTCACGCGGGGCGCGCGTCATGGGATTGGTGGAACGGTAGCATCGGTGCCGATGGCAAGCCTGCCTACACAACCGCCACGATGAAATACTACGTGGACTTTGCGGCCAAACAAGGACTGGAGTACATGCTGGTGGATGCCGGTTGGTACGCAAAGAATGACATTACGAAGATGAACGGGCGCGTGGATATTCCGGATCTCGTGCAGTACGCAAAAGCTAAGAATGTAAAGATATGGATCTGGCTTCCCTATACCTTGACGACGGCGCAGATGAACGAAGCCTTCCCATTGTACGAAAAATGGGGTGTGGCAGGATTGAAGATCGATTTCATCGAACGGGATGATCAGATCGGCATCAACTTCTACTACCGCGCGGCGCAATTGGCGGCGGAGCATCATCTGATGCTCGATTTCCACGGAGCGACGAAACCGAGCGGCTTGGAACGCACGTTCCCGAATGTGCTGGGCTACGAGGCGGTGCTCGGAATGGAACAATCGAAGGGCGGGCGGCGTGATAATCCTGACAATCATGTAATGCTGCCGTTTACGCGTATGTTGGCGGGCCGCATGGATTACACCCCCGGTGGGTTTGACAATGTCACGCGCGATCAATTTGTGGCTCGCAGTACTCGCCCTATGGTGATGGGAACGCGCGCTCATGAACTGGCGATGTACGCTATCTACGAGTCTCCATTCCAGATGGTGTCGGATACACCCAAGGCGTACGAAGACCAGCCGACTTTTCAGTTCATCAAAAACATCCCCGCAACGTGGGATGAAACGAAGGTGCTGAACGGCGAGCCCGGTGAATTCATTACAATGGCGCGACGCAAAGGCAATCAGTGGTTCATGGGGAGCATGACGAACTGGTCGGCGCGCGAGATGGACGTGCCACTGACATTCCTGGGAACAGGCACCTACACTGCCGAGATTTATGAAGACGCGGCCGACGCCGATAAATATCCCAAGAATGCGCGCGTACTGAGAAAAACTGTGACCGCGCAATCGACCCTGCATTTGAACTTGGCCCCCGGAGGCGGTTACGCGGTCCAGTTTGTGCCGGTGGGATCGTAGGTCGGGACAATCTGTCCTAAGCGCGAACGGGGCCGGTAGAATCTCGAATGATCAGTTCAGTTTCAAGCGTGGTCTCCCGGCCCGCATTAGTTCCTCCGCTCTCTCCGGCGATCAACGCTTGAACCGCCAAGCGGCCAATCGCCTCCCGGTCAATATGCAGCGTGGTGAGAGACGGGAATGAAAACTCCGAAAGTTTGATGTTGTCGAAGCCCGTCACTGACACATCCTGCGGCACTCGCAGACCGCGCTCGCGAATTTCACGTAATGCGCCCAGTGCCATGAAGTCGTTCACGCAGACAATAGCAGTAGGATCGAAGCCGGAATTCAGCAGTTCGCACGCCGCCATGCGTCCGCCTTCTAGGCCGTCAATATTGACAGCGCTGCGCCAACTCACCTCCGGCGCGTATTGATTAACGGTCTTGCGGAAGGCCTGTTCGCGAACGCTAAGCGGTCCCAAAGTCGCGTGATGACTGACAAACGAGATGCGCCGATGACCCAGCGTATACAGATATTCTACGGCGTTCTCCACCCCGCCACCATAGTTCACCCGGATGTTGGAAGTCTTTTCTGATGGGGCCCCCACATCATATAGCATGACGGGAACGTTGTTGTGCGATAACTCCTCGGTGAGGCGCGGATCAGTTTCGGAAACAATAATGGCCAGACCGGCCACGCGCCGCGCAATCATCAGGCGGATACTTTTTACCAGTTGCTCCGCTTGGTAATCCGTATTTGCCACCACTACCTCGTAACCGTTCTTGTGGGCCTCGGCCTCCATCGTGCGGAAGACATCCAGGAAAAAGGGGTTCTCTAAATTGGAGACGACCATGCCGAGCGTGCGGCTCTTACCGCCGGCCAACGTGCGTGCGTGGATGTTCGGCTGATACTTCAGCTCCGTGACGGCGCGCAGCACACGCGACCTGGTGCTGCTTTTTACCGGACCTACATTGTTCAGGACGCGCGAAACGGTCGCAGTGGAGACCTTCGCGCGTTTCGCCACTTCCTCAACGTTCATTGATAGGCAGCCTTCATTTGCAGCCGTCGCCATTTGCTGTAACGGTAGAGGCGTGGTGGCTTATTGCGATTTTACGACTAAACAAAAATAGTACTGGAGAGCGCTGACGTTCCGCCGCCCGAAATGCATAGCGGGGTGCTCGTTACCGTTGTACGCGCCCTGAACCGCTGCCCTTTACCAATGCCAGCACTTCTTCAGTCGTGAAACGGTTGAAGTCGCCCGGAATGGAGTGCTTCAGGCATGACGCTGCAACTGCGAACTCCAACGCCTCCTCATCACTGGCGAAGTGTTGGAGACCATAGATCAGCCCTCCGGCAAAACTGTCACCGCCGCCGACCCGATCGACAATGTGAGTAACCTCATAGTGTCGGCTAATGGCGAACGTTTTGCGGTTGTGCATGCAGGCCGACCAGCCGTTATGCGAAGCGCTCTTCGATTCACGCAGTGTAATGGCGATGCGCTGCAGCTTCGGATACTGTTGCAAGACCGCTTCACACAGTTCCCGGTAGGCATCCTGATCTAGCTTGCCGCTTTCAATGTCGGCATGGCTTTTGATGTTGAGACATTTCTGGCAGTCTTCTTCATTCGCAATGCATAGGTCGGCGTGCTCCAGAACCTGGGGCATTACTTCGTGCGCGGCTTTGCCCCACTTCCATAAATTCTTGCGAAAGTTCAGATCGACAGAGGTGATTGCGCCTCTCGCTTTCGCGGATTCCAGCCCTTCCATTGTGATAGCCGCGGCAGATTCGCTGATGGCGGGCGTAATTCCCGTGACGTGCAGCCAGCCTGTGCCGGCCAATACTGTACGCCAGTCAATACTGCCGGGCCTGGCGAGCGAAATGGCACTTCCGGCGCGATCGTAAACGACTTTCGATGGCCGCTGATTGGCCCCGTTCTCCAGGAAGTAAATACCAAGTCTTCCCGTACCCCGCGCGATGTGCTGTATATCAACGCCAAAGCGCCGGAGCTCCGCTACGCAGGCGTCCGCCACAGGGTTATTCTCCGGCAGCACGGTAATGTACCGGCTTTTTCCGCCAAACTGCGCGACCGAAACCGCAACATTCGCCTCTCCGCCGCCCCAGGTCGCCTGCAATACAGGCGATTGCAGCAATCGTTCAAAGCCCGGCGGCGTCAGCCGCAGCATAATTTCGCCAAAAGTGGCTACTGTTGTTTCCGACACGTGGTTCCTTGGTCTATTTTGTCCTGCGCGCGTTACTTCGCTGGCCCATTCCGCGCTTCGCGCACCTTGGCCGTGAACTGGTGCGCGCGTTCCGTCAACACAGAATAATTGCCAGCGGCAACACTCTTCGCATCCACCAGTTCACCACCCACC
>Ga0207678_10006410_pt1 | contig 10451 bp, 10 predicted proteins | sample KBSC63metaG_FD_184319 | JGI IMG/M metagenome (GOLD analysis project Ga0207678, IMG submission 184319) | Corn rhizosphere microbial communities from Kellogg Biological Station, Michigan, USA - KBS C6-3 metaG (SPAdes) (version 2) | ecosystem: Host-associated > Plants > Roots > Rhizosphere > Soil ...
CTGCTCGCCGGCCGCTTCCATCGCGGCGACGATCTCGCTGACGCCAGCGCCCTCGGAAATGAACAGGTTCACGCAATCCTCGCGGTCCATGATCGCGCGCAGCCGCTTGGCTTCCTCGGCAATGTCGAACGGCTTCTCGGGCAGGAAGACGCCGTGCACGTCCCAGCGCACAGCCCTGTTGTCGAGCCAGTTGGCGAATTGCGCCTGTTGCACCCACTGGTGGTGGGCCAGCGCTGTCGCCGCGGTGAGCCAGCCGCAATTGCGGCCCATCACCTCATGGACGATCAACATCCGCGGGTTGGTCGAATGCTCGGCGATGATGTTGCGGGCGTAGAGCGCGCCCTGTTCGGCGGCGGTCCAGGCGCCGAGCGACTGCCTGATCGGGATCACGTCGTTGTCGATCGTCTTGGGCAGGCCGAGCACGGTGAGCTGATAATCATTGCCGCGCAGGTAGGCGGCAAGGTCCGCCGCGGTCCCGTTCGTATCGTCGCCGCCGATCGTGTGGAGGACGTCGACTCCATCGCGCCGCAGCTGCTCCGCCGCGACGTGAAGCGGGTTCTCGCCTTCCTTGACCAGCCCGCGCTTCACGCAATCCTTGACGTTGGTGAGCTTCACCCGGCTGTTGCCGATGGGGCTCCCGCCGAACGCGTGAAGCCGTCCGGCCTCCGCGCGTACTTGCTCGGTGACTTCGGCGGAATCCCCGGTCAGCAGGCCTGCATAGCCGTTCTTGTAGGCGATGATGCGGGCGTCGGGCGCGACCTGGGTGTATCGCTCGATCAACCCTCCGACGGCGGAGGAGAGACAGGGGGCGAGACCGCCGGCGGTGAGCATGGCTACGGTTTTGACAGGCATGGCGCGCCCCTTTGCCAAGACTTTGCGGTTTCGGCCAGTCCGTTGCCGTTCCAGAACGCACCGTCTACGTGAAGCCCATGAATTACGAGGCAAATGCGCCAGTCTGGACCGGCGACGACAAGCCACCGTCCAACTGGAAGCGGTACCGAGAAGCCGCCTGGCTTGCCGCGCGAATCTGGAATGGGGTTGGCCATTTGGGCCCGCGCGGGCCGGTGGACGGCCCGCCGGCGCTGGTCATTCCCGGTTTTCTGGCCAATGACCGCACAGCGATGGAGCTTCGCCGTTCGCTCGCTCGCGATGGCTGGCGCGTGCACGGGTGGGACATGGGCCTCAATCGCGGTGTGAGCGACGACACGCTTCGGCGGCTCCGAGAACGTCTGGACCAGATTTGGGACGGCCGCCCGGTGCTGCTGGTCGGCTGGAGCCTCGGTGGCCTGTTCGCGCGGGAGCTTGCGCGGGAGGTGCCGGACCGCGTTCGCGCAGTCGTGACTCTCGGTTCGCCTTTCTCGGGCAGCCCGCGCCAGAACAACATGTGGCGGCTGTACGAATGGGTCGCCGGCCACAGCGTCGACGAGCCGCCGGTGCCGCATTTTTCGGACAAGCCGCCAGTGCCGACGCTGGCAATCTGGTCTTCGAAAGACGGGATCGTCGCGATCCGTTCCGCTCGCGGCCTTCCGAACGAACGCGACGCCGCGGCCGAGGTCCGGTGCTGCCACATGGCGTTCGGCGTTTCGCGCAAAGCTACGCATCAGGCCGCGCGCGAAATCCGCAAGTTTCTTGATGAGATTGAACGCTAAGGGCTGCTGCTCGATTGGTTGAATGCAACCTTGTGCCGCTTGCGCGTTTCTGGTGATGGCAGCACGGCAATGCCGTTGGGGCTCTGCCAAAGTGTGAGGACCGCAGGAGACGAACCATCGCCAACTTCATGTTCGCGACGGGGATCGAGAACAGCATCCCGACCATCAATCACGGCAAGACGCGCGTCGACGAGATGGAGCTTTGCGGCTTCTACAAGCATTGGCGCGAGGATTTCGAATTGGTCGTGGACATGGGGATCCACTACCTCCGCTACGGGCCGCCCATTTATAAGACCTACCTGGGCCCCGGGAAATATGACTGGGAATTTTCCGATCAGACGTTTGCGGACCTGAAGCGGCTCGACATCACGCCGATCGTCGATCTGTGCCATTTCGGGGTGCCCGACTGGATCGGCAATTTCCAGAACCCCGATTTTCCGACGCTGTTCGCCGACTATGCCGGCGCCTTCGCGGATAGGTACCCCTGGGTACAGCTCTACACGCCAGTCAACGAGATGTTCATCTGCGCGATGTTCTCAGCGAAATATGGCTGGTGGAATGAGCAGATGCGGACGGACACCTCGTTCGTCACAGCGCTCAAGCACATCGTCAAAGCCAATGTGCTGGGGATGCTCGCGATCCTGAAGCGCCGAGCCGATGCAATCTTTATCCAGTCGGAGTCTTCGGAATATTTCCATGCCGATAGCCCGAAGGCGATCCATATCGCCGAGCAGCTAAACTCCCGCCGATTCCTGTCGCTCGACCTCAACTACGGCCGGCGCGTGGACAGCGAGATGTACGAATATCTGATGGATAACGGGATGACGAAGGAGGAATACCATTTCTTCCTCAACAACCGGCTGAAACAGCACTGCATTCTCGGCAACGACTATTACCGCACCAACGAGCATCGGGTGTTCGCGGACGGCCGGACCACGGCCTCGGGTGAAGTGTTCGGCTACACAGAGATCACCCGGCAATATTACAATCGCTATCGCCTGCCGGTGATGCATACCGAGACCAACCTGTCGGAAGGGCCGGTCGGCGACGAGGCGGTCCAATGGCTGTGGAAGGAATGGGCGAACGTCCTTCGCTTGCGCAACGTCGGAATCCCGACGGTCGGTTTCACCTGGTATTCGCTGACCGACCAGGTGGATTGGGACACGGCCCTTCGCGAGCAGAACGGCCACGTGAATCCGCTCGGGCTTTATGATCTCAATCGTAATATCCGGAATGTCGGCCGTGCCTACAAGCGGTTGATTCGCGACTGGCGCGAGGTGCTTCCGGCCTCAAGCTTGTGCCTGACAGTGCCCATCGTGCCGCCCTCGCATTATTACACCGAGGGCGCTCGCGAGCAGCAGGAGAAGGCGGAGAAACGATTGGAGCACGAACCCGTGGATTTCCGCCCGGGAGATGGCACGGCCTGAGGCGTGAATCAGGCGACCCGGCGCATCCGTTTGTGTTCGCCGTCTCCGCGGTCGAATGGGATCTTCTCGAGCTTTTGCCGGAGTTCCTCGATCCCGCTGTCCGGCTCGACAACTCCGCCGGTGTAGCGGGCGTCGCATTCCGCTTCCTCGCTAGTCAATTCGCGAAGATAGGAGATCGTCAGCCGTCGACCGAAAACGTCGTCTCCGCGAAGCCTGAGCTCAGGCTCCGCATCCTCCGGCAGATTATCGCGAACGGCGGTGAGGACATTGATCAGCGTGTCGAGCGACGTGTAGTCGCTGATCTCGATGAAGTCCTTGACACGTCTGGCCATTACCAACCTCCCGGAACCCCGGGGTTCAATATCCGGCGCCGGAATCCCGACGCAACGTCAAATGCATACTTATCCCCAAGGAAGTTTCGCATCCGTGAACAATCGCTTCGTTTGAGGTTAAAGATATGAGTCACTCCGTCGCCCTCGCTTCCGGTCCGTTGCAACTTGAGCTCGCTCCGTCGCTCGGCGGCGCCGTTACCCGCTTGGAATACATCGACGAAGGCCACCGGATACCCGTACTCCGGCCCAGCCCCGAACCGTTAAAGAACATCCGCCAGGCCCCATGTTTCCCGTTAATCCCATTCGCGAACCGGATTCGCGGCGGATGCTTTCACTTTCACGGCAGGGAGGTTCGCCTCACGGCGCGCTTTCCCGGCGAGCCGCTTCCGATCCATGGACAGGGCTGCCTTGCCAGCTGGCGCGTCGAGACCGCTTCCGCCACCGAAGCCGTTCTCGCGTTCGATCACGATGCGGACGAATGGCCCTGGGCTTATGAATCGCGCCAATACTTCGGCCTGGGCGAAGATTATCTGACCGTCCGTCTCACTTGTCAAAACCTGTCCGCAGAACAAATGCCTTGCGGCCTTGGTCTTCACCCGAGCTTCAACTGTTCCGCCGGGAGCCGCATCCAAACTTTTGCAGAGGAAGTGCTTGCGGTTGACGAGAACTGCCTGCCGGTCGAGCGGCTTCCGGCGACCGGACAGTACGACATTTCCGACAACCCGATCTGTTCGCGGGATCTCAACAACGGCTATTGCGGCTGGAGCGGCCGCGCAATCTTCAGCGATCCCGATTGGCCGTTCGAGCTCGAATTGTCGTCACCCGACGCACGCTTTCTCCAGATCTATTCGCCGGCGGGGACAAGCTCCTTCGATGCGGAGCCCGTAAGCCATGCCAATGCGGCTCTCAACGAGCCGGAGGAGGATTGGCCGGCGCTGGGCATCCAGCTGCTCGAACCCCAGGAGGAGGCGAGCTTCGAAATGCGGCTGGAGGTCCGAATGAAGTGATTTGCCGCGGTTGAACGGCGGTGAAGCCGCCTCTATAGCCTCGCCTTGGTGCTTGTGCTCGGCCTTCGGCGGAAGGACTGCGCGCTTCGCATCCGGAGACGTGGGTGAGTGGCTGAAACCAGCGGTTTGCTAAACCGCCGTACGGGGGATTCCCGTACCGAGGGTTCGAATCCCTCCGTCTCCGCCAGTCAAGCAAAAACTATCGTTAAATTTCAATGCGTTGGCGGAAACAGGGGGCGCAAGTCCCACAATTTCGTCCCACAGCGACGTGGGGCTTTGGTGGGTTGTTCGGCTACCTTACGGAACATTGGGCAGGCGGACTCAGGTCGCAAGTTAATCATCGACATGAAAGAACATCGGGTTCCGCATCCAGGCATTGACGGCCGACTCGCGCCAGCCGGCGCAGCGCGTGCTGATGCGCACCTGCGCGGGGAACGTGCCGTTCTGGACCTTGCGATAGAGAGTAGATCGACTGAGACCGGTGCGATCGAGCACGGTCTTGATGCGGAGGATGCGATCGTTGCCGTCTTTCATCGAAGTCTCCTGCGACGGGAAGAGATTCGATGAGCCTTCTATGCACGTCTGAGCGTTCGGGGAGGCTCGAATTCAAGCAACCTCGGAAACGATCCCTTCGGCGAGCGTACCACGTCTATCCCAGGACGGGCGTCGCCTGTGAGGCGGTCCTCACGGCGCAGCAGACCACTACTCGTCCTTCAGCGCCCGTTCGAGGAGTCGGCGAACGGCCTCGGCGCGAGATGGCAAATCAGCTTGTTTTCGGCGCCAATTGTCTACGCGGGTGAGTAGACTCGGTTCAGCCGAAAAGATGAACCGGACTGATTTCAGTTCGCTTGGCATAACCGATGCCGGTCATATCAGACGGCTCTTGACCGACAATAGATAGCACTGATATCAATGATGCAACGACCGAGGGTCAGGATTAGGCTCCTGCCCTCGGTCTGACCACGAACACCTGCTCTAGAGGTGACCGGGCTATGCTGACACTTACTGGCGGCCGAGCGGCCCGCCAATCCCGACCGCGCGACGGCCGACGGGCAGGTTCATCTCCCTTGCTCGGCCCCCTGCCGTGACAACGCCAGACGAGCGTGAGCGCGTGAAGGCGACGGTTGGTCACCTGGTTAGGCGCAAGCAGCAAGAGATCGAACGGGCGGTGCGCTTGCTCCGCGCGCATTTTGTTGACCGAAGACCCCGGTCACCCAGGCGCGGAACGCTCCATCGCCTGATGCTCGTCGGCGCCTTCGCTCGACGCGACGGCCCTCCAGATCGGGAAACCGGCGAGATCAACGAGTATGAGATCTGGGCATTCGTCGACCATCCTGAATATCGAGGCCGAAACCGCCACTGGGGAATCGCCCAGAGAGCGATCGCATCAAACTTACGGGGCCGCGCGACGGTCACGCTGTCGGTGTTCACGCTCGACGAGATGGATCGCGTCCGCGCGGCCGGAAACCGCTTTCTTACCAGCCTCTATGATGGCGGCATTACGCTTTGGGGGCGTGCCGAGCGGAACATTCCCAATGGCTGACTAGGATCACGTGACTGGCACCGAAGAAGAGCCGTCAAGCGAGGAGCTGCGGCGACGCATGCAGGCCGAGTTCAGCAAACTGCCAAAAGTCACTCGGCAAATATTCCTCGCCCACCGGATTGACGAGCTCAGCTATGCGGAAATCGCCGCTCGCGCCGGCATCAGTGTGCGCCGGGTTGAACAAGAGATGGCCCGCGCGCTTCTCCGCATCGATCGAGCGCTGAGCTAACCGCCCCGGCGTAAAACGTGGTGGCGTTGGCCGTGGAGCAGGACGTCACCCGCGCCCCGAATCAGCTGCGTTCTTTTCGTCAGCTTCCGCCTCGAACGCACGCTTCCCGCGCCTGCGCCATCCTGCGAGCGCGGCCTCGCGTTGTTCGCTGCGGAGCATCATCGCGGTCGCGAGAAATGCGCCGTACAGCGTGGCGTGATCGTCATCCGTCAGCTCGACGAGGCCGGCTTTCACGACAAGTCCGCCGAGCTCGATCAGTCGGCGCGTGCGCTCGCGCCGTTTCACGACCCACTCGCGAGTGTCGTGGCGAGCGCGCCTGACTTCAAGTCGGCGCCTCGCAGCCTCACAGCGGCAAAGTCCCTTCACGCTTGCGGACAGAGTTGTCCGAAGCTTTTCGTGGCGGCTGCTGAAAGAAGGCCGCGCCCCGCTTGCGCCAGCCCTCCCTGGTTGCGGCGTCGTTGACCTCGGCAATTCCGAGGAGCGCACCGGCCAAATGTTCGGGCGAGAGCGAGTCCGCGCCGCATGCGACGACCAGCTCGCCAAGCTGCTGGACCTTGCGCGCCTTGAGATGCCTGGCCTTGTCGTCGAGGGCTTTCAATTCCGCATCATAATCACGAGGCTTGCGCATCCATCTGTCCTCTTTCAGCCACGAGGACGGTCCAGCTATCGCGCGCCTTCAGCTCGCTCAATGCCGTGAAATGATCTGGGACCAACAAGTCCCGAAATCTTGAGGGCGCGCTTATACGTCGTACCGACGTGCACCAAAGAGGTACTGTAACGCCGACGACCTGAGGCGCATCCGATCGCTCGGCATGGCGATCTATCACTTCTCGGCAAAAGTGATTTCCCGTGGCTGTGGCTCCAGCGCACTCGCGGCCGCCGCCTATCGCTCCGCCTCGCGCCTTCACGATCAGGGGCTCGATCGCCATCATGACTTCTCCAACAAAGCCGGCGTCGTTCATTCCGAAGTGATGCTGCCGGACGCTGCGCCCGTGCATCTGTCGAATCGCGAGCAGCTGTGGAATGCGGTTGAAGCCGCGGAGGTAAGGAAGGACGCGCAGCTCGCGCGGGAGATCGAGTTTGCAATCCCGCGGGAACTGTCCGCGCACGATGGGATCGAGCTCGCCCGCGACTTCGTAGCTCGCGAGTTTGTCGAACTAGGCATGGTCGCCGATCTCAACGTGCACCGCGACATCGGAGCGGACGGCGAGGCCAAGCCCCACGCGCACGTGATGCTGACCATGCGCGAGGTGAGCGAGAAAGGGTTCGGCGCGAAAGTCCGCGACTGGAACCGCACCGAGCTTCTGGAGCAGTGGCGCGAGCGTTGGGCCGAACACGTCAACCAGCGTTTGGCTGAACTCGACGTTGACGCCCGAATCGATCACCGCAGCCTTGAGGCGCAAGGCATCGGACTCGAGCCTCAGAACAAGATCGGCCCCGCCGCCTCGCGCATGGCTGGTCAAGGGCTCGCATCCGAACGCCTCAGTGGGCACTTCCAGATCGCTCGCGAGAACGGCGACAAGCTGCTCGCCAACCCCGCCCTCGCGTTGGACGCAATCACGCACCAGCAAGCGACCTTCACGACCCGCGATCTTGCGAAATTCGTCCACCGGCATAGCGAGGATAAGGACCAGTTCGATCGCGTAATGGCTGCGGTTCGCGCCGCGCCCGAGCTGGTCGCGCTCGGCAAGGACGGTCGCGGAGAGGAGCGGTTCACCAGCCGCGCGGTGATCGCAACCGAGCAGCGGCTCGAACGGGCTTCGATCAGACTTGATTCCCGCCGCAACCATGCAGTCGGCGACAATGAGCGGCGGAGGGCGCTGGGCCGCGCTGCAGCGCGCGGCATGATGCTCTCGGACGAGCAGCAAGCGGCGTTCGAGCACGTCACTAGTGCGCACGATTTGAGCAACATTGTCGGCTATGCCGGCAGCGGCAAGTCGGCGATGCTTGGCGTCGCACGCGAGGCGTGGGAGGCCGCGGGATATCGGGTCCAGGGCGCAGCCCTCTCCGGCATTGCGGCGGAGAATCTGGAGGGCGGATCGGGCATAGCTTCACGCACCATCGCCAGCCTCGAGCATCAATGGGCACAAGGGCGCGATTTGCTGTCCGAAAAGCATGTGCTGGTGATCGACGAAGCCGGCATGATCGGGTCGCGTCAGATGGAGCGCGTCATCGCAGAAGCGGAGAAGCGCGGCGCCAAGCTCGTGCTGGTCGGCGATCCCGAGCAGCTCCAGGCGATCGAGGCCGGCGCGGCGTTTCGTTCGATTGCCGAGCGCCACGGCAGCATCGAGATCACCGACATTCGGCGGCAGCGTGAGGAATGGCAGCGCTCCGCCACGCGCCAGCTTGCGACCGAACGGACGGCCGAAGCGATCGCAGGCTATGAGAGCCATGGGCATGTCCACGCTTCCGACACGCGGGAGGCGGCGCGGGCGGCGCTGGTTGACGGATGGGACGCGGATCGAGCGGCCGATCCGACCGCAAGCAGCCTAATCCTGACCCACACCAACGACGAGGTCCAGCAGCTGAACTCATTGGCGCGCGAGCGGCTGCGGCAGGCGGATGGCGTAGGCGAGGAAGTGGCGATCCGCACGGAGCGCGGACCGCGGCAGTTCGCGCCTGGCGACCGAATCATGTTCCTGAAGAATGAGCGCAGCTTGGGGGTGAGGAACGGCTCCCTGGGCCGAGTCGAAAACATCGATACGGCGCGCATGAGCGTGCTTCTCGACGACGGTCGAGCGGTCGACTTTGACCTGAAGGACTATGCTCATGTGGAGCACGGCTATGCTGCCACGATCCACAAGGCGCAGGGCGTGACGGTCGACAAGGTTCATGTGCTGGCAACGCCGGGAATGGATCGGCATGCCGCCTACGTTGCGCTCTCGCGCCATCGCGACCGCATGGACCTGCATTACGGCCGCGACGACTTCGCCGATCGGGGGGCGCTGGTACGAACCCTTTCGCGCGAACGCGGCAAGGACATGGCCGGCGATTATGTGCGCGACTTCGGGGACCGGCGAGCGATCGTCATCTCGACGCAAGCCGTCCCAGCGCATCGACTCGATTTCTTCGGCGGCGCGGTCCCCGCGCCCCAAATCGCACCAACGAACAAAGCACCGAAACTAACGCTCCACGATGCGATCGTCGGCTTTGCCAAAGTCACCTCCGAAATCGTGCACAGGCGCCAGCAAGGGCTCGAGGGCACGCCCGAGCAGACCGCGAGGTTCGAAGCGGCGCGACGAGCGCTCGACGAACTCCGGCCTGGCGGCGCTCGCGACCTGCGCGCCGCGTTCGTCCGCGACATGGGAATGGTCGAGGAAACTGCCGCGGGCAAAAGCAGGCCGACGATCCATGCGATGGATTGGGAGCGCCGCTACAGGTCCGATCCACAGTTCCGCGCGGACCATTTTGTGAGAACTTGGCGGCAGCTCGGCGATCGGCACGAGCTTCATGAACGACGCGGCGACGAACGCGCGGCTCAGCGGATTGCCGCTCAAATGACCGGCCTCGCCAAGAGCTTGGAACGGGATCCTCAGCTCGAATCCCTGCTGCGCAATCGGAGCAAAGATTTGGGAGTGCCGGCCTATCTGGACCGTCCACTGTCGCAGGCACTGCCGGATTGGATTGGTTGGGGAAGAGCGAGAGGTTTGGAGCGCTAGCCCTTACAGCCGCATCTACTCGTTCGAGGATGTTGTAGGACTAAGGGTTCTGAGCATCCTCAGGACAGATCATAAGATACCGCTTCCGCAGCTCCGTAAGGTTGCCCAAGAGTTGCAGCACTACCTTCCTACTCAAGCTCAATGCTGAGCTGGTGGAGAAGGAAGAAAAAGGCGATGCTATTCAAGGTCCCGGGATACCAGCCTGCGTGAAAGACCCATCTTCTATCACCTCCGACGACCGACTTTCGCCGTGACACGCAAAAAATGGCTTCCCTTCGCTAGATGCGCTGTTACATCCGGGTGGCCCAACTGATACACCCGCGCGTGGGCTTATCTAATGATTCAAGTGGTTAGGAGAGTAGAGCTATAGTCCTCTCCTGGGCACCAGACGTTGTCTGGATTTTTGTAGTTTAGCCCCACAGCCGACCGTCTGCTAACGTTCAGTTCAAGCCGTTTGTGCGGGTGCGGACCCGGATGACCGCACCTGGCCGAAAGCCGACTGTCCGCCCTCGGCCAGGCAACGCTCGACGGTTATCTCGAACAGGCGGCGCAACAGATCGCTGTCACGGAAGCGGCCGTGACGGTTCTTCGAGAAGGTCGAGTGG
>Ga0207678_10006415_pt1 | contig 10438 bp, 11 predicted proteins | sample KBSC63metaG_FD_184319 | JGI IMG/M metagenome (GOLD analysis project Ga0207678, IMG submission 184319) | Corn rhizosphere microbial communities from Kellogg Biological Station, Michigan, USA - KBS C6-3 metaG (SPAdes) (version 2) | ecosystem: Host-associated > Plants > Roots > Rhizosphere > Soil ...
ACGTTCGCGGCGATTTGGCTATACTTTTTGGATCGACTCCCTCGGCATAGCCTGAAAACCTCGCAAGGCCCATCGATCTCTTCGGGAATTGGATTGACCGAATTGCGAAGCGCCGTTCATGCAAGCGCGTCGTACTCGACATGGATTCATCCGTCACCCGACGCCGAGAAGCCGATCAAGATCGGTGCAAAGGTTGTCAGGCACGGTCGCTACGTCGCCTTTCTCTCGCGTCCTCAGCGGAGCTCTAACTCTGAATCACACCGCAGGGCCTGCTCCGAAAGCAGGGCGAGCGGCATTATGGGCTATGAAAAGGCGCGTCCATATTGCGAAATACCCGTTAATGCTGACGACTCGGCCGCTTCTTCTCCGGCTCGGGCTCGGTCCGGAACGGGAGCCCGGTCGGTCAAACGCGAAGTACGATGGCGTTCCGCATGGATAACTCTGCGATGAGGCATTCCGTCACATCTTGGCTGGCCGAACGGGGTCTGCAGCGATACGCTCAGGCCTTTATCGCCGCGGATATCGATCTTGAGATCCTCGCCAAACTCTCTGACGCCGAGCTCGAAAAGCTCGGTGTCACGCTCGGCGACCGCAAACGTATCCTGCGCGCCGTCGATGACGGGAACGCGATCGGACTGGCCCGCGACCGGAGAGACGATCACGACGAACGCGGAGAACGCGGAGAACGCCGTCAACTCTCCGTCGTGTTCTGCGACCTTGTCGGTTCGACGGAACTCGCCGCTCGTCTCGACCCTGAGGATTTGCGTTCGACAATCAAGGCGTACCACGTTCGGTGCAGCGAGGTCGTCGACCGGCACGGCGGTGAGATCGCCCAATTCCTCGGCGACGGGGTCATGATCCAATTCGGCTTTCCGCGAGCGCACGAGGACGACGTGGAACGCGCGGCCCGCTGCGCGCTCGACCTTATCTCAGCGGTGAGTTCGCTTCACCCGGGTGGCGTGCGCTTGCAAGCGCGCGCCGGGATCGCAACTGGGACCGAGGTCGTCGGCGACCTCGGCGGTACGACGCGCGATCGCATGTCGGTGGTAGGCAGTACGCCGAGCCTCGCATCGCGATTGCAATCCATCGCGGAGCCCGAAACGGTTGTGATTACGCGCGCGACACGGCGCCTTCTGGCGGACACGTTCGCGCTCACGGATCTGCCGAGGCGTTCGATCAAGGGCGTCGGAGACGACGTACCGTTGTGGCGCATCGATGGCGAGCGACGCGGTCCGAGCCGTTTCACACTCCACCGCGCAACCACGACAGGCTTTGTCGGTCGCGATTTTGAGATCGGACTGCTGCGCGACCGCCGCAGGCTCGAGGCAGCGAGCGAAGGGGGCGCAGTACTACTGATCGCTGAAGCGGGCGTCGGGAAGTCTCGCATCGTCGAGGAGTTCCTCGCCGAGTCGAACACCGACGGGGATAGGACGATCCGGTTGCAATGCGCCCCGCACTACACGGCAAGCGCTCTGCAACCGGTTCGCGATTGTGTCGAGCGTGCCGCGCAGATTGAGCCGGCCGACTCGGTGCCGGAACGCTTCGCCAAACTCGCTGCGCTCAATGCTCGCTTGCCTCGGCCAAATTCCAGACGGTCGACGCGCTTGCATTGTTGCTTGGCCTCGAGGGCGCGGAACATGCCCCAAGCATCCGTGCAATGTCGGTCGAACAACGGAAGGCGTTTGTCTTTCGATCGCTCCTGGAGAATATCGAAAGGCTCGCGGACCGCCAACTCGTTCGGATAGTCGTTGAAGATCTGCATTGGGTCGACCCGACGACGCTGGAATTGCTCACTCAACTCATCGAAATGATCGTTGGCGATCGCGTGCTTATCATCGCGACAGGTCGCCCCGAGTTCGCGTCGCCATGGACGCACTTCGGCCACGTGACGAGTTTGAGCCTCAGCCGCCTGGAACGTCGCGCCGTCGAAACGATGGTCGCTGAAATCGCACATGACGCCTCCCTTCCGGGCGACCTCGTCGCAAAGATAGTCGAACGGGCCGACGGCGTCCCGCTCTTCGCCGAAGAATTAACGCGATCCGTGATCGAGTCTTCGGCGAACGGCGAGGGTACCGGCACGATTCCGGCCACATTGCGCGATGCGTTGACCGATCGCCTCGACGCCCTGAATTCCGATCGCGAAGTTGCGCAATTCGGCGCCATCGTGGGGCGCGAGTTCTCCCTCGAGCTGCTCTCGGCGATCGGAGACCGCAGTTTCGATGCGCTGCGCCCCGCGCTCGATCGTATATTGGCAACCGGTCTCATGCACCGGCAAGGGCCGTCCGGCACCGACTTCGCCTTCAAACATGCGCTTGTGCGGGATGTGGCATACGACAGTTTGCTCCGGCCGCGACGGCAGGAGCTGCACCTACGTGCAGCGCGGGCGCTCGCGAACCGCGCCGGTGCGGCGGTCGACGCAGAACCGGAGATAGTCGCGCACCATTTTGAAGAAGCGGGCCTTCCCGCCGAAGCGATTCCTTACTGGCGGCGCGCCGCAGACAACGCAATCGCCCGATCGGCGTATCGCGAAGCCAGTGCCCACGTCCGACGTGCGATCGCTTTTTTGGGGCAGCTGCCGGCGGATGGCGCCCTTGAGCTTGATCTTCGCAACCTCGCCGGTGTGGTATACTGCGTGCTCGAAGGCGGCCGCAGCGAAGCTGCGCACGAGTCGTACGAGCGAGCCCTGACGCTCAGCGTCGATTTGCCCGAAAACGCCGCCACATTCACGGCGTTGTGCGGAGCGTGCTTTTGCGATTACATGAGCGGGCGGTCGATGTCCGCGCTTTCCCGTTCCAAAGAGTTGCTTGCGCCTGCCGAACGCCTCGACGACCCCGATCTGCTGCTCGAAGCCCTTCACTCGACGTGGGCGATCGACGGGATGATCGGGGACGTGCGCGGCGCGCTCAATGCATCCGAACGCGGTACGGCGATCTACGACCCCGAACGCCATCACGCCCATGTCACGAAATTCGGCAACGGGCACGATTCCGGTGTTTGCGGGTTAGGATTTGGCGCGCAAAGTCTGATCCTGTCCGGACGTATCGCGGAGGGTCGCGCGTGGATCGTGAAGTTGAGAGCACTCGTCGCGCGGCTCGATCATCCGTTTACGAAGTGCATCGGTCTGCAGCACGCCGGTTGCGCCTTCAACTTGCTCAGCGGGCACGCGGAGGCGCTCGCGCTGGCCCGCGAAAGCCTCGCTATCGCCGAGCCCAGAAACTTCGCGATGCCGATCGGCTTTTCAACGATCGTAGCGGGCGCTGCACTCGTCGGCCTCGGCGAACGTACCGAAGGCTCGATGATGCTCGCACGCGTGCTCGACGACCCTAAAAATGCCGTTCCGGCGAACTGGCGTCCGTTCCATCAGGTCTGTCTTGCACTCGCCGATTTCGAAGCCGGCGACGCGGCGGCGGCACAGTCGCGATTGGAGCGCACCCTCGCGTACGCCGGGGAACTCGGCGGCTGCATTGCTGAACCCGAGATCCACCTCGCGCTGGCTCGCATCACCGGTACCGAGGATGCGACGCGTGCGCTCGAGTATGTCGAGGCCGCCGCCGAGCACGCGCGTGCATCGGGATCTCTGCTACTCGAATTGCGCGCCGCCGTAGAACGCACCCGCCACGCCCCTCGTTCCGATCGAGCCGCTTACGCGGACGCATGTTTGCAACTCCAGGCCCTTCTCGATCGCTTCACGGGGGATGACGACGACTGTCTGGATGTACGCACAGCGCGGGCAACGATTGAGAGGTTGAAGGGAAGTGGGGTTACGACCGGGTTTTAGTTTATGCAACAGAGGCTGGTGCTCGACGAGACCGAGGCACCGGTATCTAAGGTCTTTGAGGTCAAAACCAAGGTGCTCGAGAGTTTTTTCAAGATTGCCGACGCGGGCCAGCGAAGCGCATTTGTCGACCGGCCTATGATCTACGTGAAGCCCAACATATCTTCACCGGGGGTTACGCGCTAGACCTCGCTGATCGGCGCCTCGGTCGCCGGTGCGCCGTTGTGCGTCTCGGACTTGTGCGGGACGAAGATCCCGACCGCAAGCGCGAGCAACGAGAACACGAGCGACTCGACGCCCGCGTAGCCGGATCCGTAGCGGCTGAAGATTCCGGTCGAGATCGGTGGCGCGAGAATGCCGGCCGCCGAGTCGAGCGACGAACTGACACCGAGCACGGTGCCCTGATCGCGCTCGTTCGCGGTATTGCTGATCATCGCCGTGATACCGGAGCTCGCGAGCGATTGTCCGAAGGCGAAGAGCACCATCACGCCCGCCATCGCCCCGATGCTGTGCACGAACGGCACGAACGCGAATCCCACGATCAATGCGGCGATGCCGAAGTTGGCCATGCGATAGTCGCCGGTACGCTCGGAGACGCCGCGCACGGCGAAGACGTTCATGAAGACGCCGACGAGCGCGAAGGCCGAGAATGCGTAGTCGGTCTGGGTCTGGCCGAACCCCAGCTGCGCGGCGAAATAGAGCGCGATCACCAGATACCAGCCATAGAGCGCCATCGAGACGGCGGCCTTCTGCAACAGGATCGGACGGAAGCGCGGGTTGCCGAGGGTCCGCATGATGTCGCGGAACCCGACCGACTCGCCGTCCTCGCGCTCCGCTTTGCTCCGAGACTCGGGCAGCATGACGGCCGTGATGGCGAGCGTGACGACTTGCAACGCCGCCGCGGCGAGGAACGGTCCTGCGAATCCGAACTTGAGGAAGGTGACGGATCCGATCAGCGGGCCGAAGACCATACCGCACCCGAACATCGCGCCGATCAATCCGAACGCGCGCGAGCGCTCTTTCGGCTCGACCAGATCGGCGACGTAGGCCTGGGTGACGCCGATATTGCCGCCCGACGCGCCTTCGATGATGCGCGCGATGAAGACGATCAGGATATTCGGTGCAAATGCAAGCATCACCCAACCGATGATGGCGCCGATCTGACTGATGATCAGCACGCCCTTGCGTCCGATCCGGTCGGAGACGTTACCCCAGATCGGCCCCGAGATCAGCTGGACGAGCGAGAAGACCGAGGCCAGGATGCCAACCACCCAGGGCGCCATTCCGAAGTGGGTGACGAAATACGGCAGCGTCGGGATCAGGATGCTGAACCCGAGGATATCCACGAACGTGATCCCGAGGATCGGGAGCAGTTTCTTAATCATGCAGCCGCATCGATGGGCAAGATTATCGGTCGGATGCGCACACTCTTGCGCAAGACGTCGAGTTTGTACGGCCGGCGCAGGTCGATGGTCGTCATCAATCGGTGGAGATCGTCGAGGCCGTGCAGGCGCGTCTGCTCGAGGCTGACGATGAAGTCGCCGGTCTTCAGGCCGGAGATCTCGGCCGGACTGCCGGGCTCGACCGAGGCGACCAGGATGCCGCGCGGATCTTCGAGCATTTGGGTGCGCGCGATCGCGGTCGCGAGCGTGACGTCTTGGCCGGCGATGCCGAGGTAGCCGCGCCGCACGCGCCCGTCGCGGATCAGGAGTCCGGCGATGTACGTCGCGAGATTGATCGCGATCGCAAAGCAGAGACCTTGTCCGGGCAACACCGCGGTGTTCACACCGACCACCTCACCCCACGCGTTCACCAACGGGCCGCCCGAGTTGCCGGGATTGAGCGCGGCGTCGGTCTGCACGACGTTGTCGATCAAGCGGCCCGAGCCGCTGCGCAGCGTACGTCCGACGGCGCTCACCACGCCGGCCGTCACCGTGTAGTTCAGGCCGAACGGATTGCCGACCGCGACCACCAGCTGCCCCGGACGCAATGCGCTCGAATCGCCCAGGCTCGCGGCGAGCAGATCCGGCGCGTCGACCCGAAGGACCGCGATGTCTGTGTGCGGATCGTCGCCGACGAGGCGGGCGGGCAGAGCGCGACCGTCGAGCAGACCGACCTCGATGCTCTCGGCCTCGTGGACGACGTGGCTGTTGGTGAGCACGAAGCCGTCTGAGGTGAAGACGAAGCCGGAGCCGTTTCCGCCCGAGCGGCCTTTGCGGACCTCGATGGCCGCGACCGAGGGCCCGACCCGCTCGGCGGCACGAGTGACCGCCTCGGAGTAGGGGTCGAGCGGGCCGTCGTGCGAGATAGGTCGGAGTACGGGAACCATATGGCCGTTATGAAACCGGGCCCGCGAAAGCGGTTGCAGGTTGGCGGTTTGTCCAGTAGAATCGGGATTCGCCCGTGCCCGGGTGGCGGAATTGGTAGACGCGCTAGTTTCAGGTATTAGTGATCGCAAGGTCGTGGGGGTTCGAGTCCCTTCCCGGGCACCAAATCATCAAATCATCGAGTCGCTTTCACGAGCGGCTCTTTTACTGCCGAAGCTAGGACTATGAACGCTTCTCTCATCACGCTCGCGCTGCTCATCGTCACGACGCCGGTCGCCCTCGCGCAAGACGTTTCGCCGAGCCCGTCCCCCTCGCCGGTCGCAACGGCGTCGCCGGCACATCGCATGGCCAGCTTCACGCTGCCCAAGGGTTGGCATCAGGCGCCGGGCGATTCGGTCGCGATGGAGTGGGACTCACCCGACGGGATGCAGTCGTTGCGCGTCGCCAAGACCGGCGTCGATCCCGCATACACCGTCGACAAGGGCCTCGCGAAGGTGAAGAGCATGATCGCGGAGTTCGGTTTCCCGAACGCGCTCGTCGCGCCGACCATGGTCTGCAGCGGGACGCAACCGGCCATTAGCGCGATCTCCAAGAACGATAAGGGCGTTATCCTATTGGATATGGTGGTCGTCCAGGGAAACCTCGGCGGTGCGCTCGTGACCTACGGGAACCCCGCCGGCGCCGATCCAGACCCGGCGGCTCTCTATGCGCTCTCGTCGGTCTGCTGGCCCTAGCCCAGAGTTTTCCGGAGCGGTAGGAACCGAGCGGCGCCCCGGTAACGATGCTTGGGTTATGAAGAGCTTCTTTACCCGCGCGGCCTTCGCGCTCGCGCTGCTCGCCGTCGGATCGGCGTCGTTCGTCGCTCCGGCCAAGGCCGTCTCACCGCTGTTGGAAGTCCGCAACCGCACGACCGACTACATCTTGCACTTCACCTACGTGCCGAGCGGGACCGCGGTGGCGAGGACCGAGGTCGCGGTCTTCCCGGGCGGCAGTTGGAAACTCGACACGCCCGGCACGTACACGTTCAACGGTACGCTCAAGAAGAACGGCGCGGCCGATATCCCGTTGCAACCGCACATGATCTTGCTCAAATCGACGCAAGGCGTCACGATGTGTCTGCTCGCCGTCTACGATAACGTCGGCACCAAGACATACCGCTGGTATACGTACAACCTGTGACGCGCGCCACGATGATCGTCCGCTCGCTCGCGCTCTGCGCGATCGCCGCGTTCGCGCTCGCGACGCCCGTCGCGAAGGCCGACCCGCCGAAGGCGACCTTGATCCTGACGAACCCGACCGCACACGAGGTCGTCATCGATTTCAACGCGCCGACGACGCCGGCATGGATGAAGGTGACGCTCGCGCCCGGAGCGGAGCGGATCGTCTACGAGATCGTCGGTCCGTTCAAGCTGGTCGGCACGGTGAAGAGCAGTTCGGCTGCCGCTCTGGTCCCCCGGGATGTGAGTTTGAGCAAGACGACCTTGCTCCGACTCCGAATCGAACTCGTCGATGGACGGTACACCTTCGTCAAACCTTAGGTCGATGGCCGCGGTCCTGGCCGCGTTCCTGATCGCCTACGGGATCTGCGCGACACTCGGCGTCGACCCGTCGGCCGCCGTTTTGGCGGCCGTCCTCGCGCTTACGATGGCGCGCAAAGCCGAGCCGCCGACGTGGGACAAGACGCTCGCGCGCCTGATCTCGCTGCCGCTGGTCGCGGTCGGGGCCGGCGTCGTCGGCCTCGTGCTGCATGCGAGTCCGTGGATCGGTGCCGCGCTCTTCTGCGGCGGCATGTTCCTCTCGATCTGGCTGCGCACGTTCGGCGAACGCGCAAGCATGATCGGGACCACCATCGCGCTACCGCTGATCGCGATCCTGATCGTGCCGGTGCACGTCGCCTCGGGGCGCGGCCGCATAGTCGACGTTCTGCTGGTGATGGCGGCCGGCGTCATCGCCGTGCTCTGCACGTCGGTCGCGGCTGCGTTCGGCCCGCGCGCCGAAGCCGTTCGCGTCGCGCCGCGCAGCAAGCCCGACGATGCGTCCCTCCCGGTCAGCACGCGGATGGCGCTCCAGATGCTGGTCGCGCTCGCCGCGTCGTTCGCGATCGGGCTGACGCTGCTGCCGGCGCACTGGCCGTGGATCGTGTTGACGGCGTTCATCGTCTGCAGCGGCGCGGTGGGACGTGGCGACGCGCTTTACAAGGGCTTACAACGTCTGGCCGGCGCGATCGGCGGGACGGTTCTCGCGGCGCTCGTCCCGCACGTCGCGATGCCGACGCCCACGATCGCCGCGATCGTGATCTTCGCGGTCCTGTTCCTCGGCATGTGGCTGCGCACCGTCGACTACGCCTATTGGGCCGTCTGCGCGACCTTGCTGTTCGCCCTGTTGCAGCCGCCGCAATCCGTGGCCGGCCTGGCGCTCTTCGGAGCGCGGCTCGAATGCATCCTGATCGGCGCGGTATGCGCGGTGCTGGCGGCCTGGTTCGTCTATCCGATCCAGACCGAGTCGATCGTCCGGCTGCGTTTGGCGACCGCCCTCGGCGCCCTCGCCGACCTGCTTGCGAGCGGGCCGGGCGACCCCGAGCGCGCGGCCAAGCGCGCGCGCTTCGAGCATCACGTCCGCCAGCTCGACAAGGTCGCGCCGCCGGTCGAGCTTCATCGCCGCATCGCACGCGCCGACGAGCGGGCGGAGCATCCGGCGACCTGGATCGAGACGGCGCGGACGCTCTTCGCGCAGGGCCGCCGCCTGGCCGACGGGTCGGGTTCCGCCGCCGACCTCGACCGGGTCAAGCGGGCGATCGGAGCATCGCGCCTGGCGATCCGCGAACGTTCGGGCATCGGGGCTACCTTGCTCCAAGCATGCAAGCACGCGGATTCCGAATCGGGGGGAGGCAAACCCGCCGGGCGAACGCCCCCGCCGTGAACGCCGTCTCTGCTGGCTACGGCTCGGGCGTGTAGCGCAGCACGACCGTCACGCTGCTCGGTGCGGTCGCGCTCGCAAGCATCCAGTCCCGTTCGAACCGCCCGATCGCGATGCGTACCGAGGTGAGGCGATTGCCGCCGATGGCTTCCGGTGCGCCGAGCCGGAGCGGCACCTCCGCGTCGACGATGGTCGCGTTCGCGAAGAGCGGGCCGGCCAATGCGCGCACGCTGCCGTTGATCGCGGCGAACGCGGTGACGTGCGACGTGACGTCGCCGGTCGCTATCGGCGTCGCGCCGGGCGTGCCGTAGACGTACTCGTCGATGCGCGATGCGCTCGAATCGTAGCGATAGGCGCGGAACGACGGGCGCCGAAGCGCGTCTTCCGTCGCGACGTCGAACTCGTGGCCGTCGCCGTTCGGTTCGCCGAGCACGTCGCTCGCGGGCACGAAGACGCTCCACGAGCCGGCCGTCTCGGCGTCGATCCGCTCCTCGAGCCGGTCGAGCGCGCTTTGCGCGTCGACGGTCGCGGACGCGCGCTGCGACCAAGCGACGAACGCGTGCGCGATCGCGACGAGAATCGCCGCCAGCATGACCGAGATGCCGGCGGCGATGAGGACTTCGACGAGCGTGAATCCACGCTGGGAGTGCATGCGCTGGGGTCAGTACCCAGGCGGGGCTATTTTACGACGACGGTGCCCTTCATGCCGCGATGGAAGCGGCAGTAGTACGTGAAGGTCCCGGCCTTCGTGAAGGTGTGCGAGAACTTCTGTCCCTGGTTCAGGTCCGGCGACTTGAACGAGCCGTCGGTCGCGGTCGCGGTGTGCTGTGCGGAGTCTTCGTTGATCCACTCGACGGTCTGACCGGCCTCGACCGTGACGGTGGCCGGTTCGTACGCGAAGTTGGCGATCTTGACCACGGTCGGGCCGGCGGCGACGGCGGTGGCCGGTTGTGCGAGAAACGCGGAGCCGACAAGGCCGATGGCCAGGGCGGCTGAGAGCAGCAATGATTTCATATTCTCACTAACGTTAGGCGAAGGTGAAAAAGTTCGGGATCGTTATGGGCCTATTTTACTACAACCGTGGCCTGCATGTACGTGTGGTCGTCGCAATAATAGTCGTACGTGCCCGGCGTCTCGAAGGTATGGGTGTAGCTGCGGCCCTGGTCCAGCTCGCCCGAGTTCCACGACTTGTCGGTGGCGGTCGCGGAGTGGAACAGCGCGTCGTCGTTGATCCACTGGACGCTCTGGCCGGCCTGGATCGTGACCGTCTCCGGGTCGAACGAGAAGTCGTGCATGTGCACCACGGCTGCCGGCGCGCTCGAGGCGACCGGCGCGGGCGACGGGGATGTGGTCGGTGACGGCATGGGCGACGCTCCGATCAGGCCGAGGGCGATTGAGGTGCTGAGCAGCAGCGATTTCA
>Ga0207678_10006417_pt1 | contig 10434 bp, 9 predicted proteins | sample KBSC63metaG_FD_184319 | JGI IMG/M metagenome (GOLD analysis project Ga0207678, IMG submission 184319) | Corn rhizosphere microbial communities from Kellogg Biological Station, Michigan, USA - KBS C6-3 metaG (SPAdes) (version 2) | ecosystem: Host-associated > Plants > Roots > Rhizosphere > Soil ...
CCAGAACGGACCTCGCGCTGCTTTGGGTTAGGTGCGGACATCAAGAATTTTGCACCAGAATTGCCGTCGAACAATTCCAGCGGGTTGCGCAGCGGCATCGTGTATTGGTGGGGTGCGCCGCCGCATCAATGCGTTACCACGATGAAATCCGTGTCATTTCCCGTCTCATGGCTAAATCCGTCGTCGGAAATAATCAATGAAGAGGCCGGCGTCAGAAGTTTAGAGATCCTCTCAACGGTATCCTGCGGTATTTCGATGCGGTTGAGGACAGCGTTGGCTTTATCGGGCGACGGTACCGATAGGGCGGTTTGCTTCGCGGGCGCTTCGCGCTCGTTCGTGGCACCCACGATGCGAGGAAATTCGTCCGGAATCGACACGACGGTCCAGCGAATAGCCGCTCCCTCGTTCTGGAATTCCATTGCGGTAAACACGTGCGTTCCCAGGGGCTCCTCCGGATTTTCGATATTGACCCCGACATCAAACAACGGCGAGAAGCCCTGACGCACGAAGAGCTTGCTCAACTTACGACTCACGAAGACGGAGATCGGCACCATCTTTCTAGGTGCGCCTTCAGCGGAAGCCGAGCTTGGACCCTGGAGACTAGTGGCTTCTGGAGTCTCGGCCTTGGACACCGGTGATCCATGCGTTGCCGCGGCTGTGCTAATGCTCTTACCCGCGACTGTGGCAGCCTGAAATTCCGGCGAACCGGACACGGCTTTCGGCTCAAAGAGGTGCGGATTGTTTATCTCGACCGGCTGGACATCGTCGTGCGCAATGATCACGCGCGTGCCGCGCTTCGTGAGATGCCAGAGTCGAATGGCAAAGTCATTTTTCAAACGGATGCAGCCGTGTGACGCCGGGTGCCCAGGCACGACACCGGCATGCAACGCAATCCCTGACCAGGTGATGCGCTGCATGTAGGGCATGGCGGCAGCGCTATAAATATTTGAACGGTGCCATCGTTGTTTGCTGATCACGCTGAATACGCCGAGGGGTGTAGGATGGCCCTGAGTTCCCGTGGACACCGATGAGCGTGCGATCAGGGCCCCGTTGTCAAAAAGCGAGACCCGTTGGTCAGCGATCGAGATGATGATCTGGAGCGGGCCCTTCGGAGGGGCCTCAGGCCGAGCGTTCTTCGCAGATCCAGAGTTTGTCTGCCGGTGATAGTGCTTGTGTTTGAACGGAGCGTAGTGGCCTGGCCAGAACCTGTCCTGCGGCCAAAACGGAAACTGAGCGTGTGCGATCCCTGTAGAGAGCATGAAAGCGGCGAAAGCTATTATTGGAGTCTGCCTCCTCATTCAGTGCCTCATGCAGTGAAGTTGCATGCGAGGTCCAACGCAAAAAGCGTGGCGTTACCGACCATAGCCTCGTCTTCAAATCTGGTCGCAGTGGGTCGAAAATTGGACCAATTCCAATGACGAGGCCAATCTGCCGGAAGAAGACAATCGGCAATAGCCGTCGCGCCGATCGCCGGGCCGATCAATGTACGGTGTGAGGGCCGTTGCGACGGACGCTTTGATCTTGGGCAATGGGTTCGGTTCGCTCAGATGATCCCATAAATCGTCAACGACAGACCGCTCGAAGGGACGGCATCCCCGACTACGGCCACTCAAGCGCACCTGTTGGTCCGACATTCACCATGACCGGCTCGCCGCGAACTAGCCGCATGCGTCGCATGGGTCCGAAACTTCCCAACACGCTTACGTCGCAGAACAATTGCTTGCCGCCGGCGCGTTGCATGCGGGCAACACTTCGTGGAAAAGATGATGAACCGCGGTTTGCGCCATTGCGCGGCCATGTCTCGACCCGAAAATTCACCCGTCGCGTGCTTGGCTGTGCAGCATTGCTCGGGTGGGGCCTTTGGAAGCGACGGGATGATGAACCCGCGGCGATTTACGGCAGTGGTGCCGACGTTTTGCGGAACGGTCGTTCTCGCGGGGGGGATCGTTGGCTGGCTGGCTGGCTTCGGTTCGGCCGGCACCGAGAACATCGGCGCAGTGCCAATCGAGGATCGCGCAGCATCGCTCGCCGCCAACGCCAGGCTCGCGGATGAACCGCAGGCAATCGCAATGGACAACGCCGTTGTCGCTAACACCGTTGTCGCGAACGCTGCTGTGGCTGGCGCCGAAGTGGCGACGGCCGCCGAACCCGCGGCGGGGACGGCCACCGACACGACGGCGGCTTCGGATAAGCCGGAATCGATCGTCGTGGCTGCGTTGCCCGATCCGTCGCAGATGCTGTCGGCCGATTTACCGCCCGTGCAGGAATCGGTGGACTTGGGCCACCATGATGTCGCCCAACCGGGGCCGACAACGCGCAATGCCTCCAACTCGGCGCCGGTGACGCAGGATTTTCGCTATCTCATCTATTACGTCTGGTCCGAACTGCCTCCTGCCGAGAAACCGGCGGAGATCGTCTTAAAGTCACTCAAGGACATCCCGGTCGGAACGCCGGTCGAGGAGATCAAGCGCGCTTCCGACGCTTTCGGTCTGGACTTCCATTTCATGAAAGCGGTTGCCAAGATCGAGTCCGGTTTCGACCCCAAGCAGCGCACGGGGTCGTATATCGGCCTGTTTCAACTGAGCAAGTACGAGTTCAACAAATTCGGCTCCGGGCAGATTCTTGATCCCCGCGACAATGCCATTGCGGCAGCCTACAAGGTCATTACCGAAGGCATTCTGTTCGAGTGGGTGACGCAGAAGAAGCCGACCTTGAGTGATCTTTACTTGATCCATCAACAAGGCTGGGAAGGCGCCGCCGAGCACATCAGCCAACCCGATCGCATCGCTTGGAAATCCATGTGTGCCACCAGCGAAGGGAGGGAGAAACGCGAAAAATGGTGCAAACGCGCGATCTGGCGGAATACCCTTCCGGCCGTCAAAGCCGAGTGGAAATCGGTGGATAAGCTGACATCGGGGGCGTTCGTCGGAATGTGGCGCGAGCGGGTTGCGCATTTCCAATCGAAATACATGGCTACCGCCGACGCCGAACGGGCGAACCAGTAGATTTCCGTTGAGTGGTTGGTAGGAGTTGCCGCACGCGCGGGCCGAGCGGGGGGCCTCACCGCCGCCGCGAGACGTGGTGTCGCTCAGTGGTCGCGCAGGACGCGCTTTACGTTTTCAACGACTCGCTCGGACCATTCCTACTGCGCGCTAACGAGGTGATCGATCAGATGCCGATGTCTGGTTGTGGCCCGGTCCATGCGTAGACCGCCGGCCTTGGCCGTGATGCTACACATCAGCTCGTCGGTGTGCAGACTGCCTTTCATCAGCATCTCGCCGTGGGCAGCGTGGATCAGTTCGACGGCCTTAGCGGCGGCCGCCTCGCTGTGCGGCGCATCGACGATTTCGATTCTCGCGATGTCGAGCCCGTGAGTGTCGGCCGTGTCTCTGATCTTTCCCTCCGGACCCACCAGGATCGGTCGGATGATGCCCGCGCTGGCGCTGTCGAGGACGCCGCAGCGCAGGGAGGTCTCGTCGCAGGGGTGCACCACGACGGTCTGAACGGGATCGATCGAGCGGGCGCTGCGATCAGAGTATCGTACTTGCTCGGAGTGCTCGTGTGGGCGTTTGCGGTAGCCTGGTCGACGGACTCATCGCTGGCGTTTCATTCACGCCTTTCAGGGCTACTGGGCGGTTTTTGACCTCAAGGGCCTAGTTGAATCCGCAGTGGGCCGGATAGGCTTGAACCATTACCACCTTATACCGTGAGATTTACGGACAACTCTCACGACGACCCAGGCAAAAACGTACCTGAGCCTAAGCCATGCGCAGAGGAGGCCCGGCGGTTCGCGCAGCAATATGCCGACGTTGGGAAGTTACGAGGTCGCTCGAATTGAGGAAGTCTCTGCCCCCGCAGACCCTCGCCTGAATCCTTGTCCTCCTCATTGCATGATCGAATGAAGTTCGCTGCCGGCGGCACAATACCCATTCAGGGTGCACAGTGGTTCGTCGCCAATATGTTAACGCCTCGCGCGGAACGGCTGGGTTAGACCAGCATCTGATCAACTACGAGCGCAGGAAAACCGCAGCGTCTAGATAGCAAGGAGGAAATATCGCCTTAAGCCTCGCGCCGCGCAGGAAGATTGTGTGACGAGACAAACCACCACGCGTTGCGATCCAATTCCGAACCGGAGCCGGGTACATTGAATACATTATTCGTGTGGCTTCTGGATTTGTAATTTGGCGTCCGCCAGCCCCCAGGTCCCAGGCTGCGTGGAAGGCAAGATTTGCCCTTTCAGTTACGCAGATTCTTTCCGAAGGGATCTTAGCTAGGACGATCGTACAGGCCGAGGCGCAGAGGCCATCGATGATCACAGTCTGGCCCGTGTTCTTCAAGTTTTCGTACCGATCGAAGTAACGTTGGATCAACCCACCCCGATCGTTGGTAATCCTCACCACGGCATCGCTTGGGCCCGCGTATCCCAGTGAAAATGCTGTAGCGAGCAATGCCGTCAGGAATTTCATGTTTGTGCCTCTCAACATTGCATTTACCCCGGTACTACGTTCGAATGTGTTGCGGCAGGAACGACGTCACTGGGCGTTCGGGTAGCGGGTAGCAGGACTCGGCAGCCTGCCTCCGGAATGAACCCTTCGTAGGTTTGGAGCGGCAATCTGAGGCGATCGTGGGACACCCGCAGTTATCGGACGGCTATGCGCTTACATTTCTTGCGACCGCCGAATGGTTTCTGACAGTTTGCCGTACCCGGCGGCCGCGTCTGACTTCCAAGCTGAATACGAGGGTTCGATTCCCTTCCCCCGTCCAAACTTGTCGAAGAACTAGCCTGCGAACGATTGTTGCTTTCGACAAGGACTTCCCGTCTGGCGCGCGGCGCGGTCGTGGTTCACTGCCTCTACTTCGGTACGCATTCGACGTTGAAGGCAATGATGATCTGCGCTGGGTCAGCCTGACCCAGGCTCTTCAAGTCTTCCAAACCGCTTCTCATCCTGGCTCCCGCCTCCTTCAAGCGCTCCTCCAGTTTGGACTTCGCTGCCAGGCAGCGCTCTTCACTGGAAAATTCCTGGAATACCACGGTCGGAAGGACCCTCCATTCCGCTCTGTCATTTGTGGCGGCCGGACTAACTGAATACGAGAAGACGTACATCAGGACCCACATCGGAAGGCTCCATCTGTGACGCGACGGCAGTGAAAGCCTGCGCCCTCAAGGCCATCGTCGATAAGAGGGGCACGTCTCGCCTGCGTCGGTGCTTGCCACAGGCCGTGTTAGTGCAGCGCTGCTTAACAAAGGGAGGTTGATCTGGATCAAACAGAAGCCCGATACTTCCATCCTATGAGCCGGGGCTTGTCCTGGCGGGCGCACTATGGGCGGATCACGCCGATATGGATCATTGCGCTTCCAGCCACGCCAGCGTCTCCGCTTTTTGATCGGACGAAAATCGACGAACTTGCGCCGAGACAAAGTGCTTCGCCATCCGCGGTATGGCCTTGAAGAGCTCGCTGTCAGTCACGACGACCACGCGCTTCACCTGTCGATGATAGCCTCCGACGAGCTTGAGCTGTCCCAGCCCGGAAAGGCCTTTGCGAATATCATTAGGCCGGCCAGCTCTCCATTCGCCGCGACAAAGGGATCGATTTCCTGGGCGAGCCGCTCAAAGTTAGCTTTCTCGCGAGCGCCCCTACCGGCGAGAGAGTGAGGATGCGTCGGTCTCGCAGCAACTCCGGCCTGAGAAGTTCGAGGCCGCTCAACTATCGTCGGCTTATTGGGCTGACCGAAAGCAGCCGCAACATCTGTAAACCGGCGCTCTCACCCACCTCAGACATTGCAAAGATGCAGCAACCGCTAGCCATACATAGCCCGCAAAAAAGCCCCGGCGAGCCGGGGCTTTGGTTTGCGCAGACTGGAGCGATCAGTATCTCGCCGCGACAGGAGCTTTTCCATACCCGCCGAAGCGATAGTTGAAGCGCACAGTGACCATATCCACGTCTTGGCTGATCCGGTCGTTGAGTACGGCCGCAAGCCGCGGATCGGCCACGGAGAAGGAGTTGTTCGCATGTCCCATCCACAGATGATCGTATTCAACACCGACCGACCAGTTTTGTGCGAAGCCATACTCCCAGCCGACACCCAGCGCGCCGCCCCAGCGCGTGTTATCTGCCGAGACCAGACCGATCCCGGTGGTGTTGTCGAATATTGTCAGGCGATTGCTGGTTACGGCCGCGCCGCCCTTCACGTAGAGCAGTGACGCGTTCCACGCCCAACCGAGTTGGCCCGTGAAGAGACCGATGGCGTCGGTCTTAACTGTGGTTGAAAGCGTCGGGTTGAACAGGCTGACGCGTGTGTTGCTGAGGTCGGCCCAATCGCCCTGCGCTTCCAATCCGAACACAAATTGATTGGATTGCCAGCGATACCCGACCTGCCCGCCGACAACGCCACCCGACCGATCCCGGCAACCGCTTGCAACTGTGCCTGCGAGCGTGACGAAATCCACGCAATTGTGGCTTTGGCCCCATCCGCCGTTGGCGCCGATGTAGAAACCGGTCCAGTCATAGATCGGAGCGACCACCGGCGGCGGCGCCTTGGTGTAGGGGCGTGCCGCCATATCAGCCGCCGACGCGGGGGCCGCCATGCTCACTGCCAGCAAGGCCACGCCACTTAACAAAATCTTCCTCATTATTCTCGCTCCATCCACGTTTCACCCGAACGATGCCGGTTCTTTTTTGGATGTCCGGCGTTCCAGCTCGAACCTAGCTGAGCCGACTAGCATTCGATGTGCCTAAGCGGCAACAGTCGGGAAAATTTGGAAATGTGCGCGCGCTCTAGTTGAGTAAGCGCTATTGACCAATCAACGAAGGAATTTGCGTCTTAGAATTTGCGGCAGCGGCGGTTTGTTGGCCCCTTAGCCGAAGGTCGATTGAGCGCGTGTCATGTCGGCTGTCAGGGGCAAACCGGACGCCGATCCAACTTGGCGTCCACCGCTGCTTTTGACCCAATTGAGACATGAGCATTCCATGATTTGTGCAGCGCGCATGAACGCAGTGCACCATTCCCCTCGACGCCTTTTCCTGCTGGCCTGAGTATCTGGAGCAGTCATGTGCAAAGCTTTGGCGAAAACTATGTCGCTCGATGCGCTGCACATATTCATTGACATCTGGTGACAGTGGCCGACATTGACGGCCATGGTAGATAATAGGAGTAGGTGCAATGAGGGCTTACTCAATTGTCGGGCTGCTGTTTGCGGCAGTGGTGTTGGCGACGATTCCAGTCTCGCCGCAGGTTACATCGCGTGGCGTCGTGGAGTTAAGCGTTGATCAAGCGCAGGCCTACACGTATCGGCGCGCCCGCGTGACTGCGCGTCGTGTCGACCGTCGCGATTACCGCCATACGCGTCGTGCCGTGCGGCGTGGTGTCTACTAACGGAGCGCGATGCGCGCCGACAAGGTACGAGACGGTGATCAAAGTGCTCGATCACTCGCCCGCGCCGACGATTGATTGAGTAAATCACTGCGGTTCGTGCATGTCGTTTGCTGCGGCGATGAGTCCAGGTCTGGCCCATCAGCGAAGTGGTGACACGCCTCATTGAGGTCCGTTCAACGAGGCCGACTTGCTTACGTTGAGTCCTTCGCATTTTGACCCATTTGAGACATCGGCCGATCGCAGCCGACGTCCGGTTGGCACGAGGTTTATTTCACAACCAGATGCTTCGTGCGCGCTATGGCGGCAGGCGCGGACGGGGAAATGGTGAACGTCAGCCAGGTATTCCATCCTGACGGACGGTTGGCTGCACCGAATTCGCCGTATCCCCTCAGGCTAAGGGAGCCCTGCATGTCTGCGACCGGGAAGCCGTACCCGATTTGCGGACCGACACCGAAAACGCGTGACCTGAAGCCACCGAGGATCGGGTTCTGGCCGGAATCGTCGGTGATTTGCTGGTAGGCATATCCGACAATGCCGAGGAAAAGCTGCTTGGTGAGGTAGTGCGATGCGCCCCAGTCGAAGTGGAAATCGATGCCGCTCCGGTACAGGGTATCAGGATTCCTGAAATTGTAGGTAAGGCCGGCGACGCCCGAGATTTCGTTTCCTGCCGCCGGGTCGAAATAGGTATAGGCGCCTCCAATGTCGATCGCGCCGTGCCCGAGCCCGATGTTGGGAATCCGCGTCGGATCATAGTCGCCGACGGGAATATTGCCCGTGACGTAAGCCATGTAATTGTCGACGCCATGGCTCCATAGCAGTTGCGCGAATGGCGCGAGGTCGCCGTAGGAGGTAAGTGAGCCTTCGAGCATTCCGGTGCGCGTCATCACAATCGGTCCGGCTATCGCTGTCAGTGTTCCGGCGATACTGGTGGCGGCTCTGCCGTACTGGCCGGACATGCCTACGACCAACTGCCCGCCAAGCACCGCCGTCGTGAAAGTATACGATGGCGCAAGGGCGATCAGGTCGGCCCGCCCGCTCAGACTCAGATTTAGATTAACGTTGACGTTCGCGGGGATTTTGCCGGCCAGGATCTCTTTGGCCGCAGCAGCGCCCCCGGTTGCGGCGACGCCGGAATGGTAATCGATGACACTGAGCGCCCAGCCCGGTGTCTGCTGCATGGCCACGAGGCTCGCAAACTGACCCGGAAACCAGAACGAGCTACCGCCCTGGTCGGCATGCGAAACATCAGCGCAAAGCACGAGAGCAGCAACCGCTGCCGCATAGTTGATGACGCGGCTTCCCGGTTTGTTTGATCTCATTGCAAACCTCTGGGCGGCATTTGCAACCAGTGGCGGCTACTGCAAAGCGCTCCGCGAACCGCGGGGCCCCAAGTTAGACGGCATTCAATACTAGGGCACAAGCAGCGTCGAAATCCGTGACAGAATGGTAACAGCGGGGGATATTTGTATTACGGCGATGACGCAGTCTCGGCTCGACCAAGAGTTGCTTGCGCTGGAGATATTCGGTTTTCTTTGCCGGAGCGAGGTCTTTTCCTGGGTCATCGCGACAAGTGTGGGAGGTCTTGCTGAGGTCTGCTGTTGGCGGCAGAGCCGACTTGATTTTGCTCACCGCAAGTATTGCGGCTCGTGACCCTGGCTGTGTGGAAACGCTGCTGCTTTGCCATGATTCTCTCGTGATTCTGCGGGGGAAGCAGAGAGGCGCTTCGTTGAGCAGGCGGATCGTGGGCAATGGACACTATTGCCTGAATGCCTGAACCCGCTCGCTATGCGCCAACGTCGCGAGACAGTCGAGCATCCGTTCGGCACGATGAATGCACGCATGGGAAGGACCCACTTCCTCACTAGAACGCTCCCAAAAGTAGCCGCCGAGATGGCACTCTCGGTTCTGGCCTGACACGGGTCATCAACATCGTCGGGATCAAGCCGCTGATCTATGTGATCGCGGCCTGAGGCCGAGCCGGTCTTGGCTTGCTATCGGCTCATCTACAAAAGTGTGCTTCTACAGCCAAGACCCTTAGCAAACATCGTCTAGGCATACAGTCAGTTAGCTGCGTATGCTCCGACCATTATGCATTAGGTTCGAATTGAACTGCTTTGGCTCAGTCCTCGTCCTCGGACAGCGCACGGCGCCGGTCTACGGCATCACTCATATCGTGGAGTACCAGAATCGCGATGGCCGCCATGCGCTGCCTCTGTTCGGGATTAAGCGTTTTGTAGAGTGGCTGCCACGCCTCGGCGAGTTTATCCAAATCGGCTGATCGTTGAGCCAATGCTTCCGAGCGCCGCTGCAAGAAGGTGATAGGGTCACGATTGCGCAGGGCTTCGACACGGTTTTCGTCGGCCCGTCTACCCACTGTTTCTCCGATTTTTGCAAGGCGGGCTTTCCGGTCCTCCGCCCTGGCACGAATGGCGCTCTCTACAGCGGGCCAGTATTTCTCCTGGTCAGGTGTCAGCTGCAACGCGGCCTTTACCAGATCAATCCTCATGTCCGTCAGCGTATTCCGGTCGGCTGCATTTAACCGTTCCGGAGTCGCAGAAGAGGTTTGCGAGGTTTGCGCGTTGGCAATCGGGGATGCAGCAAGGAAGAGTGCGGTTGTTCCGGCAACTACTATTTTCAACATCGGCCATCTCCTAGGCGAGTTGCCCCACACGACAATGGTGACGCACTGCGCGGTTACGTTGATCTAAATCAGGGAACCAGCGCCGCCCAGTGTTCGTCCTTTTACATCTCAGAAATCAATCTCGTATCGAGGGCCGACGGCGAGGCCGGGCACGTTCAGACCTTTGTGGGGTTTGGCCCCTCCAAGGAAGAGGCAGAGAAGAGCGCCCTGGGATGGTGCTCGCATATCAGGTTCGATCTTGAGACCTGTTTGAATTCGGATCGCCTGACCGCTCGCAACTCTCCGTCAGACGGAGGTGACGCCGCACTTCATCTCAAGTACATGAAGGCAGTTGCGCGCATTACCGGCTGCAGTTAGAGCGCGTTCGCGAGCGATCGAACGCGCTTGATCTATATCAAGCAGCTCGTGGCCATCTTGC
>Ga0207678_10006422_pt1 | contig 10430 bp, 12 predicted proteins | sample KBSC63metaG_FD_184319 | JGI IMG/M metagenome (GOLD analysis project Ga0207678, IMG submission 184319) | Corn rhizosphere microbial communities from Kellogg Biological Station, Michigan, USA - KBS C6-3 metaG (SPAdes) (version 2) | ecosystem: Host-associated > Plants > Roots > Rhizosphere > Soil ...
CCGTTCCGTCCGGACGGCGACTACTCACCCATCGCGCTTGGAAACGACCTCCAGCTGGCCGCAGCCGCACTGGGCGGGGGGGTTCATCTGCTCGGGCACTCGTTCGGGGGCCTGGTCGCGCGAGCTGCAGTGCTTGCTGATCCGGATCAGTTCCGCTCCCTCGTGCTGCTGGATTCCGGTCCCGCGGGCATCGACGATGGCCGCAGGGAGCGCCTCGACCTGATGCGGCCGGTGCTCGCACAACATGGGCTGGCGGCGGTTTACCAGGCCTTGGTTCAGCTCGACGCCAGCGAGCCCGGGTACAAGCCACCGTCCGAGGAGGAGGCGCGCTTCATGCGGGAAAGATTCCTGGCGAGCGACCCTCAGGCCCTTATCGGCATGGCGGAGGCACTAATCGACGAGCCGGACCTGGTCGCGGACTTGGCTGCAGCCGATCTGCCGATTCTCGTCGTCTGCGGTGCGGACGACGACGTCTGGTCGCCCCAGATCCAGGCCGGCATGGCCCGACGACTGGGTGCGCCATATACGGTCATCGCCGGCGCGGCGCATTCGCCCGCGGTAGAGAATCCGACCGCTACCGTCGCCACGCTCGTCGAATTCTGGCGTTCCGCCGAAAACCACGGATGATCGAAGCGTGAATCCCGACCTCGGATACTTCGGTCCGGACAGCGTGACCTGGCGGGTGCACGCGGAGCCCGTGACCATGATCGGCGGCGGCCTCCGCGCTCTGCTCCTGCAGGCATTGCATCCCGACGCGATGGCGTTGATCAGCTCACGCTCCCGCTTCCGTGAAGAACCGTGGTCCCGGCTGCAGCGGACGGCCGAGTACGTCGCTACCGTGAGTTTCGGTACCACGGCTGAGGCGGACGCCGCGATGGGTCGGGTACGCGGCGTGCACGCCCGGTTCGGAGTGAGCGACCCTGACCAGCTTGCCTGGGTACATGCCTGTGAAGTCGACTCGTTCCTGGCCGCCGCCGGCTACGCCGGCCTCTCACTGTCCGAGCAGGACACTGACCGATACCTCGCCGAGCAGGGCCGGGTAGCCGCAGGCGTCGGGGTGCCCGACGAGCTGATTCCGACGACAGCTCGTGACCTCGTCGCGTTCATCGACCGGATGCGCCCGCACCTCGCGCTGACCCGGCCGGCCATCGCGGCGGCGCGGGTGATCATGGTTCCGCCCCTTCCGGTGCCGCCGCGGTACGTGGTGCCCGCGCGGATCGGCTGGACGACCGCATCGTCCATTGCTGTCGGCATGCTGCCGGACTGGGCCCGGCGAATGTATCGCCTGCCACCGCTACCGGGGCGACGCATGGCAACGACGGTGGCCTTGCGCAGCGCCCGCGCCGGGATGACTCTCTTGCCGGAGGAGTGGCAGCACGGACCGCATTACCGGGCGGCGCGGGAGCGAGCCGCGCTCGCTTCCTAGCGTTCAGGCAAATAACTTACCCGCCACTTACTTGTCGTAGCCGCCACACAGGCGTCTCATGGAAGTATGCGCACAGCGCAGTGGGGCGTGGTCGGGGTGATGGCCGTCGCAGTGCTGGCACTTGGAGCCCAGCCGGCTCAGTCGGCGCCGGCCCTGCACGTGTCGTTTACCGAGGCGACGTTCGGCCAGCTCGCGCCGAGCACAGCCCTGCTCGCCACCGGACGGCCGGACCAGCAGGTGACCACCCGAGTGCATATCGATGAGTGGTCGCCCGGACCCACATCGGTTCTGGTGCTTATCGGCCGGCCCGGCACAACCGACGACGCCGAGCAAGATGCCGATCTGCCACCCAACGCCGTGCTGCGCCCAGGGAACGAGCTCGTCGCCGACGTCATCACGACCGACGCTGTGACATCCCGGTTCTCGGCCTCGGCCGACGGCCAGTACCCGGTCTTCCTGTTGCTTTCCGGGCTAGAGGACGCCTGTGGCTCGGCCAACATGGTTGACCCGCCGGTTCAGCGCTCGGTGACGCAGATCGGCGTGATCAACATCCGAAGCTGAGCCACGCCGGCACCTCGTATCAATCCGCAATCCCCACTTCTCTATTGGACATACGCGTCCCAGCGTCATGACCGCAACACTCATCGAATAGGGCCGCCATGACCACAACTACGACCGGTCCGGCCGACACCACTCACAATCGCTCGGCCCAGATCATCCGAGCCGAGACCGCACGACGGCTTTACGAGGCCGAGTGGGCCCTGCACTGCGCGCATCAGACCGGCATCGATGCCTGGATCGCCGCAGCCAGCGACCACCTGCATGAGGCCGTCCGCGATTACCTGCTGGCCCGCGGGGGGAACGACTCCGGCGGCGCGGGGAACGTGCGGATCGCTCGGATCTAGCTGACGCCCATCGGTGAGCCGCGGGCACCAGCCACGGTGTCGGTGGACTCAGGCAGACCCGCCCACGGCTCGCGGTCAGGCGCGGCTGCTCGCCCCTCCGGGCAGTGCTTACGGAAGTCACACCACGAGCACCCTGGTCCGGGCGCGGGCGGAAAGATGTCATCCGGGTGAGCGCCGCCGTGCCAGGTGTCAGTCGCGACGACGATGTCCTCGGCTGTCGCCTCGGCGCGGGTCACCTGCCGGGCAAGCGACTCAGCACTGTGCTCCGCCACCGCGACCCGGCCGGTGGGCACATGATGTAGCTCGACCCGGCGACACGGCCGCCGTAGCGTTCGCGCAGCGGCGAGGGCGTAGAGGGCCAGCGCCTGAGATGACCGCGCTTCGTCGGCGTCGGGCACGTGGCGACCAGTCTTGTAGTCAACGATCACGAGTTCGCCGCCGCGATTGTCGATGCGATCGACCCGCCCACTCAGTGCGAGCCGCTCAGTGACCGTTGCTACTGTCCGCTCGACCCCGGCCGGCTCGTCGTCGGGATCGATGTCGCCGAGATAACGCTCGACCCACTGACCTGCCCGAGCGCGCCACTCGCGAGAGTGCGCCTCGTCGCGAAAGCCATCCGACTGCCAATTCCGGGCGACGAGCACGGCGCCCATCGCCGCCGTCCGCTTCGCTCGAGGCGACATCCACCAGCGATGAAGCGCGAGATGTACGACCGCGCCGAGGGTGTTGTGCGCCCAGGGCGCGCCCCGGCTCGGAGTGGGGCGATCGAGATAAGTCATGCGGTAGCGGCGCGGACAATCAAATGCCGCCAGCCGGGAAGGCGTCGCCGCGAACAGCCGACGCGGCATCGATCCCAGCGTCAGCTGTTCGGGCTCGGTCACCGCGGCCTTACCAGCCTCCTCCGCCGCCATCGCCGCCACCCCAGTCACCGCCGCCGCCACCCCAGTCGCCGCCGCCGCCCCAACCGCCGCCGCCGCCACCCCAATCGCTGCCGCCGCCCCAGTCGGAGCCGTTGCCTGAGTCCTGCGCGGAGTCACGTCCGGCCTCAAATCCGCTGTCGTACCCGGCGCCGTATCCGCCACCACCCCAGCCACCGAATCCGCCGGTCAGGACGCTGCCGATGAGCAGCGTCTCCCAGAACGGGAACGAGTACCAGCCGCCGGGGACTCCGCGTCCGCCGCCGTAGTAATACGGCGCGCCCGGGGTGTAGTCCGGGTAGCCCTGATAGGTCTGGCCCTGGACGGTGACATCCTGAGCCTTGGTCAGCTGATCGCCACGAGGCTCTTCGATGGGTGGCAGCTCCGGCCCGGGATCCAGGCCGAGTGCCTTGCGAGCCGTCACCGCCGCGTACAGGCCCTCCAAAGTGGTTCGTCGGGCAGCTGCGTATTTCTCGACCGAGTCGGCGGTGGCCAGTTGCGAGCCGGCGGAGGTGAATCGCTCGGCCGCGTCCGCGACTGCCTGCCGCGCCGTCGCATCGTCCTTCGGATCCAAGGTGTTGACCTCGTTCGCGAGGCGGTCGTAATAGGGCATCACGTTCGCCTTTGCCGCCTCCAACTGCCTCTTGAGCTTGCGCTTGCGGTAAAACACGACTCCTCCTACGCCGCCCGCGATCAGGACGCCTAGGCCGACCAACCATGGCCACACCGTCGCCCCGCCACCGGATTCGCCGCTCGCGGTGTCGGTGTTGCCGGTGCCGCTGCCGTTCGCGCAGACCGGTCCGCCCTTGAGGTTGTTGGCGAATTCCACCAACGTGTTGGTCAGGTCACCGTTCGTCGACTGCAGGTTGGCGCGGGTATCGGCGTAGGCCTTGTCCATCTGCGTCTGGGCGAACCCTTGGCAATACACGCCGGACTTCGCTTGGTATCGAGTACCGACGAAGACAGCCAGAGTCTGCTGCGGGCTGATCGCCGCGTGCAGCTGGTTCACCGCGCTCGGCCCGTTCACGGAACTGGGAAAGATCGCAGCTTTGACCGACGAGCCGAAGGCGTCTTGCACCTCGGACCGGTTGTCGACCCGTCCCTGGGCTCCCGGAGCGACATAGAGAGATGAGTTCTTCAATGCATTGACCGCGTCGTTAACCGGGTCGGCCGACGCAGCCGGAGCAACCAGGACAAGCACGGCAAACGCGACGAACGCCGCTAGCGAAGCCGCAATTCCGCCCAATGCCACGCGAAATCGCGACATGCCGCCAGGGTAATGCCTCATGTTGTAAAGACGATCGGGGAGGACGCTGTGTTCCGGGCGAGCAGGTCGGCGTAGGCCTCGGGAGACGTCGTGCAAGCGCCCAGCCGGACGGCCTTGTTTCGGCCGTGATAGTCCGACGATCCCAGCGGAATCAGGCCGAGGTTGGCCGCGACATCCGAGAGGTGGGCCCGGTCGGCGAAGGAGTGGTCGGGGTGGTCGACCTCTATCCCGTCCAGTCCCGCCGCTGCCATGTCGGCGATGACCTCATCGCCGACAACGGTCCCTCGACGGCGGGCGAGTGGATGGGCGAAGGCCGTGACGCCTCCGGCCGTGTTGATCAGGCGAAGGGCGACGAACACGTCCATGTCAGCCTTGCGGACGTAGTACTTGCTCCGTGATGACAACAGGTCGGCGAAAGCCTCGTCGAGCGAACCCACCACGCCGGCCTCAACGAGCGCCTGGCCAATATGCGGCCGGCCCACCGTGCCGTCCCCGGCCAGCTCGGCCACCCGCTCCCACGTCACCGGGATGCCGTCCGCTCGCAGGTTGTTGACGATGGCTTGACCTCGACCCCGACGGCTCTCGCGCAACCGACGGCGTTCAGCCTGCAGTTCCGCATCGTCCGGGTCGTACAGGTAGCCCAGCAGATGTAAGCCGACTCGGGCGCCATTGGGACCAAACCACGCGCACGAGAACTCGGTGCCGGGAACCAGTGTGAGGCCGGCCAGCAGCGCAGCCGCCGCCTCGGCCCAGCCAGCCGCCGTGTCGTGATCGGTGAGTGCGACCACATCGAGGCCGGCTGCCTTGGCCTGCCGGACCAGTTCCGCCGGCGTGTCCGTGCCATCAGACGCGATGGAGTGGGTATGCAGGTCGATCCGCACATGGCGAGCGTACGGACCAGGACCGACCGCACCGCCTGAGGCCGTACATCCCCCGGGCTGAAACCGGCCCGAACCGCACCGCCGTCGGGGCTCGCACCGCCGTCGGGCCCGTACAGCCGTCGGACGCGCACCGCCGTCGGGCGCGCACAGCGCGAGACCGCAATCCAAGGCGGCTGCGAGCGGGACCACAGTGCTTACTGCGGCCATCGTGTCTCCGCACGATGTGGTGGAGCGTGGCTGCCATCAGATATCGGGGCGCGGCTCCCGAGCACTAGCTAGATCCGTGGTTGGCGCCCGGTGATCAGTCCCTTAGAGGTAAGTAGTTCGCTTTGCGCAAAAAAACCGCTATGCGCCGTCGTTGCGGGCACCCGCCCGATACCCCGCTCGGCTCGACACGGCGTGGTGTATCCGGGCGGATATGCGATCTCAAGCCACGGTAATGAGGGGATCAGGGTTCAGGAGGAATCCTCGGCAACGGCGATGTCGTGCGGCTCGATTCGGCGTCATACCCGCTGGGCCTGGTCGGGCTCGCGGGCGCGATGGGCCACAAGCCTCCCGTGCCATCGTCCTGCGTCTGTACGGCATACCGCCCGAACAGCAACTCCGACACCTGGTGATAGCGCAAATTGGGGTCTGGCAGGTAATCGATCCGGCTTAGCGCCTGCTCCTGCCCCGCCGACTCAATGATGAACGAACCGTAATCGAGCAAGCGGCCGAACGCGGTCTGTTCGTACGTCAGGTCGGTCACCTTGACGAGCGGCATGATCGCGACTTTGCGCGTCAGGATGCCAGTCACCAGAAGCACTCGCTTGTTGGTGACCACGAACCGTTCCACGTACCAGTCGGCGACGATCCAGGCGAACCAGGCGAGGGTGACAACGAAGAAGACGACCAGCAAGCCCCGCAGCAGGGCGATGCTGTTGACCAGCCACAGGATGAGTAGTCCGGCGAACCACAGCAGCGCCAACCGGCCGCCGGCCGACGCCAGCGAGACCCAGTGCCGTCGGACCGAGAAAACCTGGTCCTCGCTCCGCAACAGATAGCGATCAAGTTTGGCCATGCACCGGTACCTCAGAGGCTCTTAACGAAGTTCGAGAACCCGTTGAACACAAACAAGATGGCGTTCCACAGATTGTTTGCGATGGCCGCAGCGGTCTGCGGTGCCGTGACGATGAAGAACAACAAGAAGATGACGAGTACGATCCACAGGAACCTGCCCAATGTCACGCCGACTCCGATCCCAATTAGCGCACACGTCGTCGGTTTTTCATACCTCATGCGCACGCCGTCGCGAGGACGCCGCGCCGACACCAGAATATCGCTATGCAGCCTGATCGGCAGCCTTGTGCCGGCGGAATCGTCTTCGACGACCAACGCCGGTTGCTCCTGATTCGCCGGGGCCAGCAGCCGGCGCTCGGCCTCTGGTCCATTCCGGGCGGGCGCTGCCGTCCGGACGAATCTCCCGCAGAGACCTGCGTGCGCGAGGTCCTGGAGGAGACCGGCCTTCTTGTCCAGGTCATCCGACACGTGGGACGTGTCGATCGCGACGGACCACCGGGACTGACATACGTGATCGACGACTACCTCTGCGATGTCGTGTCCGGCGTCCTGCAGGCCCACGACGATGCTTCGGACGCGCGCTGGGTCAGCCGGGCAGAGTTGGACACTGTCGAGCTGTCGGCTGGTCTCCTCGACGCCCTCGTCGCCTGGGGCACCGTGCCCGACTGACCTCATCCGCGACCGCAGGCACGTCATCCACGCGGTTCCGGGCGACTCGGCTGCTCACCCCCTCGTGCTTCCACGTACTCTCGCGTCGGCACGAGCACCTTGCGCCGGAAGATGCATACAACGATTCCATCCTGGTTGTAGCCGATTGTCTCCACATATACGACGCCGCGATCGGGCTTGGAACTCGATCGGGTCTTTCCGAGCACCCTGGTCTCGCCATAGATCGTGTCCCCATGGAACGTGGGGGCAACGTGCCGCAGCGACTCGACCTCAAGATTCGCGATGGCCATCCCGCTGATGTCGGGAACCGACATGCCCAACAGCAACGAGTAGATGTAGTTACCGACCACCACGTTCCGGCCAAAATCCGTGGACTCACTGGCATAGTGCGCATCCATATGAAGGGGATGGTGGTTCATCGTGAGTAGGCAGAAGAGGTGGTCGTCGTACTCGGTGACCGTCTTGCCTGGCCAGTGCTTGTAGACAGCGTCGACCTCGAACTGCTCGAAGTACCGTCCGAATGGCATGACGATCCGTCCTTCCCGCCGAACATCGTCTAGGCCTCTGGTTGGCTACTCGGCATTCTGCTCATGTTTCTGTTCGTTGCGACCTCAGACTCGGTCCGACACGTAGCCGGCCGGGCCGCTCGTCCGCGGCACGGACGAGCGACACCCGACCGTCCTCCGAGGCAAGCCCCGAGGACTGGCTCCTTCTAACCGGGCAGCCGTCAACCGTCGCCTGTGATTCGAATAACACCTACGATCTGCCTGTGAATCGGCGGCGCTTTCTCACGCGTGCCGGCCTGATCGTCGGGGGCGGGCTAGCAGGCGCCGGCTCTTCGGCCGGCGTCGAGGAATACCGTCTGCGCGAGAACATCGCCACCTCAGGTCATGCGGTTGGCCGCTACCGGCCCGCAGGCCTGGCGTCGACAACGATCACCTATCGTGCTCCCACCAATGCGCCGATAGTCGCGCTCACCTTCGATGACGGACCGTCAGACCGGTATACCGACCGGCTACTGAATATCCTCGACGGGCTGGACATACCAGCGACATTCTTCCTAATTGGCGAGCACGTAATGCGATATCCCTCGCTCGCTCAGCGCGTCGCCGAACGCCACGAGATCGGCAACCATACCTGGACGCATCCCAATATGTCGTTGGCCAGCGCGCCCACCGCGACCTCTGAGCTCAGCCTCGCTGCGAAAGCGATCTTCACCGTAACCGGCCGTCTACCAATCGCGTTTCGACCTCCCTACGGCGCCTTCTCGGGCGCAACGGCCATGGTTGCAACCGGGCTCGGCTACCCGATCGTGTTGTGGGATTTTGAGTTCAACCAGCATGGGGAGTCGGCCGCCGCCAACCTCGAGCGCATGGTGCGTGCGACGCGCCCAGGGTCGATCATCCTCGGCCACGACGGCGGAACGCTGAATTGCGAGGTCGTTGTCGAGGTCCTTCCTCCTCTCATTGACGGCATACGTACCCGAGGATTCCGGTTCGTCGCGCTGTCCGACCTCTTAGTTGCCGGGCGGGACTCGACTTCCCCGGGATCCCCGAACGACGCTGCTCCCATAGTCTGACTCGACGATCGTCGGACACGACCAGCGTGGGTGGCACGGGTCAACGGAAAGACGACGCTATCTGCGCCTCGACGTCCGCATAGGCCGATCCAGCGCGACCAAGGAGCTGGCCGATGCCGTCGAGCGCATCCGATAGTCCCCTCGCATGCTGGTCGAACTGATCGTAAAGAGTGTTGAACTGCGCTGCGGCCGTACCAGACCAATCCGCCCCAAACAGCGGTCCCAGCTGCCCGCGCAGGTTCTGGTGCGCACCACGCACGTCTGACGATGTTCGAGCAACTGTCCCGCTCAGAGCCTGCAACTGCTCCGGTGTGACCTTGAGTGCTGTTGGCATGAAGATCCCTCCAAGCGCTTGGCCGACCGACGTCAGAGTCGTCAGCTGAATGAGTTGATGTGAATCGCAAACGTAGTCACGCGAATCGCCGAGGATGACGATCGGATCCTGCCTGTGGATACCTGCGGGCGTTATCCACAGACATGAGTCGAGTGCTTCCCTCGATGAGGGAGCGGACGACACTCGATCGCGTGCGAGTCCACCTATCGATGAGTGATCCTCCTCGTCCGCTCCAGGACGTGCGGATCACAGCGCCTGAAGGGACACAGCTGGCCGAATTGGTCGATGTACTCGCCAATGAACGACGGATGGCCGTCCGCCCGTCGACGGTATGGAGTGGAAGCCTGCGTCTCGAATCGACTGCCCCGCTCGGCGGCGCTGGCCTCCGTAATGGCGACGTACTCCGGTTCGGCGGTCCGGGCAGACAAGATTCGACAAACGCGCCGTTTCAAGTAGCTGTAGTTGGTGGTCCCGATGCTGGCAAAGTCGTGCCATTGACCAGGAGCGAGACCGTGGTCGGTCGCGCCAGCAGCTGCGATTTACTCCTGTCCGATCCCGAGGTATCGCGTCGGCATCTGGCTCTCGCCGTGACCACGTCCGGCATTCGAGTGCGTGATCTGAGATCGACAAACGGTACGCAGATCGAAGGACACTGGATCGACGCGTGCGAGTCAGCGGCATCGATCGGCGACATCATTCGGCTCGGCGACTCGACGCTTGCTGTGACTTGTTCGCACGAGGGCGCCGCCGCATTGAGTCCTTCGACAGACGGCACGTTGTTGGTAAACCGCCCCCCGACCGCGGGTACCGAATCCACCGTCGGCGAGATCGACTATCCCGACGATCGCGACAGCCCCAGCTCACCTCAGATTCCGTGGCTAGCCGCCTTGCTGCCGGCCGCCCTTGGTATAGCGCTAGCCGTCATATTCCACGCTGCGCAGTATCTAGCTTTCGCTCTCCTCTCACCTGTGATGCTCATAGGATCGGCTGCCGGCGATCGGTTGCGCTGGTGGCAATTGAGTCGACTACGTCCAGGCCATCTGTAACGCGTCCAAAGATCGTATAGCTCGGCGGCAGCGGGTAGTCCGCATGCATAATGAAAAACTGCGAGCCGTTTGTGTTTGGCCCGGCGTTGGCCATCGCCACAATGCCTTTCTTGTAACCGCGCTGGTACACCGCTGACGAAGCATCAATCTCGTCGTTAAAGCGCCCGCCCCACGCTGATTCGCCGCCACGCCCGGTACCGGTCGGATCGCCACCCTGGATCATGAAACCCTTGATCACCCGATGAAAAATCACGCCATCGTAATAGCCCTTCCCGGCAAGCGTTATGAAGTTTTCAGTAGTCTTGGGTGCATCTGACTCGAATAGTTCGACGCGAATAGTGCCCTTG
>Ga0207678_10006427_pt1 | contig 10428 bp, 6 predicted proteins | sample KBSC63metaG_FD_184319 | JGI IMG/M metagenome (GOLD analysis project Ga0207678, IMG submission 184319) | Corn rhizosphere microbial communities from Kellogg Biological Station, Michigan, USA - KBS C6-3 metaG (SPAdes) (version 2) | ecosystem: Host-associated > Plants > Roots > Rhizosphere > Soil ...
CCTCGACCGGGGACTCGTCGTCGGTCAGCGTCGGCGACGACGTGGTCGCCCTTGGCAACGCGGGCGGCGTGGGCGGCACCCCGGCGGTCGCCGCCGGGTCGGTCACCGCGCTGAACCAGTCCATCACCGCTTCAGACGAGTCGTCCGGGTCGTCTGAGCAGCTTTCCGGGCTGATCGAGACGAACGCGGACATCCAGTCGGGTGACTCGGGCGGTCCGCTGGTGAACTCGCACGGACAGATCATCGGCATCGACACCGCGGCCTCGTCGAGCTACCAGTTCGGCGGCAACAGCGGCAACAGCGGCAACAGCGGCTTCGGCGGCGGGTTCGGCAACGGCGGGTTCGGTTCCCAGGGCTCCGGCTCGTCCGGCTCATCCGGCTCGTCCGGCTCGTCGAACGCTGACGGCGGGTCCGCGACGCAGGGCTTCGCTATCCCGATCAACTCCGCGCTGTCCATCGCCAAGCAGATCGAGGCGGGCCAGGGCTCGTCGACGGTGCACATCGGGGCGACCGCGTTCCTCGGCCTGGAGATCGCAAGCTCGCAGGGTCAGTACCAGGGCGTGCTGCTCGCGGGCACCCAGGAGGGCACCCCGGCGGCCCAGGCGGGCCTCGGCCAGGACAACCTGGTGACCGCGCTCGACGGGAAGTCGGTCAGCACCGGCACGGACATCCAGAACATCCTCATCGGGCACCGCCCCGGCGACAAGGTGAGCATCTCCTGGACCGACGCCTACGGCCAGTCCCACACGGCGACCGTGACCCTGGCCACCGGCCCCGCGGCCTAACCCCCCAAAGCCCCGCCCCGGGGCGAACGTGCCCTCGCTGTCCCAGATCCCCGGCGAGGGCACGTTCGCGTTCCCGGCCAGGTGCGCTAACGGACGACGGCGCCGGCGGCTAGGACCGTCGCCAGGCGGAAAGCCTCGTCCAGGAGGACCACGTCGGCGGACATGCCTGGCGTGAGGGAGCCCGTCTCGGCCGCCAGGCCCAGGCGGCGGGCCGGGGTCGTGCTCGCCGCCGCCGCGACGTCCGCGACCGAGAGGCCCGCGCTGGTGATCGCGTGGCGGACTACCTGGTCCATCGCGGCCGTGGAACCCGCGATCGCCCCGGTGCTGGCGAGCCGCGCTACGCCCGCGGCGACCGTGACGTCGAGCTTCCCAAGCTGGTACGCGCCGTCGGGCATGCCCGCGGCGGCCATCGCGTCGGTGATGAGGACCAGGTTGCCCGGGCCGGCGGCGCGGGCGGCCAGGCGGATCGTCGTGTCGTGCAGGTGGGCGCCGTCGGCGACGACCTCGCAGGTCACCTGTCGGTCAAGCAGCGCGCCCGCCGGGCCCGGGTCGCGGTGTCCAAGCGGGCGCATGCCGTTGAACAGGTGCGTTGCGTGGCTGACGCCAGCGGCGATCGCCGCGGCGGTGACCTCGGCCGAGGCGTCGGTATGGCCGGCGGCGGCGATGACGCCAGCGGCGGCCGCGGCGCGGATCACGTCGCGGGCACCGGGGAGCTCGGGGGCGACCGTGATCATTTTCAGCCAGCCGCGCGCGGCGGCGTGCAGCCGCTTGAAGATCGTCACGTCGGGGGCGATCAGGTAACGCGGGTCCTGGGCACCGCAGCGGGCCGCCGACAGGAACGGGCCCTCGAGGTGGATGCCGTCGATGACGCCCTCGTCCGCCAGGGCCGCGAGCATCGCCGCGCGCCGCTCAAGCTCGCCGGCCGGCGCGGTGACCAGGCTGGCGATGATCCTGGTGGTGCCGTGCGCACGGTGGAAGGCGGCCGCGCGCCTTGTGTCGTCCGGCCCGCCTTCGGTGAAGGACGCTCCGCCGCCGCCATGCACATGCATGTCGATGAACCCGGGCAGGGCCCAGTGCCCCCGATAGGTCGCGGGCTCGGGCGGTTCCCCCTCCCCTGCCGCCGCGATGCGCCCGCCTTCGATGCGGAGCCAGCCCGGCGCGAGCACGCCGTAGGGCGTGACCACGTGCTCAGCCGCGACGACGGCGGGAGTTGGCGTTGTCACCGGAACCTCCTCATGACGGTGGCGCACCTGGGTCAGGCGGCCGACGGATCGGGACGAGGTTAGTCGGAGACGGTGCCGAGGGAGGTGAGGAGGGCGGCTCTCGCCTGGGAAAGGGCCGCCTGCATCGCGCCGAGCAGGACCGGCTGGCCCGGGACGGTCGTGGGGACGACCTGCGGGCGGGCCAGGCACAACCTGGGCACCTCCGCGGCCACGCGGGCCGCGAGCGCCGCGCCGCCGGCCTTGCCGACCGGGCCGCCGAGGACGACAAGGCCGGGGTCGAGGACGACGCAGACGGCCGCGATGCCGATCGCGACCCGGTGCGCGAGCTCGTCGATGAACGCCGCGCTCGCTTCGCGGGAGGTCCGTGGGGACCCCATCCCCCCGGGCGATGCGTCGGCCGGGTCGCGGGCCAGGTCCGCCACCGCGTTAGCGACCGCAGCGGCCGCCGTGGCACCCGGGACGGAGTGTTCGGCCGCGAGTGCCAGCACCGCGAGCCCGCCGGCGATGGCCTGCAGGCCGGCCTTGCTCGGGTGCTCGTTCCCCGCCGGAAGCGGCGCGCCGTGCACGGGCATCCAGCCGATCTCGCCGGCCGCCCCGCCGGCGCCCCGGCGCGCCTGGCCGCCCGCGATGGTGGCCAGGCCAAGCCCGATGCCGAGCCAGACGAAGGCGAAGTCGTCGAGCCCGGACGCGGCCCCGTCGGCGCGCTCAGCCATCGCGGCCAGGTTCACGTCGTTCTCGATCACCACCCGCGTGTGCAGGACTTCGCGCAGCGCCTCGGGCACGCCCTCGTGCCAGGTGGGCAGGTTGACCGCGATGCGCGGCGCACCGGTCCGGGGATCGAGGACGCCGGGACTGCCGATCACGACGGCGGACAGGTCGGAAAAGTCGATCCCGGCGCTCTCGCAGGCCTGCTCCATCGCGTCGCGGACCATCCCCACCGGATCGTCGGCACCGTTGGGGTCGACGCTGATGTCGGCCACCCGCTGCCCGGTCACATCTGCGATCGCGGCACTGACCTGGTCAAACTCCACATATAGTCCAGCAACATAAGCGCTTGAGGGAACGACAGCGTAGAGCGCGGCGTTCGGGCCGCGCCCGCCCGCTTGTTCCCCGGCGACCATGACCAGGCCACGGTCCTCCAGCCTGGCGAGCATCTGGGAGACGGTGACCTTGGAGACTCCGGTGCGCTCCGACAGCTGTGCCCGCGTGAGGGGGCCTTCGGCAAGGAGCAGCTCAAGCGCGGCCCGGTCGTTCAGCTCACGCAGCAGGCTCGGCGTGCCCGGCTTCTGCCGCGGCGCGGCCGACCGGCGCGCCGTTCCATCGGACCTGCCCTCGCCGACATGAGGGGTCATCGCGCACGCTCCAACAGGCGAGTGACATCGGGATTCAAGCCTCCCGGAGTCAACAGAGTAGCTGGCGGAACGCGGGCACCGTGCAGCTCCGGTCCGGGCTTGCGCGCCCGATACAATGGCGGTTTTTGCCATCGGGCGCGCAAGCCCGGACACCGGGGGGTACGGGGGGTCGTCCCCCCGGAGGACAACTGCTGCGACGGCATAGCAATCCCTTCCGCTGGGCCCGCGAGTAGTGGCCGGCCACTAGCGAGACGGTCATTGTTAAGTTCTGGCAACAGGTCTATCTTATAGGAAACTTTCCAGTTAGTTTCTAGGGCAACGGTCACCGACCAAAGTTCAACCCAGAAGTTCTCAACCCCGCAGAAGCAGAAGGAGTGCCAGCAGTGGGACTCAGGAAGAGATCGGCCGTGATCGGTGCGGCCGCGGGCGTCGCCGCGGCGGCGCTGGCCATCGCCGGCTGCAGCTCCAGCTCCAGCTCAACCTCAAGCAGCGCCGCAACCGGCGGCGCCGCGAGCAACGCCGCGACAAGCGGTGCCTCAAGCAGCGCCTCCGGCCCTGCCTCGCTCACCGTGTGGCGGATGGGCGGCTCGGTTCCGTCCCAGGTCACCTGGATGAACAGCGTCGTCGCGGAGTTCCACAAGGAGTTCCCGCAGTACGCCAACACCCAGGTCAACGTGAAGTGGATCCCGTGGGGCAACCGCACCCAGGACTGGAACAACGCCCTGTCAAGCGGCAAGAACATCCCCGACATCACCGAGCTCGGTAACACCGACACGCCGGCCGAGGCCGCGACCGGCATCCTCGCCCCGCTCAACAGCAACCTGAGCAGCTGGTCAGGTACCAAGGGCCTCGTCCCCGGCATGCTGGCCAACGACACTCAGAGCGGCACCACCTACGCGGTGCCGTGGTTCGGCGGCGTGCGCGCCGTGTGGTACCGCACCGACCAGTTCAAGAAGGCCGGCATCACCGCCGCGCCGACGACCTGGGCGGAGCTGCAGGCCGACGCGGTGAAGCTGCAGAATGCCTACCCGGGCACTTCGGGCTTCGACGCGATCACCAACGACACCAACGCGTTCGCCAGCTTCATCTGGGGCGCCGGCGGCCAGATCGCCACCCAGGACTCCAGCGGCAAGTGGACCGGTAACCTGACCGACCCGAAGACCGAGGCGGCGATCAAGTACTACGTCGGCCTGTACACCACCGCCAAGGTCTCCCCGTCCAAGTACATCGGGCAAACCGAGCTCGGCAACGCAGGGGCGACCTCCGGCGGTCCGAACGAGGACTTCGGCCTCGGCAAGCTCGACATGTACATCGACGGGCCGTGGGCCAAGGCAACCCTGCCGAAGAACTCGGTGGACACCGCCAACATCTCGTCCTTCCCGATCCCGAGCCAGAACGGTCCGAACCCGGCCCCGGTCTTCGCGGGCGGCTCCGACCTTGCCGTCTTCAAGACCAGCCCGAACCAGCAGGCGGCCTGGGACCTGATCACGGTCATGGACAACCCGGCCAACTCCACCAGCTTCGCCGCGCTGTCCGGCTTCTTCTCGCCCTATTCCGCGGAGATCACCGCAAGCGAGAACACCGGCGGTCCGTTCATGGCCGGCTTCGCCAAGGCCGCCCTCAACGGCCAGACCGCGCCGCTCAACGCCAAGAACTGGGCCACCGCCGACAACGGCAAGCTCAACATCATCCCGACGATGCTGAAGCAGCTGATGCAGGGGGCGCCGTTCGACTCCACGGTGGCCGCCGCCAACACCCAGCTGGCGAACGTACTCAACACCGGCAGCGCGAGCTAGCCGCGTACCTTTCCTATGGTGACCTCCTCCCAGAACCGGCCGGGGACCCCATCCCCGGCCGGTTCCGCCAACGAAGGGCCGGAGCCTCGCGGCCCGCGTACCACAACCGGCCGTTCTGTATCCCTTTTTCCTGACCGGTCATTCCAGCAGCGAGCCGGAATCTGGATCAGGAAGCGGGGAGTCGGTCCCTACCTGCTGCTGCTGCCCGCGACCGCGGTCATCGCCGCGCTGATCTTGTGGCCCGCTGTGCAGGTCGGCCTGTTCTCTTTCCAGAACTACGGGCTGATGCAGATCAGCGGCGTCCTGCCCACCCAGTGGGTCGGGTGGGCGAACTACAGCCAGATCCTGCACGACCACGAGTTCTGGGTGTCGCTCAAGATCAGCGTGTACTTCGCGGTGGTCGTGGTGCCGCTCACGTTGATCGTCGGGACGCTCGTCGGGCTGCTGCTTGAGCGGCTCGGGCCGAAGATGCGCATGTTCGTGTCCGTCTCCGCGATCCTCGCCTGGGCGACCCCGGCGGTGACCGCGAGCGTTGTCTTCGCCAATCTCGTCGGGACCGACGGGGGCGTCGTCGACTGGGCGCTGGAGAAGCTGCCGTCGTGGCTGGGCGGCGGCGCGCACTGGGCCGGCTACAGCTGGACCAATGCCGCGCTGCCCGCCTACACCGTGCTGACCGTGATGCTGGTCTGGACCGGCTTCCCGTTCATCGCGGTCACCGTGCTCGCTGCCCTGCGCACGCTGCCGTCCGAACTGCACGAGGCGGCGCGGGTGGACGGCGCGGGACCGTGGCGCGACTTCTGGAAGGTGACGTTCCCGCTGCTGCGGCCGGTGTTCCTGGTGCTGGCACTGCTGTCGACGATCTGGGACTTCGGCATGTTCACCCAGGCGTACATCATCAACGGGCAACTCGGGAACCCGGATCAGTACAACCTCGGCCTGTACGAGTACGCGCAGGCGTTCACCCAGCCGCCGCACTACGGGGTCGCCTCGGCGGCCGCGTTCGTCCTCACGATCATCCTGCTCATCGTCACGGTCGGGTACGTCCGGGCCGCGATCAAGCAAGGGGCACTCGCATGACGTCCGTCCCCGTGTCCGCCAGGACTGCGCCTGCCGGTGCCAAGTCTGACAGTGCCGTGCCTGGTCGCTCCGGTCGCGGTGCCCTCCGGTTCAACCGCGCGTCGCGCAGGGTCGTGCTGAATCTGCTGGGCGTGCTGGTGGCCCTGTTCGCGCTGTTCCCCGTGCTGTGGATGATCTCCACGGCATTCAAGCCCCCTACCGAGATTTACTCGCTGACGCCGCACCCGGTGCCGCTGCACCCGACGCTGGCCAACTTCCGCAACGTCTTCAGCGGGTCGGTGATCGGGAAGTCGTACTGGACCTTCCTCAAGAACAGCCTGTTCATCACGCTCGTCGCGGTCGCGCTGTCGTCGCTGATCGGCCTGCTCGCGGCGATCGCGCTCGGCCGGTTCAAGTTCAGGTTCCGCACCACCTACCTGATCCTGCTGCTGATCGTGCAACTGCTGCCGCAGCAGGCGCTCGTCGTTTCGCTGTTCATCGACTTCCGCAAGCTCAACCTGCTCGACAGCCTCGTCGGCCTGATCGCCGTCTACACCGCCTTCGCGCTGCCGGTCACGATCTGGATGCTGCGCAACTTCGCGGCGACCGTGCCGAAGGACCTTGAGGAAGCGGCGGCGATCGACGGGGCCGGGGCCTGGACCCGCTTCTGGCGCATCCTGCTGCCGCTCATCTCCCCCGGGCTGGTCTCCACCAGCGTGTTCGCGTTCATCTTCGCTTACAACGAGTTCGTGTTCGCGCTGACCTTCCTCGGCACCGACACCAATAAGTTCACCTTGCCGCTGTACGTGCAGTACTTCTACGGCCAGAATTCCACCGACTGGGGCGCGATCATGGCATCCTCCACCCTCTTCACCATCCCTGTCCTCGCGTTCTTCCTGCTCACCCAGCGCCGGCTGGCGAGCGGCCTGGTCGCAGGCGCGGTGAAGGGATGACGGCTTCCCCACAGTCCTCGGTCGACCCCTCCCTCGGCGCCCTCGCCGATGCGATCCTGATCCCGCCCTTCCCTGGCACCACCGCTCCCCGGTGGCTGCTGTCCGCGCTCGAGCGCGGGCTGGCGGGGGTCACCATCTTCGGCCCGAACGTGACGGGTGACACCCGGTCGCTCACCGCCTCGCTGCGGGACGCGGCGGCCGTCGAGCCGGTCATCGCCATCGATGAGGAAGGCGGCGACGTCACCCGCGTGGCGTACGCGACGGGGTCGCCTTACCCCGGGAACCTGGCCCTCGGCGCGGTGGACGACGTCGCGCTCACGTCTTCCGTGTACGCCGCCATCGGCGCCGACCTGTTCCGGCTCGGCATCAACGTTGACCTCGCGCCCTGCGCCGACGTACTCGCCCTTGACGGAAGCGCGGTGGTGGGCACGCGGTCGTTCGGGTCTGCTCCCGAATTGGTCGCGCGGCATGTCGCCGCCGCCGTCACCGGGCTGCAGTCGTCAGGGGTGATGGCGTGCGCTAAGCACTTTCCCGGGCACGGCAGCACCGTCGGCGATTCGCACCTGATGCTGCCCACCGTGCGCGGCACGATGGACGAGATCCGCGCGCGCGACCTGCCGCCGTTCCTCGCGGCCATCGCCGCCGGGACTGTCGCCGTGATGCCCGGCCACCTGGTGGTTCCCTCACTGACCGGGGACATGCCCGCATCGCTGTCACCGGCCGCCGTCACCGGAATGCTGCGCGGCGAGCTGGGCTTCGACGGCGTGGTGATCAGCGACGCCCTTGAGATGAAGGCGGTCAGCGCCGACCTCGGCATCCCCGAGGCCTCGGTGCTCGCCGTGATCGCCGGCGTCGACCTGCTGTGCCTGGGGCGGGACACCGACGAGGCGATGTACCACGCGGTTCGCCTCGCCATCGCCGAGGCGGTGACCGCGGGGCGGCTGCCCGGCTCGCGGCTGGAGGAGGCGGCCGCCCGGATCGGCGCGCTGCGCACGCGGCTGGCGGCGGCGCGACAAGACGCCGCAGGCGCCGGCGGGCTGGCCGGGGCGGACGACGCGACAGGCCTGATCGCGGCGCGGCGCGCGCTGCGGCGCTCGGGGCCGGTGCCGTCTTCGCTCGTCGACCCGTTCATCGTCGAGGTCGAGCCCGAGGAGAACATGGCCGCCGGGCGGTTCGCCTGGGGCTTCGACCAGTGGGCGCACACCGAGCGGATCAACCCGGCGGCCGGGGACGGCGCCGCGGCGAGCACCATCCTCGCGGCCGCCGTCGGCCGGTCCCTCGTGCTCGCCGTCCGGGACGCGCGCACCGCCGCGTCCCTGGTGGAAGAGGTGCTGGCGGCGCGGCCCGACGCGGTCATCGTCGAGATGGGCGTGCCCGCCTGGACACCGCCGGCCGGGATCGCGTACCTGGCGACGTACGGCGCGTCCCGCGTCTGCGCCCAGGCGGCAGCGGAAGCGCTGGGCCTGGCCTGAGGGGACAAATCCTGGAATTTCGGGGAATGCCGTGGCGGCAGCGCGCCCGGCATTCCCCTAATTCCCCGCTCCCCGGCTTTCCCGCCACTCCCGGGAAAGTCAAGGTCAAAATTATCCAGAACGGCCGCTGTCTTCGCCTGGCCGCGCCGTGTTTCTGCCTATGCGTTGTTTCTGCCTAGGCGTTCGGGGTCGCGCGCGGCACTATGTCCTGGGTGCGGGTGCCGTGCGGGAGGGTGCCGTAGGCGCGGCCGCCCTCACCAGACAGGCGGGTCGCGGTGAACGCGTCCGCCACCGCCGGATGGCCGTGGCGGACGAGCAGGCTGGCCTGCAGGGTGACCGCCAGCGACTCCGCCAGGCGGCGGGCCGCGTGCTCGGACGGGTCGGCGGCGTCTTTCTTCAGCCGCTCGATCGCGTCGTCGAGGCGGCGGTCGGCCCCCCTAGCCTGGTCAAGCTCCGCGAAGAACGCCTCGGCGGCCTCCGGCTGGCGGGTCAGGGCACGAAGGGCGTCGAGCGCGGCGACGTTGCCGGAACCTTCCCAGATCGACTGGAGCGGCGCCTCCCGGTACAGGCGGGGCATGCCGGACTCCTCGATGTAGCCGTTGCCGCCCAGGCACTCCAGGGCTTCGGCGGCGTGCGCGGGAGCGAGCTTGCAGACGTGGTACTTGACCGCGGCGAGGCCAAGCCGCCGGAAGGCCTTCTCGTCCTCGTCGCCGCTGGCGGCCAGGTCGGCGGCCTTGGCGAGGCGCATGGCGACCAGCGTCGCGGCCTCTGACTCGATCGCCAGGTCGGCGAGGACGCTGGCCATCAGCGGCTGGTCGATCAGCTTCCTTCCGAACGCCGCCCGGTGGCTCGCGTGGTGCGCCGCGTGCAGCACGCCGAGGCGCAAACCGGTCGCGGCGGCGAGCACGCAGTCCAGGCGGGTCGCGTTGACCATGTCGAGGATGGTCCGGACGCCGCGGCCTTCCTCGCCGACAAGCCAGGCGGTCGCGTTGTCGTACTCGACCTCGGCGGAGGCGTTGGAGCGGTTGCCCAGCTTGTCCTTGAGCCGTTGCAGGTGCATCGCGTTGCGCGTGCCGTCGGGGAGCACCCTGGGCAGCAGGAAGCAGGTCGGGCCCTTTCCCGGTGACTGGGCCAGGATCATGAACAGGTCGCCCATCGGGGCGGACGTGAACCACTTGTGGCCGGTGATCCGGTAGGTGCCGTCGCTGGTCTTCGTCGCGGTCGTGGTGTTGGCGCGGACGTCGGAGCCGCCCTGCTTCTCGGTCATCGACATGCCGGCGGTCAGGCCCGGTTTCGCCGCTGGCGGCCTTCTCGCCGGGTCGTACGTGGTGGCCGCCAGCAGCGGCTCGTACTGCCGGGCCAGGTCGGGGGCGTGGCGGAGCGCGGGGATCATCGCGTAGGTCATGGAGACGGGGCAGAGATGGCCGGCCTCGGCCTGGCCCCAGACGTAGAACCTGGCCGCGCGGTCCAGGTGCGCACCGGGCCGCTGGTCCCGCCACGGGGCCGCGTGCAGGCCGCGGGTGATCGCGGTCGTCATGAGGTCGTGCCAGGCGGGATGGAACTCGACCTCGTCGATCCGGTGGCCGTAGCGGTCGAACGCGGCGAGCTTCGGCGGGTTTTCGTTGGCGAGCCTGCCCTGCTCCTGCGCGTGCTCGCTCCCAGCCAGGCGGCCGATCTCCCGCAGGCGCGCGGCGCTCACCGCTGTCCCCTCAATGCCACCGGGGCCATCGGGGCCATCGGGGCCATCGGGGCGGAACGCCTCCAGGGCGGCCAAGAGCGCCGGATCGTCAG
>Ga0207678_10006428_pt1 | contig 10427 bp, 10 predicted proteins | sample KBSC63metaG_FD_184319 | JGI IMG/M metagenome (GOLD analysis project Ga0207678, IMG submission 184319) | Corn rhizosphere microbial communities from Kellogg Biological Station, Michigan, USA - KBS C6-3 metaG (SPAdes) (version 2) | ecosystem: Host-associated > Plants > Roots > Rhizosphere > Soil ...
TTGGACACAATCGGCCAAGCCGCCGCACCACCAAGAATGCCCAGAAATTCCCGCCGCCTCATGAGCGCTTCCCCCGGGAAGGCATCGTACGCCCTCACACTAACACGCTGAAAGGGGCTTGGATCGCCGCGACGTCCGCTTTACCCCGAAAGCGGACATGAGTGCAGGCGAGCCCGCCACTGGTTACGTTAGCGGAGGCTGATGTAACTTGTAGACCCAACGACACAAACCCTGGGCGGGCGGCTAGCAAGCTATTTTCCGGCCGCACGCACGGAAATACGGTCGCGCACAAGATCGAGGTGCATGCGCAAGGTGTATTGCATGCTGGCGTATTTGACCGGCAGTTGCAGTTCGCTTGCGCTTTGATAAAGCCGGTCAAGTTTTTCATTGAGTGCGCCCGGGGCCTCACGTCCCGCCGCCAGATCGCGCTCGATTGCCCTCACCTCGTCGTAGAGGCGCCGAATTTTTGACTGCATCAGCCAGTCGTAAGCCTGCGGAAGGAGCGTGAATGCCGGATAGAGCAAAACGAGCACTGGAAGGAAAACGACCAGAAATCTTTCGACCAGCGCCGCCAGCCAGAACGGGAGATAGGCCTGAAGAACCGGCCGGCCGCTCTTGTAGAACCGCTGCGCTTCCTCGCTCAGCGGCAGATCGACGGCTTCCGCCGCCGGAAACTGACCAGCCTTCTGGAATATTCCGGGCGGCGAGTGAATCTCCACCGCCGCGTTGAGCAGAAGATACTGGATGGCCGAATGCAGATCGCCGCGAACCGCAAGGCTCGCCTTCGGCGCCAACAGGATGGTGTCCACGGGCGGCCGGTTCGCCGCGAGATCGGCCACGCCGGCCGGCAGCACGACCTTGTTCAAGAAGGGATAAAGCGCGACGAGAGCATCGGGCCGAGGAACGCTCACGACCTCGATTCCATCCGCCTCCATCAGACGTCGCACCACTGGCGAATCCCAGCCCGACACGATGAAGGCAATGGCGATCTCGCCCGCGATGAGCTTGTCCGCCGCTTCCTCGGGCGGAAATCCCAGGAGCTCGCCAACAACGCCGTCGACCTTGGTTCGTCTCAGGATCTCGAGCGTGAGTGCGCGGCCGCCGCTTCCTTCCGGTCCGATCGAAACGCGGCGGCCGCGGAACGCCTCAATGTCACGGCCAATCCCGTTTCGATAGAACATCCATAACGGCTCAAAAAACACCGTGCCAAGCGATTCGACCTGCGGCGATTCCTCTTTCGTGGTCGTGCCGCCCTGGATAAATCCGACCTGCACGCCCGACCGGCGATCGCGCAGACGCGCGAGATTATCGAGACCGCCCGTCGTGTTGACCAGTCGAAGCCTGACGCCGGACCGCGCCAGGATGTCCCGATAGCGCAGGCCCAGTTCGTGATAGGCGCCGCCCGCGGCGCCCGTTGCCATGGTCACCGTGCGCGGTGGCAAGGTCAGAAAAATGTAAAGCCCCGCCGCCAGCAGAATGGCGGCCGCCACCGCGAAAACAATCCAGTACCAGAATTTTTCCAGGCAATCCCCCGATCGGCAGGTCCTTATCACACAATTCGGTCGCTTTTTTATTCGTTTGCCGCGAGAAGCCAAACGCGGCCAAGCAAGATCGAGAGAAGCAAGTGAAGCACAACCGCGGGCCACAAAAGCACGCCCGCCAGTCCAGCAGCAAAACCCAGGTAGGCAAGATACAGCGTGGCCCATACGCTGTAGATCAATATGCCGGCCAGCGGTGGCCCGGGCCAGCACGCGATCCCCAAAGCAACCAGGGCGATGCCGGCCACGCGCGCGACCGGAATGGCGACGCCGGTAAGTTGCTCACCGAGCAACAACTGCCAGACGAGCGTCGGCGCAATCAGCAACGCTATCCCGGTGGCGGCTTCGGCAACGGCCGAGAAAATCAGTACCTTTTTCATCGCCCGATTGCACCCAGCAGTTGGCGTTGGAAGCCGCTAGCGCTTGGCTTGCCCCTCCGGTTCGAGCTTGAAGGTCAGCTTGTTGATCTTGCCGGTAAACTTGAATGGAGGATCGTAACGGTATTTCACCAGCGCAACTCCGGTGCGTGTGTCCTGGCCGACATCAAAGGTTTCGTCTTCCGGGAACGTGACCGGGATGGTGTGCTCCATGGAATTCCTGGCCACTTCCTTGCCGTCCACGGACAGCACGCCGGTACCCCCCTTGCCCAACCCCGAGCCGTCGGACTTGAAGTCGAAGACGATGGTGTGCTTGCCGGCTTTCAACTCGGGCCCTTCCCACAGCGTGCGCTTGAGATCGAGCAGGTTATAGAGGAACACCACCTTGCCCCGGCGAATGTCCGCCACACCTTTGCTCAGGAAAAGTCCATACCCGCCGAAGCGCCCGCCCTCGGTGACGATCATGCCTTCCGCACCGCCCTTGGGGATCTCGACCTCGGCGGTGATCGTATAGGACTTGTTCTTGATATCGGGGGCAGCGCTGCCAGGCACACCGGTCAGTTCACCCGAATAGGTGAATTCCGTTCGTCCGGCGGTAAGGCTCGGGCGCGGCGTATTCCAGCGCGCGAGCGTGGAGTTGTCGAGCGGCAGCACGTTATACTTCTTCGCCTCGGCGTAGAAGAGCTCCTGCAACTCCTTGACCTTCTCTGGCATCCTGGCGGCGAGGTCGTTGAACTGGGTGGGATCCTCGTTGACGTTGTAGAGCTCCCAGTTGTAACCGGTGATCACATCCGGCGGCGTCTTGGTGCTCAGCTCCCACGGCAGAGTCGCCGGCGTCGTGGCCGCTACCCAGCCGTCGTGAAAGATGGCGCGATTGCCGAGCATCTCGAAATATTGCGTGGTGTGCCGGGTGGTGGCATTGGTATTCGCCTTGTCCCACGTGTACGCCATGCTCACGCCTTCGATGGGGTTCTGCTTGATGCCGTTGATCGTATCGGGCGCCGGGATGCCGGCTGCCTCCAGTATGGTCGGGACGACGTCGATAACGTGATGGAACTGGCGGCGAACGCCGCCCACATCATTGATGTGGCCGGGCCAGGACATGGCCACGCCCTGAGCCGTGCCGCCGAAATGCGACGGCACCTGCTTCACCCACTTGAACGGAGTGTCCATCGCCCACGCCCAAGGCGCGGCATAGTGCGGGAACGTCCGTTCCGATCCCCAGAACGGATACCAGAGAAACTGGTCCTTCACCGGCACGGCAACGCCGTTGAAGGTGGTGAATTCGTTCGGCGTGCCGTCGAGCATGCCTTCGGCGCTCGCACCGTTGTCGCCGCCAATGTAGATGATCAGGGTATTGTCGAGCTCGCCGAGATCTTCGACGGCCTGGATGACGCGGCCGATCTCATGATCGGCGTAAGCGAGATAGGCTCCATAGACATCCGCTTGCTTGATGAAGAGCCTTTTCTGTTCACGGCTCAGGGAATCCCATTGCGGCAGCTCTTTCGGCCAAGGCGTCAGCCTGGCGTTCTCGGGCATGATGCCCAAGCGCTTCTGGTTGGCGAAGATGGTTTCGCGCAGCTTGTTCCAGCCTTCGTCGAAAAGGTGCATGTCGCCGATCTTCTTGATCCACTCCGGCGTCGGATGATGCGGCGAATGAGTGGCGCCCGGCACGTAGTAGACGAGCCAGGGCTTGCCGGGCGCGATCTCCTTGAGCTGCTTGATGTACCCGATGGCCTCATCCGCCATCGCCGTCTGCATGTTCCAGCCGGGATTGTTCAGGAACGGATAGATGGCCGTCGTGTTGCGGAACAGATTCGGCTGCCACTGGCTGGCGTCGCCGCCGACGAAGCCGTAGAAATATTCGAAGCCCATTCCATTCGGCCATTGCTCGAACGGGCCGGCCTGGCTTGACTGATACGATGGCGTGTTGTGGTCCTTGCCGAACCACGAGGTCGCATACCCGTTCGCTTTCAGGATTGTGCCGATGGTGCCCTTGTCGATCGGGATGATCGAGTCGTAACCCGGGAACCCCGTCGCTATTTCGCCGACCACACCGGAGCCGACCGAGTGATGGTTGCGGCCCGTGATCAGTGCCGCGCGCGTCGGCGAGCACAGTGACGTCGAATGGAAATTCGTGTAGCGCAGGCCAGCTTTTGCAATGCGGTCCATGGCAGGGGTTGGTATGACGCCGCCGAACGTGCTCGGCGCACCGAAACCCTGGTCATCCGTCATGATGAGCAAGACGTTGGGCGCGCCCTTGGGCGGCACGACGCGCGGTGCCCACCAGGCCTTCGAGTCCGAAGCCTTTTCGTTGATCACACCGCCGAATTCCGGCGGCGGCGGCGGAATTTGTTTTCCGTCGATGGTTGTTGTTGCGCCGGGCGCACCGGGAGTACCGGTGGTTTGCTGAGCGAATACCGAAGAAACTGCCGTTGTGCCAACCAAAAGCGACAACGACAGTACAGCCACTCTTGATTGCATCCTCGCCTCCGATGCCCGCCGCGAAGAGTTGCCCCAATTTGGCGATCTGGCGGGCTTGGGCTTTGATGTAAATCAACGGATCGGATGAACCGGCACAATTGGACCAAGGGGCCCATCGATTTTTACGCAGGAGCGGTGAAATGCTGAAAGAAATGCTGACATCGGACCAACTTTCGCTTGTCATTTCGCAGGCCGCGGCGCCCGCCTTTCTGCTGGGAGCCGTGGCGTCCTTCCTGTCCGTCCTGGTTTCGCACCTAGGACGCATCGTCGACCGGGCGCGCGCGATCGCCGCAATTCCGGATGGCGACGCCAAAGGAGCGCATCTCAAGGGGCATTTGCCCGAACTGCACTTTCGCGCGGGCCTGATCATCCGCTCGATCTATTGGGCGGTCGGAAGCGGGATTGCCGCCTGTCTGCTGATGATCGTTGCCTTCATGGCGGCCTATCTTGGCTCGCGGCACGAACCCGCCGCCGCGATTCTTTTCACGATATCCTTGCTGCTCTTCACCGCCTCGCTCATTTCTTTCGCGCGCGACCTCAGGGTCGCCCTGAGGCAAAAGGACCTCGCCTGATATCCGTGTTTGGCACGCGGATGACGAACATAGCGTCGAGGCAGATTTTCTGCACCGAACCGCGCGGTCTTCGCTTTCACTAAAGACGCGGTGAGCGGACCCTGTTGAGGTTTTCTCACCTTCAGAGCTGGGTGACTTATGAGAACGTCTTCACTCTTCGTTTTGGCGCTCGCTTTTTCTTCTTTTTCGACAGCGTCTTCTTCGGTACCGCTTTTTTTAGGCGTGTTCCCTTCGACGGAGTTTTCTTTACCCCTGCTTTCTTTGCGGATGGTTCGCTCGAAGGCGCCCCGATCGGACGCGCTTCCGTTGGAGCAGCATCTTTAGAAGCAGCTTTGGTAAGGGTCAGATTGGCATTTGCAACCAATGCTTCTGCTTTTGCAATTAGATCCTTCAGCTGAATGTCGTCAGCAAATTGTTTGAAAATTGACTGCGCCGGATCGATGATTTTTCTTGCTGCTTCGACAGCGCCGGATGTCTTGATAGATTGCCGTATTTCAGGGAACGACTGTTGTAAGCGGCCTTTCGCTTTTTCGAGGCGATCAGTAAACTCTTCTTTTAGAGTCTTTCTATGATCGTCCGCCATTCACCAAACTCTCTGATTTCGATCAAGGTGACGCTACAGATGCTTCCGCAGTCTGTCTAAATATTCTGTTTGCTCGTCATCGAGCTGCTTGATCGCCTTAGTGGCCGCTTTGCATTTTCTAATCATCTTCCTGATCTTATGTGCTTCAACGCGACGGCGACGCTTTTCGGGCTCTGCCGCATCTTCGTTCAAATGTTCGGATATTGCCCGCCCCATGACGCAATCTCCTCGATCAAAACGTTCTCCACAATTTCAAGCGTTAGCACCCGCCCTGACGGTATCCGTCTTTTTGGCCCGCATCAATTGGCTCGAAATACTGAACAGCGCTTTTATGCAGCAACTTACCGCTATCCAAGGAGATGGCGATCAATTTGCAGAGCTTTGGCGACGCGCGGAGGGATGGCGCATCGAAAGCCGCCGCGCCCCGGCGGGATTTTCTGCGTGGAGATCGGCGATCTTTTGCAGGCGCGCGGGCTAATACCGCGACCGCCAGCGCAGCTCGGCGATGGCGTCGCTCGCGAATTCGCAGCTCACCCGCACGAAATCCAATTTCTTGGCAGTCGGCTTTGCCCGGCTGCCGAAATGACAGGATGTGACGCCGAGCAGGTCGCCGGCCTTCGACAACAGCGGGACGGACAGGACGCCGTCAAAACCCGCGGTTTCGGAGAAACTCAAGTATGGCGTCCAGTCCTCGTCCTCGGTGACGTCGGGGACCAAGATCGGCGCATGCAGGCGCGCGGCGCGGGCGCACATGGTGCCCGACGTGGCTATGGGCATGTCAGCGAACTGGTCGAGCAGACACGGCGCGAACTCGCGCGCCGCCACCACGCGCAGACTTCTGGATCCGGGGTTGTAGGTCTGGGCTGACGCGTAGCGCGCGTCCAGATGCTGGCGATTCCACTCCGCCAGCTGGTCCATGATCATGATTTCGCTGGGCGCACTGAACAATTGGTCGACAAACCGGGCCGTCAGCAGCTCCATCTCCAAGCCTCCAGCGTCAACACTGTCGCGCCAAAAAAAACGCGATCCGCCGCCGAAAGTTCCATCGCTTTATTCGATCACGCTCTTCGAAGCGTCGAGACCGCCTGCCGCCGGTTGCAGATGCGACATTAAGCCTTCAACGACGGAGAGCCATCGGCCTCGCAGCCGTTGTACCCGTGGAGTGCATGTAACAAGCACCCGAGGCCCCATTGTCCGGACCCGTCCTCTTCCTCGGCATTCCCTTCGACTTCATCCTGTTTGCGCTGACCTTGCTCGGCGTCGCGCTGTTTCACCGGCATACATTGCCGGTCGCGCTGGCAGGCCTTGGCGTCACTACGGTCTACAAGCTGATATTCACCGGCTTTAAGGAGGGCGCGGGCCTTGCCGGCCTCGGCCTGCATCTCGGTCACGAATTTTCGCTGCTCTCGAACCTGTTCCTGCTGCTGATGGGCTTCGCTTTGCTGTCGCGCCACTTCGAGGAAAGCGCCGTGCCGGACGAGATGCCGGCGCTGTTGCCGGACAACTGGACGGGCGGACTGGCGCTGCTCGTGATCGTATTCGTGCTGTCAGGTTTCCTCGACAACATTGCCGCGGCAATCATCGGCGGCACGGTCGCGCGGCACGTGTTTCGCGGCAAGGTCCACATCGGTTATCTCGCGGCCATCGTCGCCGCATCCAACGCCGGGGGCGCGGGCAGCGTGCTGGGCGACACGACCACGACCATGATGTGGGTCGCGGGCGTAAGCCCACTGGTCGTGCTTGAAGCCTATGTCGCCGCTTTCGCGGCGTTGCTGGTTTTCGCGGTGCCCGCTTCCCTGCAGCAGCACCGGCACTCGCCGATCGTCAAGCACGCGCGGCGCGGTATCGCGCTCGACTGGGCGCGCGTCGTTATCGTCATTGCCATGCTCAGCGTGGTGGTCGCGACGAATATCGTTACCAACCTGTATTTTCCCGTGCTTCTCGGCCGGGTACCGGTGCTCGGCCTCTCTCTCTGGGCAGTTCTTCTTGCGACCGCGCCGTGGCGGCGGCCGGACTGGAGCGTGCTGCCGGAAACATTCAAGAGCACAGTTTTCCTGATCGCACTGGTGACAACGGCCTCGCTGATGCCGGTCGAGACGCTGCCCCCCGCATCGTGGCAGACGGCCCTCGGGCTGGGGTTCGTCTCGGCAGTATTCGACAACATTCCGCTGACAGCGCTCGCGCTCAAGCAAGGCGGCTACGATTGGGGATTTCTCGCCTATGCCGTCGGCTTCGGCGGCTCGATGATCTGGTTCGGTTCCTCGGCCGGCGTCGCGCTCTCCAACCAATATGCCGAGGCAAAGTCAGTCGGCCTGTGGTTGCGGCACGGCTGGCACGTCGCGGTCGCCTACGTGATCGGATTCTTCGTCATGCTCGTGCTGCTCGGCTGGCATGCCGACGCACCGTAAAGATTTACCGGCGCTTGGCTCTCGCAAAGCCGCTGTGTTTACTAAAAACCGCGCGTTTCAAGCCAGCACTTTTTAGCGGCGGGCCGGTACAAGCCCCTCATGGGACAAACCTCCTTGCACTTCGCCGCCATCTGGTTCTCCGCGTGGGGAGCGCTGATGACTTACGGCAGGATTTCACATGAGCCCGCACATGCGCCGGGCGCGTTTCACGGGCCCGACTGCCCGCAGTGCGGCGAGCCAATGTGGCTGGCGCTTATTGAGCCGGATAAACCCGACCACGACCGTCGTACGTTCGAATGCGCCAACTGCGACCGCGTCGAAAAAGTTGTGGTGAAGTACCGGTAGCGCCTTGCACATACGAATGTAACCTTTTAGCGGCAATTGATCCTCGAATTCGCCACGGTCGGAGCATGAACTCGCCCCGTGCCGGTCGTCGGCTGTGAGGCAGCGTTACGTCGGGGGACGGAGGGCTAGCCTCTAGGGGATCAGCCAGGCGACCGGCGCCCTCTAGATATGTACGCTAACGAATTTTGAAAAGGCGGCGCCTGTTCAATGGGTGATTCAAAATATGCCCCGGATCACGCCAGATTATCCGTCGCGATTTCTAAATTAGGAAGGGCCGCGGTTTGCGGCCCTTCCGGTCGAGTTTGCTGCTCGAATATGTTCTAGCAAGGCGGCAGATTGGCCTCGGCCGGGGTCGAGCCCGGCATTCCCGAGGGACTGTTGGTGCTTGAGCTTGTGCCCGGGCTGCTCGACGGCGCGGTGTTTGACGCCGCTCCTGTGGTGCTGCCTGAACCCGTCCTCGCGCTTTTCAGCTGCACTTTGCCACTGGCATCACGGCAATGTGTCGCGGCAGAGATGGTGGATGAAGGTGATGCTCCAGGACTTGTGGTGGCCGGAGGCGGCGACGTTGTTTGCGCGCCGGCAGTGAAGATTTCAGCCGCGCTAACAATGGCAGCGCCAATAAAAAGTCGAGTGATTTTCACTATTTCCTCCTTACGTTCCTGTTCCGGGGTGGAAGTAAGGGTCGCCCATTCGCGATCACGACCCTGATCGCGTTCGCACTTGAAGTCGGAGTTCGAAGCGCGACCAACCTGATAAGCGCGTCAAGTGCCACTGGTTCCGGGAACTCCGACCAGCTATCAAGGTCACGCAATTCGGCTGCCCGACGGAATCAGTATCAGGCGGCGGCGCACATGCGCTCGACCGCGTCCGGCGCACCAATGACGACAGGATGGCGCCAGTAGCGCAGATCACTTCCTCCGCCGATCGACGGCGGCTCCGACACGAAACCGTGCATGGCCTCCCACTTTCCATGCCGCCGCTGACGGACCGCGCCCCCTGCCGCCCTGACCAGCACTATACCGCCCGCGATGTCCCAGATGTTCGGGCTGTCGAAACGGGCGACGCGCAACATGCCGGCGGCAACTAGCGCGCATTCGATCGCTGCCGAGCCGGTTTTTCGGGTTTCCCAGTTTTCGTCATTGGCCGTCGCAGCCGGCACGCCGGCCAACCGCCGTCGCACCGCCGGGTTGAGCTTCGGAGTCACGTCGCTGTCCTCGAAACGGAGCTTGCCGCCGGCCTGCGCGTGATAGACGCCTGGCCGCAGCGCGTGGCCGGTCGAGCACCACACCGCGCCCACCACAGGTTCACCGCGCCGCAAGACGCCGATCGATGCAGCGAACATGGGAAAGCCATTGACGAAGTTAGTAGTGCCATCGATCGGATCGACGGTCCACAGATAATCGTGAACGCGTCCCAGCCGCTCGGCCATTTCCTCACCGATGACGTCATGGTTTGGAAACCGCTCGGCAACCCGCATGCGGATCAACGCCTCGATGCGCTGGTCGACCTCTGACACCGGATCACGCCACAGCGTCTTTTCGGCCAATTCGCCCTTGTAGCGAACGGCCATCATACTGCCGAGCGCAGCCTGGATCTCGGCGCCGGCAAGTGTGGCGAGTTCGACCGCGATCCGCTGAATTTCTCCTAGCTCTGTCATTTGGCAACGGCCTTCTGAGCCGGATGCTTCACCGGAATGAGGACCTTCAATTGCTCTTTTTCGCACGCAAGCTCGACGGCAACCGGAAAGCACGAGTACAGGTCGAACATCGAGATGTCTTCGGTGCGAACTCCGGCGCGAGCCATCGCCTGCTCGGCCGCGAAGCTCATGGCGGGACACGTCTGGATGCCGAACGGCTTCGGCATGGTCTCGTCCGACGGCATGGTGAATGGCGCGAACCAGAACGAGCTCACGGACACGGCCGACCGCGATCCGTTCACCGGGATTCCCCATCACCGCTACGTGCGGTGCCGGGTGGCGCGAGCGTAGCGGGTCAGTGGTAGCGCGCGGCGGCGCTGCGCGCGGCGAGGACGGCGCCCATGAGGTCGGCCGTCCGGACCGGCTTGGCGACGTGCGCCGAGAAGCCGGCCGAGAGCGCCTGCTCGCGGTCGCTCGGCGCCGA
>Ga0207678_10006429_pt1 | contig 10425 bp, 9 predicted proteins | sample KBSC63metaG_FD_184319 | JGI IMG/M metagenome (GOLD analysis project Ga0207678, IMG submission 184319) | Corn rhizosphere microbial communities from Kellogg Biological Station, Michigan, USA - KBS C6-3 metaG (SPAdes) (version 2) | ecosystem: Host-associated > Plants > Roots > Rhizosphere > Soil ...
AGACGATCAAGCCGCCGACACTGACGCGTGATCTCGTCGATCGCACGGTCACGCACTGGGTGCCGCTGTTCGGCCTCGGCGCGGGCAACGATTTCGGCCATGCGAACGAAACGTACTTCAACGTGTCGCAGGGCTGGCGTCCGGTGCGTTACTTCGATATCGGCTCGCCGTTCGGCAACACGTCGGCGGGCGACATCAACGATCCGGATCCGACCAAGGTGGTCTCGTTCGAAGGCGGCGTGCACGGTACGCCGGTCGCGGGCCTCTTCTACGACGCGAGCCTCTTCTGGGTGAACGTCAAGGATCGCATCGAGAGCCAGCAGATTCCGGATGCTCCGCCGGGCAACACGATCAACGTCAACACGGGCAACACGCGTCATCGCGGCTTCGAAGGCCAGATCGACTACGACTTCCTCGCCGCCCGCGATCCGCACACGGCGACGCACCTTTCGCTGTTCGCGAACCTGCAGCTTCTCAACGCCGAGTTCACCTCGACGATCAATCCCGCGAACAAGGGCAACACGCCCGCGTTCTCGCCGGATTACCTCTTGCGCGTCGGCGCCGTGTGGCGCGAGGACAAGCACTACAAGCTCGCGCTGTCGGCTGTCTCGGTCTCCGACCAGTACTGGCAGGATTCGAACCTGCCGTCGCTCGCAGCGAACGGCAGCGTGCTGATTCCGGCCAAGGTGCCCTCGTACACGGTGTTCGATTTCTCGGCCGATTACTGGGTGATGCCGCAGGTCCGCCTGCTCGGCGGCGTGCAGAACATCGGCGACAAGAGCTATTACAACCGCGTGTTCTCGAACGGTATCGATCCCGCGAACGGCCGCACGTACTACATCGGCGCTTCGTACGAGTTCTGATCGTTTGAAGTTGCGCACAGCGGGCGGCCGGGGTTCGGCCGCCCTTTTTTTTTGTGCGAGCGCGGGGCGCGGACGCTACACTCCGCGCTCTTTCGGAGCCGATGCCGATCGTGGAAACCGCTGAGAGCGCTTCACCCGCCGCCTTCCCGCTGCTCGAGCCCGGCGAGGCGCGCCTGCTCGGCAGCCTCGTCGAGAAAGCCGCGATCACGCCCGAGGCGTATCCGCTGACGATCAACTCGCTCGTCGCCGCGTCGAACCAGAAGACGAGCCGCGAGCCCGTCATGCACCTCGAGCCCGGCGCGGTCACGCACATGCTGCGGCGCATGGAGGAACGCGGCCTCGTCAAGGTCGCGCCCGCTTCGCAGCGCGCGATTCGCTACGAGCATCGCTTCGACAACGCCTACGGCACGACCGCACGTCAGCGCGCCGTGCTCGCGGTGCTGCTGCTGCGCGGCGCACAGACGCTCGCCGAGCTCCACACGCGCACCGATCGCATCGGCGATTTTCCCGCGATCGACGACGTGCGCGACACGCTCGATCGCCTGATCCAGCGCGAGCCCGCGTACGTGATCCGCATTCCGCGCGCGCACGGGCAGCGCGAGGATCGGTACATGCATCTTCTCGGCGGGCCCGTCGACATCGCGGAAGTGGCCGAGTCGGTCCAGGCGCGCGCCGCGTCGCCGCGCTCGGGCGGGCTCGAAGAACGCGTCGAGCGGCTCGAAGGCGAGCTTGCGTCGTTGCGCGACGAGATCGCCGAGCTCCGCTCGCGCCTCGACGCTTCCGGCGCGAGCTGACGCGTGCTGCGCAACGTCGTTCTCGCGATCGCGCTCTCGCTCGTGAGCGCGCTCGCGTTTGCAAAGGCGCCCGCAGTCGCGCCCGGCAACGCGAAGTCGGAGTTCGGCACGCTCGAAGGCGCCGCGTTCCGCATCGACGTCCCCGAAAAATGGAACGGCGGGCTCGTCGTGTTCTTCCACGGCTATGCGGTCACGCCCGTCGAGCTCGAGGAAGGCGAGCGCATCTCGCCGATGTTCGACGGCATGCTCGCGCGCGGCTTCGCGGTGATCCAGTCCGCGTACTCGGCGACGGGCTGGGCCGTCGAGGAAGGCGCGGCCGACAGCGAACGCTTGCGCAAGGCGTTCGTCGCGAAGCACGGCGCGCCGAAGCAGACGTTCGCGGCGGGCATGTCGATGGGCGGAACGCTGACCGTGATGGCGATCGAATCGCATCCGGAGATTTATGCCGGCGCGCTTTCGCTCTGCGGCGCGCTCGAGCCGAGCGACCGGCTCATGCAGCGCGATTTCGCATTGCTCGCGGCGTTCGACTACTACTTTCCGAACGTGCTTGGCTCGCTCGATCCCGTATCGCCGTCGTTCCTGCCGACCGACGCGTTCCTCGCCAAAGTCACGGCCGCGCTGCGCAAGAGTCCGAAGAAGGCGCGCGCGCTGCAATCCTGGTACGGCGTCGGCGATCTGACGACGCTGCCCGACGTGGTCGCATTCAACGTTTACGAAATACGCGAGATGCAGCAGCGCGCCAGAGGCAATCCGTTCGGCAACGCGGATCTCGTCTACACGGGATCGGGCGACGACTTCGCGCTCAACGCGGGCGTGCATCGCTACCGCGCGGACCCCGAAGCATTCGCGCGCATGGCGAAGTTCTATGCGCCAACCGGCAAGCTCGAAAAACCGTTCCTCGCGCTGCACGACACGGGCGATCCGCTCGTGCCCGCGGCGACGCCGTTCGAATATGCGCTGACCGTCGGACGCGCGGGCAAGGGCGCGAATTTCGTGCAGCAGTTCGTCAACCGGAACGGCCACTGCGTCTTCACGCCCGACGAGATCGACCGCGCATTCGGCGAGCTGCTCGACTGGGTCCGCGACGGCAAAAGGCCGCCCTCCGGTAAACTTCCGTAACACCGCGGCGAACTGGTGGAATTCCCTCACGCGGCGAAATCGCGGATGCGTGATCCTGTGCGCGGGAATCCGGGGTTTTTGCCGTGTACCTTCGCAGTCTTCTGATCACGACGCTCGGCGCGCTCGCCGAGCCTGCGCTCGCCGACGACGTGCTCGACATCCAGGGCCGCCGCATCATCGTCGGGCCCGACACCGCGCTCGTCGTCGACGACGCGCTGCTGCCGCCGGGCTCGCCCGTGCCGCAGAAACCCGGCCTTCGCGTCGAAGCGCGCTTCGCACCCGCGCGCGCCGTCGCGGGCGGCGGTGCGGGCGAGCCCGCGATCACGGTCATCTTCTCGTACGCGCTGAAAGGTCCGGTCACGTCGATCGAGCCGCTGCGCGTGCTCGGCCAGGAGATCACGGTCACGGCCGACACCGCGACCGAAGGCCTTCCGGGCGGATCGATCGGCAACGTCGCCGTCGGCGATCATCTCGACGTCAGCGGCTATTTCGATACGAACTCGAGCGTGCTCGCGTCGTTCCTCGAATTTTCGCCGACGCCGATCGCGAAATGGCTGCTCGGCGGCGCGATCACCGCGGTCAACGCCGACACGATCGAGCTCGGGCCGCAGATCGTCTCGACCGTCGGCGTCACGCCGCAGGATTGCGGCGCCGCGCTCGCGGTCGGTCAGTTCCTCGAGATTCGCGCCGACGCGATCGACGGATTCGGACCGGACACCGTGCTCGATTCGGTGACCGACCTTCGCTGCGTCGCGACGGTTCCGATCGGCACGCCGGGCTCGCTCGGCGCGCTCAACGGCGTCGTCGGCACGCTGCTCTCCGACACGTCGTTCCAGTTCGGCCCGTACGCGGTCACGTTCGACGAGACCACCGAATTCCGCTACGGCAGCGCCGACGACATCCTGCCGGGTGCCGCGCTCGAGGTCGACGGCACGTTCGGCGACAACCTCACGTTCGTCGCGCAGGGCATCCAGTTCGACGCGCCGATGATTCGCATCGAAGGGCCAGCCGACGTCGCGGACGTCGTGCCCGGCGCCGACGGCACGATCACGCTGCTCGGCAACGTCGTGCACCGCTCGGCGCAGGTACGCGACGAGGACGATCTCTTCGTCGACGGCATTGCGCAGCCGCGCCAGATCGAAGTGCGCGGCTATCTCGATCGTCTCGGCAATCGTTACGCGACGCGCGCACGCACGCGCGGCGCGCCCGATCCCGGCGATTCGCGTGCGGGCGGGCCGGTCGAGTGGGTCACGCGCCCGGTGCTCGGCGTGCTCGGGCTGAACCTCGATACGACCGGCGCGCTGTTCGAGGATCCGGCCGAGCAGCCGATCACCGCCGACGAATTCTTCCTCGACGCGATTCCCGGCGCGAGCGTCGAGCAGAGCGGCGCGTGGGACGCGGCGACGCAAACGATCACGGGCGGCGTCGCGCTGCTCGTCGCGCGCGTCGAGCCGCCGCCGATTCCGAACGGCACCGATCACACGCTGATCGTCGGCACGATGCGCAGCACCGATCGCGTGTTCGCGAACGGCTTCGATTGATCGTCAGCGCGCTTTGGGCGGCGAGGGCGGCAGCACTTCGCGAAACTCGGGACGCTCCTTCCATTTCGGCACCGGCGGCTCGTGGCCTTCGCACGGCGCGTACGCGCTCGTCTCGACGAGCGGCATCTTGTGGATATAGCGCGGACAGTTCGGAAAGATCGCTTCCGGAACGACGCGCACGATCAGCTGCGCGCCTTCGAACGTGTCGAGCAGCGGATCATCGTCGCTGACCGTCGCGTGGCCGTTGACGCGAAGCCGCTTCGGCGTCTCGAAATCGATGAAGAGCATTCCGACCTGCGGATTCACGAGCACGTTGCCGAGACTCTTGAACATGCCGTTGCCGTCGTAGCTCGGAAACGCGAGCACGCGCGGCTCGACGACACGCACGAAGCCGGGCAGGCCGCCCTTGTACGAGCAGTCGGGCCGGCCGCGATCGTCGGCGGTCGCGAGAAAGAACATCGGGCGGCTTTCGATGAACGCGCGATCGTCGTCGGTGAACGCATCGCGCGCGAGCCGCTCGACGAGCCGGTCGGCCAGTGCGCGCGAGCCGAAATGATCCTGAAGGTCGCGCGAGCCCGCATGGAACATCGGGATGTCGCCCACGATCGCCTCCCCGCGCCGCGATCGGCGCCTCGATTCCGAGAACATTACGAACGCAGCCGCGAGTCTGAGGCGCACGACTACTCGACGCAACGGCGACGGCTGCTAGACTCGCGCCCTCGTTCAATCGGCTGGGGAGCCGCATGTCGGGCAAGGCCGACTCACTCAAGACGATTTTCTATGCGCTCGGCGCGAATTTCGCGATCTTTCTCGCGAAAGCCGCCGCGGCCGCGATCACGGGCTCGGGCGCGATGACGGCCGAAGCCGTGCACTCGCTCGCCGATTGCGGCAACCAGGGCCTGCTGCTGCTCGGCATGAAAAGCGCGAAAGCGCCGCCGTCGCCCGAGCATCCGCTCGGCCACGGCAAGGCGGTCTATTTCTGGTCGTTCCTCGTCGCGCTCATGCTCTTCAGCGTCGGCGGCGCGTTCTCGATCTACGAAGGCATCCACAAACTGCACGAGCCGCAGGCGTTGAACCGCGCATGGATCGCGGTCGCGGTGCTTGCGTTCGGTGTCGTCGCCGAGAGCTTTTCGATGTGGGGCTGCCTGCGCGAAGTGAACAAGGCGCGCGGATCGCGCAGCCTCTGGCGCTGGTTCCGCGAGAGCCGCCAGAGCGAATTGCTCGTGATCTTCGGCGAGGATCTCGCGGCGCTGCTCGGCCTCGTATTCGCGCTCGCGGCGGTGCTGCTCACGATCGTGACCGGCAATCCGCTGTTCGACGCGATCGGCACGCTCGCGATCGGTGTGTTGCTCGTGGTCGTCGCATTGTTCATCGCGATCGAGGTCAAGGCGCTCCTGATCGGGCAGAGCGTCGACATCGAAATGCGCGACGGCATCCGCGCGTTCCTCGACGCGCGGCCCGAGATCGTGCGCGTGCTCGGCCTCATCACGCTCCAGCTCGGACCCGACGTCATGGTCTCGGTCAAGGCGGAAATGCAGCACGACCAATCGGCCGACGAGCTCGTCGCGGCGATCAATCGGGTCGAAGCCGATCTTCGCGCGCGCTGGCCCGAAATCCGCTGGTCGTTCTTCGAGCCCGACATCGAAGACTGACGCGCACCGATCGAAGCCCGATGTCCGCATCGGGCGCCGGCTTCCGTAAATCCGCTGCATCGACGCGACGCGATCGGGCGGGCGCGGGATCGGGGGATGGTCGGCGATGGTCATGGCGACGGACGAGGAGCGCGCGGCGGAATGGCCGGGCGAATCCGAGCTCGGGCAATTCGGTGCCGGCGAGTTCACGCAGCTGCTCAATGCGACGCGCGCAGGCGACCGCTCGTCGTGGGGATTCCTGCTGCAACTCGTCTACGCGGATCTGCGCAAGCTCGCGCGGCATCACATGATGTCGGTCGCCGACGCCAGCACGCTCGGCGCGACGGGGCTCGTCAACGAATGCTATCTGCGGCTCGTCGGGCCCGCGCGCGCGACGATCGAGAATCGGCGCCACTTCCTCAATCTCGCGAGCCGCGTCATGCGCCAGGTGCTCTGCGACTACGCGCGCGAGCAGCTCTCGGAGAAACGCGGCGGCCTGCAGCGGCGCGAGGATCTCTCGATCGTCGACGCCGAGGAATGGACCGAAACCGAGCGGCTCGTGCTCATCGACGATGCGCTGCGCGCGCTCGAACGCGAGAACGCGCGGCTCGCGCGCGTGTTCGAGTGTCGCTACTTCGCGGGGCTCACCGACGACGAGACCGCGGAGACGCTCGGGCTTTCAGTTCGCACCGTGCAACGCGACTGGCAGCACGCACGCACGTGGCTCGCGGAGCGTCTCGAATAGGGTGGGCCTTGGCCCACCATCAAGCGGTGGGCCAAGGCCCACCCTATGGGCGCGCCTTACGACAGATTCGCGTTGTGATAAACGTCCTGCACGTCGTCGAGCTCCTCGAGCCAGTCGATGAGCTCGCGCAGCGTCTCGCCGGTCTCGCCGTCGACCGCGACGCGGTTTTCGGGGCGCATCACGATCTCGTCGCGATGCAGCGCGAAGCCCGCGCCGGATAGCGCGTTCTTCACGGCTTCGAACGATTCGGGCGTGGTCAGCACGAGCGTTTCGGCGCCGTCGCCCTGGACGTCGTCGGCGCCCGCGTCGAGCGCGGTTTCGAGCACCTTGTCCTCGGCGCCCGCGGCCGACGTGTCGACGACGATCTCGCCCTGCCGCTTGAACTGGAACGCGACCGAACCCGAGGTGCCGAGGTTGCCGCCGTGCTTGGCGAGCGCGTGGCGCACGTCGGCGACGGTGCGCTGCGTGTTGTCGGTCATCGCGTCGATGATCAGCGCGACGCCGCCGGGGCCGTAGCCTTCGTAACGCAGCTCCTGCATGTTGTCGGCGCCTTCGGCGCCCGAGCCGCGGCGGATCGCGCGCTCGATCGTGTCCTTCGTCATGTTCGCCGCGAGCGCCTTGTCGACGCCCATGCGCAGGCGCGCGTTGCTCGCGGGATCGGCGCCGTTGCGCGCGGCGATCGTGATCTCGCGGATGAGCTTCGTGAACACCTTGCCGCGGCGCGCGTCTTCGGCATTCTTGCGGTTTTCGATGCTGGGGCCTCTGCCCATGACGGATTTCCTGCTTTCAAAACAAGTGCTTGCGGCGCGGAATCGCGCCAGGCGGGTGCGAAGGATACTTCGGCCACGGGCTCGGCGCATCCGGGCGGACGCGATATTCTCGCGCAGATGATCCCCACCCCTCTCGTCAACGCGTTTCTTGCGATCGTCGCCGCTGTCGGCGTGACGGGCGCGCTCGCCTCGGAACCGCCGGCTCTCGCGATCGAGAACGTCGCGATCGTCGACGTCGAGCACGCTCGCACGAGCGCGCCGCAGACGGTCATCGTCGCGAACGGGCGCATCGCCGCGATCGGAACGCATGCGGCGATTCCCGATGGCGCGAAACGCATCGACGGACGCGGCCGATTCCTGATTCCGGGCCTCGTCGACGCGCACGTTCACCTCTTCAACAACTTTTCGAAACGTGCGCCGAATACGTGGACGTTTCCGCTCTACGTCGCGAACGGCGTGACCGGCGTGCGCGAGATGGCCGCGGTGCCCGAAAACATCGCGACCGTGAATGCCTGGCGCGCGTCGCTCGCCGACGGCTCGCTCGTCGCGCCGCACATTCTCGCGGCGGGCGTCGTCGCCGACGGGAAGACGCCGGCAGAGGCGGCGCAGCGCGTCGATCTCGCCGCAGAAGCGCACGCGGATTTCGTCAAGGTATTTTCGGGCGTGTCGGTCGCGAACTGGCACGCGATCATCGAGGAAGCCGCGAAGCGCGGGCTGCCCGTAGCGGGTCACGTGCCCGCGGGCGTTCCCGTGCTCGTCTCCGCGAAAGCGGGGCAACGCACGGTCGAGCACCTCATGCAGGTGTTCGAAGCGTGCACGCCGATCGAGAACGCGGTCATCGATGCGCGCAAGGACCTCGCGGGCGATGCGCTCAACCAGCGCATCGACGACGACGAGTCGCGCGTGCTCGCCGCGTTCGACGCGCGCACCTGCGAGCGCGTCGCGCGCGAGCTTGCGAAGACGCATCAGGTGCAGGTGCCGACGCTCGTGCTGCCGTGGTTCGAATCGCAGGCGGCGCACGATGCGTCGACCGATCCGCGCTGGAGCTATTTGCGGCCCGACGAGCGCACGCGCTGGCAGCGCATCGCCGAGCAGTTGACGCCCGAACAGCGCGCAGTCGCCGCGCGCCGCTGGGATGTCGCGCGCAGGATCGTCATCACGCTCGACCGCGCGAACGTTCCGATCGTCGCGGGCACCGACTCGCCGATGCCGAACGTCTATCCGGGCTACGCGCTGCACGACGAGCTCGAACGCCTCGTCGACGCCGGGCTCACGCCGGCCGAAGCGGTGCGTGCGGCAACGATCGCGCCCGCGAAATTGTTCGGCATCGAGCACGAAGCGGGCACGATCGCGATCGGCAAACGCGCCGATCTCGTGCTGCTCGACGCCGATCCGCTGCGCGACGTTCGCAACACGCGTCGCATCGATGCGGTCGTGCTCGACGGACGCTGGCTCGATCGCGCGTCGCTCGATGCGTTGCTCGAGAAGGCCGCTGCCGCCGCGCGGTGATGCGTGTCAGCGATTCAGATGCACGAACAGGGTTCCGATGTACGCGCCCATGAGGAGAATTCCGAGAGCGGCCAGCGCTTCGTGGTAGCGCGGCGCGGCGATCACGATACCGCTCAGCGACAGCAGCACGAAGAAGCCGTGGAACGTGAGGTCGACCGGGTCGGGAAGCTTGCCGTCGACGACGAGTGACTTCAGAAGACTCACGAGCACGATCGCGAGCAGCATCGCGAAGAACCAGCGCCGGTGCTCGTAGTAATGCCGGCGAAGATCGACCGCCGCGTCGCCGCGCGCATCGGGCAGCGCGAGCGCGGCGACGAGGTAAGTCGCGATCGTCTGCAGCAGCACGACCGAGAACACGATGAACGTCCAGTCCTCGATGTGGCGATAGCCGAACATCGTCCACCAGGCCTGCACGGCCATCACGATGACGAGCACGCCCCACGCGATCACGGGCCAGTAAAGCACCGTGCGCGAGCGCGCCTGCATGAGCCCGCGAAAACCCTGGAGGACCTCGGTGATCGCGAGGCCGAGGATGATCGAGAGCAGGACGGAGAGATAGCTGAAGGCATCCATCGGAGCGCGAGCATACCCGAGCGCGCACGATGGGCGGAGCAGGGCGGGTCGAGCCCGCCCTGCCGTTTACATCACGATCACCAGATATCGCAGCGTTCGGCGCCTTCGCGCACCATCGGCTGACCGGCCTTGCACTGGAATGCTTCGCGGAACTCGGTCAGGTTCGACAGCGGTCCGTTGACGCGATATTTCGCAATCGGGTGCGGGTCGCCCTGAACCATCGTGCGCTGCGTCTCGGGACGAATTTCGTCGCCGCGCCACTGGCCCCACGAGACGAAGAACTGCTGCTCCGGCGTATAGCCGTCGAGCGTCGGCTCGGGCGCCTTGCCTTCGCGCGACTTTTTGTACGCAAGGAACGCGATCTTCGCGCCGGCGAGGTCGCCGATCGATTCGCCGAGCACGAGCTTGCCGTTGTGATGGATGCCGGGCTCGATGAAGTAGCTGTCGAACTGCTTCACGACGCATTCGCCGCGCGCGCCGAATTTCCTGAGATCGTCCGCTGTCCACCAGTTGTCGAGCTTGCCTTGCGCATCGAACTGCGCGCCCTGGTCGTCGAAGCCGTGGCTGATCTCGTGGCCGATGACGACGCCGATCGCGCCGTAGTTCACCGCATCGGTCGCGGTCAGGTCGAACGCGGGCGGTTGCAGGATGCCGGCAGGGAATACGATTTCGTTGAGCAGCGGGTTGTAGTACGCGTTCGAGGTCGGCGGCGTCATGCCCCAGCGGCCGCGATCGACGGGTTTACCGACCTGCTTGCGGTTGTCCTCGACGTTCCAGACCGACGCCGCGACGACGTCGTCCCAGTACGACGTGCGACCGACGCTGACGCCCGCGTAGTCCTTCCACTTGTCGGGATAGCCGATCTTCGGATTGAACGTCG
>Ga0207678_10006430_pt1 | contig 10425 bp, 10 predicted proteins | sample KBSC63metaG_FD_184319 | JGI IMG/M metagenome (GOLD analysis project Ga0207678, IMG submission 184319) | Corn rhizosphere microbial communities from Kellogg Biological Station, Michigan, USA - KBS C6-3 metaG (SPAdes) (version 2) | ecosystem: Host-associated > Plants > Roots > Rhizosphere > Soil ...
CGGAGCATGAGGCGATCTTGATTGTGTGTAGCGCTCCGCCCCCACTCGCTGGCGGATCTTGCTGACCCCCACCGAATGTCCCGATGACTCAGACGTTACCTACCTCGACAGCTTCAGGACACATCGACCAAGCCCCGGCCGCTGCTCCTGGTCGCACCAGAAGGTGGCCGCGCCGTCTGCTGATAGCGTTCATCGTCCTGCTCGCGATCATCGTCATCGTGCGCGTCCTGCTGGATCCCATCGCGGCCCACTATACGCGCAAGGCGCTGAGCGAGGCCGAAGGCATGGACAGCCGCTTCGACGGCGTGCATGTGACGGTGTTTCCTCCGGGTTACGAGATCCGGCAGCTGGCCGTGATCGAGACCCCGGGCGGCAGCTGGAAGCGGCCGCTGTTCGAGGTGGACCGCGCGCAGGTGAGCCTGTACTGGCGCCGGCTGCTGCAGGGCAGGATCGGCATCGATCTTCGGCTCGACGAGCCGAAGATCAAGGTGACGCAGCGCTCCGAAGCGCCGACCGAGGTCAAGAAACAAGTGGAGAAGCACAAGCCTCGGTCCGCGATGGAGGTCGCGAGCAAACTGGAGGAGTTGATGCCGGCGCGCGTGGAGCGCATCGAGGTGCGGCGAGGGGAGTTCTCGTTCCGCGATATCGGGGCAGCGGGCCACCCCGAGGTGGCGCTGCATCGAATCGAAGCCGCCGTCGAGAACATCGCGACGCGGCGCACGCTCGACAAAGGTCAGCCGAGCACCGCGAGCCTGAGCGCAGTGCTCGGCAAGAGCGGAGACCTGAGCGTCTTCATCTCCAGCGACCTGTTCGCCAAGAGCGTGAACTTGGCCGGCAACGCGGCGCTGCGTGGCTGGCAGGTGGCGGAGCTCTATCAGCTCGAGAAGGAGCGCACGGACCTCCAGACGCCCAAGGGAACGGTCGATCTGTTTGCGGAGTTCAAGGTGCGCAATGGCGACATCTCCGGCGGGGTGAAGCCGGTGCTGAAGAACGTGGAGGTGAAGCCGGCCGACGAAAACCTGTTCACGAAGCTCAAGGCCTGGGTCGCCGACGAGGCGCTCGACCTATTCTCCGATCGCGTGCCGGGCCGCAACGCGGTCGCGACCGTGGTGCCCATCCAGGGTCACCTCGACGACCCCGATGTGCAGATCGTTCCCACCGTGCTCAGCATCCTGCGCAACGCCTTCGTGGAGGGGATCTCGTCGGGATTCTCGCACTTGCCGCCTCCGATCAGCAAGGACAAGGAAGGGCTGCTCGGGCAGGCCAGTGATGCTTTGCAGAAGGACAAGGGTCCGGCGCCCGCACAGCCCGAAGGGAAAGAACCATGAGAACTGATTGGGCCCTGCTTGTGGTACTGGCGAGCCTCGGCTGCACCCATGCTCGTAAGGCCGACGATGCCAGCGACCAAGTCACGTCGAAGACGGCCGAGGCTGAGCCGGAGCAGCAGACAGCGTCGCTCGCCGATCCGCAGGCTGCGAACCAGAAGAAGGGGTTGATCGCGGGAGGGGAGAAGGACCCGGAGCGAGTACCGGTGGCCTCGTCGCCGACGGGTCTGCTGAAGCCCGGGGCCGACGAGAAGGTCCGCGAGAAGCTGGGCGTGAAGGCAAAAGGGGAAGATCTCCGGCCCGCGCTGCAGCGCTTTCAACGAGATCACGATCTGCCCGCCACGGGAATCCTGGATCATCGCACGGCGAAGGAGCTGGGCCTGGATCCAGATGAGATCTTCGAGCGCGCTCACGACTGAGTCGCCTGAGGCAAGGGTCGGCGGAGCTTGATTGGCACGCTGGTTGCTCTTGCGATGGCTGCGCTCCGCGAGAACAAATGACGTCGAATCTCCTGGGCTGGTTCAGTTCCATCGTGCTCCTGACCACGCTCGTTCAACAGGTGGTGGTGCAATGGAGATGTCGAAAGAGCACCGGTGTGTCGATTTGGCTGTTCGTCGGCCAGTTCATTTCCTCGGCCGGCTTTGCCCTGTACAGCTACCTGCTCGGAAACTGGGTCTTTCTCTGTACCAACCTGGCGCTGCTGGCCAACGCGGCCCTCGGGCAATGGGTGACGCTGCGCAATCGCCGCCTGGCGGAACGGAACGCTGCCGCCCCCGCCGAGTGAGAGCTCAAGAGCCGGGACGCGGTTCCACCGGCGCGTCGATCGGCATCGCATTGTCCGCCGGCTGAACCCCGGAGCCGCGCTCTGAGGCATAGACCTGAGCGAACTCAGCTCCGAGAAACAGGATCTGCGCCGAATAATAGACCCAGACGATCAGCGCGACGAGCGAACCCGCCGCGCCGAACGGTGACACGGTCGCGCTCCTGCCTACGTACCAGGCGAGCAACACCTTGCCGATGCTGAAGGCAACGGCGGTGATCAAACCCGCCATCCAGACGTCGCGCCAGGCGACCTTGACGTCCGGCACCAGCTTGAAGATCAGGGCGAAGAGCACGGCATTGATACCGAGCGTGATCGTCAGATTGAGGACGTGCCAGACGCCGGGTACAGGGATCCAGTTGCGGAAGTGCTCGACGAAGGTGGCGAGCCCGGCGCTGACCACCAGGGACACCAGCAGCAAGAACGCGACGCCCATCACCATGGCGAAGGAGAAGAAGCGATCGCGCACGATGCCCTTCAGGCCGCGCCCCGGTCTGGGTTTTACGTTCCAGATCCGATTCAGGGCGCTCTGCAGCTCGCCGAAGACGCCCGAGGCGCCGAACAGCAGCACGGCCAGACCCACCGCCGAGCTAATCAGACCCTCGCTGGGCGCGCGCGCATTGGCGATCAGGCCCTGGATGGCTTGCCCCGCCTGGGGCCCCACGACGGTCGAGATCTGCTGGCTGATTTGCCCGCGCGCCGCTTCGGCGCCAAAGACCATCCCCGCGATCGCGACCGCGATCACGAGCAGCGGAGCGATCGAGAGCAACGTATACAATGCGAGGGAAGCCGCGAGGCGAGTTGCCTCATCCTCCACCCATTCGGAGCCAGTCTTCTTCAAGACCGTGGTCCAGCGCGTCCGCGCGGAGGGCCGAGGGAGGTCAGCCGCGTTGCGTGGATTACCCGCGCCCGAGCGGGAAGAAGGCGGCGGTGGAGAGGACTTGCCGAGCGGACCAATGACAGCCGTCGTGTTTGCCACGGCGTCGATTTTGCAAACCGCGTACCATCGCTGAGAGTCGCACGGCGGAACCCGCCTGGGGCATTCTTGTCATTCCCTCGGATAGCGCGGGATCAGGCGGCCTTCAGCACCACCTTCTCGCAGCCGTCGAGCTTGTTCAGGAAAAGATCGAAGCCCTTCGCTGCATCGGCGAGCGGCAAGCGATGAGTGATGACAAAGGTCGGGTCGAGCTCGCCCTTCTCGATGCGCTGGAGCAGCGGGCGCATGTAGCGATGCACATGGCATTGGCCGGCCCGAAGCGTGAGGCCGCGGTTGACGACGGCGCCGATCGGGAACAGGTCGATGAATCCGCCATACACTCCGGCGAGCGAGACGACGCCGCCATTGCGGCAGCATTGAATGGCCTGACGCAGCGCAGTGGGTCGATCGGGCTGCAGCTTCAACGTCTGCTTGGCGCGGTCCAGGGCAAACAGGGCGCCATGGCCATGAGCTTCCAGTCCTACGGCGTCGATGCAGGCATCGGGGCCGCGGCCTGCCGTCGCGGCGCGCAGCGCATCGTGGATGTCGACTTGCTCGTAGTTCAAGACCTCGGTCGCCCCGCCGCGCGTGAGCGCCAGCTCGAGCCGGTACGGAAATCGATCGATGGCGATCACCCGTTCCGCGCCCAGCAGGCGCGCGCTCGTCATCGCGAACTGCCCGACGGGGCCCGCGCCCCAGACCGCCACTACGTCCCCCGGCCGGATGTTGCACATCTCCGCCGCCATGTACCCGGTGGGCAAGATGTCCGACAGAAAGAGCACCTGTTCGTCGTCGAGGCCGTTCGGCACCTTCAGCGGGCCCACGTCGGCGAAGGGCACACGCACGTATTCGGCCTGCCCCCCTGCGAAGCCGCCCAGCAGATGGCTATAGCCGAATAGACCCGCGGGGGAGTGCCCCCAGAGCTTTTCCGCCATCCAGGCGTTTGGATTCGAGTTCTCGCAGAGCGAGTAGTTTTGCTCGCGGCAGCTGCGACAATTTCCGCACGCAATGGGAAAGGGGACCACGACGCGATCGCCCACTCGCAAGTTCTTCACGTCGGGGCCGACCTCGACCACCTCTCCCATGAACTCGTGGCCCAGCACGTCGCCGCTCTCCAGCGTCGGGATGAAACCGTTGAATAGGTGCAGGTCGGAGCCGCAGATCGCGGTCGAAGTGACTCGCACGATGGCGTCACGCCGATTCAAGAGCTTCGGCTCGGGGACGTCCAGGACGCGCACCTTCTTGGTTCCCATCCAGCAATTGGCCTTCATGAACGCACCTCTCGCGTGATCTGCTCGCTGATCTGCTGTGAAAGCTCGGAAGGTTGTGCGGGGTGCGGCCCGCGGTGGATGCTGGCGTCAGAATGGACCACCTCGCCCGTCTCCAAGACCTGCTTGAGTCTGCGCAGGTCTGCAGAGACTTGCTGTTGCGGAGCTATCCCAAAGAGCTTGGCGATGGCGGCTCCGATCTGACCGGCGGGGGGATCGTAGCGCAGCTCGATCGCCAGTTCCGTATCTTCTCCGACGCGGTGAAAGTGCACGCTACCCTGTGTGGGCACATCGGCATGGGGGGCCGAACGCCAGACGATCAGCTGCCCGGGGCGGTCATCCACGATCTCCGCGTCCCACTCGATGGTGCTGCCCAGCGGTCCTCGGGCCACCCAGCGCGAACGCCCGTTGTCCACGCGCACGGACTCGAGGTGAGAGAGAAAGCGCGGCAGATTCTGAAAATCCCGGAGGAAGGCGTACACGTCCTCGGGGGTGCGGGCGATCGTGATCGCTTCCCGCACGGCGATGCCTTCGGCCGCGGCGTCGCGCTGCAGGCTCCAGGCTGAGTACGCGTCCCAGGAAGCGGCGCCGAGCACACCTGCGCCTGCCAGGAGCAAGCGCTCGTGGTTTGTGCGTCGGGACTGCAGCGCCGCGGTGATCAAGGCCAGATCCATCACATCTCCGGCGAGACGCGCCCCGGCCCAGTTGGCGCGTCGCGCGCCGGAGAGCAGCCCGACGCCGCAGATCAGCTCCCGCCCGCCGACCGCACGCAACGCCCAGGCAGTGGAGCCGCTCTCGGCATCAGCGCCGATCAGCCGAGCCAACTGGCGTGGCGCCAGCAGTCCGGCCAGTCCCATCCCCACGCTGAACCAGCCCAGGGCCGCTCCGCGTACGTCTTGCCGAGGACTCGCGATGTCCATCACGGCCGGGTGGCTCGGTCTGGCGTTTGAGACCTGCGCCGGCGGACGAGACGTCTGCGGCTCGGCGCGCTTCCTCGGCCTGGGAGGCAGCGGCTTGGTCTGACTGGTTCCGCTTGCGGATGGGGAGTGCTTCTCTTGCATGGATCTCTTCCTGTTGCCTGTGCAGGGCGCGGGGCAGTGCAAGGGACGGACCAGGGTCGAGCGCCCTGCGCAGTGGAGAGCAGCGAACGTTCTCGTAGCGTCCTGCCTCGAACGAGGCGCTCGCGCGCGCTCGCGAAGCGCTGCTAGGTGCAGAGTTGGGGACGCCTGGTTCCACGAAGCCTGAATCTCGACCTGGCATGCCCCCTGCAGCAGATGGCGCCTGATCTTCCCTGGGAGTGTGGATGGCGCCGAAGAAGAAGTCCGAAGGTAGAAGCGATCGCAACGTGGGGCGCAGCTCGAGCGCGAGAGGATCGAGCGCCCGCTCGACCGTGGGCGGCCCTGCGCGCAAGAGTTCGCGCAGCAGCTCTGCCCCCGGCGACGCGCTAGCTAGCAAGCAGGCCGCGGTCGACGCGCTCGCCGCGGCAATGCCGGCCAACGCCAACAAGCCGAAGGAGTATGGCCCCGGCTCGGCGAAGCCCGAGCCCGGCGCGTGGACCACGCCAGAGGACCCTAGCGCCACGGGCAGCACCCTCAGCGAAACGGTACCCTCCGCCAAGGCCGGCTCGGGCAAACCGCCGCTGGGACAAAGCCCGGGCAGCCTCCCCCTCGATTGTGCCCGCGCCGACGCGAGCGGAGGCCGGCTCACCACGAATCTGGGCGTGCCGATCGCGACCAACCAGCACTCGCTGAAAGCGGGCCTGCGCGGCCCCGCGCTGCTCGAAGACTTCATCCTGCGCGAGAAGATCACGCACTTCGATCACGAGCGCATCCCCGAGCGCATCGTGCATGCGCGCGGCTCCGGCGCTCACGGCTACTTCGAGTGCTACAAGCCGCTCGGTGAGTTGACGCGCGCCTCGCTCTTCGCGGAGGCCGGCAAGCGTACGCCTGTGTTCGTGCGCTTCTCGACGGTGATCGGTGAACGTGGCTCGACGGACACGGCGCGCGACGTGCGCGGCTTTGCCGTGAAGTTCTACACGGACGAGGGCAACTGGGATCTGGTGGGCAACAACATTCCGGTGTTCTTCATTCAGGACGCCATGAAGTTTCCCGACCTGGTTCACGCGGCCAAGCCCGAACCGCACTTCGGGATGCCGCAGGCGGCGACGGCGCACGATACCTTCTGGGACTTCGTGTCGTTGATGCCCGAGTCCACGCACATGCTGATGTGGGCCATGTCGGACCGCGCGTTGCCGCGGAGCTTGCGCATGATGCAAGGCTTCGGAGTGCACACCTTCCGGCTCGTCAACGCGCAAGGCAAGGCGACGTTTGTCAAGTTCCACTGGAAGCCGGCTCTCGGCACGCACTCACTCGACTGGGATGAAGCAGTGAAGATCTCGGGGGCGGACCCGGACTTTCACCGGCGCGATCTGTGGGAGGCAATCGAGGCGGGTGCCTTCCCCGAGTGGGAGCTCGGCTTCCAGCTTTTTTCCGAGAAGCAGGCGGACGGCTTCAGCTTCGACGTGCTGGACGCGACCAAGCTTGTGCCGGAGGAATTGGTGCCGGTGACGCCGGTGGGCAAGCTGGTGCTCAACCGGAATCCCGACAACTTCTTCGCGGAGACGGAGCAGGTAGCGTTCTGCGCAGCGCATATCGTGCCCGGCATCGACTTCTCCAGCGACCCGCTGCTCGCGGGCCGCATCCACTCCTATCAGGACACGCAGATCTCGCGCCTGGGCGGCGCCAATTTTCACGAGATCCCGATCAATGCGCCGATCGCCCCCGTGCAAAACAATCAACGCGATGGAATGCATCGCCAGGCGATCCATCGCGGCCGCGTCGCCTACGAGCCCAACTCATTGGGCGGAGGCTGCCCGTTCCAGGCGGGCGGCGCCGGATTCACCTCCTTCCGAGAGCCGGTCGCGGAAGACAAGGTGCGCGGCAATCCGCTGAAGTTTGCCGAGCACTATGCGCAGGCGACGCTGTTCTTCAACAGCCAGTCTCCGGTCGAACAGGCGCATATCATCCGCGCGTTTCGCTTTGAGCTGAGCAAGGTGCAGACGGCTGCCGTGCGCGAGCGGGTGGTGGCCATGCTGGCCAACGTCGATACCGGCCTCGCCGAGACGCTGGCCAGAGATCTCGGCATGGCGCTGCCGAAGGCGTTGCCCCGAGCACTGAAGCGGCCACCCGAGCCGGAAGTGACCAAGTCGCCGGCGCTCTCGCTGTTTGCCTTGCCCGGAGACGGCAGCATTCAAACGCGCCGCATTGCGATCCTGGTGGCCAACGGAGTCGATGGCGCAGCTGCACAGACCCTGCACGCGGGGCTGATGGAACAAGGGGCGGTGCCGCGCTACATAGCGGCGCGCCTGGGCACGGTCGAGACGGAGAGCGGCGACTCGATCGAGGTGGAAGGGACGCTGGAGACGATGCCGTCCGTGTTGTTCGACGCGCTCGCCGTGCCGGGCGGCAAGGCCGCGGCGGTGGAGCTCGGCAACCTGGGGCACGCGCTCGAGTTCATCAAGGACCAATACCGCCATGCCAAGCCGATCCTGGCCCTGGGAGCGGCGACGGCGCTGGTCGAGAATGCCGGCGTGCCTGCGGTCTTGCCCTCGGGCAAGAAGGATCCCGGCCTACTTCTGCGCGATCGCGGCACGGCGGCCGACGTGTTGCCGGATTTCATCCGCGCCATCGGCCGCCATCGCCACCACGAGCGGGAAGTGGATCCACCGGCGGTATGAGCGCGAGCATTTCAGAACCCCATCAAGGAGCGACCATGAAGACGAAGCAGCTGGAAGAACTCGTCCTGCAGTCTCTCGAGCACGAGCTGGGCGGCGTGAAGGTGTACGAGAGCGCGGTGCAGTGCGCCGTGGAGCCGGAGCTGAAGGAGGAGTGGGAAAAGTATCTGGGCCAGACCAAGACCCATGTCACCACGCTGGAGGGGGTCTGCAAGGCGCTCGAGATCGACGCCCATCGCGAGACGCCGGGGCGCGCGGTCGTGCGCCACCTGGGGGGCGCTCTGGTCGAAGCGATGAAGATGGCGCGCGCGGCGGGGGACCCGGCTGCGGCTCAGCTGGTGGCCTGCGAATGCGTGGTGCTCGCGGAGACGAAGGACCATCTCGACTGGGAGCTGCTCACCAAATGCGCGGACGAGCTCACCGGTGATAGCGCGGCCATGGTGGCCAACGCCTGCGATGAGGTGGAAGACCAGGAGGACGAGCACCTGTACCACACCAAGGGCTGGTGCCGAGAGCTCTGGATCCAGTCGCTCGGGCTGAACGCAGTGCTACCTCCGCCCGAGGAGCAACGGCACGTCAAGACGGCAGTCGGCGCCGCGCGCGCCGAGCAGGCGGCAGAGAAGCTGCGCCACTAAGGGAGACGCCCACGGAAGCGACCAGCGGCCGCATCAACAAAGCCGCTGGCGCAACGGGGCGCGTCGCCTCATGGTGATCGCGGAGCCATGGCGCACGAACCTGCGATCGGAACCGGATGGGTGGAGGCGAAGAGCGCACGAGGCGCGGACCTCGGCGACGCTTCGTGGTCCCAGGGGCGCATCCGCCTGTGTCGGCGCAGCTGGGCCGCTCGCGAAGCCGTGCTCAGCTGGCAGGCCCCGTTTCATTCCCTGCTGCTCACCGAGCAGGGCACGACCGTGAGGACGCGCGTCCAGGCGAACGGACGAGCGGTGTACGACGGCGGAGATCGCGCCGGGGTGCTCAGCGTGGTGCCGGCAGGTGTGCAGCGTGTCGCGCGCTATCGCGACGGCGAGATCGTCTATTCGGCGCTCTGGTTCGATCCGGAGCTCGCGTCGAGCCTGTTCAACGCTCCGGCGCCGCTCTCGTTACACGTCAACCTGCGCGAGTCCGTGATCGCCGCGCTGCTCGGGGACTTGAGCGCCAGCGCGGCGCGAGGAGAAGATCCCGGCACGCTCTACGTCGAGCACCTCGTCGCGCTCGTCTGGTCGCGGCTCGCGCGCCTGCCGGCGCCGGCCACTCCCCGCCGCCGTGCCAGCCGTTTGCCCAGGCGTGTCCTCGCGCGCGTGCAGGAGTACATCGCTGAAAACCTCGCCGCGGATCTCTCGGTCGCTGATCTGGCTCGAGTGGTGGAGCTCGAGCCCGACACGTTCGCGCGCAAGTTCAAGGCGACGACCGGGCTCGCGCCGCACGCCTTCGTGCTGGAGCAACGCTTGCAGTCTGCCGAGCGCCTGCTCGCCGGGACGGGGCAGGGGATTGCTGCGCTGGCCTTGCGGCTCGGCTTCTCGAGTCAGAGCCACATGACGGAGATGTTTCGGCGTTCACGAGGCGTCACGCCGCGCGCCTACCGGCGCAGCTTCGATCCAGGTTCTCGATAACGGCGCCAGATTCTCGATAGCCGGGCCACGGAAGGAGGCCCATGCTCTCGACTGGAATCCGCCGGAGAGGTGAGCATCATGCTGGACCTGAATCACTGCCTTCCATTGCCCAGGAGTCTCGCGGCCCTCGCGCTGCTCTGGCTCAGCGCGTGTGGAGCACGCCCCGCGACAGCAGCCTATTTCGAGCTCATGGGAGCCCCGGACCAAACTGCGTGCGACGTCGCGCCGCCCGGTGAACTGCGGCTGCAGGGGCTCGACGCTCCGGCGCGCGCGCAGGTCTCCGGCGCCGAGCTGTGCGCTGGCGCGCCGATCCAACGCGAGCTGCCGCCGGGGCTCTACACGCTTTCCTGGCAAAGGCTCGAGCAGGCAGACGCGCTGGACACCGGGGAGGCCTCGCCCCTGCGCGGATCCAGCGTCGTGAGTCTGTTCGCCGGGCAGATCACACGCGTGCACGTGCAGGTCGAGACAACGCCCAGCGAGCGAGCGAGCGACGTCTCCCGAGTTCGTGAAATAGCAGGCAAACGTTGCTGAAAAAGAATCGCCCGCTCCCGTTGTCGCTTCGGCGACGACGGGCTCCGTCATCGACATGGCCGAGCGAAGGGAGTGCGTCATCGCCGAGGTGCTGAACCCGACCGGAACGAGCCAGCCGCGCAAGCTCTCCTTCGACAACGGAGGCGACTTCATCCGGCACAC
>Ga0207678_10006434_pt1 | contig 10420 bp, 7 predicted proteins | sample KBSC63metaG_FD_184319 | JGI IMG/M metagenome (GOLD analysis project Ga0207678, IMG submission 184319) | Corn rhizosphere microbial communities from Kellogg Biological Station, Michigan, USA - KBS C6-3 metaG (SPAdes) (version 2) | ecosystem: Host-associated > Plants > Roots > Rhizosphere > Soil ...
GTGCACCAGCGGGATGTTGTACGAATTGCGGAACAGCGAGACGACCTGCTCGGCCTCTCCCAGGCGCATCAGCCCATGGTCGACGAACACGCAGGTCAGTTGGTCGCCGATCGCCTCGTGGATGAGGACCGCTGCGACCGCGCTGTCGACCCCACCCGACAGGCCGCAGATCACCCGGCCCTTGCCGACCTGCTCGCGGATCTCGGCGATCTTCGCGTCACGGAAGCTCGCCATCGTCCAGTCGCCCGAGCAGCCGCACACATGACGCACGAAATTGGCGAGCAGCTTGCCGCCATCCGGCGTGTGCACGACCTCCGGGTGGAACATCAGGCTGTAGCGCTTCGCCTCTTCGTCTGTCGCGATGGCGAACGGTGCGCCTTCGGAGGCCGCGACGACCTCGAAGCCCGGCGCGAGAGTCTCGACCCGGTCGCCGTGGCTCATCCACACCTGGTGCTTCTCGCCGACATTCCACAGTCCGTCGAACAGAGCCGACGGGGCTACGATCTCGATGAAGGCGCGGCCGAACTCGCGCTGGTCCGAGGCAACGACCTTGCCGCCCAATTGCTGGTGAAGCGTCTGCTGGCCGTAGCAGATGCCGAGCAGTGGAAGCCCGCTGTCGAACATGATTTGCGGCGCGCGCGGGCTTTCCGCCTCCATCACCGATGCCGGCCCGCCCGAGAAGATCACGCCCTTCGGCTGGAGCCGCTCGAACGCCTCTTCCGCGGCGTTGAACGGCGCAATCTCGCAATAGACCCCCGCCTCACGCACCCGCCGCGCGATCAGCTGCGTGACCTGGCTTCCGAAGTCGACGACGAGGATGGATTGGCCAAGGGGCAGAGAGTTCTGGACCGTCATGGCGGGCGGATAGGGAGCATGGCGGCACGAGTAAAGTTAAGCGATCGCTTAACTGACTTGCCGATGCGCGGCCGGCCTGATACTTAAGCGCGTGCTTAACGATTCGCCGACATTGGACCGCGCGTTCGCCGCACTCGCGGACCCGGTACGGCGCGGGATGCTCGCGCGCCTCAGCAGCGGCCCGGCTTCGGTCAGCGAGCTCGCCCGGCCGCTACCGATCAGCCTGCCCGCGGTTCTTCAGCATCTGAAGGCGCTGGAGGCGAGCGGCCTTGTCTCGTCCGAGAAGAAGGGCCGCGTTCGGACCGTCCGGGTCGAGCCCGAGGCGCTCGCCTCGGCCGAAACCTGGCTCAGCCGCCGCCGCGAGGAATGGGAATCGCGCATCGACCGCTTCGAAGCGCATGTGCAAGCCATCAAGGAGGAGCAGACGTGAACGACGAGCTGGACCTACGCATCGAGCGCACGCTCGATGCGCCGCGCGACCTCGTGTGGAAGGCATGGACCGATCCCGAGCACATCAAGCGCTGGTGGTCGCCGCGTCCGTACGAGACTCCCGAGTGCGAGATCGAGCTGAAGCCGGGCGGCAAATTCTTCACCCGGATGACCGGCCCGGAGGGCTTCGATTACAGCGGCACCGCCTGCATCCTGGAGGCGGTCCCGGGCGAGCGGATCGTCTGGTCGTCAACGATGAAGGGCGGCTACCGGCCGAACGAATTCACCGACGACGGCTGCAACGGATTTCCGTTCACGGCGATCCACAGTTTCCAGGACGCCGGCGGCGGCAAGACGCGCTACACCGCGACGGTCATGCACGCGAACGCCAAGGACCGCGACGCCCACGCGGCGATGGGCTTCGACGATGGCTGGGGAACCTGCGCCGACCAGCTTGCCGAGGTCGCCCGAACGCTGGCCGCCGAAGCCTGAAAAGAAACGCGCCGGAATCTTTCGACCCCGGCGCGATCCTTGCTCGCAGGCCTGCCGCGCTTAGTAGCGCTGGTAGCCGTACTGCGAATAATCCTCCGTCCACGGCGTATAATCGTTGTTCTGGTCATATGCGCCGTAGTTCCGCTGCGCCTGATACACGTCGATGTCGACGATCGCTCCGCGGAAGTCGGTTCGACAGCGCCAGGTGAGGTTCGGCGAGTTCGGTGCGTAGCCGTAGGTCGTATAGCCGCTGGTCGCGACCCCGCGAACGTCGAAGCCGCCGTCGCGGCGCTGCTCGACGCGGCTGATCCCGAGCACCCGGCCACCGCCATAGGCGCCGTTATAGCCGTAGCCGCCGTTGCCGTACGCTCCGTAGCCGCCACCGTAACCGCCGCCGTTCAGGCGCGCCTGGACGGCATTGGCGCATTGGCCGACGACCACCTGGTTGTTCACCGCGCCATAGCCGTAGGGGCTGCCGAACTGGCCACCGTAGGGATTGCCGTACTGGCCGCCATAAGGGCTGCCGTAGCCGTAGGGGGTGCCGTAACCCGGCATATATTGTGCTGCCGCCGGAGCGGCGCTGGCGAAGGCGGCGATTGCAGCGCCGGCCGCCAGGAACTTCGTGATCGCCTTCATGGGCCTCAAACTCCTCACCTGTTCCGACTCGCCGGCAAAACGCACGGCGGCGTGGTTCGGATTTCTCATTACGCCGCTGCACCGGTTCTGAACTGCGCGTTGGGCGCCGTTCAGCCAGCTTCATCGAGGGTCTGACTCATCCGGGAGAACGACGATCGCCCACTCTTCAAGCGGGGTTCGCGGATCCGCCGTGGAGACTTATCCACAGCGCCGACTCATATCGCGCCCGTCACAAACCTCTGATTTTTAACTGTTAACCAAAGTTATCCACACCTTGGTTAACGGTTTACAAACAACCGAATCGAGCGCATCTAGGCGCTGCCAAACGCGGCGTGGGCTTGTTTCTTCCTTTACTCTTGCCCTCCCGAGGCGAGGGTCGCGTTAGCATCACAGGCCGATCACTTTCGGACCTGCGGCGATGACAAGAGGCGAACGCCCGGCGTCACCCCGGCCCATAGCGAGCGATCCGGCCTGCGGTTCGACCGGCTTCAGGGGGTATTCGGCAATGACCAGCGGTCCATGAGACAAGCTTGCAAATCGGTTCGATAATCAGCCGTTGAACCCCGCCACAGCGCTTCCGCTGCGTCAACGGAATGGGTCTTTCCAGGTTTCGAGAGGCGCAGTGGCGGTCACTTTGATCGGTTTCCCGACATTTCCGATCGGACGCTCCGCGTCCGGCCGCCATTGCGTGTGAAAGAGGTTCAAGGATGCGGGGCGGCGGCGCGCGGGGCGCCGCCGTTCCGCGCCAGGTCAAGCAATCCTGCTCGAAAAAGCGCAGGCGGCACAGGGAGATAGGTCATGGCACTCACGATCACGATCGCGAACGAGACCTTTACGCTGGACGAGAACGGCGGGCTTCAGAACGGCCCGGACGGCACCCCCGTCGGTTCGCCGCGCGATGACAGCGATGTCGCTGCTTCGACCTTGCCGACGGCATTCGCCGATTATCTGTTCGGAACCGATCCCGGGGAGCTTGGGCTCGACAATAGTTTCCCGACCGACGTCGGCGTTGCGGCCAGCTCGAGCACCCTCATCCACGTGACGTCGGGCAGCCCGGTTGCGACGCTCGGCTTCACCGATGCGGACGGCAACGCCTTCGACGGCACGCAGAGCAGCGGCTTCTTCACGGACGGCGGGCAGGAGATCTTCCTGATGAGTTCCCCGGACGGCCAGACCGTGCTTGGAATGTACGACAGCGGCGACGTCGATCCCGACCTCGATTCGGTCGCCTTCGCCGTCTACATGCAGACCGACGGCACGCTCGGCACCGACGAATATGCCCAGCTGTGGTCGGTGACGTTCGTGGCTCTGGCGAACCCGGTCGCCGGCGACGACACGACCGACAATGCCTTCGACGACGCCGTCGACCTGCTGCAGAACGTCTACATCCACGCCACGGGCGCGCTGGACATCAAGTTCGACAACATGCCGTCGAGCGCCAACCTGTTCAACGACGCCGCGGAGAATGCGAGCGGCGGCGGGATCTTCGTCTTCGGCAGGGACGTCGATGTCTCGGGTTCCGGCAAGTACACCAACGCAAGCGACACCATCCACACCAGCCAGGGCGGCGACGGCGCCACGATCGGCGTCAACAACCAGATGTTCGACCCCGGGGAAGGCGCCTATTTCACCTTCGTCACGGATATCGACGACCGCTATCTGTCTGGGCTGAAGAACGGACTTTCGTCCACCGAGGCCGACTACCAGCAGAACATGCTGTACGACAGCCTGATCGACTCGCGCGGCGCGTCGGTCCGCATCTCGCAGACCCAGGGCAACAACGCCGCGGGAATGACGATCACCGCCTACGACCTCGCGTCCAGTTATCAGGGTTCCCAGCTGATCGCCCACAGCGGCGAGAACCAGGTCGACATCGACAAGGTTTATGTCTGGGACAGCACCCACACCAACCTGCTCGAATCCTATACCCTCGGCGGCCCCGGCGATGACGGGGTAAGCGGCACGATCGACATCGCCGTCACCGACGGTGTCGCAAGCCTGACCGGTCTCGACGACGGGATGATCGTCGAGTGGCACACCGTCAGCGATCACAACCAGGTCCTGATCGAGGACACTGCGGGCGCGTGGGACCTCGGCGGCTTCGGGATCACGCAAGGGGCGGAGTCGACCGAATCCCTTGCGGGCGTCGCCTATGTCGAGGACGACCACCCATCCTTCACCGCACCCATTTCGGACGGCGCGGTCGACTATTCGGGTGGCGATTCCGACACGCACACTTTGAATGAAGACGGCGGAACCGACGGAATCGCGAGCTCGGCGATCACCTATTTCACGCCGAGCGTGGAGCTCCTTGCCGGCGTGAACCTCATCGGCGTCGACACGAACGGCGACGGGCAGCAGATCCAGTACATCCTCGACGCCAACAACAACGGCTCGATCGACAGCGCCGAGACGCTTGTCTGTTATACGATGGAGCTGACGCCGGCCGGTTCGTACACGTTTTCGGTGAACAACGCTCCGGCGGCGCCGCCACTGGTGTTCGATTTCGACAGCCTGCCCTCCGGCAGCAACCTGTTCGGATCCGTGGCGAAGGATCCCGACGGCGCCGGCATCTTCGTCTTCGGCGAAGACACCGACCTCAGCGGCGCCAGCAAATACACCAATGCGAGCGACACGATCAAAACCAGCCAGGGCGGCATCGGGGCGACGATCGGCGTCGACAACCAGATGTTCGATGCCGGCGACGGAGCGTTCTTCACCTTCGTCGACGACATCGACAACAATTTCCTGTCTGGAGTGTCGGGTGGCCTGACCGCGACCGAGGCCGATTACGGCAACAACCTGCGATATGGCGACGGCCTTCACGAAACGTCGGGCGCATTCATCGGGGTTTCGCAGATCCAGGCCGGGTCGACCGCGTCGATGGCGATCACCGCGTTCCTAATCGACCCGAACACCGCGCCGCAGGGGGTCGATCTGATCAATGCGAGTGGACAGACCGGAGATGCCGTTTCGATCTTCAGCGCCTCCGTCTACCAGGGTTCGGTCGATCCGCTGAACCTGATTGAAACCACCGATTCGTCTGGCGCCGACGCGGGGATGAACGCCGACATCACCGTCACCATCGACAGCAACGGCGTCGCTCACGTCGAAGGCCTCGATCCGGGAATGGTCGTGGCATGGTCGGTGGACGATCCTTCCACCCTGGGCATCGAACAGCACAACCAGGCGCTGATCGTCGCCGAAGCCGGAAAGTTCGACGTCGGCTTCTTCGGATTCTCCGAAGCGCAGCAGGTCGAGCCTCAGACGCTCGACTTCACAGTGACCGTCACGGACGGCGACGGAGATCACATCTCCGATGCGTTCCAGGTCGACGTCAACGTAGCCTGAGTGAGGTCAGCCCCGGGGCCGCCTCGACGGCCCCGGGCGCCTCCACCAGGAGGAGGATGCCAAGTGATCCCCGCAGCCGGAAGCAGCTTCCTCGATGCCGGTGCGCTTCGCCGCCCGATTCGCAACGCGATCTTGGGCAGTCTCGTCCTCAATCTGCTGGCGCTCACGACTCCGCTCTACATGCTGGCGATCTACGACCGGGTGATGACGTCGCGCAGCGGTGCGACCTTGCTCGCCGTGACTGTTGCGACGGTGCTTCTGCTGGTCCTGCTCGCGATCTTCGATTTCTTCCGCAACATCGTCTTCGCGCGGACAAGCGCGACCTTCTACGCCGAGCTCGAAGCACGAGTTTACCAGGGCTGTCGCCGCTGGGCGCTGGCCGGAGGATCGGTGCGCCGCGTACGGCCGCTCGAGGACCTCGAAACCGTTCGCGGCTTTCTCGCAAGCTCGGCTCCGGGCGCGCTGCTCGACATCGTCTTCGTTCCGATCTTCGTGATCGTGCTTTTCCTGATCCACCCGTTGCTCGGGGCGATGACCGCAGCCTTCGTCGGAATCATCGTCGCCCTTGCCCTCATCAACAAGCGGGCGATGGCGCGCACGACGGACACGAGCATCGAACAGTTCCGCCAGGCGTGCGACTTCGCAGAAGCGCACTGGCGCGAGGTCGAGCCGAGCGTGGCGATGGGCTACGCCGGCCGCGGCGAGCGCCGGGCGGCGGAAGCGAGCCGCGGCGCGATCATGGCGCAGATTCTCGCCGCCTCGACCACGGGAAGCATCACCTCGATCACCAAGGGCCTGCGCCAGGGAAGCCAGATCCTCATCATCGCGATCGCCGCCTATCTCGCGCTTGAAGGCGAAGTGTCGATGGGCGCGATCATCGCCTCGTCGATCCTCTTCTCGCGCGCGCTCGCGCCGGTCGACCAGCTCGTCGGCGGCTGGCGTCACCTGTTTCGGACGCGCAGCGCATGGGCGCGGCTCGCCGAGCTCCTCCGTGATATCCCCGAGCACTCGCTTCCCATGGAGCTTGCTCCTCCGACCGGCCAGTTGTCGGTGAAGGATATCGTGGCCGCCGCGCCAGGCTCGTCCGAAATGATCCTGCGCGGCGTCAGCTTCTCGCTCGAGGCGGGGGAATCGGTCGGAATCATGGGCGCGTCCGCATCAGGCAAGTCGACGCTCGCCAAGGTGATCCTCGGCATCTGGCCTGCTTCCCGAGGCAAGGTGCGGCTCGACGGCGCGGACGTCTCCAATTTCGATCCGGACCGGCTTGGAGGCCACATCGGATACCTGCCGCAATCCGTTCAGCTGCTTCCCGGCTCCATCGCGGAAAACATCCGCCGGCTGGGCGAGGACGATCCCGCCGGGGTGCTCGATGCCGCCGTCCGCGCAGGCGCCCACGACATGATCCTCGCGCTTCCCGACGGCTATGACACCCTCATCGGAAACCGCGGCTTCGCTCTGTCCGGCGGACAGGTCCAGCGTATCGGTCTTGCCCGAGCCTTCTATGGCCGTCCGCGGATCATGCTGCTCGACGAACCCGACGCCGACCTCGACCAGGACGGCGAGCGCGCTCTGGTCGAAGCAATCCGCGGGCTGCGCGAGGACGGGACAACGCTGATCGTCATCGCCCATCGATCCGCGCTCATCCAGGATCTGGACAAGCTGCTGGTCGTCAACGCCGGGCTGGTCGCGAAGTTCGGCCCGACCCAGGAGTTCCTGTCCCGCGCGACCGGGGCCAACGTCAGGGTCATTCGCTGATGACGAAGTTCATGCCCATGCCGACCGATTCGGATTCGAAAAGCGCGCTGGCGCAGCAACTTTCCGGATCGTCCGACCGCATCGGCCGGCGCATTGGCCGAATTGGCGGCGCAGCCGCGGCGCTGCTCTTCGTCATGGCGGCGGCGATACCGATCAACAGCGGCGCGCTCGCACCCGGGATCGAGCAGGTCGAGAACAAGCGCAAGACAGTTCAGCATCTCGACGGCGGAATCATTCGCGCGATCCACGTCCGCGAAGGCAGCGTGGTCGCCGCGGGCCAGCCGCTGATCACGCTCGATGACACGAACCCTCGCCTCAACGTTTCGGTGTACCAGGCGCAGTCCGACGCGCTGAGAGCCGAACAGGCCGCGCTCAGCGCCCAGATGCTCGGAAAGAGCGAAATCGAGTTCCCGGACGACTTGCTGGCTCGCTCCGCGGATCCGGTCGTCGGGAGGATCATCCGCTCCCAGCGGGCGGCGTTTGCCGCTCGGCACGACAATGTCCTCGGGCGTCAGGCGCAATATTCCGAGCAGATCGGGCAGCTCCGCGAGCAGATCGGCGGCGACGCCTCCAGTGCGGCCGCGCGCACGGAGCAAATCAACTTGCTCGACGGCGAGATCTCCGATCTCGAACAGCTTTATGCGAAGGGCTTCGCGACCAAGGGGCGGTTGCTGGCGCTCAAGCGGGCGGCCGCGGCGCTGCGCGGCGAGAGAGCGGCACTGGGCGCGGAGAGCGCGAAGCTGAGGGGGCAGCAGTCGGAGGTCCGGATCCTCTCGCTCCAGGCAGAGCGGGATTCGGCTTCCGACGCGGCCAATGCGATGCGCACGATCGAAGGCCAGCTCGCCGAGGTCCAGGACAAGCTGGCCGCCGCCAAAGAGGTGCTGGAGCGTACCCAAATCCGGGCGCCCGTCAGCGGTACCGTGGTCGGACTTCGACCCACCACCGTGGGCGGAGTCATTCGCGCCAGCGAGCCGCTGATGGACGTCGTTCCCAACGCAGGACGGATCGTCATCGTCGCGCGGGTTTCGCCGCGCGAGGCGGACAGGCTCCAGGTCGGCCAGAAGGCTCAAGTGCGTTTCGACGCGTCCGGAGCGCGCAATGCTCCGGTGGTCGAGGGCACGCTTCAGAAGTTTTCGGCGGATGCGCTGGCCGACCAGCAGACTGGAGCGCTCTATTTCGAAGCCGAGGTCGCCGTCCCCGAGAGCGCGAAGCGCGCGCTACCTGCCGAGCTTCTGAAGCCCGGAGTCCCGGCGACGGTGATGATCAAGACCGGCAGCAGGACGATGCTCGGCTATCTATTTGCGCCGATCCTTCGCGCGCGGTTCAACGCGCTCCGCGAGCACTGAGTAAGATCAGGCGGCCTCGAACTCTTCCTCGCTCATCACCGGACCGGAATCCTTGCCCTTGGCCGAGACGTCGCGGTCGACGAATTCGATGATCGCGATCGGCGCCGCGTCCGACGCGCGGATGCCCGCCTTGATCACCCGCGTGTAGCCGCCGTCGCGCTTGGCATAGCGCTTGGCCAGCACGTCGAAGAGCTTGGCGAGCTGGGCATCGTCCATCAGCCGCGACTGGGCAAGGCGGCGGTTCGAAAGACCGCCGTGCTTGGCGAGCGTGATCAGCTTCTCGACATAGGGGCGAAGCTCCTTCGCCTTGGCCGTGGTCGTCGTGATCTGCTCATGCTTGATGAGCGCGGCAGCCATGTTGCGGAACAGGGCCGTCCGGTGGCTGGAGGTGCGCTGAAGCTTACGGCCGCCAACACGATGGCGCATGGTGTCTTCCTTTCGTTCGTCTGGAGCCCGTGTCAGGTAGCTCCGGCCAGGCGGTTCTTGGGGGGACCGCCCTTACCCCAAATGACAACGGCGAGCCTCAGCCCGCCGGACGCGCTGCCCTCAAGCGGAAATCCCGCGCTTAGTCAAGGTGCTGGCTGCCAGCCGCCTCACCAGCGGCGAGAGGCCGCGGTGGCTCGAGGCGTGGTAGACAGAGCCGCTCTCCAGCTCCTTGCACAGCCGCCGGTGCGCCTCGCCGAGCGCGTGATAGGGCAGTCCGGGCAACAGATGGTGGAGCGCGTGATAACGTAGCCCAACGGGTGCCCACAGCGCCGGCAGCGTCGCGGGCGGCGGGACGTTGACGCTGTCGAGGAACTGCGCGGTGACGCTCATCGGCTCGCCGTCATTCTCCCACAGATGCGCGACGAGGGTGCGGATCTGGTTGAGGAACATCACGCCGGAGCAGACACCGAGGAAGATCAGGAAGTCGCGCAGCGGGATCACGCCGGTTGCGACCATTGCGATGAGCGCAATCGTGGCGATAGCTGACACCGTTGCCAGCCCGGTCAGCATCCGCCGTTTGAATGGCACTGGCCCGATCGGGGGAATCGAGACGAGCACCGGGACGCTGGTGAATTCGCGGATGTCGTCGATGCCATGAAACGATGCGTCGAACTGCTCGGAGCCGAGGACGACTGCAACGGCCGCGGCGAGTGCGAGGAGAATGCCCAACAGAATCAGCCGCATGCGATTCGGGCCCGTCGGTCCTTCGGGCGGCCGCGCCGGCTCGAGCACGCGGAAGCGCTCGCCCTGGCGATCGGTTTCGAGGCTGGCCGCGAGCTGCGCTTCGTCGAAGCGCTTCAGCATCGAATCGTAGAGATCCTTCGCCACCTGCCGGTCGCGCGTGACCAGCGAGTACTCCTGCTCACGCTCGGGTGCGCCCTGGAGGCGCTGCTCGAAGGAGGCAATCGTCGCGCGAAGCGTGGTTTCTTCATCGCGCAGCTTCTTGAGCTCCGCGTCGATGCTCTCGATCGTCCGGCGGCGCGGCGCCCTCGCGTCCTCCGTTGCCGCCTGGGACGCGGCGGCCGCCGCCTTGGCTGCCTGCTGCTTCTGGTCCACCAAGGCTTCGGCCG
>Ga0207678_10006437_pt1 | contig 10418 bp, 9 predicted proteins | sample KBSC63metaG_FD_184319 | JGI IMG/M metagenome (GOLD analysis project Ga0207678, IMG submission 184319) | Corn rhizosphere microbial communities from Kellogg Biological Station, Michigan, USA - KBS C6-3 metaG (SPAdes) (version 2) | ecosystem: Host-associated > Plants > Roots > Rhizosphere > Soil ...
GCCGCTTGGCTTGCCGCACCAAAGTCTGCAACGCCTTCAGGTACAGCTTCGCGTCGGTCGGATGCGTGATGGCCTTGGGCTGCACCGTGGTGTCGACGCTGATCCGTTCCAGACTGGAGGGCCGTACCACCCCGCTCTCCAGCCCGGCCTGGATCGTGGCCGCCAGCAGCTTCTCCAGTCCCTCGGGTCCGAGCCGCTTGCGCCAGCGCGTCAGCGAGCTGGGATCACACGGCAGCTCATGCTGGAAGTACTCGCAGCCACAGAACCACTGGTAATACGGATTCTCGATCCAGCGCTGCACCACGACTTCATCGGACAGGTTGAAGGTATGCTGGAGATACGACAGTCCGACCATCAGGCGCGTTGGCTTCGCGGGCCGTCCGAGCGGGCGATAGAAGCGACCAAACTCGTGATCGAAGCAGTGCCAGTCGATGAGAGTGGCAAGCCGAAACAGCTCGTGGCGGGGATCGAGGACCGCCTCGCGAAGGGCGAGCAGTCGCTGGTGCTCCTGAATCGACGCGGTTTCGCGACGGTGATTTTCTGCCGGCAGTGCGGCTCGTCGATGGAGTGCCCGCGGTGCAGCGTCGCGCTGACGTATCACCGTGCCGCGCGGCGCGTCCGCCAGTTTCCGGGCGACGTAGTCGGCGCAGATGTCGTCGGAATTGTCGAATGCGAACAGCGTATCGAAACGCGCCCGCTCCACGCCGATGGCACTGAAACGGTCCAGCACGTCCTTTTCAGCGTATTCCAGCGAGAAGAACACGCTGCGATGGCCGGATTGCATCGCCTCCACGGCGAGCTTCAGGCTCATCAGCGTCTTGCCATGGCCCGGGCGCGCGCCGACCAGCACGAGATCGCCAGGAGACAGTTGCTCGAACAGTTTCGCGGCAGGTGTCACCGAAGACATCCGCGCCACCAGCAGGCTCCAGGCAGCAAAGCCTTCTCGCACGGCGATCCGATCAAGTGCCTCGTGCAGCGGAATGTTATCGGCGCGGGAGAGAAGCCTGGCCTTGCGCTTCAATTGATAAACAGGCGCAGAAAGACGCATTGTGAGAACCTCCTGGTGCGAGCGTTGTCACAACCCCTCCTTATGCTTGATGCTCGAACAGTTGGTTCGGTGATCAGAGAGCCCGGTATGATGGATACTTTCCCGTTGGAGGGGGGGAGGCGTGGGCCGCGCCAGAATCAGAGTGTAGCGCAATCCCCTTCCCCGCGAAATTGCCGATCCCCAATCGCCCGCCATCAATTCTCCCTCTTCGCCCGCGAATGACACGCCATGATGATCAATCGACGAACATTGCTGGCGGCTGCGCCGGCGCTCATGGCCTGGCCGGCCTTTGCCAAAGAAGCTGCAAAGGAAGCGGCAAAGGACGCACCGGCGGCGTTGCTAGCTTATGAACGCGACACCGGCGGGCGGATCGGCGTCTATGCCGAGAACCTGAAGACGGGCGCAAAGATCGCGTGGCGCGCCAATGAGCGCTTCGTGATGTGCAGCACGTTCAAGGCCTCGCTCGCCGCCTGCGTGCTCGCCCGCATCGACCGCGGCGAGGACAAGCCCGATCAGATGATTTCCTACGCCGCGGCGGACCTGCTCGACTACGCGCCGGTCGCGCGCGACAATCTTGCCAAGGGCGCGCTCTCGGTCGCCGACATGTGCAAGGCCATCGTCGAGCTCAGCGACAACACCTGCGCCAACATCCTGCTGGCGCGCGTCGGCGGTCCGGCCGCCCTCACCGCCTTCTGGAACAGAACTGGCGACAGCGTCTCGCGCCTCGATCACAACGAGCCGCTATTGAACCGTTCGCGCCCCGGCAATCCGCAGGACACAACCACACCAGCCGCGATGGCCGGCAACGTCAAACGCTTCGTCACCGGCAATGTGCTGACGCCCACGTCGCGCGATCAGCTCACCGACTGGATGGTGAACTGCAAGACGGGCGACAAGCGCCTGCGCGCCGGACTGCCGAAGACATGGAAGATCGGCGACAAGACCGGCAATAACGGCAAGGACGCCGCCGGCGACATCGCCGTGACCTGGCCGAAGCCGGACCAGCCCGTCGTCATCGCCGCCTATACGCAGGGCGGCACGCCGACGGCTCCGCAACTGGAGACGGTGTTCACGGCGATTGGCGAGATGGTCGGGCGGCAACTGCGATAGGCTGCGTCGTCGGCACAACATCTGGCTTCCGGCGCGACATCGTTCCGATGACGATCCCGCCAAGAATCATGGCCATGGCGGCGATCAGCGACAGCTCGATAGCCTCACCCAGCACCAGCGCGGAGATCGCGACGCCCATCACCGGCGTCGCCAGCAGCCCGAGCGACGTGATGGTCGCCGGCAGGCTGCGGTTGATGATCACCATCGCCCAATGCGCCAGCGCCGTGCCGAAGATCCCGCCGAACAGCAATGCGCCGACAAGTTCGCGCGTCCAGGCGATATCAGGGACACCTTCGCGGATCAGCGCCAGCACTGTCAGCAGCACACTCGCGAGCAGCGCCTGCCAGAACACGAGTTGAAACGGCTCGGAGATCCAGCGGTGGCCACGGACATAGACGATGTTCGCCGCCCAGCACAGCGCCGCGAGCAACAGCAGCCCGCTGCCGATCAGCGCATTGCCGTTGCTCCAGTCGAATGCCGACGGGTTGAACATGACAGCGATGCCGGCAAGCCCCAGCACGATGCCCGCGAGACGTTCTCGCGGAACGGGCTCACGCAGCAGCAGCCAAGCGGCCGGCGCGACCCAGAGCGGCGTGGTGTAGCCGAGCACGATGGAGCGCCCGACCGGCACGAATTGCAGGCCGAAGGCGACCAGCACCGAGAATAGGCCCATATGCAGCACCGCGACACTGACGATCACAGGCATGTCGCCGCGCCGCGGCACGATGAATTGCCGGCGCGCGAGTGTAATGGCTGCCAGAGCGAGCGTGGCAATCACGGCGCGAATCGCCACCGACCACAGCGGCGAAATGTGCTGCACCAGAAATTTCGTCAGCGTCCAGTTCAGCCCCCACATGGTCACGACGACGGCAAACAAAAGCAGCGCCATGCGGCGCGACAGGGGATGTTCGGACATGGCTTCATCTCACGGCTTCGGTGCATGGCGCACTCGACAGACCGAGGACACTAGGTTTTACTGGCCCCAATCAAAGATCCATTCCAGTAAAAATAACTGAGCCAGTTTGATGGGCGACATTCTCGCAGGGTTGATCGATATCGCGCGCGGATCCGCGAGCGGCGAGACGTTGACGCGGCAGCTCTATGATCAGCTCCGCGCGGCGATCTTGAGCGGCGCGCTGCCGCCGGGCCATCGCCTGCCGTCGAGCCGCGACTGCGCGCTGCAGCTCGGCCTCGCGCGCAACACCGTCTCCGTGGTCATCGATCAGCTGGCCATGGAAGGCTATCTCGACGTCGCGCAGGGACGACGCCCGACGGTGGCTGCCGCCGAGCGCAAGGCGTTGCTGACCGGGCGCAACATTGCAGCCAAGAAAGCGAAGCCGCTCGGCCTGTCGCGCTGGGCCGAGCGCGTGCAGAAGTCGGATTGGCCGTTCATCAACAAAGGGCGGCCACTGCTGTTGGCCCCGGCGCTGGCAGATGCGCGGCTATTTCCCCACGACATCTGGGCGCGCTGCCTGCGCCGCGCGGCGCGACGCGGATCGACCGGCGATCCCGCCATCAATCGCGCCTCGTTGCGCAACGCCCTGCTCCGCCATCTCATCGCCTATCGCGGCGTGCGGGCCGAGGCACGACAGATCATCCTGATGCCATCGGCGCAGTCTGCGCTTGAACTCATCGCGCGCGTGTTACTCGATGCCGGCGATCTCGCTTGGGTCGAAAGCCCCGGCTATGGCGGCGCATATGCGGCGCTCAATGCGGCCGGCGCGACCATGCGCGGCATTTCGCTGGATGGCAGCGGCCTCTCCATCAAAGGCCGGCGCGATCGCCCGCGGCTGATCTTCGTGACCCCGTCGCATCAGCATCCCACCGGACGGCTGATGCCTGTGAGCCGGCGGCAGCAATTGCTTGCATTTGCCAATGACATCGGGGCTGCCATCGTCGAGGACGACTATGACAGCGAATTCCACTATGACGGCCGCCCCGTCGCCGCCCTGCAGGGCCTCGATGACAGCGGCCGCGTGTTCTATGTGGGCACGTTCTCGAAACCGATGTTCGCGGATGTGCGCAGCGGCTACGCCATCGTGCCGCCGGATCTTGCCGACCTGTTCGAAAAGGCGCAGCGCCACGGCAGCCATATCGTGCCGGCGCCGGTGCAGGATGCGCTGGCCGAATTCATCGACGACGGTCACTTCGCGGCGCATATCCGCAAGATGACGCGTGTCTATCGCAGCAGGCGCGATCACCTGCTGCAGGCACTGCAAGTTCATGCCGGCGATCACCTGACGATCGAGCCACCTGCCGGAGGCATGCAGCTTCTGGCCTATCTCGATCCCCGGCGCGACGACCGCGCCATTTCGGCCCGCCTTGCCGAGCTCGGCGTGACGGCCCGCCCGCTCTCCATGTATTTTGCCGGTCCCGTCACAGGCCAGGGATTGTTCATGGGCTTTTCCGCCTGGAACGAACAGGAGATCGACAAGGCCGCGGCCATCGTCGGACAGGTGCTGCGCGAGACCGCCACGCCGCGCGGCCGCTCTGGCAAAGCACCGAAATGGCCGCAGGGCTGACGCTGTCCTACGCGGCTGCAGCCAGCTTCTTTTCCACGGCAAGCGCAGCCGGAAGCGGTCGCCACAGTACCGTCATTTCCTGGATCAGACCGGCGTCGTTCAGACGCCAGTAGTCGACACCGTCGAGCTGTTCCGTGCCGACGGTGATGCCGAAGAACGCCGACACATGTTCCGGGCCCTGCAGCACTTCGCGGAACTCAAATGCATCGACGACACCCAGCAGCGCCGTGACCACCGGCCGGATCGCTGCCTTGCCCTTGAACGGCTCGGCGGCAAGCGGCGTCTTCAGCACGATGTCGTCGGCCATATGCGAGAGCATGGCATCGAGGTCTTTGCGCTGCATCGCTTGGGTAAATGCATGGATGTGCGTGAGGTTCATGATCATGATCCTTTCGATCATATTAGAAGCGGCTTGCGCAACTCACTCCGCCGCTGTCGGCACGATGATGCCAAGCTTCGTCGCGATGCGTTGTGCGGTGACCTCGCGTTGCGCGGTGATCTTCGCCACCGACTGACGGGTCTGCGCCAGCACCGTCGCCGGTGCGGTTTCGGGCGTGCCGCTGTTGAACGGCGGCTGTGGCGCATATTCCATGAACAGCTGAATTCCCTGCGCCACCTCGTCGCCGCGCAGTTCTGCAGCCAGACGCAGCGCGCCATCGATGCCCGACGTCACGCCGGCGGCGAAGATCCAGTCGCCGTCGATCACCACGCGCTCGTTGACCGGCGTTGCGCCGAAATAGCGCAAGAGATGAAACGATGCCCAATGCGTGGTCGCGCGGCGCCCCATCAGCAGGCCCGCAGCGCCGCAGATCAGCGCGCCGGTGCAGACCGAAAAGATTCGAGCATGTCCGGCCTGCTGACGGAGCCAATCGAGCACAACCGTATCGTCCATCAGCGCTTCCTGGCCGAAGCCGCCGGGCACATGCAGCACGTCGAGCTGGGGCGCGTCGCCAATGGCGGCATCCGGCGTAATACGGAGCCCCCTGTAGTCGCGCACGGGATCGGTGGTCTTGCCATAGATTCGATAGGTCGAATTCGGGATCCGCGACAGCACTTCGAACGGGCCGGTGAGATCGATCTGGTCAAGCCCCTCAAACAACAGCGAGCCGATCTGGAGATGTTGGTCTGGCGGGATCATGGAATGCTCCAAGCATTTGTGAATGGACAAGCCGAACCTAGCCCGGCACAGTCTGGCGAATATGCCAAAGACCCCTCGTTCTCCGCCAAACTCTGTTGCGACGGTTCCGCGCGGTATCGACGTGCTGGCCTTCCCGTCGGTGCAACTGCTCGACGTGTCCGGCCCGCTGCAGGTCTTCGCCACGGTCAATGAGATCATGCAGCGCAAGGGACAACCCGCGCCCTATAGGCTGCGGGTGATCGCGCGCGGCGGCCATAGTGTGACCGCCTCTGCCGGACTTGGCCTCGCCGTGAGCGATCTGCCGCGCCAGGCCGAACCGATCGACACGCTGTTGATTGCCGGCGGTCCCGGCGTCCATGCCGCCGCTTCCGATCCCGCTATGGTCGCCTGGGTGCGCAAGCGCGCGGCCAAGGCGCGGCGCACCGCCTCGGTCTGCACCGGCGCCTTCCTGCTCGCCTCAACCGGCCTACTGGACGGCCGCCGTGCCGCGACCCACTGGTCCTGGTGTTCCGAACTGGCGCAGCGCTTCCCCGACGTGCATGTGGAGTCCGATCCGATCTTCGTGCGCGACGGCGCGTTCTGGACGTCAGCTGGCGTGACCGCTGGGATCGATCTCGCGCTGGCATTGGTGGAGGAAGACCTCGGGCGCAGCGTCGCGCTGATGGTGGCGCGTCACCTCGTGGTGTTTCTCAAGCGCCCCGGCGGCCAGTCACACTTCAGCGCGGCATTGTCGCTGCAGACCGCGGACGACAAATTCGGCGCGCTGCATGAGTGGATCGGCAAGCATCTCGCCGACGACATTTCGCTACCCATGCTGGCAGAACAGGCCGGTATGAGCGAACGCAGCTTCAGCCGGCACTATGCGGACGCCACCGGCATCACGCCCGCCCGCGCCGTCGAGCAGTTGCGCGTCGAAGCCGCACGGCGGCTGCTCTCGGAAACGAAACTGCCGGTGAAACGCATTTCGCAACGCTGCGGCTTCGGTTCCGAAGAAACCATGCGACGCAGCTTCCTGCGATTGCTTTCTGCTACGCCGCAGGATTATCGCGCGCGTTTCAGTTCCTGAATGTCGCGATCGGGCCTTCTACCACCCTGGTAAGCATGTCTGCCGCGCAAACCGTCCGGCTTGCTGCCGCAACAGGGCGGGATTAGGCTGGCATCAGCCAAACGCCAAAACACTGCCAGTCAATCCGGGAGCACTCACCATGTCACCAGCCGAAGCCCGCCTCAAGGAAGTGCCATCGCATATGAGCGAGGGTGAATGGGCCCAGCGCGTCAATCTCGCCGCTGCCTATCGCCTCGTTGCGCTCTACGGCTGGGACGATCTCATCGACACCCACATCTCCGCCCGCGTGCCCGGCCCCGACCATCACTTCCTGATCAATCCCTATGGCCTGATCTTCGAAGAGATCACCGCATCGTCGCTGGTCAAGGTCGATCTCGACGGCAACCAGCTCTCCGAAAGCGAATACAGCATCAACCCGGCCGGCTTCACCATCCATTCGGCAATCCACGAAGTCCGCGAAGACGCCGGCTGCGTGATGCATCTGCACACCCCGGACGGCACCGCAGTGGCCTCCTGCATGGAGGGCCTGCAGCCCCTGAACCAGACCGCCCAGCTCGTGATTCCGGAACTCGCCTATCACGACTATGAAGGCGTCGCGCTCGATCACGACGAGCGCCCGCGCTTGCAGAAGGATCTCGGCACCAAGAACGCCATGCTGCTGCGCAATCACGGCACGCTGACCGTCGGCCGCTCGGTCGCCTCGGCGTTCGAGCGCATGTATTACCTGGAACGCGCCTGCACCATGCAGGTCCGCACCCGGATGCTCGGCCCGACCGCCTATCCGGTCGACCAGATCGTCATCGACAAGAACGCCGCGCTGGTGGGCAACCCCGACAAGGCCGAATTGCGCTCGACCAAGCTGGTCTGGCCGCCGATGCTGCGCAAGCTCGACCGCCGCGATCCGTCTTACAAGACCTGAGATTTGGTGCTATAGAGAGGTTACATACCTCTACACAGTGATTCAAAACGCCGTCCAATTCCGGACGGCGTTTTTTATGTTTGGTGCAGGCTGTCATTCCGGGGCGCGTGCGACGCCGCAGGCGAACCTCAGCCATTCCACTTGGAATGGCGGGGAATGACGAGCCTGGGATCACGGCCGCATGAACGCAAAATCCGTGTCGGGATCGCAATTATCGGCAACGAAACGCAGCTCCGATTGAACGTCAGCCGTGGTCCTTGTCTCCAGATACTTCGAGACCACGAGATTCACGAGGGAGCGACAGACGCTGTCCTGATCGACCCCGGCGGTCTGTGCTGCCGCCATCGCGGCAGAGAAATGAGTATTGGCGATTTCGGCTGCGGACATTGCATCCTCCCTTTTTTGTCTTTCGATCAGGAAAGCCTGACGCAAGCCTTGATGTGGGTCAACGCGAAGGCAGTCGTCATCCCAACACTCCGTCATGGCCGGGCTAAAGCGCGAAGCGCGGCTTCGCTAGAAGTCCCGGCCATCCACGCCTCAGCTCGCGGCCAAGACGTGGATGCCCGGCATATGCCGGGCATGACGGCTATTGCCAGCTTACTTCTTCACATCCGCCAGCGCCGCAATGATCCGCGCCCACGACCGGATGCCCTTGTGGAAGCTCTTGAGGTCGTACTTCTCGTTCGGCGAATGGATATTGTCGTCATCGAGGCCGAAGCCGATCAGGAGCGAGTCCAGACCGAGCGTGCGCTTGAAATCCGCGACGATGGGAATCGACGCACCTGAGCCGATCAGCAGCGCCTGCTTGCCCCATTCGTCGGTCAGCGCATCGCGCGCCGCCGCCAGCGGCTTCATGTTCCAGTCGAGCGCGATGGCCGGCGCGTTGGAGTGATCGAGAAACTCCGCGGTGCAATCGCCCGGCAGTTGATCGGTGACGAATTTGCGGAACGCATCGCGGATCTTGCCGGGGTCCTGGCCCTCGACGATACGGAACGAGACTTTCGCCGAGGCATGCGAGGCGATCACCGTCTTGGAGCCCTCGCCCGTGTAGCCACCGACGATGCCGTTGATATCGCAGGTCGGGCGCGACGTGATCTGTTCGATCAGTTCGCGACCCTTCTCGCCGGCCGGAATAGAGAGACCGATCGGCTTCAAGAATGACTCCGCGGTGAGACCGAGGCCCTTCCACTGCGCCAGAATATCGGCAGGCAAATCCTTTACGCCATCATAGAAGCCGGGAATGGTGATGCGGCCATTGTCGTCATGCAACTTGCCGAGAATATTGGTCAGCACGCGGATCGGATTGCGCGCACCGCCGCCATAGATGCCGGAATGCAGATCGCGGTTGGCCGCGGTGATCTTCACCTCTTCATAGACGAGCCCGCGCAGCGACGTGGTGATCGCCGGGGTCCTCGGGTCCCACATGCCGGTGTCGCACACCACCGCGAAATCGGCGGCGAGATCCTTCTTGTTGGCTTCGAGGAACGGCACGAAATTCTTCGAGCCGACCTCCTCCTCGCCTTCGATGCAGATGGTGAGATCGATCGGCAGCGAGCCTGTGACATTCACCCAGGCCCGGCAGGCTTCCACGAAGGTCGAGAGCTGGCCCTTGTCGTCCTGCGCACCGCGCGCAACGATGATGTCGCGGCCATCGGCATGTTTGGTGACGACCGGCTCAAACGGCGGACGATGCCACAGGTTCAGCGGATCGACCGGCTGAACGTCGTAATGACCATAGAACAGAACATGCGGCCGCTTGCCGGTGTTGCCCTTGGCGGTGGCGACGATGGCGGGATGGCCCGCAGTCGGCCGCACCTCGGCGTTGAAGCCCAGGCTCTCGATCTCGCCGGCCAGATGTTTTGCCGCCGCCTTGCAGTCCTCGGCGAAAGCCGGATCGGCGGAAATCGACTTGATCCGCAACAGTGCGAACAACCGCTCCAGAGCCTTGTCGAAATCGGCATCGACGCGATCGAGAACGGATGCAAGCTGCGTATTGGACATGGGCGAATTTCCTTAAGCGTGATGGTCCGGAACTTCGGTGGAATCTAGCAGCACCGGCGGGTGGTGCATATGCCAGATCAATCCGCCTGCGAGGATGGCCGTTGCCAGCAGATTATTGCCCCAGGCCTGCAGCATGGCCGGGAATACCGGGATCGACAGCGCCATCAGCATGCCAATGATGCCAAGCAGCCACCATGTCCCGGTCCGTACATTCGGCCTGGGATCATCGGCGGCGCGATGCATCAACACAGTGAGCGGCAGGAACAGCCACATGAAGTAATATTGCCGCGCCAGCGGCGATGCCACCGTCATCAGGCAGAACAGCACGCCGAGTTCTTCGGCACGTGAGCGCGGCGTGAGTTTCGATCGCGGCAAAAGCGACCAGATGAAGCCGAGACCAATCAGACCGGAGACCGCGAGCACGATCAGGTTCGCGGTTTTGTAGCTGACATCGATCACGTTCATCGTGGCCGATCCACGCTTGCGATCGTCCTGGAAATAATCGATCGGCCGCACCAGACGATGCGTCATCGCGATGATCGACTGATTGACCCAGGACCAGTTCTGTTCGTCGCGCTGGCCGAACCCCTTCTCGGAGCTGGAGCCGACCATTT
>Ga0207678_10006439_pt1 | contig 10416 bp, 7 predicted proteins | sample KBSC63metaG_FD_184319 | JGI IMG/M metagenome (GOLD analysis project Ga0207678, IMG submission 184319) | Corn rhizosphere microbial communities from Kellogg Biological Station, Michigan, USA - KBS C6-3 metaG (SPAdes) (version 2) | ecosystem: Host-associated > Plants > Roots > Rhizosphere > Soil ...
CCTCGGCATGAATGCGATCCGCGCCTTCAAGAAGGTCTCGATCGACTTTGCCACCCGCAAATTCCGGGTCGTTTTGCCGGAGAGCAGTCAGCTCGAGGTCCGCTTCGCTTCGGCGCGCCTGCGCTGACGGCAAATCTGCCGGCCGCCCTGGGCCGATGATTCACCGCTGAAACATTGCTCGCGAGGGTGTATGATGCCGGCGCTTGTGGAAGGAGGCTCTCATGAGGCACCTGACTTTAGCCGCGGGCGTGACCATGCTGGCGGCCCTCGGCATCGCCAGCATCTCACTGTCGAGCGACGGCGTCGGCTATTCAGCAGCCGGCGGAGACGTGCAGGTGGTCGGAACCGGCAGCTTCACGCGTTCCGACGGATCGACGGGCGTGCTCGCCGACGCGGTCTTTGCCACCGGCGGAGCGGCGGGCGACCAGCAAAAGCTGGCTCTGGCCCCAGCCCTCGCCAATCCGGCTCTCCTCGGAGCGATCGCGGCGGCGGGACTGGCCGCCATGCCCGCCCACGCGGAGGCCCAGGCCGTCACCGGCGGTGACCTCGACGCAACGCCCGGCCAGCACGCTGAGGTCGTCACTCAAACGGCAATCGTCGAGCCCCAGCCGCAGAACGATGCTCTTTCGGGCGAGAGCAAGGAGCCGCTGAATGCTGGCACGCGCGAGCCGGCGAGCCATGTCGAGCATCGTCACGATGCGTCGTCGATCGCACATTTCGACGCGTCGCAGCACGGCCACGCGCCGCATTGGGGCACGGAGTTGCTCCACGGAACCACAGCCGCCGATCATTCAGCTCAGCCGCTCGCCTTCGCTCCCGCCGTGACGGCCGTCTCGGCGGAGATGCTGCGGGAGGCCATGGCGGGCGTCGGGCACCACGGTACGGAAAAGTCCGTCGATCATGCGCCGGGCGAGACTGGCGGCGCGAAGGTGGCCGAGGTGTTGTCCGATGCGCTGGCTGGTGAGACGCACGGCGCCCCGGATATCGATTCGCTGCTCCATGCGATCTCGACGCCGGGACACACCCATGGCGGCGGGCTCAATCCGGCCGCAATGGGACCATATGAAGCATTCGGACTTGGCCATGGCAGCATGCATATGCAGCTGCTTCACGAGGCGATGGTGCTTCACGCAGCAGTTCCTGCGCACGGCTAAAACGCCGAACGGTCCTAGAACTTGAAGCCGGGCCGCGGGGTCGACTGGGCAGGGGGCAGCTTCACGGTGATCGAGCCCACGCTTTCAGCGGGGGTTGAGCGAAGCGCGGTGAAAGCCAACGCTGCAAGACAAAGCGCGGCGATGAGGAGGAGAGGCTTGCTCAGTCTCGCTTGCATGAAGGTGGCTTGGGCGCTGACCTCCTAAGGTTGCCCTAACGTCTGCACAGCGGCGCCTCCTACAGCAGCTTGCGAAGGGTCAGCTTCACGATCCTGCCGAGCGGGTCGAGATAATCGGCCTGGAAGCGGTTCGGAACCTGGCCGTTGCCGTCCCGGACGTGCTCGCGCGCGTCCGTGATGTTGCTGACGTCGAGCCGAAGCTGCGCGTGCCTGGTCCAACCCTCCTTCGGAAGGAAGTGGTGAACGCTTATGAAGAGGCCGACGTTGAGCTTGAAGAGCGGCGAGAAATAGAGGTCGCTGGCCGAAATGCCCGTAAGGACCCGCGCACTGCCCTGATACCAGCCGTCGATGCTGACCCCGTTCCCGAGATAACCGATGCCACCGTAGAAATAGCTGGTGAGGCGCGGAGTCCCGCCTCCAGTCACGGTGTCGCCGTGGAGCAGGTCGAGGGCCGGGGTTCCGGGGCGTAGCTCCAACCTGTCAGTGAAGCGGACAGTTGGGCCCGCGCCGGCGTAGAAATAGGGTCGAGCTCCGTCCTTGTCTTCCTCCGCCGGCTTCTTCCCTACAGGGCCGTTGGCGGCGATCGTCAGGTTCAACGCGCGCTGCGTGCGTTGGTAGAAGTTGGTTGGCTGAAAAGTGACCGCGACCAGCTGTCCCGTCTCGTCACGGACGAAGCGACCCGGAAGTATTTGCTCGAACTCCGGAGGGAGCGCGTAGATGTCGCCGGTGGAATCGCGCAGATCCGTGTCTTCGTAGGTAGCCGTGAGGTGGATGTCGCGACCCTTGAATGGCTTCAGGTTGAGCGCGAGCGAACGGACGTGCTTGCGCTCGGCGTCCAAACTGGGATTTCCGCCGGTCGTCAGCGTGACGATTTCGGTCCGGCCGGTTGCGTAATCGAACACCGGATAGTTGGGCACCGTGATGATTGGGCTTGCGAGCTTTTCCATGTCGGGCGCGGTTCCGCTGCGCTTATCCTGGAGGAGCAGCTGGACCCCGGTGAACGGGCTCCAGGACAGACCAACCGTCGTGTCGTGAAGCGCGCCGAACCCGCTGATCCTGCGAAGAAATGCGGAGCCGTTGATCGAGAGGTCGCCAAGCGCAGCCAGCACCTCTTCCTTCTTCGACGTCAGCGGCACGTCAATGGACGCGCCTGCCTCGGTGCGGGTCCGCCCGAGGTCGAGGTCGAATGGGTTCGCGCCTCGCAAGATCGAATTGGCGGTCATGCGCTCGGCTTCGGCCGTTCCGGTCAGGGTAACGTCGCCCGCAGGAACATGGATCGAGGTGTCGTTCGCCACGAATTTGGTCCCGAGCGTGCGCGTGCGCAGATGGCCACGGTCGATCAAGCGGTCGGCGAGTAGCGCAGGATCGAGTGGTGCGAACGGGTTCGTCCCGTCCGCGATGGCGGCATTGGCCGCCGTGAGGTCGATAGCCTGGTCGCTTTTGCCCTCGACGATTTTCTGGTCAGCGCTGGCGGTAAGGTCCCAGCGCCAGCCTGCGATCACGCCGCGAAGCGTTCCGCCGCCGTGCAGCGTGGTGGTGGTCTGGCGCGAGTGTAGGGGTTCGACTTCGGTCAGATAGCGGTGGAGAAGCACCGTGTTGCCGAAGGGCGAGAACGGGTTGGACGCGGGCACGGTGAACACTGCCGGCGCCGGTCTCGAGATGGCTTCGTCCGTGCTCCGCTCGGCCGTCAGATTGAGCGATCCCGACAAGGTGCCGCCAAGCCGGTCCGCCAGCACGGTTTCGGCCTTCCAGGCATCATTGTGCGGGACGAGCGTCCGATAGGGGCCGAGGTCGAAAAGGCGTGGTTGATTCGCCGCCGATGCATAGGCGTCGAGGCTCGACCGGTCGCTTTCCCTTTCCGGAACGGGGGCGACCGTGACGGCCTCCCCGGCGGCCGCCGACAGGGCCGGATCGATCTCCCCGCCGTTGCGCGCGGTGACGTTTCCTAGCTCGTCGAACAATATGTCAGGATCGGGCAGCAGGTGGCGTTCCGATTGGAACAGCGACGAGGTGTGGCGACTTTCCAGTGCCAGGGTGAGCCGGCTGTCCTTGCGCAGGCGCGTCAGGTTGAGGTTCGCGTTTGCGCTGGTGCTTCCCGCGCGCGTCGTGGTTCCGGCGGTGCCGCGAAGCTCGACCTGATGGAAGTCGCGCTTGGTGATGAAGTTGAGCACTCGGCGGGTCGGGGGATAGCCGAACTTGAGCGCTGCGGCCTCGGGCAGCACCTCCATTTTGTCGATCGCCTCGGGCGGAAGGGAGGCGATTTCCGGATAGCCCGAAGTCCGCTGACCGTTGAGCAGGAAGATCGGATCGGAGCCGTCGGCGGACTGGGTCAGCGGTCGAATGATCCGAAGCAGCTCCGACATGGTTGTCGCCCCGGTTGCGCCGATTGCGTTGCGGTCGAGCGTTGCCACTGGAGAAATGTCGACGGCGACCGAAAAGCGCTGGCCGGTGACGACGATCGCCTGATCGTCCTTTTTCCTTTCTCGTTGGTCTTGCGAAGGCGCCGCTCCCACAGCCGTTCCGAAGCTCGCGATTCCGGCTGAAACAAGGAGCGCGGTCGGACGCCAAACGCAAATCGGCCAGGCCGGCATTCTCCCTTACCTCGCGGCCAAGCCAAACGAACCATCGGGGACTATCAATTGCTAATCCGGGTCAGCAACCCTGAAAATGATAGCGCTAACCCCCCATTGCGCTGCAACGGCGATCGGTGGCATCGGCGGCCCACCGAATTCAGCGGGAGACACGCAATGTGCGGCGATGGAAACCATCAGGGCCTGATTGCGGACATCAGCGTCACTCGTCGAACCCTTCTGCTGACCTTGGGCGCGGTCGCCGCGGCAGGCGGCACGGCTGATCCCGCGCTCGCCGCGGACCCGGGGGCGCGGAAGGTTACGGAGCGCGACGTCTCGGTGCGCACCGCCGACGGGCACGCCGACGCGGCGCTGTTCGCTCCGGCGGGCAAGGGGAAATGGCCGGCAGTGCTGCTGTGGCCCGACATCCTGGGCTTAAGGCCTGTGTTCCGCGAGATGGGCCGGAGGCTCGCCGCGCAGGGCTATGTCGTTCTCGTCCCGAACCCTTATTACCGCACCAAGAAAGCGCCGGTTGTTGAAGGGGCGTTCGATTTCAACAGCAAGGACGACATGGCGAAGATCATGGCGTTCAAGAGCGGCCTGACCGATCCCATGGTCGATCGCGATTCCGCCGCCTACGTCACGTTCCTCGACGCACAGCCGCAGACCGACAGGCGCAAGAAGGCCGGCGTTCAGGGCTATTGCATGAGCGGGCCGATCTCCTTCCGGACGGCGGCCGCCCGGCCCGACCGGATCGGCGCGGTTGCGACGTTCCACCCGGGCGCGCTGGTTACCGACAAGCCGTCGAGCCCCCACCTGCTGATCCCGAAGAGCCGGGCCGCTTACCTGGTGATCATCGCCAAGAACGATGCCGAGAAGATGCCCAAGGAGAAGAGCGACCTCGACACCGCATTCGCCGCCGCAAGGCGTCCGGCCAAGGTCGAGATTTCAACCGCGAACCACGGCTGGACTGTCGCCGGAAGCCAGACCTACGACGAACCTGAGGCAGAGCGCGCGTGGACGGAGCTATTGCCCTTCTACCGCGCCAATCTTCGCTGATTGCTGCGCCGGGCGCCGCGCCGGGGCCCTGCTGAACCGCCATTCGGCCCCGCCGATGCACAGGACTCCGCGAAGCGTCGCCCGCTTCCCGCTGGCGAGCGCTGCGAGGAGCTGATCGAGCTCGCGGCCGCGCGGCTCGGCGCCGCCGCCTTCGGTCGCGAGCTTGAGGATCGAGCGGCGCAAGATCCGGCGTCGGATTTCGCGTGGAGCATCGCTCGGCCGGTAAAGGATCTCGCCGTCGCTCGCGCTTACTGCTCGCTTCCATTCGAGATCGGTGGCCCAATGGAGCGCGCCGTCCGCTTCGGCGAGATGACCGGCGCTCTCCGCAATCGCCGCCGGATCGAGCCATGCGGCCCCGTCGAGCGCCTTGCGAATGCGCACGCGCTCGAACTGCTCGTCCGCGTTGCTCGGATCCTCCGCGGGTTCGAGCCCGGATCGGGCGCAAACCGCCTCGAGCTCGGAGTGGCGCCAGCCAAGCAGCGGCCGCAGGATCGGCAAGTTTCCGCCGGGCGCCCAGCTGACGCGGCGCATTCCCGCGAGACCCTTCACCCCGGCGCCGCGCGAAAGCCGCATCAGGAAGGTCTCCGCCTGGTCGTCGAGATGATGGGCGGTAAGCAGCGCGATCAGCTCCCGCTCCCCGGCCCAATCGCCAAGAAGGCGATAGCGGACGAGCCGCGCCTGTTCCTGGATCGCGCTCTCCGGCTTGTTCTTCCACGTCGCGGTGAGGATCGTGTGCGGCACGCCGAGCCGCTCGCAGACCTGCGCGACCATCTCCGCCTCTGCCCGGCTCTCCGGCCTCAGCGCGTGATCGACAGTCGCCGCCTCGACCTGGAGCGGCCGCGCGGCGGCGGCAAGGACCAGCAGCGCGAGGCTGTCCGGACCTCCCGAGACGGCGACGCCGACGGTCGCCTCGGGCTTGACCAGCGCGTCCAGCTCGCGCCGGAAGCGGTCGATGTCTTGATCAAGATCCGTCATTTCGAGCACCGCCGAGCGATCCGGTGCCGGATTGCCGCGTTGCTACGCTCCTCGCAATGGCGAAGATGAGTCAGCTGCAGTTCGCCTGGGCCTTCGCGTCGGTTTCCAGCTTCTTGAGATCGGGCCGGACTTTGGCGCCATAAACGGCGTCGAGCTCGGAATAGGCCCTGCATGCCTGCGCCGGCTGCCCGAGCTTCATCAGCGCCTGGCCCAGATAAAACAGGCTGTCGGGCGCGCGATCACCGCCGGGATTGTTACGGTAGTTGGCGAGCAGTGCAGTCGCTGCATCGCGCGGCTGGCCCTTGTCCAGGAGCGCCCGGCCGATGAGATTGTTCGCGTAGCTGGCGCGCCGGTGCTTGGGATAGGCCGCGACGAATGATTTCAGCGTGCTGATCGCATCGTCATATTTGCCCGCTTCCCACTGGTGGAACCCCTGCGTGTAGGCGTCTTCGCCAGGATCGCTGGCCGGTTCGGCAGTGGCAGTCTCGGTCACGGGAGCAGCGGGCCCGGCCTCAGCGCTCTTTGGCTGGGTCTGCTTGGGCTTTGGCTTGACGGGCGCCGCGGCCGGTGGGTTAGCGTCCCCAGTCACCGTCGGAGCGGCTGCCGCAGCCGCGGCTGCCTCGTTCATCCGCTGCTCGATGGCCTGGATGCGCTGATCCTGGTCGCTCTTCAATTGGCCGATTCCGGCCTCGAGGCTGCGCAGCCGGTTGCCGTTCTCCTCAGTCTGGCGAAGCATGTCGGCCATCTGCCGTTCGAGCGCGTCGAGGCGCTGGTCGAGGCTCAGAACCGAGGACTGGGTTGCCGCGGGATCGTCGGAAAAGCCGGCGGTGTCGGCAGGCTTGCCCTTCGGATAGACGCGCCGCTGCATCTCGTTCACCTGACGCTCGAGACGGTCGATCCGTTGCTCGGGGCTGGGCGGCGGACGCTGGGCGACGGCGGCTGCCGGCGACAGGGCCAGCCCGGCCGCAAGGACGGTCATCGAACGCAAGAATCTCACGAAAACTTCCCCACCTTCACTTCGCAATCGACTGTGCGCCGCGGCGCCTTGCCCGGCGATGAATCCTATTGCCCGGTAGACGGCGCCGGCGCCGGCTGAGCGCCGCTGCGCATCAAATCGGCGCCCTTCAGGCTGACCTTGGATGCGACCTTTCCGGGCGGGCCCACCGGAGGCGCGACCGCCGAGCCGACAGTGATCTTCAGCGCCTCGGGCTTGCCGGCCTTCAGCAGCGGCTCGGTCGCGGTCTGGGGCACGGCGAAGGTCTGGCCCGGCTGAAGCATGCCTTGAAAAAGGCTCTTGCCCTGGTCGGTGACCTGGATCCAGGCGGGCGCGACGGCGCTGAGCACGACCGGACCCTGAGCGGCCGCCGGTTGAGCGGCCGGCTGCTGCTGCGCCGGCGCAGATGCCTGCGGTGCCGCCGGCGCAGTCGCTGCGGGCTCAGTCGATGCGACGTTCGCCGGTTGTTCGAGCGAGCGGCTGTTGAGCCAGCTCATCAGGACCACGATCAGGATGACTGCAATGATGGCGCTGAGGACCAGCCATATGGGCATGGTCCGCGCCGGATCCGCGGCTTCGATGACTTCGGACTGCGACGAGACGAAGCGCTGCCCGCCCATTTCCTCGCGCAGCTGGTCGCCGATTTCGGCCCGGTCGAGCCCAACCGACGAGGCATAGCTCTTGGCGAAGCCGATCGTGTAGGTCGGGGCCGGAAGCTTGTCCCACTCGGCGGTCTCGATGCTCTCGAGGTGCCGCTGCGGGATTCGGGTCTGCGCGGCGATGTCCTCGAGGCTAAGGCCCTTCGCCTCGCGCGCCTCCTTCAGGCGCTCGCCAACCGTTGGAATCTCGGACTCGACCAGCTCTTCGTCCATCGCCTCGCCTTGGAATTGCGCTCTCGATGCACCTTTTCGGTGCGGCGCGCCGGTGTCAACCAATCGTTACGGAATGGCGCCTTGCCCAGTCGCTCAACGCCTTGCGCATGTCCTTGGGGGGCTTCGCAAGCAGCTGGTCGAGGCGAGCGCGGACCGCGGCCGCGTCGAGTGAGCGGACCATCGCCTTGACCGGGCCGATGCCCGCAGGGGTGATCGAGAAATTCTCGGCTCCAATGCCGATCAGCGCCATGGCCTCAAGCGGGCGTCCACCCATCTCGCCGCAGATGCGAGCAGGAACTCCGGCGGCGCGCGACGCGTCGAGCACGCGCTTCAGGTACCGCAGGATCGCCGGGCTCAGCCAATCATAGCGCTGGGCGAGGCGCGGGTCGGAACGGTCGGCGGCGAAGAGGAATTGGGTGAGGTCGTTGGTGCCGATCGAGATGAAGTCGACGCGTGGCAGGAGTTGGTCGAGCATCTCGGCGAGGCTCGGCACCTCGAGCATCGCTCCGAACTCGATCCGGGTCGGCCGCGGGCGATGCGATTTCCGAGCCCATTGCACCTGCTCCTCGAACAGAGCGCGCGCCTCCTCATATTCCCACGGCTCGGACACCATCGGGAACATCACGCGCAGGACCTTGCCGTGCGAAGCTTCGATCAAGGCGCGCGCCTGCGCCTTCATGAGCGTCGATCGCTCGAGCGAAAGGCGCAGAGCGCGCCATCCCATCGCCGGATTCTCTGCCTGCTCCTCCACCTCGTCGGTAAGATACGGGAGCGCCTTGTCACCACCGATGTCGACCGTGCGAAAGATCACGGGGCGGTCGCCGGCCGCTTCGAGCACCTTGGTGTAGAGCCGCTGCTGGCGGTCGCGGCCGGGCAGAGTCGCGGAAACGAGGAACTGGAACTCGGTCCGGAACAGCCCGATCCCGTCGGCGCCCGTCATGGGCAGCGCAACTGCATCTTCCGCGAGGCCCGCATTGACCATCACGCTGACGCGGACACCATCGCGCGTCTTGGCTGGAAGCGTTCGGACGGCGGCGAATTCGGCGCGACGCTTCTGGCTCATCGCCATGCGGTGCTCGAAGCCGGACGTCAGTTGCCGCGTCGGGCGGATGATGACGCTCCCGTTGTCACCGTCGACAAGGATCGCTTCGCCTTCCTCGACGCTGTGGCGAATATCGTGGAGGCGGCCGATCACGGGCACGCCGATCGCCCGAGCGACGATGGTCATGTGCGAGGTCAGCGACCCTTCCTCGAGCAGCACGCCCTTCAGCCGTCGCCGGTCATATTCGAGGAGGTCGGCGGGCCCGAGGTTGCGCGCGACGAGCACGGTATCGTGCGTGAGGCCGGTCTGCGCCGCGGTCCCCATCCGACCGGAAACGATACGAAGCAGGCGGTTCGACAGATCCTCGAGATCGTGCATCCGCTCCTGAAGCAGCGGGTCGTCGATCTCCTGCATACGGGCTCGCGTGCGCTGCTGAACGCGCTCGACCGCCGCTTCCGCGGTGAGGCCGCTGTCGATCGCCTCATTGATCCGCCGGGACCAGCCCTCGTCGTAGGCGAACATCCGGTAGGTCTCGAGGATTTCCTGATGCTCGCCGGCGGTGCCGAACTCGGCCTCCTTCGCCATATTGTCGATTTGCTCGCGCATCTTGCGGAACGCCGAGTAGACGCGCTCGCGCTCGGCCTCGATATCCTCGGCGACGGTGTGCTCGACGGTGATCCGCGGCTCGTGGAAGACCGCCTGCCCCTTCGCCATTCCGGCGACGAGCTTCAGTCCCGAGAGGCGCAGCGGCCCGGCGCTTCGCAGACGGCTTCGCCGCGCGCCGTCGACCAGCCGAGCGGCCGCGATCATCTCGGAAAGCACCATCGCGGCCGTCTGCATCGCTTCGATCTCGACGTCCTCGTAGCGGCGCGGCTCGGCGTTCTGCACCGCGAGCACGCCGATCTGGCTCTCGAGCCGGACGATTGGAACACCCGCAAAGCTGTGGAAGCGCTCCTCGCCCGTTTCGGGGCGGTAGGCGAAAGCAGGGTGTTCGGCGGCTTCGGCGAGGTTGAGGATCCGCCCTTCGGCGGCAATCGTTCCAACCAGGCCCTCGCCCATCCGAAGCCGCGTGACGTGAACGGCTTCCTTGCGCAGGCCGTGCGTCGCGAACAGCTCGAGATAATTGTTGCGAAGCAAATAGATCGAACAGACGTCGCTGTTCATCGCTTCGGCGATGAGGTCCACGACGCGGTCGAGCTTGCTTTGCGCCGAACCGCGCTTCGCCATGATGTCGTGGAGACCGGTCAGGATCTCGCGGGCAGAGGCGGCGGCGGTGGAAGCCATGGCTGTTGCGCTATCAGATGCGGCAACGGCGTGTCACGTGAAGAGGTGGGGCATCGAGCCGCGGGGGAGGCGTGGCCCGATGCCGCAATGGTCAGGCAGCGTCGCGGACGTCAAAAGTGATGTCCATATTCCCCACTCGGCCCTGGACATGGCCGTTTGTGTCGATCGATAGATCGTAGGCACGGCCCGCCCGGTCGAATCCGCGGACGTAGGTTTTGCCATCCTTGCCGGCATATTGCTTGTAGTGGCCGATCTTGGCGGCGATCTTCGTCTCGTCGACGGCGACCGTC
>Ga0207678_10006441_pt1 | contig 10414 bp, 11 predicted proteins | sample KBSC63metaG_FD_184319 | JGI IMG/M metagenome (GOLD analysis project Ga0207678, IMG submission 184319) | Corn rhizosphere microbial communities from Kellogg Biological Station, Michigan, USA - KBS C6-3 metaG (SPAdes) (version 2) | ecosystem: Host-associated > Plants > Roots > Rhizosphere > Soil ...
CGACATGGTGTTCGTCTTCGGCGAGAGGATCAAGGGCAAGCTCGTTGCGCAGCTGGTGCTGTTCGTGACGCCGATGAAGCCCGCCCCGGTCATGACCCCGACCGCCACGCCGAGCATGACGACCACCCCGACCGCTACCCCCACGGCGACCACTACCACCTCGCCGACGGCCACGCCGACCGCGCCGGCGACAAGCACGGCGACTGGCAACACCCAGCCAACGCACTTCTAAGCGGGATAACGGCCACCGCGAGTGGCCGATGCACCGGCAGTAATACCAAGTGCCCGTGGGCGGACCCCCTTGCCGCCCACGGGCACCGGCCTGTCTAGCCGCTTGACCCACCGGCCTGTCTAGCCGCCGGCCCACGAGCGGGCCGAGACGAAGCGAGCGAGTTGGCGTACTCTCGTAAGCAAGGTAGAAACTTCAACGCGGGCCGACGATGCCCCGCTCAAGGCGTGAGAGGCTGACACGCGTGACCGGACTCATCCTTGCGGTGCTTATCGGCATCGGCGTCGCGTGGTTGTGGACCAAGGGCCGCCAGAAGATGAAGCTGCCCGTCTCGGGCAAGCACTGGGGCTGGATCATCGTCATCGTGGTCGTGCTGCTGGCGATCGCATACGGTGCCAGCGGCCACGTATCCCAGCACTAGCCGGCAATGTAGCGGCCAATCACATCGGCTGGTCACGGGCGAGATAAGTATAGGTTTTCGTGGATAGGCCCTGGGTATAGGCGTAGTGCGGTCCTGGACCTGGTCCAGGCCGGACCTGCCGACAGGCTCACGGCCTTGCACGCGATCCCGTCCCAGCACCATCCGAACGTGTGAGGCCGTGACCCCCCTCTCCTCGAGCGGTGTATCTGGCGCCTGGCACCTCGCTGACGGCAGAATAACCGTGCTGCCATTACCCGTGCGGTACCGATAGCCTAGAAAGTGCCCGTTACATCCCGTGGGCGGATACGGCCCGTGGGATGCTCAAGTTTCTACTGACGTGAGGTCTTGCTCGTGCCTACCGGCAAGGTCAAGTGGTATGACGCCGAAAAGGGGTTCGGCTTCCTCGCCCGCGATGACGGGGGCGAGGTATTCGTGCATTCTTCCGCGCTGCCTGCCGGGACGACCACCCTGGGCAAGGGGCAGCGGGTTGAGTTCGGCATCGTGGAAGGACGTAAGGGGGCCCAGGCGCTGCAGGTGCGGCTCCTTGAGGCGCCGCCGAACGTCGCGGCCGCCGTCGCCAAGCACGCCCGCAAGAAGCCGGACGAGATGATCCCGATCATCGAGGACCTGATGAAGATGCTCGATGACATTTCCGACGACTACCGGCGTGGCAGGCACCCTGACCCCAAGGAAGCCAAACGGATCGCGAGCCTCCTCACGGCACTCGCGAAGGAGCTTGAGCCCTAGGCGGCGGAAGCCTGCCCTGCCGAGGCGACGACCCGCTGCCTGCGCTTGACGACCAGCAAGACCGCCGCCACCATCAGGCCGCCTGCGGCGATGCCTAGTCCGGCCTGCCCGTTGTTGAGCATCGACACGAGCACGCCGGCTAGGCCGCCGACGACGTTCGCCACCTGGTTGAGCGTCTCAGAGACCGCATACGTCGAGGACCGGATCTCGTCACCGATCTCCCTGCCGACGATCGAGTCCTGGCCGAGCTTCGCCAGGCTGGCGCAGAAGATCGCCGTGGCCTCGACGATGACGGCTGTCCACAGGCCGAATGTCCACGCGCAGACGGCCGTCACCAGCGGGGCGGCGATCAGCACCGAGAACATGATCAACTGCGGTGCGCGGCCCTTGAAGAACGAGCCGAGGATCATCGAGGCGAGGCTGCCGACCGACAAGCCGAGGGCGAGCGCGCCGAGGGCGAAGTTGTGCGAGACCGGGTGCCCGAACACGGTTCCCAGGTCCACGCTGCGCAACAGGAACGCCAGCAAGAAGAGCATGTAACCAGCGAAGGCGCGCAGCACCGCGTTGATGGTCATCGCCTCACTGACGACGGGTCCCACGTTGGCGAGGGTCCGCCAGCGTCCGGAGCGCTCCTTTGTCCCGTCCTTGGCAGCACTGGCGCCGGATGTGGACCGAGCACCCGGGGCAGCGTCCGGCTGTTCATGGGGCGGCAGCGGCCGGGTCGGCCGGTGCATGTCCGGTCGCGTGGGCGCCGCCTGACCGGCCGGGGCCTCGCCCACCGGCGCCGCCATGGGCGCGCTGGGTGCCGCCGCTGGGGCATCGATCTGCTCGGGCAACCGCAACGCCAGGATCATCGCGGCCAGGTAGATCAGCATGCCGACCCGCAGCGTCCAGGCGGCGCCGCCTGAGAACTGGACGCCTGCCGCGAGGACCGCCGCCACCGTGGACGCGGCGATCGAGATCAGGCCTGAGCGCGCGTTAGCGGTGACGAGCGTGATCTGGGCGGGCAGCAGGCGCGGCGTGACGGAAGCCTTGACGACGCCGCCCGCCTTCTGCAGCACCAGGATGCCGAACGCGGCCGGCAGCAGCGTCACGGAGTTGTCGACGTTCGCTGACATGGCGTAGCAGAGCAGCCCGCGGGTCAGCATCGTGCCGGCGAGCACGAACCTGCGCCCCTGGTGTATCCGGTCCAGGGCCGGGCCGATGACGGGCGCGAGCAGGGCGAAAGGCGCCATCGTGATGATCAGGAACAGCACCACGCGGCCGCGGGCCTGGTCCACGGACGTGCTGAAGAAGATCGACCCGGCGAGCGCCACGGTCACGAACGCGTCGGCCGCGCCGCTCACCGCCGTCATCTCGAAGAGCGTGGCGAGGCCGGTCCTGTCGGCCCCCTGGGCGCCCGTGATGCGGTGCACCAGGCGCGCCGTCCGCCTGGTGGCCCGGTTCGACACCTGGCCGCCCGAGCGGAACGCACGACCCATCGCATGGGCAGCATCGCCCGTGCGTCGCAGCGCATCCGACATCCACATGTTCCCAGTATTCTTGGTCTGCGGCACTGCGACGAGCCCAAAAGGGCGACGGGAGCATAATTGGCAGTCGTGAGCACGATCAGAAACCGCGCGAAGGAACCCGACCAGGTCTGCGTGGACGCCGTTGACGTCGCCAGGCAGGCCCTGGCTGACGAGTACGGGGTAGGCCTGGACGCGATCGGCGAACACCTGAGCGTTGAGCCTACGGGCGACCGCGTGGTCACCCATTTCTTCCAGTGCACGGACCGCGCGTACGCGGGCTGGCGCTGGGCGGTCACCGTGGCGCGCGCGCCACGGTCTAAGACCGTGACAGTGGACGAGAGCGTTCTGCTGCCTGGCCCGGACGCGCTGCTCGCGCCGCCGTGGGTGCCCTGGCAGGACCGGCTGCGCCCTGGCGACGTCGGCATTGGCGATCTCCTGCCGGCCAGCCCGGACGACGAGCGGCTTGTCTCCCTTGTCTTCCTGGACGGGGACGACGCGGTGACCGACTGGTTCACGCCACGGCCTGACACGGAGAACGAGGACGCGGGTCCGCGCATCGCGGAGGAAATCCCCACCCCCGGCCGCTCCCGCGTGCTGTCGGGCATCGGCCGCGACGACACGGCCGAGCGCTGGTACGAAAGCGACCACGGACCGCGCACGCCGTTGTCCCACGCCGCGCCGGCGAACTGCGTGAGCTGCGGGTTCTTCGTCCCGCTCAGCGGCGGTCTCGGCAAGCTCTTCGGGGCGTGCGGGAATGCCTTCGCCCCCGACGACGGCCGCGTCGTTTCCGCGGACCACGGGTGCGGCGCGCATTCCGAGGCGGTGCTCACCGGGTCCGCCCCGCAGGCGAACGCACCGGTGATCGACGAGTTCGGCTATGACCTCGTGGAGTTGCCCGGCGTCTCGGTGGAGGAAACTGTGTTCGAGCCGTTGTCCCGGGAGACGTACCCGGAGGAGAGCTGAGCCGCGGATCCTTCCGACTCAGCCAGCGGGGCGCGCTGTGCGGCCATCCGTGCCCGCCGCCGCTTAAGTAGCGGCACGTACCAAAGGCCGAACAGGCCCATGAGCACCCCGCAAACGCACGTCCACACCCACCAGCGGACGCCCGCGGGGAGCGAGTGGCGCACAAAGAGCAAGACGACGAGAGCGAGCACCCAGCCAAGCGTGATGACTGCGGTCACGAGACGGTCGTCCGCTTCCCTGGGTGGTGGCGCCGGGCGCCGCTCTCCGGGACCGACCTGCCGACTCTGGCTCACGGATCAAGGCTAGCCGACTAACGTCATGTGACCTGCCAGGGTGCCAGTTAGCCAGGAACTGCGTTAGCGCTTATAACACATGCCTGAACATGATGTACTTGGTGGATGCCTGAGGCAGCTATGCAGACGGACGCTGGGCTGGCGACCGCCATGCGGATTTCGATCAGCCGGCTCGCGCGGCGTCTCCGCGTAGAGCGCCTTGGACTCGGCGGTACCGAAACCGTCCTTTCCGACATCCAGCTCGCGGCCCTGGCCGCGCTTGAGCGCCACGACTCAATGACCCCGGGCGAGCTCGCCGAGCATGAGAAAGTCCAGCCGCCGTCCATGACGCGCGTGATCGCGGTGCTTGAGGAACGCGGCCTGGTCCGGCGCGAGCCGCACGCCACCGACCGCAGGCAGGTGATCCTCACCGTGACGGCCGAGGGCAGGGACGTAGTGCAGCGGGTCCGCCGCCGCCGCGAGGCCTGGCTCGCGCAGCGCCTGCAGGAGCTCACTCCTGACGAACGAGCCATCCTCCGCGCTGTCGCGCCGATCCTGGAGAAGATCAGTCAGTCCTAGGGCGCAGCTTCCACGAGCCAAGCGTCTCGTACCGGGAGGAACCGCCGAGTGTGCTGCGGATGAGGTAGATCTCCGCAGCGGCCCAGGTCGGTCCCTCGTACCCGGACAACTCGGACACAATCCGCCGCACGTCCACCGGGGCGCGGCAGCGGGCGAGGGTAACGTGCGGCCGGTACCGTCGGCCCTCGTCCGGCGGGGGCGCGCCGGCCCGCCGGGCGCCGGCGCTGACCGACATCGCAAGCTCGCCGAGCGCCTTCCGGTCGCCGGACAGCCCGGTCCACAGCACGTTCGCCCGGGCCGGGCTCGGGAACGCGCCCGCGCTCGCGAGGCTCAGGCCGAACGCGGAGTGCCGCCGCGCCGCGCGTTCCAGCCGAGGCATCAGTTTGGGGAGGGTCTCCTCGCCTACCTCGCCGAGGAAGGCAAGCGTGATGTGCCATAGCTCGCGGCTGGTCCACCGCAGGTCCATGGCTTGCGGCCGGAACGGCGCGCATGCCGCCTCCAGGTCGTCGAGCACCACAGCGGGCGGCGCGAGGCCGACGAAGAGCCGCATCACGGACCCCCTGACTGCGAACCTTCTACTTTTTGACTGGACCGCTTCATTCGAACCCTTGGGGCAGAGCAAAAAGAAGAAGATTCGGCGCATATTCTAAAGCTGTGAACAGAGTGCCCCGCTGGCTGATGCCGACCGTCCTCGGGCTGTTGGTGCTCGTGGTGCTGATCGGATCGCTGGTGCACTAACGCGAGGCGCTCGGCGACGTAGTCAACGCACGCGGTCAGCGCGGCCACGTCATCGGGCTCCACCGCCGGGTACATGCCGATCCGCAGCTGGTTGCGGCCGAGCTTCCGGTAGGAGTCGGTGTCCACGATCCCGTTCGCGCGTAGCACGCTGGCAATCTCGTTGGCGCTTACCGTGTCGACGAAGTCGATCGTCCCGACTACGGGGGACCGCATCGCCGGGTCCGCCACGAACGGCATCGCGAACTGCGACTTCTCCGCCCATGAATAAAGGATTTCCGCAGAACGGCCGGTTTGTTCCCGTGCCCAGGTCAAGCCACCTTTTTCCAGCATCCAGTCGAGTTGGCTCACCAGCAGCACAAGGGTCGACACGGCGGGCGTGTTCAGGGTCTGGTCCTTAACGGAGTTCTCCACGGCGGCCTTCAGCGACAGGAAGCCCGGGATGTAGCGGCCGCTCGCGGCGATCTCGTCGATCCTGGCCAGGGCCGCCGGGGACAGCAGCGCGAGCCACAGGCCGCCGTCGCCGCCGAACACCTTCTGCGGCGCGAAGTAGTACGCGTCGTACTCGGCTGGGTCCGCGGGCAGCGCGCCGGCCGCGCTGGTCGCGTCAACGAGGACAAGGGAGCCGTCGTCCGCGCCCGCCGGGCGGCGGACCGGCATGCAGACCCCGGTGGACGTCTCGTTCTGGGTGAGCGCGTAGGCGTCCACCCCGGCCTCGGCGACCAGCGCCGGGTGGGCGCCTGGCGCGGACTTGATGACCGACGGCTCCTTCAACCAGGGGGCGCGGGCGGTCACGGTGGCGAACTTCCCGGAGAACTCACCGAAGGTGAGATGCTGTGACCGTTCCTGGATCAATCCGAAGGCGGCCGCATCCCAGAAGGCCGTGGTACCCCCGTTTCCCAGGGAAACAACGAACCCGTTCGGGAGGCTGAAAAGCTCAGCCAGACCGCTGCGGATCCGCCGGACGACGTCCTTCACCGGCGCCTGCCGGTGCGATGTTCCTAGCTCGGGCGCCGCCGCGACAGCGGCGGCCTGCCCCAGGCGGACCTTCGACGGGCCGCTGCCGAACCGGCCGTCCGTTGGCTTGAGGTTGTCGGGAATAACGATGCTGGTCACCGCCTCAGCCTAGCGGGGGGGGCGCCCCCCCTGCACCCCCGGCATGGGAGGGCTTCGCCCCCCATATCCCCCTACGGGAGACGGAGCAAAGACCGCTCCGCCCCCGCGCCGTGGTTGCTGTTAAGGCACTGGGTTGTGCGAACATTCCGCTATGGACAGGACACTGACGCCCGAGACGCTCGACAGTTCGCCGATGAAGCAGTTCACGTATTGGTTCGACGAGGCGGTGGCCGCCGGACTGCCCGAGCCGAACGCGATGGTCCTGACGACGTTCGGGGTCAACTCGCTAGGAACCAGTGAGGGGCCGCACGCACGGACCGTGCTGCTCAAGGCGCATAACGACGAAGGCTTCACGTTCTACACAAACAGGACGTCACGCAAGGGGCGGGACCTCGCTGCCGACCCCCGCTGCTGCGCGCTGTTCCCCTGGTACGGCCTTGGCCGCCAGGTAACCGTGGAGGGCGCGGTGCGACAACTGAGCATGGCGGAGAGCGAGCCCTATTATCACTCGCGGCCATGGCTGTCGCAGATCGGCGCGTGGGCGTCGCACCAGTCCACTGTGCTCACGTCCCGCGCGGAACTCGATGACCGGGTGGCGGAACTGGCCGCGCGGTGGCCCGAGGGGACCGAGGTGCCGATGCCCGACTTCTGGGGCGGGTACTTCATCGTGCCTAAGCGGATCGAGTTCTGGCAGTCCCGGCCGAACCGGCTCCATGACCGGCTCAGCTACCAGCGGACAGGCGACGGATGGGGCATCGAAAGACTGTCTCCCTAGGTTTTATCTCGGTGGTGACGCAAGCGCGTAGCATCACTATCAGGAGGAGTGTTCCAGTGACTGCCCATGGGCTTATAGACACCACGGAGATGTACCTCCGGACGGTGTTCGAACTCGAAGAGGAGGGCATCGTCCCGCTGCGGGCGCGGATCGCCGAGCGGCTTGCCCAGTCCGGGCCGACCGTCAGCCAGACGGTCGCCCGCATGGAGCGTGACGGCCTGCTGCACGTCGCGGGCGATCGGCAGCTGGCGCTTACCGACGCGGGCCGGACGCTGGCGACCCGGGTGATGCGCAAGCACCGGCTCGCCGAGTGCCTGCTCGTCAGCGTGATCCAGATGCCCTGGGAAGAGGTGCACATCGAGGCGTGCCGGTGGGAGCACGTCATCTCGGAGTCCGTCGAGCGCCGCCTGTTCGAACTGCTCGGCCACCCCGATCGCTGCCCGCACGGCAACCTCATCCCCGGTCTTGAGGAATTGGTCACGGAAATCGGTGACGCTGTCCCGGTGACCCATGATTCCACGATGACCGATGTTACTCGCGAGACGAAAGAGACTGTGAAGGCCACAGTTACGCGGATAAGCGAGCAAGTTCAAAGTGATCTGGACTTGATGCTTAAACTGAAGCGCGCTGGGATACAACCCGGACGCGAGGTGTTGCTCGGAGCAGTTGCCGGCGGTGTCCGCGTGTGCGGCGATTCCGTGGACACGGCGGCACCCGCCGACCTGCCCGCCGACGTCGCCTCGCACGTGTTCGTGTCCAAGGAGTAGCCAGGAGACCACCTGTTCGATGACCGCGGAGCGTGACATGACGCGCTGGAGCGAGAGCTTGCCAGCGGAACTCGTGCTTGGGCAGGCTGACATAGGCGTCATAGTCGCGGATCGGGCCGGCAACGTAGTGTTCTCAAACGAATACGTTGCACGACTCTTGCGGCTGGAAAGCTCGGCGTCTTCACTGATCGGCAAGCCGGTTGGCAGCCTCGGCTTGCTGCCTGACGGCGAGCCCGGCCGGGTCGATGAGATCACCAGGCAGGTACTGCACGGGATCGCCTGGGAAGACACGTTCGCCGGCCATCGCAGCGACGGCAGCTTCCTGTTTGTCAGGGAACTCGCGGTACCGCTGCGTTCTCCTTCCGGTTCCGGCGAGGTCGAGGGCATCGTGATGCTCATTACCGAGGCGGGCCGCCGGGACGCGCAGCGCGAGCCGGACCGGCTCCGCGTCCTGGAACGGATCGGCCAGCGGCTGGCCGGCTCGCTTGAGCTTGACACCACGCTGCGGCAGATCGCGCAGATCCTCGTCCCCCGGTTCGCCGACCATTGCTTCATCGACCTCTTCAGCGGCGACAAGCTGATCAGGCGGGCGGCCGCGCACGCTGGCGACTGGGAGCCGCCGGCCGGGACCTGGGCCCAGGTTGGCGAGGCCATCCGCTACCCGCCCGGTCATTTCGTGCAGCAGGCCATGTCGCGCCTGGAAACGATCGTCGTCCCCGACCTGCAGGCGGACTACTACCCCGCGCCGAGCGAGGAGTCCATGTCCGCCGCTTACCAGGCCGGGCTCACCTCGGTGCTCGCGTCGCCGCTCTACGCGCGCGGCGAGCTCCTCGGCGGTATCTCGCTGGCCCTGTCGCGGCTCACCGACCGGCCCGACCCGCACTACGACCTGTCTGACGGCGACCTCATCGGGGCGATCGCGTCGCGGATTGCGGTCGCCATCGACAACGCCATGCTCTTCGAGGCCGAGCGGCGGACCGCGCTGGCCTTCCAGCAGTCCCTGCTGCCTGACTCGGCACCTGAACTCGACGGCCTTGAGGTCGCGTTCCGTTACGTGCCGGCCAAGCCGCTGACCACGCAAGGGCAGGGCATCCAGACGCAGGTCGGCGGGGACTGGTACGACATCATCCCGCTCGCCGCCGGCCGGGTCGGCCTGGTCATCGGGGACGTCGAGGGCCGCGGTGCCCGCGCGGCGGCCACCATGGGCCAGCTCCGCGCGGCGTTGCGCGCCTACGCCCAGGACGAGAAGTCGCCCGCGGACATCATGCGCAAGCTGGACGAATGGGTCCGCTCCACGGCTCCGGCCGGCGCGGGAGGTGACCCGCCCACCGTGTCGTGCATTTACCTGATCTACGACGCGTGGTCCAGGTCGCTGACCTTCGCCAACGCCGGGCATGCCGCGCCGCTGATGGCCCTGGACGGGACCGTCCGACCCCTCGAGGTCCGGCACAAGGGGGTCCTGCTCGGCGTCCGCGGCCGGGGCATCCGCGGGCTGCCGACCTACCGGGAGCAGACGGTTATCCTGCCGCCCGGCGCCGCCCTCGTGCTCTACACGGACGGGCTCACCGACCGGCGGTCTAGGGCGGACGGCGACGGGCACTACACCGAGGCCGAGGCGGTGGCCATGCTGCGGGACGCGCTGCTCACCGCCCCGCCGTCGGCGGCGGCGCTCGTTGTGGCGGCGGAGACCGCCGTGCCCGGCGACATCGATGACGACATGGCCATCCTGGTGTTTCGCTCCTCGCCGGAGGACCTGGCGTCCTTCGAGCGCTCCTTCCCCGCCGAGCCGATCATGGTCTCAGAAGCGCGCAAGCTCGCGTCGGTCACGTTCGCGTCCTGGGACATGCACCCGGACCAGGCCGACCTGGCGCTGCTGCTGGTCTCCGAGGTCGTGACCAACGCGGTCCTGCACGCGTCGGTGACGCCGAGCCCGGCGGGCCGCCGCTTCGACCTGGAGCTGGACCCGCTCGCCGACACCTCGCGGTCCGAGGTGAACGTCGGGGCGCTCACCCCCGGGGGCGGCTTCCAGATGGGCGCCCACTACGCCCCGGTCTACCGGCCCCGCGAGTTCACCATGCGCCTGCGGCGCGGGGCGGAGTCGGTGTGGGTGGAGGTATTCGACCCGGATCTTCGGCTGCCCCGGCTGCGCACCGCCCGGGCCACCGACGAGGGCGGGCGCGGGCTCTACCTAGTGGAGCAACTGGCCAACCGCTGGGGCTCCCGCCCCACGGAAGACGGCAAGGCCGTCTGGTTCGAGATCCCCCTGGACGCCAAGTCCTAGCTAGTCGCGGTCGCGCAT
>Ga0207678_10006442_pt1 | contig 10413 bp, 11 predicted proteins | sample KBSC63metaG_FD_184319 | JGI IMG/M metagenome (GOLD analysis project Ga0207678, IMG submission 184319) | Corn rhizosphere microbial communities from Kellogg Biological Station, Michigan, USA - KBS C6-3 metaG (SPAdes) (version 2) | ecosystem: Host-associated > Plants > Roots > Rhizosphere > Soil ...
GATGAACTTCGTCCTCGACGACGTCCTCGACGGCGGCGTCAACGACGCGCTCAACCTCGACAGCCACGGCAAGGCGCTCGCCTTCCTGCTGCTCGACCTGCCGATCACCGTTCCCGACGCGCTCTGCGAGCACCTCGCCGGCGCCGACGACCCCCATTTCCTTCCAACAGAACCCTGGAGACTCGCATGACCCACTTCCACGCCGGCCGACGCGCCGTCGTCGTCGCGCTGCTCGCGACCTTCGCCGCGACCGGCGCGCTCGCGCAGGGCAAGTACCCCGATCATCCGATCACCTTCGTCGTGCCGTTCGCGGCGGGCAGCGCCACCGATCAGCTCGCGCGCGCGCTCGGCGCGTCGATCAGCGCCGACACGAAGCAGGCCGTCGTCGTCGACAACAAGGCCGGCGCCAGCGGCATGATGGCGGCGCAGGCGGCCGCACGCGCGCCTGCCGACGGCTACACGGTGCTGATCACGACCAACACGACGCACGCCGCCAACGAGCACCTCTACAAGAAGCTGCCGTACGACCCGGTCAAGGACTTCGTTCCCGTCACCGGCCTCGGCAAGGGCGGCCAGGTGCTCGTCGTTCGCGCCGACTCGCCGTACAAGAGCGTCGCCGACATCCTCGCCAAGGCGAAGAAGGAGCCGGGCAAGCTCAGCTTCGGCAGCGGCAGCTCGTCGAGCCGCGTCGCCGGCGAGCTGTTCAAGCAGCTGAGCGGCACCGACATCCTGCACGTGCCGTACAAGAGCAACCCGAACGCGCTCACCGACCTGCTCGGCGGCCAGATCGACATGATGATCACCGACACCGCGACCGGCCTGCCGCAGATCAAGGGCGGCAAGCTGCGCGCGCTGGGCGTCTCGGGGACCAAGCGGATCGCGCTCCTGCCCGACGTGCCGACCATCGCCGAAGCGGGCGTCAAGGGCTACGACATGGGCTACTGGTTCGCCGCCTACGTGCCGGCGAAGACGCCGCCGGCGGTCGTCGATCGCCTGCGCGAGCTGCTCGCCGCCGGAACCAAGAGCGCGACCGCGAAGGCGTTCTACGAGAGCACCGGCACCGAGGCCTGGACGACGGCGAGCTCGGACGAGCTGGCCCAGTTCCAGGCCGCCGAAGCGCAGAAGTGGGGGCGCGTGATCAAGAGCGCCGGCATCGAGCCCGAGTGATCGTCCACCTCGTCGACGGCACGTACGAGCTGTTCCGTCACTTCTACGGCCTGCGCCGCTTCACCAAGGGCACCGACCGGCCCCTGGGCGCGGTCGTCGGCGTGCTGCAGTCGGTGCTCGAGATCGTCGAGCAGGGCGAGACGCACGTCGGCGTCGCCACCGACCACGTCGTCGAGTCGTTCCGCAACGACCTCTGGCCCGGCTACAAGACCTCGGCCGGGATCGAGCCGGCGCTCTTCGCCCAGTTCCATCCGCTCGAGGACGCGCTCGCGGCGATGGGGGTCGTCGTCTGGCCGATGGTCGAGCTCGAGGCCGACGACGCGCTCGCGTCGGCCGCGCATCTTGCCGATGGCGATGCGGCGGTCGAGAAGGTCTGCATCTGGACGCCCGACAAGGACCTCGCGCAGTGCGTCCGCGGCGACCGCGTCGTCCAGGTCGACCGGCGCGGCAAGGCGATCCGCGACGCTGCCGGAGTGCGCGCCAAGTTCGGCGTCGAGCCGGCGTTGATTCCGGACTACCTCGCGCTCGTCGGCGATGCCGCCGACGGCTATCCGGGCATCGAAGGGATCGGCGCGGTCGGCGCGGCGCGGCTGTTGAATCGCCACGGCGCGATCGAAGCGTTTGCGCCGGCCGTGCTCGGCGACCGGCTGCCGCTCGCGCTCCTCTTCAAGCAGCTGGCGACGTTGCGAATCGATGCGCCGCTGTTCGAGCGCGCCGACGCGCTCCGGTGGCGCGGGCCCACCGACGCGTTCGCTGCCTTCTGCGCGCGCGCCAACGCGCCGCGCCTGCTCGAGCGCTGCCTGAAGGCGGCGACGGCGTCGGCCTGAGCGAGTGATCCGAAGCGCCGGTGGCGGCGTAAGTAGGCAAGGAGCCCGTGCCCCGAGACCACCCATGCCCACCCGCACCGCGACCGCCGTCCACTGGGTCGAGCAAGGCCGCGTGCCGGACCGCGTGGTCCGGCTCGGCATCCAGCGGCTGCTCAAGGCTCGCCTCGCCGAGCTGCGCGACGGCGACGCCGCCGCGACGGCGGCGCTGACGGAGGCTTTCGTTGCCGCCATGGCGGCGGCGCCGATCGCGCCGCTGCCGGAAAAGGCGAACGAGCAGCACTACGAGCTGCCGGAAGCGTTCTTCGTCGCCGTGCTCGGGCCGCATCGCAAGTACAGCAGCGGCTTCTGGCCCGGTCGCGACGCGACCCTCGAAGACGCCGAGGCGGCCGCCCTCGAGGCGACGTGCGCGCGCGCCGGGATCGCCGACGGCCAGTGCATCCTCGAGCTCGGCTGCGGCTGGGGCTCGCTGACGCTGTGGATGGCCGAGCGCTATCCCCGCAGCCGCATCACCGCCATCTCGAATTCGCACTCGCAGCGCGAGTTCATCGAGGCCAGGGCGTCGCTGCGCGGCCTGACCAACGTCGAGGTGCTGACGCGCGATATGAACGACTTCGACACGGCCGGCCGCTTCGACCGCATCGTCTCGGTCGAGATGTTCGAGCACCTGCGCAACTGGCCGCGCGCGTTCGCCAACGTCGCGCGCTGGCTGGTGCCGCGCGGGCGCTTCTTCCTCCACGTGTTCGCCCACCGCGGCGCGCCGTATCCGTTCGTCGAGCGCGACGCGAGCGACTGGATGAGTCGGCACTTCTTTTCCGGCGGCCAGATGCCGAGCGACGATCTCGCGCTGCGCTTCCAGGACCGACTGCGCCTGCTCTCGCGCTGGCGCTGGGACGGCACCCACTATCAGCGCACGGCGGAAGCCTGGCTCGCCAACATGGACCGCCAGCAAGCGGCGCTGATGCCGCTCTTCGCGAACATCTACGGTGCCGACGCCGCCCTCTGGTGGGTCCGCTGGCGTCTTTTCTTCATGTCGGTCGCGGAGCTGTTCGGCCACGCCGGCGGCCAGCAGTGGTGGGTCAGCCACTACCTGTTCGAAAGGCGCGATTGACGGCCCCGCTGCAGGTCGCCCTCGACGCGCTCGCCGCCGTCGCGGCGCTCGCGCTGGCGACGTGGGGGGTCAGCGTCGCTCGGCGCGACGCGAGCCTCGCCGACCGGATGTGGCCGGCCTTCATCGCTGCCGCGGCGGTCGTCTGCTGGCGCGCGCTGCCGTCGACCAGCCTGCGCGCCGACGTGATGCTCGCGCTCGTGCTCGCGTGGGCGGTGCGGCTCGGCGTCTACATCACCTGGCGCAACTGGGGCCACGGCGAAGACCGTCGCTACCGGGCGATCCGCGCCCGCAACGAGCCCGGCTTCGCGCTCAAGAGCCTGTACCTGGTGTTCACCCTGCAGGGCGTGCTCGCGTGGCTCGTCGCCGCGCCGTTCCTCGTCGGCATGGCGGGCACGCGGCCGTTCGGCGCGCTCGACGCGATCGGCGCCGCGCTCTGCGCCTTTGGCACGGCGTTCGAGGCGATCGGCGATGCGCAGATGGCCCGCTTCCAGGCCGACCCCGGTCGCCGCGGCAACGTCATGGACCGAGGCCTCTGGCGCTACACGCGCCATCCCAACTACTTCGGCGAAGCATGCGTCTGGTGGGGCCTTGCGCTCATGGCGCTGTCGGCGGCCGGCATGGGCGGCGCCTGGTGCCTGGTCTCGCCGCTGCTGATGACCTTCCTGCTCCTCAAGGTCTCCGGCGTGAGCCTGCTCGAGAAGGACATCGGCGAGCGACGGCCCGCCTACCGCGACTACGTGGATCGGACGCCGGCGTTCTTTCCCGGCCGGCCGCGTCCGCGGCCTTGAATCGGCAGCGGAGGACATCGACCATGCAGGCAAGAACCATCGCCATCCCCCTCGCCCTCGCCGCGGTCTTGCTCGGCGCGTGCGCCAGCGTCGAGCAGCGCCCGCTTCCGCCGCTCGCCCTCGCGGCCGACGTGGACCTCGCGCGCTTCATGGGCGACTGGTACGTCATCGCCGCGATCCCGACCGTGCTCGAGCACGGCGCGTACAACCCGATGGACAGCTATCGGCTCGACGCCGACGGCAGCGTCGCGACGACGTTCTCGTTCAACGACGGCGCGTTCGACGGCGCGCGCAGGCACTACGCGTCGCGCGGCTTCGTCGTTGCCGGCAGCGGCAACGCGGTGTGGGGGCAGCAGTACGTCTGGCCGATCCGGGCCGACTACCGCATCGCGTACCTGGCCGCCGACTACTCGCAGGTCGTCGTCGCGCGCGAGAAACGCGACTACGTGTGGATCATGGCGCGCACGCCGGCGATCACCGCCGCCGACCTCGACCGGCTGACCGCCTTCGTCGCTGCCCAAGGCTACGACCCGAGCCTGCTTCGGCGCATGCCGCAAGCCGGTGGCCGCTGAAACAGGAGCATGTCGTGAGCCTCAAGTCCGCGCTGATCGGCTATTGCGTGACCGCGGTCGTCTTCCTCGCGCTCGATGCAGCCTGGCTGACGACGATGGCCGATCGCCTCTACCGCCCCGCGCTCGGCCGGCTCATGCTCGATCGGTTCGACCTGCTGCCGGCGGTCGCCTTCTACGCCGTCTACCTCGTCGGCGTGGTCGTCTTCGCGGTGCTGCCGGGCCTCGAAAGCCGGCGCTGGACGACATCGCTCGGCCTCGGTGCGCTGCTCGGCCTCGTCGCCTACGCGACCTACGATCTCACCAACCAGGCGACGCTGCGCGACTGGCCCTGGCGCGTGACGATCGCCGATCTCTGCTGGGGAACGCTGGTGACCGGCGTCGCCGCTGCGGTCGGCTGCCGTGTCACCGCCTGGCTCACCGCCGGAGCCGGCAGCACCTGACCCCGCGGCCGCGTCTACATCCCGACGAGCGAGCCGAGGACGCGAGCGATCCGCCCGTCGAAGGCGACACGCCCTTCGACCGACGCGAGACAGATGCACTCGCCGCCCGGCTCGACGACCGGCTGGTGATGGATGCTGCCGTCGGCCTCGTCGAAGTCGCCGGCATCGAATCGCTCGCGCCCGTCGTGGAACGCGCCGTGCAGGACCTGGGTGAGCTCGATGCCGGCGTGCGTGTGCGCGGGCAGGCTCTTGCCCGCGGCGATGCGCAGCAGGAAGACGTTCGCGGCACGGTCGTCGGCGAGCGTGACGCGGCTCCAGCGCATGCCGGGGCCGAGCCAGCGCCACGGCGTCGGCGTGCTGCCGCGCAGGCTGCGCGGCCAGGCCATGCCCGTGGGCAGGCTGGCGAGGAAGCGCAATTCCGCGCGCGACCGCGTGGCTGCTTGCTTCCCGGTGGAAACGGGCGCTGGCGCTGCTCGCCGTGTGGACTCGAAAGGCGACGCATTCCCCGCGGTGCCGCTCGCGCCCGACGCATCGATCCGCGCCAGCGTGCGCGCCAGCGCCTCGGGAGCGAGCACGGCCGGCTCGGCGCCTTCGAGCAGCGCGCCGCCGACGACGTCGAGCTCGCGCAGGCGCGCGCGGCAGTGCGCGCAGCGTTCGGCATGCGCCGCGGTGACCACCGCCGGGCCGCGCGCCAGGCGGTCGGCGGCGAGCGCCATGAGCAGCGCGTCGTCGGGGTGGTGGCGAATCATGGTTCGGTGGCGTCGATGAGTCGACGCAGGTTGATCATGGCAAGCCGGATGCGCGACTTGACGGTGCCGAGCGGCAAGTCGAGCTCGCGCGCGATCTCGGCATGCGGCGCTTCAGCGAAGTAGGAGAGGTGGAGGACGCGCGCCTGCTCGGGCGAGAGCCGGCGCAGGGCGGCATGGATGCGCCTTTCCTGCTGGCGCGCATCGAGCACGTCGTCGGGCGCTGCCGCCGGGTCGGGCTGCGCATCGAGGTCGACATCGCCGTGATCGCCGCCGTCGCCGCCGCGCCGATGCCGATCGATGCGCAGGTTGCGCGCGATCGTGAACACCCAGGTCGAGACGCCGGCGCGCGCCGGATCGAAGCTCGCCGCCTTGCGCCAGACCGCGACCATCGCCTCCTGCGCCAGCTCCTCGGCGCTCGCCGCCGGCGTGCCGCCGCGGACGAGGTAGGTGACGACGCGCGGCGCGAAGTGCTTGAACAGGACCGCGAACGCCTGCCGGTCGCCGTTCGTCGCGACCGCGCCCACCAGTTCGTTCAACTCCTCGCTCGTCGGCATCGCTCCCCGGCCTCGCTGCGGCGTCACGACGGTCAGCCGCGGCGCGCCGGCCGCGGCCGGCGCCTCGGCGATGACGCGGCGCGCGATGTCCATCCCGCTTCTACGACGGCGCGGGCGGATTGGATCACAGCGCGCCGTGCCGGCCGTGATCCAAACCGGGCCGCATCGCGTATAGGAGGCTGGCGCTCGAATCCCGTCCGCGCGAGAGACGGCATCGGCGCGCCGGAGGTAAGCGACGATGACTCCTGCCGGCCCGGCCGATCACGATCCTGCGAGGTCGCTCGACGTCGCCGTCGTCGGCTCCGGCATCGCCGGGCTGTCGGCAGCGTGGCTGCTCGCGCAGCGGCATCGCGTCACGCTCTACGAGGCCGACGCCCGCCTCGGCGGGCACAGCCACACGGTCGACGTCGCCGCGGGCGGCACGACGGTCGCCGTCGACACCGGCTTCATCGTCTACAACGAGCCCGCGTACCCGAACCTGACCGCGCTCTTCGCGCATCTCGGCGTCGCGACCCAGCCGTCGGAGATGTCGTTCGCGGTCAGCCTCGACGACGGCGCGCTCGAGTACTCGGGCAGCGACCTGCGCGGCTTGTTCGCGCAGCGCGGCAACCTCGTCAACCTGCGCTTCTGGTCGATGCTGCGCGACCTCGTGCGCTTCTATCGCAGCGCGCCGCGCGACGCCGCCCGTGCCGGCCTGATGCCGCTCGACGACTACCTCGATCGCAACGGCTACGGCCGCGCGTTTCGCGAGGACCATCTCTACCCGATGGCGGCGGCGATCTGGTCGACGCCGGCAGCGCAGATCGGCCGCTATCCGACCGAGGCGTTCGTCCGCTTCTGCGAGAACCACCATCTGCTGACGCTGAGCGACCGGCCGGCATGGCGGACCGTCAGCGGCGGCAGCCGCGAGTACGTGCGGCGGCTGAGCGCCGCCCTCGGCGATCGGGTGCGGACGGGGTGCGGCGCGCTGGCGGTGCGGCGTGACGCGCGCGGTGCATCGGTCGCAAGCGCGAGCGGGGGCGACGAGCGCTACGACCACGTCGTCATCGCCACCCATGCCGACGAGGCGCTGCGCCTGCTGCCCGATGCGAGCGCCGACGAGCGCCGCCTGCTCGGCGCGTTCGCGTACAGCACCAACCGCGCGGTGCTGCACGGCGACCCGGCGCTGATGCCGCGCCGGCGCGCCGTCTGGTCGAGCTGGAACTACGGCGCCGACCGGCGCCGGCCCGACGCGCTGTGCGTCACCTACTGGATGAACCGCCTGCAGGCGATCGACGCGGGCACGCCGCTCTTCCTGACGCTGAATCCGAGCCGCGAGCCGCGCGCGGCGCTCGTTCATCGCACCGAGACCTACGAGCATCCGCTCTTCGATGCCGAAGCCCTCCGCGCGCAGGGCGAGCTCTGGTCGCTGCAAGGCCGGCGTCGCACCTGGTTCTGCGGCGCCTACTTCGGCGCGGGCTTCCACGAGGACGGCCTGCAGGCCGGCCTGGCCGTCGCCGAGGCGATCGGCGCCGTGCGCCGGCCCTGGTCGGTGGCGGGCGAGTCGGCGCGGATCCGTCTGCCCGCCGCGCGAGCGCACGTCGCTTCGGCCTCGGCCGCATGAGCGCCTCGTCGGTGCAGGCCGCATGAGCACGGCATCGGCGTCCGCCGCGGCGCCAAGCGCATCCGCGCTCTACGTCGGCTCGGTCATGCACCAGCGGCTGCGGCCGGCGCGCCATCGCCTGCGCTATCGCATGTTCTCGCTCCTCGTCGACCTCGACGAGCTGCCCGCGCTGGCGCGGCGCATGCGCCTGTTCTCGCTGAACCGCTTCAACCTCTTCAGCCTGCACGAGCGCGACCACGGCGACATCGCCGGGAGCGCCGACGGCGGCGGGCTGCGCGCCTATGTCGACCGCCAGCTCCGCGACGCCGGCCTGCCCGCCGCCGCCGCGGTTCGCCTCCTGACGATGCCGCGCGTCCTCGGCTACGCCTTCAACCCGCTCAGCGTCTACTTCTGCGAAGGCGCCGACGGCACGCTGCAGACGCTCATCTACGAGGTCAACAACACCTTCGGAGAACGCCACAGCTACCTGATCGCGGTCGACGCGAGCCAGCGCGAGGAAGCGCGAATCGTGCAGCGCTGCCGCAAGGAATTCCGCGTGTCGCCGTTCCTTTCGCTCGACCTCGACTACCTGTTCCGCATCGAGCCGCCCTCGCCCGAGCGCGCCGTGCTGAGCATCGGCGTGGTCGCGAACGACCGTGTCGGCGCGCTCGTCAACGCCCGCTTCGACGCCGAGCGGCGCCGGCTCGACGACGCCGCGCTGGCCCGCGTCTTCTTCAGCCATCCGCTGCTGACGTTCAAGGTCATCGCCGCGATCCACTGGGAAGCGCTTCGCCTACTTCTGAAGGGCGTCCGCCTGCAGGCGAAGGTGCCGGCGCCGGCGTGCCCCGTGACCCTCGTCCATCCGCTCGACCGATGACCGTTCCCCGCCGCAACGCGATCGCCGCCTTGCCCGAAGCCGACTTGCGCCGGCGCGGCTCGCTCGCCTCGGGCATTGCCGCGCTGCTCGCATGGCCGCTGCGGCGCCTGCTCGTGCGGCTGCTCGGCCACGTCGCCTGCGGAACGATCGAGATCGTGCTGCCGGACGGCGAGCGGCTCGCCGGCCGCGGCGCGATGCCCGGACCGCACGCCGTGATCGCGCTGCGAGGCTGGCGTCCGCTGCGACGGCTCGCGCTGGCCGGCGACATCGGCCTGGCCGAGTCGTATCGCGACGGCGACTGGTCGACGCCGGACCTGACGGCACTGCTCGAGTTCGGCATCCGCAACGAAGCGAGCTGGGGCGGCACGCTCGACGCGTCGTGGCCGGCGCGCGCGTTCTATCGCGCGATCCACGCCGCGCGCGCCAACACGCGGCGCGGCAGCCGCGAGAACATCGCCTTCCACTACGACCTCGGCAACGAGTTCTACGCGCAGTGGCTCGACCCGACGCTGACGTACTCGAGCGCGCTCTATCGCGACGACGCGCAGTCGCTCGAAGACGCCCAGGCCACGAAGCTCGAGCGCGTCGCCGAGCTGCTGCGCCTGCCGTCGCTCGCGCCCGATGCGCAGGTGCTCGAGATCGGCTGCGGATGGGGTGCGACGGCGCTGCACCTGGCGCGCCGGCACCCGGCGCGGCTCGTCGGCCTGACGCTGTCGGAGCAGCAGCTCGTTCACGCGCAGCGTCGCGCCGAAGCAGAAGGCGCTGCCGGCCAGGTCGACCTGCGCCTGCAGGATTACCGCGACGTGACCGGCGCTTTCGACCGCATCGTCTCGATCGAGATGCTCGAGGCGGTGGGCGAGCGCTACTGGCCGGTCTACTTCGAGACGCTGCGCGATCGGCTTCGGCCTGAGGGCCTCGCCGTCCTCCAGGTGATCACGATCGCCGATGCGCATTTCGACAAGTACCGCCGTGGCGCAGACTTCATCCAGCGCTTCATCTTTCCCGGCGGCATGCTGCCGTCGCCGGGCGCGCTGCGGATCGAGGCCGAGCGCGCCGGCCTCACGCTGCGCGCCGCCGAGCTGTTCGGCACGAGCTACGCCGCGACGCTGGTCGAGTGGCGCCGCCGCTTCGTGCAGGCGTGGCCGCAGATCGCCGCGCTCGGCTTCGACGACGCGTTCAGGCGCCTGTGGGAGTACTACCTCTGCTACTGCGAGGCGGGCTTTCTCTCCGGCCGGGTCGACGTCGGCCTGTACACGCTCGAGCATTCGGCGCCCACATAGGGCATGCTGGTTGCCGCGTTCGCGCATTCGCGACCCCCCATCGGCCCGCCATGCTTCCACACATCTTCTGCTGCTTCCGTCGTCCTCTCGCGCTTGCCGCTGCCGGCGCGGCCCTGTGCGTCGCCGCCGTCGCCACCGCGGCGCCGGTGCCCGCCGTGCACGAGCTGGCGCGCCAGGAGCAGCAGCCGCTGCTCGACACGCTGCGCGACCTGGTCTCGATCGAGTCCGGCAGCAAGGACGTCGAAGGCCTCGAGAAGATCGCCGCCCTGATCGCCGATCGGCTGCGCCAGCTCGGCGGCAAGGTCGCGGTCGTGCCGCCGTCCGACGTCTTCAGGATGGACGACACGCCCGCGAAGACCGGCGCGATGGTGCAGGCCGAATGGCAAGGCACGGGCAAGAAGAAGGTGCTGCTGATCGCGCACATGGACACCGTCTACCTGCGCGGCATGCTGAAGGACCAGCCGTTCCG
>Ga0207678_10006445_pt1 | contig 10410 bp, 10 predicted proteins | sample KBSC63metaG_FD_184319 | JGI IMG/M metagenome (GOLD analysis project Ga0207678, IMG submission 184319) | Corn rhizosphere microbial communities from Kellogg Biological Station, Michigan, USA - KBS C6-3 metaG (SPAdes) (version 2) | ecosystem: Host-associated > Plants > Roots > Rhizosphere > Soil ...
GCCCCCGAAATGGCCGCCCGTTTATTGCGGATCGCTGCACCCCCTATGAGGGGGGTAGCTATCCGCAATCTTTATTCCGCCATTTCGCGGCCACGCGCCCGCAATACGGCTGGTGGTTTTTGGTGCTGGTGTCGCCCGTGTGACTGGGTCGATCGCGCGGCGTCTAGCCCGGCGCGCCGAAATGTCACTGCCTGTCCGCATCATGGCAGTGAAGGCGGGACAGCCACGGTGGACGATGGAGGAAGCGGAATGACAGACCACAATGGCGTCCTGATGATGCAGCGCGCGCTGCTGGCGGGGACGCTCGGGCTGGCCATGGCGCGGAAGGCGGCGGCGATCCTGGAGGGTGACCCCCGTAGCGCGCAGGACGACCGGACGCCGCAGGACGACCGGAGCAAGGACGGCGCGGTGCTGCGGGCGATCCTGGACGCGGCGAACGAATGCCTCGGGCACTTCGACGACCGGCCCGCGGCGGAGCGGTGGTGCGATACTCTGTTCCACCTGCTCGACCTGGCGGCCTTCGCCGCCGAGCTAGGCGATACGCCACCAATGCGTGCGCAATAACTGCGACAAAAGGGCCGCGGAAATCTTCTCGATTCGCATCAGAAGCACGCTTACAGGATTAGCGTGTGCTCATGCGGGGAAAAGCTCCATCGACGCCAGATGGGGACCGCAATGACTAGATACGGCCAAATCGGATGGCGTATGGCCGCGATAGCGGCCTTTGTCGGCACGGCAGTGCTCGCCATCGGGCTGACGCGTGCCCCGGCTAGCAGCGATGCCTCGCTGTCTTACGGGCTATCCGGCCGGGCGTGCCCCACCTCCGGGCTCGAGGCGTGGCTCGGGCTCGGCGCGGCCAGCGCGGCCCGGCCGGGCAGTGCCGGTCCGCCCGGGGCCTACCCGGGTCATGAGATCTACTACACGCTGGAGTTCACCAACGTCTCGGACCGTACCTGCAGCCTGTTCGGCTATCCGGAGGTGTCCGCCTACCAGGACAGCCCGGTGGCCGGCGGCCCGGTCCGCGGCCGGATCGGCGCCACCGCGATCCGCGACACCTCGGTCCGCCCGAAGCCGGTGATGCTCGAGCCCGGGGCCACGGCGCACGCCGTGCTGCGGGTCGGCGGCGATACTAAGCCGGCCGGCTGTATCGAGGTGACCGCCGGGGAACTCCGGATCACGCTGCCGCGGCAGGCCCGGCCCTCGTTCGTGGCCGCGCACATCCCGGTGTGCTCGCAGCGCGGACACGCGACCCTGAGCGTGCAGGCCATCCAGGCGCGGCCGGGCATCCCGGGTCACAGCATGACGCCCTGAGACCTGCCGGTGACGGAACAGTCACCCGCGCCGTGCGGGAGGAAGAGGCCGTAAGACCTCAACGTTTCCTGCCGGGCACCCGGCGGGGACAATGTGGGGCATGGGTGTCAGCCAGATGAGCCTTCCCGCCGCAGAAGGCCCCGAGGAGCACGATGAGGCGCGGGCGGGCGCCGGAACCGCGCTACCCCCGGAACGGTACCTGGACCGGGAGGAAAGCTGGCTCAGGTTCAACGAGCGCGTGCTCGAGCTCGCCGAGGACGAATCGGTCCCGCTCCTGGAACGCGTACGGTTCCTCGCCATCTTCGCGACCAACCTGGACGAGTTCTTCATGGTCAGGGTGGCCGGGCTGGTCCGCCGGATGGTGGCCGGCTTCCCGGTCGAGGGCACCGGGCTGCAGCTGCCCGGGCAGGTGCTGGAGAACACCCTGGAGCTCGCGGGCGAGCTGACCGTCCGGCACGCCCGCGCCTTCAGCGAGCGCATCGGCCCGGAGCTGGCCGAGCACGGGATCGAGATCCTGCGGTGGAAGGAGCTGTCGGCGGCCGAACGCGACAACCTCGGCGACCTATTCAGGAAGCGGATCTACCCGGTGCTCACTCCGCTGGTGGTCGACCCGGCGCATCCGTTCCCGTTCATCTCCGGCCTGTCCCTCAACCTCGCCGTCATGATCGCGGATCCGCGCACCGACGCGACGGTGTTCGCCCGGGTGAAGGTGCCGCCCCTGCTGCCCAGGTTCCTGGCCGTATCGCAGAACCGGTTCGTGCCGATCGAGGACGTCATCGCGGCGCACCTGACCGACCTGTTCGGCGACGTCGAGATCATCGAGCAGCACGCGTTCAGGGTCACCCGGATCAGGGACCTGGAGGTCGACGAGGAGCTCACCGAGAACCTGCTGCAGGCCATGGAGCGGGAACTGGTGCGGCGCAGGTTCGAGCCCGCGGTCCGGCTCGAGGTCGAGGACACGATGTCGGCCGACGTGCTGGACCGGCTGGTCACCGAGCTGGACATCGACCATCGCGCGGTGTACCGGGTGCCCGGCCCGCTCGACCTGAGCGGGCTGTTCACCCTGGCCGACCTGAACATCGGCGAGCTGAAGTACCCCGCGTTCGTCCCGTCTACCCGGGCGGTCTCCAAGGACAACAGCATCTTCACTGCCATCTCCGAACGCGACATCCTCGTCCACCACCCGTACGACTCGTTCGCCGCGTCGGTGGAGCGGCTGATCGACGAGGCCGCTGACGACCCGCGTGTGCTGGCGATCAAGCAGACGCTGTACCGGACCAGCGGCCAGTCGCCGATCGTCGACGCGCTCATCGACGCGGCCGAGGCGGGCAAGCAGGTCGTCGTGGTGGTGGAGATCAAGGCCAGGTTCGATGAGCGCGCTAACATCGCCTGGGCGCGCAAGCTGGAGGAGGCGGGCTGCCACGTCGTCTACGGCTTCGTCGGTCTGAAGACCCACGCCAAGATGGCGCTGATCGTACGCGAGGAGCCGGATGGGACGCTGCGCCGGTACTGCCACCTCGGCACCGGCAACTACCACCCGACCACGGCCCGGATCTACGAGGACTACGGGCTGCTCACCGCCGATCCGGCGGTCGGAGAGGACGTCACCGCGCTGTTCAACCACCTGACCGGGTACAGCAGGACGAAGACGTTCCAGCGGCTGCTGGTCGCGCCGGAATCACTGCGGGCCGGCATCGTCAGCCGGATCAACCGGCAGGCGGAGCGGCACCGGGCCGGCCAGCCCGCCCGGATCGCGTTCAAGACCAACGCGCTGGTCGACGAGGCGGTGGTCGACGCGCTGTACCGGGCGTCACAGGCCGGCGTCGCGGTTGACCTGTGGGTGCGCGGCATCTGCGCGCTGCGCCCGGGCATCCCCGGTCTTTCCGAGAACATCAGGGTCCGCAGCGTGCTCGGCCGGTTCCTCGAGCACTCGCGGGTCTACGCGTTCGGCACCGGCGAGGACGAAGACAGCGAGGTGTGGATCGGCAGCGCGGATATGATGCACAGAAACCTGGACCGCCGGGTGGAGCTGGCCGTCCAGGTCGTGGACCCCGGCCACCAGCGGGGATTGCGCCGATTCCTCGATATCGGCATGGACGACGGGACTTCTAGCTGGTGGCTGAACGGCGACGGGCACTGGACCAGGCACAGCCGGGACGAATCCGGGAACCCGCTGCGCGATGTGCAGGAGACCCTGGTCAGGGAACGGCGGGTCCGCTCGGCCGATGACTGAGGCCACCACCCTGGCGGCAGGCGCGGCGATCTGGCGTCCTGCGGCGGATCCCGCGGAGGACGCCGAGGTCCTGCTCGTCCACCGGCCCACGTACGACGACTGGTCGCTGCCCAAGGGCAAGAGCGACGCGGGCGAGCACATCCTGCTGACCGCGGTGCGCGAGGTATGGGAGGAAACGTGCGTGCGGCCGGTGCTCGGCCCGCGGCTGCCGACCGTGGAGTACATCAGCTGGGGGCGACCCAAACAGGTCAGCTACTGGTCCTCGTTCAGCGACGGGCGCCAGGCCGCACCCGGCAATGAGATCGACGCGGTGTCCTGGCTGCCGCTGGGGCAGGCCCGCGAGCAGCTGGCAGGTACCCACGACGACCCGGTGATCTCCGCCTTGCGGCCGCTCGAGACGGTGCCGCTGATCCTGGTCAGGCACGCCTCGGCCGGGCGCAAGGCGGACTGGTCTGGCGATGACTGCCTGCGGCCGCTCGACGCGGCTGGGGTGGCCGCCGCGCGGGAGCTGGCCAGCCTGATGGCCTGCTTCGCGCCCGCCGCGCGGGTGATCAGCTCGCCGGCGCTGCGTTGCACCGATACCGTGCGCCCGTACGCGGCCGGGTTCTCCGGGACGGTCGAGACCGAGTCCTGCCTGGCCCCGTACGGCCGGTCGCCGGATTTTTCATCCCGAACGGGCCTGGCTGACTCGCTCCGGCGCCTGCTCTCCCGCCTCCTGACCGAGCGCCGTCCGGCCGTTCTGTGCCTGCACCGGGAGAACCTCCCCGAAGTGCTCGCCGAAGCCTGCTCGGTACTCGGCGCGCCCGCCGCCGTTCCCGCGGATCCGTCGCTGCCCAAGGGCGGCTTCTGGGTGGCGCACGCCTCTGTGGGCGGAATCGGGGGAGCCAGCCGACCGGAGCTGGCCAGCCTGGAGCGCTACGAGCCCTGACGACGAGAGGGCTGCTCAGGTGCGTGCCGGCCCGGTACGGACGGTCCGGCCGCCTGCTCGGCCGGCGCGATCTCCTCGGTTTCCTGCTCGTCCGGTACGGCGTGGGCGGGTCCGTGCTGGTCCGGCGGGGGCTCGGCCGCCTCGCTCGCACTGCTGCCCTCGGGTGCCTCATCCGTCTGGCCGGCCGCGGACGCGGCCGCGCGGCGCCGCCGCCGGCGGCGCCAGACGATGTACCCCACGATCAGCACCACCAGGCCGGCGAGAACGTAGTACGAGTACAACGTGATGTAGTGGTAGATGGTGGTGATGTTGTTTCCGGCGAAGTAGCCGATGGTGATCCAGGTCCCCACCCACAGCGCCGCGCCGATGGCGTTGAAGATGACGAAGCGCAGCCAGTGCATGCCGGTGATGCCGGCGATAATCCCGTTGGCCTGGCGCAGACCCTCGACGAAGCGCGCGAACGTAATGACGATGCTGCCGCGGCGGTCGAAGAAGCGCTCGGCCTTGTCCAGCCGCTCCTCGGTCAGGAACACATACTTACCGAACCGCAGGGCCAGCGCGCGGCCGCCGAAATGCCCGATGGCGAAGCCGATATTGTCGCCGGTCACCGCGGCGAAGAAGGCCACGACACCGAGGGCGACGACGTTGATCCTGCCCGCGCCCGCGAAGATCGCCCCGGCGATCAGGATCGTCTCGCCGGGCACCGGGACTCCGAAGTCCTCCAGCGTGATCAGCAGGCCGATCGCCCAGAGGCCGAAATGCTGCAGGGTTCCCGACAGGGCGTTGAGGAAGCCCGGGAGCGGCGGCGCACTGCTGGCCAGCGCCGCCGCGATCATCAGCACCTGCGGTCATCCCTCCGATTGGGCGACGTCATCCAGGATAGCCGCTTGGTCGACCTCAGCCGGGAGATCACAGAGCGCTCGGGCGATGGGCTCCGCGGTGAGTCCGACCTGCCAGGGTCGTGCGCCATACCCGGCGAGCGCATCAGCCACGGCTTGCCCGTCGCACGGCTTGGGCGGATCCCAGCTGAGCCTGCGCAGAGCGTCGGGGGACAGCAGGTTCTCGACCGGCAGCCGGTTGTCCTCGGCGAGGGCCGTGATCGCGCCGCGCGCCGCCGCCAGCCGCGCGGCGGCCGCGGGGTCCCGCTCGGCCCAGCGGTGGGCGGGCGGCGGGCCATTCGGCAGCCCGCCGCCGGCCGTCTCGGGCAGTTCGTCGTCGGTGCTGGCCCGGGCCCGCGCCACCGCGGCCAGCCAGTCCTTCTCGTGCCGCCGGGCCTGACGGCCGGCGAACCCGCTGATCTTGACCAGCTGGGCGTGGTTGGCCGGGTACGACCTGGCCGCCTCGATGATCGCCGTGTCCGGCAGGACCCGGCGCGGGGACAGGTCGGCCCGCTGCGCGATCCGGTCCCTGGCCGTCCAGAGCTCACGTACCACGGCAAGGCCGCGGCGGGACTGTACGCGGTGGATGCCCGACGTGCGCCGCCACGGATCGGCCCGGGCCGCGGCCGGGCGGGCGGCCAGCACGGCCTCGAATTCCTGCCGGGCCCACTCGGCCTTGCCCTGGTCTTCGAGCTCGCCGGCCAGGGCGTCGCGCAGATCGGTCAGTACCTCCACGTCCAGGGCCGCGTACCGGAGCAGTTCCTCGCGCAGCGGACGGACCGACCAGTCGGCCGCCGAATGGCCCTTTTCCAGGTGGAAGCCGAGCACTTCCTCGACGAGCGTGCCGAGGGCTACGCGCGGATAGCCGAGCAGCCGCCCGGCCAGTTCGGTATCGAAGAGCCGCCGCGGCCGGAAGCCGATCTCGGCCAGGCAGGGCAGGTCCTGGGACGCCGCGTGCAGCACCGCCTCGGCGTCTTCCAGCGCGGCGTCGACGCCGGACAGGTCGGGGCAGGCGATCGGGTCGATGAGCACCGTGCCGGCTCCGGCCCGGCGAAGCTGGACCAGGTAGGCGCGCTGACCGTAGCGATAACCCGAGGCGCGCTCGGCGTCGACCGCGACGGGCCCCGTGCCCTCGGCTAGCCTGCCGGTGACCTCGGCCAGCGCGGCATCCGTCGCGACGACCGGCGGCAGGCCGTCGCGAGGCTCGAGCAGCGGGACGATCCCGTTGGCCTCAGTGCTGGCCGGATCGCGCGCGTCGGACACGCCGCCGCGCGGCCGCTCAGTGCTGGCCGGAGCGCCCGCGCCGGACACGCCGCCGCGCGGCCGCTCACTGCCAGCGGTCACCCGTGCCCCGGTTGCCGCAGTGCCCGTGTTCCCGGCGGTTCGAGCCCGGCCGCCGCCGACAGGCAGTCGCACCAGGCCGCGATGTGCGCCGAGAGGTCGAGGGCGTCGAGATCGTCATGACCGGTGAGGCCTGGCTGGTGTTCCGGTCCGGTCGGAGACCAGGAGGCGCGCAGCTCGAACCCGGTCAGCGGGACCTCGTCCTGCTTGGCCCCGAACCCCTCGGTGATGACCCTGGTCACCGTGCCGCTAGGGACGGCGTACCCGGGCACGCGCGCGTCCAGGGCCTCGGACAGCCAGCTCCAGCCGACCTCGCCGAGCAGCGGGTCGGCCGCCATCTCGGGTTCCACGTCGGCACGTACGTAGGCGACCAGCCGGAACAAGCCGTTCCAGCCCTGCTGGCCGTCCGGGTCGTACAGCAGCACCAGCCGTCCCCACGCCACATCCGCCTCGTCCCGCCTGACCGTCGCCGCCGTGGCGATGGCGAAGGGCGCCAGCCGCTTTGGCGCCGGGACGTCCTCGAACAGCAGGTCCCGGCGGCGCTGCGCCTCCCGGCCCGCCGTGAAGGCCGCCACCGCCGCCGCGAAGGTGGCCTCGGCGGGGGACTCCGTCGCCGCGGCCTGCGCCGCCGCGGGCGCGCCCCCTCCGGCGACTCCCGTCATCGCGGGATTGCCCGCCACGGGATCGCGCATCACCCCAGGCCGTCGCGGCGCTCGTGATCGCGTCGTCCGCCGGTCAGCCGGCCCTTCACTAGCCCTCATGACCCGAGCGTACGTGTCGCTCATCGCTTCTCACGCAGCGCCGTATAGGTTAGCGCCGTATAGATTCATGCCGAAACCCCATGTTTCACGCGGATTGCCGGATTGAATGCCGTCCCGGACGCGTCCCGTAAAGACAGCGCGGGCGGCCGGGGTTCGCCGGGACCTGGGTTCGCTAGGATCAGGGATTCGCCGGGATCAGGCGGCCCTGATGCCGTCGGCGCGGACGTAGGCGGGCGCGGGCAGGCCGATAATCAGCGCGTCGCCGCACACCGCGCAGGCCCACTCCTGGCAGTCGCCGTCCAGCACGTCGGGACAGCTCGCAGGCTCCGCGTGAAACTGCTCGAACAGCCGCTCCTCATTGCATCCTGTGCAGTGCATACTCAGACCGGGCCTGCTCAGCTGCGTCATCCTGCCGACCTCCTCGGTGCGATGCGTCATGGGGCCTGCGAGAGTTGAAGGGGTTGGTGCCGATAGTGGCATGGTCTCGCGCTGATTCGTGGGATCTCGGACGGCGTGTCTCCCGGCGACTACCGTGTGGTGATGTGGAAGGATCCCCAGATTTGACCGTGACCCAGGCGAAGTCCCCCTTCATCCTGGCCTGCCGGCGGGAGCCAGTGCCCTATACGCCGGTCTGGTTCATGCGGCAGGCGGGCCGGTCGCTGCCTGAATACCGGCGGATGCGGGAGGGCATTTCGATGCTCGACTCGTGCACCCGCCCCGAGCTGATCACCGAGATCACCCTGCAGCCAATGCGCCGGTACGACGTGGACGCGGCCGTCTTGTTCAGCGACATCGTGGTCCCGCTGCGCGCGGTCGGAATCGACGTGGACATCAAGGCCGGGATCGGGCCGGTGGTCGAGACTCCGGTGCGCACGCCCGGGGATCTGGAGCGCCTGCGCGCCCTGGACCCGGGCGACGTGCCCTACGTGACCGAGGCGGTCCGGACGCTGGTGACCGAACTGGACGAGCGGCCGCTGATCGGGTTCGCCGGAGGCCCTTTCACCCTCGCGTCCTACCTGGTGGAGGGCGGGCCGTCCAAGAATCACGACAAGACCAAGGCGCTGATGTACGGCGACCCGGCGCTGTGGCACGCGCTGCTCGGGCGGCTCGCTGACATCACGATCTCGTTCTTGCGGATCCAGGTGGACGCGGGGGCTTCGGCCATCCAGCTCTTCGATTCGTGGGTAGGCGCGGTCAGCCCGGACGACTACCGTCACGCGATCCTGCCGCACACCAGCCGGATCTTCGCCGCGCTCGGGTCCGCCGGGGTGCCGCGCATCCACTTCGGCGTCGGGACCGGCGAACTACTCGGGCTGATGGGGGAGGCCGGAGCCGACGTGGTCGGAATCGACTGGCGCATCCCGCTCGACGAGGCGGTCCGGCGGGTGGAACCGGGCAAGGCCCTGCAGGGCAATCTCGATCCCGCGATCCTGCTCGCGCCGTGGGAAGTCATCGAGGAGCGGACCAGGGACGTCCTCACCCGCGGCCGCACCGCCGAGGGTCACGTGTTCAACCTCGGTCACGGCGTGCTGCCGGAAACCGACCCGGACGTACTGGCCAGGCTGGCCGATCTGGTGCACGCCGAGTCGGCTCGCGCCCTGTCCTGAATCGCGGCGCCTGCTAGCTTTCCGGCGAGGCTGGCCCGGTAGCCGGCCTGCGACGGCCCAGCCAGCGCCGCCCGCGGTAAACCAGGTACCCGGCGACGGCCAGGACGACGGCGAACGGCGCGATGGCGCCGAGGAACGCCAGCGTCCAGGACACGGCTATGCGCAGCGCGTGCCAGCCCGCGGCGAAGCCGCCCGCTAGCGTGGGCGGGGGCTTCTGCCGGTGCAGCACCGGCTTGGCCTTCGGCCCGAGGATCGTCAGCGTCACCGTCGCGTAGCTGGTCTGGTGGCTGAGCGCGCGCTGCTGCGCCTGCATCGACTCCAGGTTCGCTTCCTCGGAGTTGATCTGGTTCTGGACGCTCAGCAGTTCGCCGACCGATCCCGCGTGCGACAGCAGCGCGCGGAGCTGGGCAATGGCCGCCTGGTCCGAGGCGACCTGGCTGTCCACGTCGGCCACCTGCTGGGTCACGTCCTGGGCCTGCTGCTGCAGGGACAGCTGGGTGCCGAGACGGTGCCCGAGCTGCCCGAGCGTGGCGGGGTAGGCCGCGACCGGGATCTTCAGCTGCACGCTGGCGGTGGCCTCGGACGGGTGATCGGGGTTGACCTTGGCGGTCTCGCTCGACACGTAGCCGCCCACGCCGTCGGCGATCTCGGCCGCCTGCGCGGCGGCCGAGCTGACGTCGCCCGCCCGCACGGTCAGCTGCGCCGTGTAGATGATGCTGCTGGCCGGCGCCAGCCGGGCCGTGGTACCAGTACCGCCCTGACCGCCCGAATTGCCGAGGGCGGAGCCGGACGCCGCGGCCTTGGGCGGCGCGGCGGCGGCCGCCGCCCGCCCCGCCTGCCCGGCCGCCTGCCCACCTGCCTGTCCATCCGCCTGGGGGGCCGCCTCGGACGAGCCGGCGCCGCTGTTCGAGCTGGCGGAGCACCCCGCGAGGAACATGCCCCCGCCAAGCAGGACGCTGCCGATCATGAGGCCGGCCACGACGCCGTGCCTGGTGTTCCCCGGTGTTTTCCGCATGCCGTTGTGACGGCCGCCGGAAGCAGCGCGGTTCCGCCGTGCTGGTCACGATCGCGCAGCAGCCCGGCCGCGCCCAGATCACGGACATCAAGCGCCAGAACCCAAGCCCGCCGCCCGCCGCACGCCAGCCAGACGCACGCCGGCCGGACATCGGCCGGATATCGGCCGGACGCACGCCGGCCGGACGCACTGGATTCGGGCTTCCACTGCGTTTCGTGCACTGAATCCTGGCTTGCCGGACGCGCTGGATTCGGGATTGCACGGCGCTAGAACGCGCTGGATCCGGGGTTCCATGGCGTTCCAACTGGCCCGGCGCGCCCGGTCCGTGATGCTGAT
>Ga0207678_10006446_pt1 | contig 10410 bp, 7 predicted proteins | sample KBSC63metaG_FD_184319 | JGI IMG/M metagenome (GOLD analysis project Ga0207678, IMG submission 184319) | Corn rhizosphere microbial communities from Kellogg Biological Station, Michigan, USA - KBS C6-3 metaG (SPAdes) (version 2) | ecosystem: Host-associated > Plants > Roots > Rhizosphere > Soil ...
CCATTGTAGCTGATGAGTCCAAGTTTGCGGAATTTGTTCATGAAGTAGCTCACGCGGGATCGGGTCGTCCCAATCATCTCTGCCAATGTCTCTTGGCTGATATCCACCAGAATAGGCTGAGGTATGCCTTCCTTTCCCCGCCGCGCACTCTTCAAAAAGGCAAAATGAATTTGCCAAACGCCACTAAGCGAGGCTCTGCTCTTCCAGCATCAGCGCCAGCTCTTCCCACTCCGAGAGCAGCGCAACGCGACGTGAGCGCAAATCCTCCAGCTCAGCAGCCGTTCGCTGCGACTCTTCCGCCGAAGTAAACACTCCCATCTTCTCTTCTGCCGCTGCAATCGCCCCTTCAAGCCGCAGCACCTCTTCCTCAGCCGAGCGAAGCCGATCCTCCAACTGCCGCAGCTTGATCGGATTCAACCGCTTCACCGCCGATGCGGCAGAATCGACCTTCGCAGGAGCCTCAACCTCAACGACAGCAGGCCGCAAATCCTCCGTAATCGCCGTCGTAATCTTCTCCGGACCGCCCTGCTTCCGCCAAAGGTAGTCCTCGTAGCCGCCCGGATAGATATGAACCCGCTTGTCCTCCACCTCGAACACGCGCGTCGCCAGACCGTCGATGAAATAGCGATCGTGCGAAACAAACAAAACCGTCCCGCTGAAGCCCCGAATCGCATCCAGCAGAACGTCCTTCGCCCGCAGGTCGAGATGGTTCGTCGGCTCGTCCAGCAGCAGCATATTCGCCGGCGAAACCAGCATCTTCGCCATCGCGTACCGATTCCGTTCGCCACCGGAAAGCACGCCCAGCGGCTTGAACACGTCCTCGCCGGTAAACATGAAGCACCCCAGCAAGCTCCGCAGCTCCACCTGCGGAACCTTGGGAGCAATCCCGCTGATGTCCTCCAGCATCTTCGCGTTCGGATCCAGCACCTTGTACTGATCCTGCGCAAAGTAGTCAGCCAGAACGTTATGCCCCAGCTTGATCGTCCCGCTCGTCGGCGGCTCCAGTCCCGACAGCATGCGGATCAGCGTCGACTTCCCAGCGCCATTCGCGCCCACCAGCGCAATGCGGTCGCCGCGGTCGATCGTAAAGCTGACATCCTCCAGCACATGCTTCGGCCCATAGTGCTTCGTCAGGTTGGCAACATCGATCACCGTTCGCCCCGAAGCAGGAGGTTGCGGAATCGTAAAGTGAATCGTCGCCTCCTCCTCAGGAACCTCGATCCGCTCGATCTTCTCCAGCTCCTTGATCCGCGACTGCACCTGCTTGGCCTTCGTCGCCTGGTAGCGGAAGCGATTGATGAACGCCTCCAGCGCATCGATGCGGTCCCGCTGGTTCTTGTACGCCGAGAGCAGTTGCGCCCGCCGCTCCTCCTTCTGCACCAGGTACTTCTCATAATTACCGTGATACGTCTGCATCCGCTTGTTCCATATCTCGACCGTCTTGTTCACGGCCACATCGAGGAAGTAGCGATCGTGCGAAATCAGAATGAACGCATTCGGATACTCGCGCAGGTAGTTCTCCAGCCAGTTGCGCGACTCCAGATCGAGATGATTCGTCGGCTCGTCGAGCAGCAGCAGCGAAGGCTTCTGCAGCAGCAGCTTCGCCAGCGCGATGCGCATCTGCCAGCCGCCGGAGAACTCCTCGGTCTTGCGCTCCCAGTCCTCCTTCGAGAACCCGAGACCGCCAAGCACCGCGCCCACCTGCGAGTCGAGCGTATAGATGTCGTGCACATGAAGCTGGTCGGCGATGTCGGAGTAGCGCGACGCAGCCGCCGCATAAGCCGCCGACTTCGGATCCGTCTCCGAGAGCGTCGTCGTCAGAGCGAGCGACTCCGTCTCCAGCGCGTAGAGATGATCGAAGACCGAGAGGCACTCGGCAAAAACAGTCTTCCCGCGAAGCGCAAGCCCGTCCTGAGGAAGATACCCCAGCGTCATTCCCTTCACACTGGTCAGCGTCCCATAATCAAGCGACTCCATCCCGGCGAGCACCTTCAGCAGCGTCGACTTGCCGGTGCCATTGCCGCCGACCAGACCAGTGCGTTCGTCTGGCGTAATCAGCCAGTTCACGTCTTCAAAGAGGAGTTTTGCGCCGAACCGTTTGCCGGCAGAGGATAGTTGAAGCATCTCCTCCTATTTTCTCATTCCCTGAACATGCGCGTCGCTGCGGCCCGGGCAAATCCCCCCGAGAAACACTAAACTTGCACAAGCAGACCGGTGCAGCAGGAGATGCTGCGCTGGTTCCCTGGCAAGACAAGGCAGGGACGCTCTGCTAGTGTCAATCTTGGGAGTTTGATGTCCGGACAGCCACAACTTTTCCCGAACCCTGAACCGGTCGTGCAGCCTGCGCCGGAGAACAGCGGCGCACCCACACGAAGGACAGCCCCCGTCTGGCTGCAACGCCTCTCGCTCTGCGTGCTGGTTCTGTTCTGCATCTACCTGGGCATCCTCGTGATGGTGCTACCCTGGTGGACGCGCATCTGGGACCGCAACATGTTCATCCTTGCGCGTCCCTGGCTGGCGGACATTCTCCACAACGGCGCAGTGCGCGGAATCATCTCCGGACTTGGACTGCTCGATATCTGGATCGGCATCTCCGAGGCGGTACACTACCGCGACTATCGCGGATAACCGAAGAGGACAAGAAGCGACCTAGACGATGAGCCAACCGACCAAGGGGACCATGGAGAGTATGGACCGACCCACACCCGACGAACTCGAGCAGGCCCCACTCGCCTACGAGAATCCCGGCTTCCTCAACTCGCCCGACGGCCGCGTCGTGCGCATCCTCGCCGAGTATCAGGAGCCCATGGCCCGCTTCCGCCGCGAGCGAATTCAGGACACCGTCGTCTTCTTCGGATCGGCACGCTTCCGTGCGCTCGATGTGGCCAATTCCGAATTGGAACTACTGGCCAACACCGGCTCCGCCCAGCCTGCTCCGGAACATGAACAACCCGCGCGACCCGATGAGATCGCAAGCGGCGAAGCCACCGCCCTGCAACTGCGCCTCGCCGAGGCCGCCGTCGAGATGGCGCGCTACTACGAGGACGCCCGAAAACTCGCCGGCATGATGGCCTCCTGGGCCAAAACGCTCCCCGGCCGAAGGCATCGCTTCGTCATCACCTCCGGCGGAGGCCCCGGCATCATGGAAGCCGCCAACCGCGGCGCATACGAAGCCGGCTGCAAGACCATCGGCCTCAACATCAAGCTCCCCTTCGAGCAGCACCCGAACCCCTACATCACCCCGGCCCTCAACTTCGACTTCCACTACTTCTTCATGCGCAAGTACTGGTTCGCCTATCTCTCCAAGGCGCTGGTGGTATTTCCCGGTGGCTTCGGCACGCTCGACGAGATGTTTGAGGTATTGACGCTGGCCCAGACCAAAAAGCTTGCCAAGAAGATCACCGTCGTCATCTACGGCTCCGCCTACTGGAAGAACGTCATCAACCTGGAGCTTCTGGCGGAGAAGGGCGCGATCGCCGTCTCCGACCTCGACCTCTTCCGCTTCGCCGACACCCCGGAGGAGGCATTCGCCATCCTCAAGCAGGGCCTCACCGAAAACCACCTCGAGTCCGACTACGAGCGCGAGCAGCAGCGCCTCGAAGCCGAGCGCATTCCCATCGAGCCCGCTCCCAGCGCCCAGGAGATGCTCGGCCCCGACATCGCAAAGACGCGTTAAGCTGGAGCCATGCCGCCGCGCGTCGCCTACTTCCCCGACTCCTTCCACGAGGTCAACGGAGTTGCGCACACCAGCCGCAACTTCGTCGCCTACGCCGAGCGGCACACTCTCCCCTTTCTCTGCGTGCGCGCAGGAGCAAGGTCGCCCGCCTCGTCACAAAGCGGTGAGCTGAGAACGTTGGAGCTGAGGCGCAGCCGCGCCTCCATCCGACTGGAGAAGGATCTCGACTTCGACATGCTGTTCTCAAGGCATGCCATCGCAATTCGTCGCGAGCTTAAGCGCTTTCGTCCGGACGTCATTCACATCACCGGGCCAAGCGAGCTGGGCATCTTCGGCGCATACTTTGCCTGGGAGCTCGACGTTCCGCTCGTAGCCTCCTGGCACACCAACGTCCACGAGTACGCCGCACGCCGCATGAACTGGCTCACGCGACGTCTCTCGGCGCACAGCGGCACAGCCATCGAGCGCACCGTCGAAACCGCGTCACTCTGGACCGCCTCGCAGTTCTACAAACAAGCGAAGGTCCTCTACGCTCCCAACGATGAGCTTTGCAGCCTGCTCGAACGCACCACCGGAAGGCCGTGCCATCTCATGCAGCGAGGCGTGGACACAGAGATGTTCTCTCCCGCTCATCGCACGCGTCCGGCCAACGAACCCGCGCTCGTCCTCGGATACGTCGGCAGGCTGTCGATAGAAAAAAACGTAGCCCTGCTGTCTCGCATCGAGCGCGATCTGGAAGCCATGGGCATTCTCGACGTTCGCTTCCTGATCGTCGGCCACGGCAGCGAAGAAGCCTCGCTGCGTGCGAACCTGCACCATGCAGACTTCGCCGGAGTCCTCCGCGGCGCTGACCTCGCCCGAGCCTGCGCAAACATGGACCTCCTCGTCTTCCCGTCCCACACCGATACCTTCGGCAACGTCGTGCTGGAGGCTCTTGCCAGCGGAGTGCCCGCCGTCGTCACGCCCGATGGCGGCCCGAAGTTCATCGTCCGCGAAGGAGCAACAGGCTTCGTCGCCGAAGACAACGCCTTTGCGTCAGCCATCGCGACGCTGGCCCGCGACCCCGCGCTGCTGGCAGGCATGCGCACAAATGCCCGCGAACACGCGCTGACCTGTAGCTGGGACGCAGTCTTCGACCGCGTCTACGCCGGATATCCGTCAGCCCTTCCCACCTGAACCCCCACACCGTACTAGGCCCAAGGCCAACCCACCCCGGAGGGCTGAAGAGGGTACTGAAAAAGTCCGCTTTGCTTAAGGGCACGGGTTTACCCGTGCCGCAACTGCCCTGTTTGCAATACGGCTTTAGCCGCTGAGGTACGTCTTTTCACCACGAGGCTACTTCTTCAGCACCCTCTGAAAGCCCGCCACATCCCTCTCACGCCCCGCCATTTCGATCGAAAGCCAACACGGCTCAATTATTTTTCTTCAAATTCCTCAGCAAAAACGCATGTCAAGCCCCCCAAACTGCCAGAAATCCCGTAACCACAACAAAACAAATGCGATCTTTTCTCCGCGTACTTGGCGCGTTAGTTTTACTCAACCAGCTACAATAGAAGTAGAGTCAAAAGAAAGCCCCAGTCCACCCGGCTGGGGCTTCACTCATGAACTCTAAACCTTTTAGAAAGACGAATTTACCCGTAACCCCTTTGCATGGACGAATTTACAAACCTCGATTTTAGCAACCTGTTGAATTCAGGCAGCTTACCGAGGGGTACCCCCCGGGGGGGTACCCCTCGAGGAAATCAGTAGCGCAGCTCGCCGATGTACACGCTGTAACCCGGAATGGTCATCGAATCGAGCGTCATCGGTCCCATCCCGCTGTCGGAGCGAACCACCGTGCGCAGGAAGCTCCCCTTCAGCCGCAGCTTCTGCATATCGTTCTTGAGCGAAAGGTGAACCGGCTGCGCCGAAAGGTTGCAGATCACCACCACCGGAGGATTCTTGTACGAAGCCGCCGCTGGCTTGCGAACCCAGGCGAGCACATTCTGGTCGTCGTGATTGAGCACAGTCATCGCCCCCGAGCCCAGCGTCGGATTGCTCTGGTGCAGCGCGCTCAGCCGCCTATACCAGTTCAGCAACGACGCAGGGTCAGCCTCCTCCGCCGCGACGCTGCCAGGCTCAACGGCAACCACAGGATGCAGCGGCTTCCCGGCACTCACAGTCGGAGCCGTGCCCCACGGCATCTCTGTGCCTGAGCCCGTCTCTGCTGTCCGCAGCCCGATCTCCTGCCCGTAGTAGAGCAGCGCCGAAGCAGGATTGGCGAAAAGAAGCGTCGCCAGCACCTTCGCGATGTCTGCATCGTGCTGGCCGTCCCCAAGCCGCACGATGCTCCGCGCCGTCTCCGGAGCGTCCGTCGCCAGCAAAGCATTGTCAGTCGCCGCAATCGCTTCCATCGCGGGACGAAGATTGGCAGCCGTAAGCTGGTTGATCTTGCTGAGCCTCGCGTCCAGAAGCAGTTGCGGCCTGTCGTGGCCTGCGCTGGAAGCATCGAGATCGCCGATCACGATGCGCTGGCCGATGTAAGAGCTGGCGATCTTGCGCAGTTGGACCGCCTGCTCCGCACCGGCAATGTGGAACCCGGCAACGCCGCGGTTCAGCCAGTAGCGCGCAATGCTGGTGAGATCGATGGCAGGTGGCAACTCACCCAGGTCAACCAGCACTCGCATGTTGCGGCTGCTCGCCTGATGGATCAGCTCGTCCAGATCGTCGAAGCTCCCCACGGCAGGATCGATCTCCTGGGGATGTGCCGGGTCTGGCTGAAAGTGCGTCAACAAAATAGCATCGCTGCCCAGCGAGTGAACGTAGTCGAGATGCTCTGTAATTCCCTGGAGCCCGCCGAAGCCGTGGGGATCAATCTCGTACACCGTCGAGTTCTTCCACCACGCATCGGACTTGGTAACAAATCCCGCCCAGCCCGGCCTGGCAAGCGCCTGCGAGTGTGCGGAGGTAGAGACGAAGCAGGCAAGCCAAAGGCCCAGAAAAATCTTCCATCGAGTCATAGACATCTTAGAGAGATGCTACGCGAGTGCTTCGTCCGGAAACAAACCCGGCAACGATCGCGGGAGCTATACTGCCGCTGAAGAGCCACCGGAAACATCGCTGGAGAGAGGACCGATGACCGTAGCCAATCAGGACCTGTCTCTGTACCAACTGGTGAGCGGTCCCGCGCCCACCTCCATCGACGACGTCCTGCGCATCATGCACGCCATCGACCAGCTTCTCGATGACAGCGATGGCCTGAAGTGGTTCAACCGTCTCTACCTGATGGTGACCGAGCAAGTCGACCTGCATCCTCCCGCTGGCGGATGGAAGGACGCCGATTGGCTCCTGCTGCTCGACGTCGTCTTCGCCGGATTCTACTTCCGCGCGCTCGCCGGATATCTCGAAGGCGACGCAGCCACGCCGCGTTCGTGGAGCGCCATGCTCGGCTCCCGCGACCAGCCAGGCATCGACCGCATCCAGTTCGCGCTCGCTGGCATGAACGCACACATCAACCACGATCTCTCGCTGGCGCTGCTGGAGACGGACCAGCAAAGGAACCTCGTTCCCAGCTACGGCAGTCCGCAACACGCAGACTACGAAGCGGTCAACGGCCTCCTGAACACGGTCATGCCGTCAGCTCTCGAGATGCTGGCAACCGGATGTCTCGGGACTGCGGCCCAGGACACGGGAAAGATCGGCCGCATCCTCGCCTTCTGGAACATGTGCAGCGCACGCGACATGGCGTGGGACTTCGCCAACCATCTCCGTCTGCTAAGCGATGGTGTGCGGCCCGTAGCCCTCGCCGCACAGGACCAGATGACCGGCGCACTGGGACAGGCGATCCTTACCTGCGTGTGAGTGGAAGGTTAGATGTCGAAGCTGACACCCTGCGCCAACGGTAGCTCCGTACCGTAGTTGATGGTGTTCGTAGCGCGCCGCATGTACTGCTTCCACGCGTCGGAGCCGGACTCCCTGCCCCCACCCGTCTCCTTCTCCCCGCCAAAAGCCCCGCCAATCTCCGCGCCAGATGTGCCGATGTTGACGTTGGCGATGCCGCAGTCCGAGCCGGTGGCCGAAAGGAACCGCTCAGCCTCGCGCATGTTCATCGTAAAGATGGAGGACGAAAGGCCCTGCGGCACGCCGTTGTGCAGCGCGATGGCCTCCTCAAAGGAGCTGTACTTCAGAACATAGAGAATGGGTGCAAAGGTCTCGTGCTTGACGACGTCGGTCTGAGCGGGAATCTCCACCAGCGCCGGACGAACGTAGAAGGCCCGCGAGCCATCAGCCTCTGCGACGCGTTCGCCACCAGAAACGGTCGCACCGGCACTCCGCGCGTCGACCAGCGCCTTCTGCATGGCAAGGTACGCACGCTCGTCGATCAACGGGCCAACCAGCGTTCCCATCTCGCGCGGGTCGCCGATCACGACGGAGGCATAGACCCTCTTGAGCTGCCCGATGAGCTGTTCGTAGATGGATTCGTGGACGATCAGGCGACGCAGCGTCGTACAGCGCTGACCGGCAGTTCCCATCGCGGAGAAGGCCACAGCACGCAGCGTAAGGTCGAGGTCCGCTGTGGGGCAGACGATGGCCGCGTTGTTCCCTCCCAGTTCGAGGATCGCCCGCGCAAACCGGCTGGCCAGCCGCGGAGCCACAGCGCGGCCCATCGCGGTAGAACCGGTCGCGGAGACCAGCGGCACCAGCGGAGAGTCCACCAATTGCTGGCCCACCGCAGCATCGCCGATCAGCAGCGTCACCAGCCCCGCAGGCACGCCGCCAAACTTCGCCGCCACACGCTGGAAGAGGGCATACGTCGCAAGCGCGGTCAGCGGCGTCTTCTCCGAGGGCTTCCACACAACCGCATCGCCGCAGACCAGTGCCAGCGCAGCGTTCCAGGCCCACACCGCCACCGGGAAGTTGAACGCCGAGATGACGCCAACGACGCCGAGAGGGTGCCACGTCTCCATCATGCGATGCTTCGCCCGTTCCGAAGGAACCGTAAGGCCCGCAAGCTGCCGCGACAGCCCGGAGGCGAAGGTACAGATATCGATCATCTCCCGCACCTCTCCCACGCCCTCGGAGAGAATCTTGCCAGTCTCGATGGTGACGAGACGCCCCAGCGCGGGCAGCTCCGCGCGCAACTCCTCGCCCAGCATACGGACGAGTTCGCCACGCCGCGGAGCAGGCACATCGCGCCACTCAAGGTAAGCCGCATGAGCAGCAGCGATAGCCTCCGTCGCTGCCGCAGCGGTGATCTTCGGAACCTGCGCGATCACTTCTCCAGTCAGAGGTGTGCGAACCGTGAGGTCGCCACCGGTGGACACGGAGGAAGCCACGCCGAGATGCGTCAGGATCTCTTCAACTTCTTTTTGGATGGATGAACGTTGGCTCATAGTCTCTCCTGCGTAACGTCAAACGTAACTTCAAGTCCGGTGGGTTGGTGCGAGAACTTCAGCAAGGTGCATAGGACGAGCCGTAGTGTTCTGCGTGATCTGTTCGCAACAGCTAAACCCGTCGCTGACGATGATGGCTTCCGTTTCGCGACGCACAGCGGGAAGCAGAACGCGCTCGCCCAGCGTCTGCGAGACCTCGTACTTGTCCTCCTCGAAGCCGAAGGGTCCCGCCATGCCGCAGCAGCCGGAGTCGAGCAGTTCGACGTCCGCCCCGGTTGCGCGGAGGATCTTCATCTCGTCTTCCACGCCCATGGTGGCGTGCTGATGGCAATGCCCGTGAACGATGATCTTCCTGTCGATCTGGGGAGGCGTGTAATCAGGCGCGTGCTTGACGAGAAACTCGCTGAGCAGAAGCGTCTGGTCGCGGAGCTTCCGGGCGCGGAGATCGTGCGGCAGCAGGTTCGTCAGCTCATCGCGAAATACAGAGGCACAACTTGGTTCCAGCACGACGATCGGCGTTCCGGCAGCAAGCTGCGGCGCGAGGGCATCGAGGATCGTGAGGAGGTAGTCCTTCGCCGTGTCCAACATGCCAAAGTCGTAGAGCGGGCGGCCGCAGCAGAGATGTTTTTTGGGAAGCGAGACGCGAAACCCGGCGGCGGTGAGGACCTCGTGTGCAGCCCGCATGGTGCCGGGATGAAAGTAGTTGTTGAAGGTGTCGGCCCAGAGGAAGACCTCGGTTCCACCGTTCTGCGTCGCCTGTCTGCGCTCACGAGTGAAGGCCCGGGCGAAGCGAGGGAAGGTCCTCTTGTCGTGAATGTGCAGGGTGGATTTGATGATGTTCTTAAGAATGGGTGCGTTGTTGATCGCGTTCACGACCCCCGGTGCGATGGAGGCGAGACGCGCCCACAGGTCGATGCGTCCGAAAGCATAGTGCGAGAGCGGTCGTGATTTGTTCTCGTAATAGTGCGAGAGGAATTCAGCCTTGTAGGTCGCTACATCAACGCTGACAGGGCACTCGCTCTTGCACGCTTTGCAGGCGAGGCAGAGATCGAGCGACTCCTTCACCTGATCGTTCTCCCATTTGTCGGGGAGGTTCTCGCGCTGCATCAACTCCCACAGCAGATGCGCACGGCCGCGCGTCGAATACAGCTCTTCGCCGGTCGCCATGAAGCTCGGACACATCGCACCAGCGTCCTGCTTGCGGCAGGCGCCCACGCCGACGCAGCGCTGTGTAGCAGCAGCAAACGAACCTCCATCCTCCGCAAAGGCGAAGTGCGTCTCCGGTTGCCACGGATTGTAGTCGGCGCCAAGGCGGAGGTCTTCGTGCGGCTGGTGGGGATCGACCAGATTATGAGGATTCAA
>Ga0207678_10006448_pt1 | contig 10410 bp, 7 predicted proteins | sample KBSC63metaG_FD_184319 | JGI IMG/M metagenome (GOLD analysis project Ga0207678, IMG submission 184319) | Corn rhizosphere microbial communities from Kellogg Biological Station, Michigan, USA - KBS C6-3 metaG (SPAdes) (version 2) | ecosystem: Host-associated > Plants > Roots > Rhizosphere > Soil ...
GTCCGGCCTCGGGCAGCACACGCGGCAAGCGGGACGGCGACGGCACGTCGGCCTTGTTGGACGCGGGCTCGGCGCCGGGCGGGGCCACCTCCGCCGGCGGCGCGGCCCCGGCCTCGGGAGACTCCGGAGAGACGGCGGCCGCGGAATCCGCCGCGGCGATCTCCGGAGCCCCTGCGGGCTGCTCGCCTTGCGCGTCGCGCGCCTCCGCCGCGGGGGCGCTCGCGGAACCCTCGCCGGGGGGCGCGTTCTCGAGGGCCGGCGGCTTCGTGCTCTCGGCGTCGCCGCCGCGGGCGGGCGCGTCCTTCAGCACCTGGCCGCAGGCGTTGCAGAACCGCGCGGGCAGGAGCACGGCGGTGCCGCACGAGGTGCACACCATCCGCGCGGGCGCGACGGGGGCGAGCGACGTGCCGCACTGCTTGCAGAACATGTCGCCCTTGCGGTAGTCCGCCTGGCAGGTCGGGCACACCTGCCGGGGCGCGGACGGGTGCGGGACCACCTTCGCGCCCGCGTCCTCCATCTCCTCGCGGAAGAGCAGGCGCGCGGTGCCGATGGCGACGAGGTCCCCGTCGCGCAGGTTGCGCTCGCTGACGCGGTCGCCGTTCACCAGCGACCCGTTGGAGGAGTTGCAGTCGCGCAGGAAGTACTGGCTCCCGCGGTACTCGATCACGGCGTGGCGCCGCGACACCATGGCGTCGGGCAGGACCACGTCGTTGGAGGGATCGCGTCCGATGGACACGATCGTCCGGGCGAGCGCGATCTCCCGCCGCGAGGAGGAGGTCGGATTGATGATGATCTTGGCCATCGATGCGCGGCGGACCTATCCCCCGAGGAAGGTCTGGCGCCTCGTGACCCGCACCTTCACTTTCGCCCCCTGCTTCATGCCGGGCGTGAACTTCCACGACTTGTACGCGGTCACGACGGCGTTGTCGACGGCCTCCCCCGCGGACTCCACGACCTGGACGTCCGTCACGTCCCCGCTCTCGAGCACGACGAACGAGCAGGTGACGGAGGCGCGCTGGCCGCGCTTGAGCTGGAGAGCCTCCCTCGGATACTCCGCGGACTTGCCCGTGGTCTTCACCGGCTTGGCGGAGAGCGTGGTGTCGTTCTCGTCGTAGACGTGCGGATCGGGAGTCGGGGCCAGGGGCGGCGTCGGCGAAGGCGCGGCCTTCGGGGTGGGCTTGGGAATGGCCCGGAGCTGCGCGTCCACGCGGGCGGTCTGGTTCTCCTTGACCGTGGCCGATTGCGTGTAGGGCTCGTAGCCCTCGGCCGTGATCTCGAAACGATGGCGGCCCACGTTGAGGCTATGGCCGCGCAGCGGCGTGAGGCCCACCGCGGTGTTGTCGATCTTCACCATCGCGCCCGTGGGCGTGGAGGAGACGTCGGCCGTGCCCTTGGCGGGTGCGGTCCGCGAAAGGGTCGGCCGCACTTCGGTGCGCGGCGTTTGCGCGGTGAGCATGACCGATTCGACCGCGGGCGCGTAGCCCTCCAGCTCCACCTTGATCTCGTGTGCGCCCAGAGGCACGTCGTGCACGTCGAACGGCGTCTTGCCGACGTTCTGGCCGTCCAGGCTGACCGCCGCCCCGGCGGGAATGCTCTCGACGTGGACCACGCCGCTCGTCACCGGCGGCGGCGTGGGCGACGGCACCTTCACCGGCACGGGTGAGGCCGCGGCGACGGCCGGGCTCGGCACGGGCTGCGCGTTCTTGCGGTTCCACAGGACGATGAGCGCGGTAGTGAGCACGATGAGGAACAGGACGAGCCCGATCCCGCCCAGCGCGAGGGTCATCATCGAGCGCCGAGCCTCCGGCAGAACGGGCGTCGGCGCGGTCTCGGTGACCAGGACCTCGTCCTCGGGCGGGGGCGGAGGCGGTTCCATCGGCAAGGGCGGCTCGCCCGATTGAGCGGGAGGATCCCCGGCGCTGCGCATGAGGATCGTCGCCGGCTCCTCGGACTCCGGCTCCGGGGCCGGGGCCGGGGCGCGCGCCGGCCGCGCACCGGTGGCGCGGGGCTGCGGCTGGGCACGCATGAGCACGGTCGCCGCGTCCGCTTCCTCGGCCGGAGGGACGGCCGGGGCGGCCGGACGTCGCGGAGCGACCGGAGGGGCCTTGAGGAAGACCGTCGCCTCTTCGGAGTTGTCCGGCGGCGGCACGCGGGCCGCGGGCATCCGCGTCGTCCCCGTGCTGAGGCTCGCGGTAGGGGGACCCGTCCGCCGGGCCGGGGCGGGCGCCGCTCGCGGCGGCGTGGGAACCGGAGGGGATGGCGCGGGCGGATTCGTCTTGCGAGCCGGCGGCGCCGGGGCGGGACGCGCCACCGGAGCACGCGTCCCCGGCGGATCCGTCTTGCGCGCGGCCTCGTCGACGACGACGGGCAGGGCGGCGGTGACTTCTTCTCCGGGCCGCCCCGCCGGAGCCGGAGCGGGGCTCCGCACGGCCGCGCTCGCGGCCGTCTCTTCGATGGCTCCGAACCACGCCCCGAGGCAATATTCGAGGTCCTGCACGAACTCGGTGGCCGTCTGGTAGCGGTCGTCGGGCTTCTTGGCCAGCACCCGCCCGAACACCTCGTGCCATTTCTCGGGCACGAGGCCGTTCATCTCGAGGTTCGCGGGCTCGATGGGATCGACGTGCACGAGCTTGTAGAGGATCGACGTCACGTTGTTGCCGGGGAACGGCTGCTCGCCGCACAACATCTCGAAGGCGCAGACGCCCAGCGAGAAGATGTCGCTGCGCCCGTCGAGCTTGTCCCCCATCGCCTGCTCCGGCGACATGTAGGACGGCGTCCCCAGCAGCGTGCCCGACTGCGTCATCTCCGCGTCCACGAGCTTCGCGATCCCGAAGTCCGTGACCTTGACCCGGTCCGTGTCGTAGAGGATCAGGTTCGAGGGCTTGATGTCGCGATGGATGACGCCCTTCGTGTGGGCATAGTCCACGGCGGAAGCGACCTGGCTGACGAGCCCGATGACCTTCTCCGGCTTGAAGCGGAGGCCGCGCTCGAGGATGGAGGCGATCGTCTCCCCTTCCACGTACTCCATGGCCAGGTAGGGAAGGCCGCCCTCTTCCCCGATGTCGAAGAGGGTGACGATGTTCGGGTGGGACAGGGTGCCCGAGATGCGGGCCTCGTGGTAGAACCGCTCGATGAAGGACTTGTACTGAGGGCTCTGCCGGGGGATGTCGAGGCGGATGGTCTTGATGGCCAGCGTCCGCTTGATGAGGGGGTCGAAGGCCTTGTAGACGGCACCCATCGCGCCGTACCCGATGCTTTCCTGCACCTGGTACCGCCCGATGACGCTCGGCATGTGCTCGCCCGCGTGTGGTGTCTCGTCCATTTCCCCGCCTGATCTCGTCAGGATCGCACCCGCGCGCGAAGATCGCGAGACTTGGGACTCTAACATCGCGGTGAAAAGGTGTCAACGAATGCGGCAGTCAAGTGCCGATGCATGAACGGCTTGCAGCGAGTCCTCATGGAACATCGCCGCGGACGCGGACGTAAGCTACGACACGGATGAACTACAATGAGCGGGCGATGGCGTCGCGGCCCCCGATCGTCATTGACTACGGGGCCTTCCAGCAGCCGCCGAGCCGGCTCTTCCGCGACTACCTGACGGGATCCCCCACCGTACAGCCTTTCTACGCGTCCGCCCGCTGGGACCTGGAGGGGCTCCAAGCCTCCGCCGACAACGCGCTGCGCGCCGAGCGGCCGCGGGACGCGGTGGTGGAGGCGCTCATCCGCCAGCAGGAGGCGCGCGAGGCGGCGGGGGCGGCCGCGCAGGCGCGGCGGCTCCGCGACCCGAAGGCCACGGCCATCGTCACCGGCCAGCAGGCCGTCCTCTTCGGGGGACCGCTGTACGTCCTGTACAAGGCGCTGGCCGCGGTCGTGGTCGCGCGGGCGCTCGAGGCCCGGCGCGGCGCGCCCGTGGTGCCCGTTTTCTGGGTGGCGGCGGACGATCACGACTTCGCGGAGATCCGCTCGACGACGGTACTGGACGAGACGGGCCAGATCCACGACGTGCGGTACTCGCCGCACCGGGAGCCGGTGGGCCAGCCCGCGGCCCGGATCGCGCTCGACGATACCGTCTCCGCGCTCGTCGAGGAGCTGCGGGGGCGGCTTCCGGCCGGACTCCACCGGGACGAGGTGCTCTCGCTGGTGGCCGCCTGTTATCGCCCCGGCGCCACCCTCTCCGAGGCCTTCGCCCGCCTGCTCTCCGCGCTCCTGCCCGACCTCGTCGTCCTCGATCCCTCCGACCCCGCCCTCAAGGCCCCCGTGCTTCCCGTGTTCGCGCGCGAGCTGGTGGAGCACTCCCCCACCTCACGCCTGGCCGCGGAAGCGGGTCAGCGCCTCCTCGCCGCCGGCTATCACCAGCAGGTGCCGGTGCGCGCGGGCTTCCTGAACCTGTTCGTCTATCTGGACGGCGAGCGGCGCGCGATGGGGTGGGAGAACGGCATCATCGAAGTGAGGGGGCTCGGACGGCGGATGCCGGTGGCGGAGGCGCAGCGCATGCTGGAGAAGGACCCGTCGGGGTTCAGCGCGGGCGTGCTCCTCCGGCCTCTGACCCAGGATCTCCTCCTGCCGACGGCGGCGTACGTGGGCGGGCCGGCGGAGATCGCGTACCACGCGCAGATCGGTCCTTCCTATGCGCACTTCGGCATCCCGCGCCCCGTCCTCGTGCCGCGCCCGAGCGTGACCCTCGTGGAGCCCGCGCAGGCGCGCGCTCTGGAGGCGGACGAGATCTCGCTGCCCGACCTGCAGGCCGACCCGCAGGGACTGCTCTCGCGCTGGGCGCGCCAGGACTATCCCGAGGTGGGCGCCGCCTTCGACCGCACGCGCAAGGCGATCGAGAAGGAGATGGCCACGGTCGAGGAGATGCTGGGCTCGCTCGACCCGACGCTGAAGGCCGCGGCCGACGGCGCGCGCGGACGCGCCCTCCACCAGGTGGAGACACTGCAGGAGAAGGCGATGCGCGCGCTCAAGAAGCGCGACCAGTCGCGCGCGGACCGGCTGCGCCGCACGCGCGACGCGCTCATGCCGGGCGGCGCCTTCCAGGAGCGGGGCCTCGGCCTCGTCAACCTCCTGGCGCGTCACGGCACCGCCCTGGTGGCGGACGTCGCCGAACGCATCGATCCCTTCGCGCGCGGCCACCAGGTGATCTACCTGTGAACATCGGGATCACGTGTTACCCGACCGTGGGGGGCTCGGGCGCGGTGGCGGCCGAGCTGGGCAAGCAGCTCGCGCGCCGCGGGCACTCCGTGCACTTCGTGTCCTATCGCCTGCCCTTCCGCCTGGACGAGTTCCAGGACAACGTCCGCTACCACGAGATCGACCTCACCACCTACAGCCTCTTCGAGTACCCGCCGCACGACCTGGCCCTGGCCGCGAAGATGGCGGAGGTGGCGCGCGAGAACAAGCTCGACCTCTTCCACGTCCACTATGCGATCCCGCACGCCATCACGGGAATCCTGGCCCAGCAGATGCTGGGGGCCAGTCCCCCCAAGCTGATCACGACCCTGCACGGCACCGACATCACGCTCGTAGGCCAGGACCGCACGTTCTTCGAGATCACCAAGTTCGGGATCGAGCGCTCGGATGGCGTGACCGCGGTGTCGGAGTTCCTGAAGAAGATGACGGTGGACGAGTTCCAGATCACGAAGCCCATCCAGGTGATCCCGAACTTCGTGGACATCTCCGCGTTCTCCCGCACGCGCGGATACCGGGATCGCTCCTCGTTCGCGCCCCAGGGCGAGAAGATCCTCCTCCACGTCTCGAACTTCCGCCCCGTGAAGCGGCCGCTGGACGTCGTCCGGATCTTCGAGCGCGTCCTGCGCGAGGTGCCGGCGGTGCTGCTCATGGTGGGGGAAGGCCCCGAGCGCGCCTCCGCCCAGGCCCTGGCGCGGAGGCTCGGCCTGGCCGAGCGCGTCCGCTTCCTCGGCCGCCAGGACCGCATCGAGGAGCTGACGGGCCTGGCCGACGTCTTCCTTCTCCCTTCGGAGCTGGAGTCGTTCGGACTGAGCGCGCTGGAGGCGTTGGCCTGCGGCGTCCCCGTGGTGGGCTCCGACGCGGGCGGCCTGCCGGAGGTGGTCAAACACACGGAAACCGGCTTCCTGCTTCCCGTCGGCGACATCGAGGGCATGGCCGCGCGCACCATCGAGATCCTCAAGGACGAGCAGCACTGGCAGGCCCTCAGCGCGGCCGCCCGCCGGCGCGCGGCCGCCCTCTTCGGCGCGGAGCGCGTGGTCGGCGAATACGAGCGCTTCTACGAGCGGGTGCTGGCCGGGGCCTGATCGGCGGCGCGGCCGGCCGCGCGAGCCACGGTGTTCACGAGCGTCCCCGGTTCCACGGGCTTCAGCAGGTGATGCTGGAACCCGGCCTGCTCGCCCCGCACGCGGTCCTGGGGCTGCCCCCACGCGGTGAAGGCGACCGCGGGCACGCGCGCACCCGGTCCCGGAGAGGCGCGCACTCTCTCGAGGAAGGCGAAGCCGTCTTCGTCGGGCAACCCGAGGTCGCACACGATCACGTCCGGCGCGGCCGCGCGGTAGGCACGCATCGCCTCCGCGGCATCGGGCACGGCCCGCACGCGGGCCCCCGCCTGCTCGAGCACGAAGGTGGCCGTCTCGCGCGCGTCCGCGAAGTCCTCGACGAGCAGGACGGACAGGCCGGAGAGCACGCCCGTCGCGCGGACGACGGGCCCGGGACGGATCGCGTGAGGCTCCACCCGCAGCCCCCCCGCCTGGATGGAGAGACGGTAGGGATGCGTATCGTGGGCCGAGCCGCGCATCTTGAGGACGCGCAGCGTCCGCTCCAGCTCGTATCCGCGCGTGTTGTAGTCGAGGGCCAGGATCGCGTCGGCAATCGTGGAGAGATAGGGCGCGGTCTGCTCGGCGGCGCCGCCGGTCACGGTCTGCGTGAAGAGCGCGCCCTTGCCGTGCTCGCGCAGGAGCGAGGCCAGGCCGATCATGAACTGACGAAAGCTCTTCTCGGACGCGGAGTGCTCGATGGAAGAGATGCTGTCGAGGACGATGAGGGCGGGATCGAACTCCTCGAGGCCGGACCGGATGCCCACCAGGAGATCTTCCAGTCCGAGCGCCTCCGGGTACCGGCATTCCACGCGCAGGTTGCCGGCACGCACGAACTCCGCCATCGGCATGCCGATCGTGTCGTAGTTGCCGAGGAGGATGGAGCGCGGCTCCTCGAAGCCGTAGTAGATGACGCGCTCGCCGCGCGCCGCCCCCGCCCGCGCATAGAGCCCGGCCAGCAGCGTCTTGCCGCTTCCCGTGGGCCCGCGCACGATCACCATCGAGTCGCGGAAGAGCCCGCCCATGATCATGGTGTCGAGCCCGGAAAAGCCGCTGGAATAGCGGGCGGCGTCCGCGGGCGGGGGCGGCGCCCCTGCGTCGAGAGGGAAGATCGAGATGCCCCTGGCCGTGATCGTGAACGGGTATTCGCCCTTCTGGTGGGCGCTGCGACGGTACTTGTTGACCTCGATGGTGCGCCGCCGCCGCTCGCCGTCCACGATGTTGCGCAGGACGATCACCATGTCGCAGACGTAGTCCTCGACGCCGAGGGTGGTGAGGGTGCCCTCTCCGGACGCGGCCTCGGCCAGGATGATCGCCGTCAGCTCCAGCTTGCGGAAGGCGTGCACGAGCTGGAAGAACAGGCTGCGCACGATCTCCGGGGGAGGCTGCGGGCTGAAGAGCGCGGTCGCGGAGTCGAGGACGATCGCGCGCGCGCCCGTCGCTTTCACCAGCGCCTCCACGCGGTGCACGAGCCCGGAGAGGTCGTATTCCCCGCTGACCACCAGCGGCCCGTCCATCGGACGCGTGGCGTCGCTCAGGCGGAGCTTGCCGGATGCCACCGCTCCGCTCACGTCGAAGCCGAGGGCGTCTCCCGTCTCCACCATGTCGGCGGGCGACTCCTCGACGCACAGGAAGATCGTCGGGACGCCTTGTCGTACGAAGGAGACGGCGGTCTGGAGACCGAGGATCGTCTTGCCGCTGCCCGCCTTGCCGACGATCAGGACGGAGCGTCCGACCGGCAATCCGCCCAGGGTCAGCCGGTCGAGCCCGGGGACCGTGGTCGGGATCTTGTCGACGGACCCGCTCACTGAGGCCGCTCGACACCACCCAGGCGCAGGAGGTTGACCACGGTATCGTGGTCGCTGAGGTCGCCGACCACCCAGGCCGCGTCCAGGCCGAGGCCCTTCAGGATCAGCGTGGGCGTGAACACGACGCGGTCCTCCTCCGCCTTCAAGGCGTCTTGAGTCACGTCCCGGACCTCGAGAGAGACGACACCCCTGTCATAGCCGGCCAGGACCGCGTCCAGGTTGCGGCGAGCCTTGAGCGAGAGAGCGGAGCCGGGGCTCACGTACAGAACGAGCTGGGTCGACACCCTCCACCCGTCGTGAAGCGGCCACGCGTATGGCCGCGAAACGTATGCATCGAATCTAGCATGCGCGCCCGCGGGGCGCTGGATGGGGCATGAACGAAAGCGGGACGGCCGCACGGCCGCCCCGCCTTGCCGCCGGAAGCGATCAGCGCGTCCGCTTGTCCCGCGGGCGCCCGGTCACCGCATCCTTCACGGCATCGACGCCGCGCTCCACGCCGTCCTTGATCTTGCCCGCGGTCTCGTCGACGGTGCCGCGGTTGCGCAGGCGATCGTCGTCCAGCAGCTCACCCGCCGCCTTCTCCATTCGCCCTTTGACTTTGTCTCCGGTCCCGCTTGTCATGGACACCTCCCTGCCGGTCGATATCAGCAAGCGGCGTGCCGGCGGACGGTACAATCAGGCGCATGGACGCCTTCGACATCGCCGGTCTCTGCGCCCATCCGGACGACGCCGAGCTCGTCATGGGCGGCACGCTCGCCCGCGAAGCGGCCGCCGGCCGGCGCGTGGCGCTGGTGGACCTCACGCGGGGCGAGAGCGGCAGCCGCGGCTCGCCCGAGCTCCGCGCCACGGAGGCGGCGGAGGCGGCGCGCCTCCTCGGCGTCGTCCACCGCGAATCGCTCGGCCTGCCCGACTCGGCCCTGGAGCGGACGGTCGCGCACCGCGACGCGGTCGTGGCCGCGCTGCGCCGGCTACGGCCGGCGATCGTGGTGACCCAGCACTGGGACCAGCGGCATCCCGACCACGCGATGGCCAGCCACCTCGTCTACGACGCGTGTTTCATGGCCGGGCTGCGCAACTACCGGCCGGATCTCGGGGACGCCTTCCGGCCGCGCAAGGTCATCTTCGCGACGAGCATGACGGAGGCCATCGAGGCCGCCCCCACCTTCGTCGTGGACATCACGAAGACCTTCGAGCTGAAGATGCGCGCCATCCGCGCCTTCGCCAGCCAGTTCGCGCCCGCGCCGGGGGAGACGGTTTCCCTGCCCTTCGACCGTTTCCAGCAGTCCGTCGAGCTCACCGCGCGCCGGCATGGACAGCGCATCGGGGTGACCTTCGGCGAGGGGTTCGTGACGCGCGAGCCGGTGGAGGTCACCGACCTCGTGGCCCTGAGCGGCCGCTCGATCTAGCCGGCCGAACCGCCGGGCGCCGTGCGCGCCGTGCGCTGCCGATGTTTGTGATCGGCCCACAGGATGTTGCCCACCAGCGCGACTCCGCCTCCCGCCGCGCACAGGAAGCACACGATGGCGAGCCCCGGATAACCCAGGATCCGGAACGACGTCTCCACGCGCATGAGCAGGGCCGCCCCCACGATGAGGGAGGCCAGGATGAGGCCCATCGTGATGCGGTTGGCGACCTTGATGAAGCCTTCCAGCAGCATCTTCTCGTCGATGGCGTCCACCTTGACCTCGAGCGAGTTGCTGGCCACGCGGTCGAGGATGGTGTTGACGCGGCGGGGGAGGTTCTCCGCGAAGTCCTTCAGCTCCATCACGCCCGCGAACAGGTTGCCGGGCGAGAGGCTCTTGCGCACGCGCTGGCGCATCAGCTCGGCCGCGTTGCGGCGGATGGCCGCGTTGGGATCGAAGTCCGGATCGAGGGTGCGGCCCACCAGATCCAGGTTGAGGAGCGTCTTGCCGAGCATGGTCAGCTCGGGCTCGACGCGGATGCCCCGGTCGCCCGACATGCGCGCGAGCATGAGCATCACCCGCCCCACCTGCATCTGGCCGACGGTCGCGCCGACGCTCTGGGCCACGAGGTCGGCCACGTCGCGGCGGAATCCCTTCTCGTCGAAGTGCGGCTGCGCATCCCCCAGGGTGATGGCGACCGTCGCCGCTTCCTCCGAGCGCCCCTCGCTCACGGCCAGGAGCAGGCGCAAGAGCCTCTCCTGCATGCCCGGCGGAATGCGCGCGACCATGCCCAGGTCCAGCAGCGCGACGTGGTTGTCGTCGGTGAGGAAGACGTTGCCGGGGTGTGGATCGGCGTGCACGAACCCGTCCACCAGGATCTGCTGGAGGTCGGCGCGGAAGAGCTGCTCAGCCAGC
>Ga0207678_10006457_pt1 | contig 10404 bp, 11 predicted proteins | sample KBSC63metaG_FD_184319 | JGI IMG/M metagenome (GOLD analysis project Ga0207678, IMG submission 184319) | Corn rhizosphere microbial communities from Kellogg Biological Station, Michigan, USA - KBS C6-3 metaG (SPAdes) (version 2) | ecosystem: Host-associated > Plants > Roots > Rhizosphere > Soil ...
CAAGGCCGCATAGATGGCGATGGCACCCATGCTGGCATTGTACTCGCGGTGATGCAGGTAAAGCGCGGATGAGAAGCTGCCCGAGGCATCCGTCGTCGGGGCAGCGGTCAGGCGGGGCAGTAGCCGAGGCACGCTCCGGGCGTAGTCATCGAATCCGGCAAAATGGGCCCGCAGATACTCCTCTTCTGAGCGGATCGTTGGCAGATAAATTGCCAGAAACAAGGCCACCAGAGCTACGAAAATGATCCAGCTTGCCGCTGCAGCCGCAAAGCCGAAGGCGATCAGCATGGAGCCGAGATACAGCGGATTCCTCGTGTGTGCGTAGGGGCCGGTACGGGTCAACTCGGCATTTTTGCGGACATACCCGGCAGCGTAGGCGCGCAGCCAGATACCCGGCACCACCAGCACCAGGCTGGCCAGCATGGTCTGCCAGGTCGGGCGCGCCAGCCAGAGAAAGACGGCAGCAAAGATAAATCCGAGCGGGACGCGGATGCGGCGGGCGATCCGCTGCCACTTTGTTCGTTCACTCACTGCTTTACCTTATCCTGTCGTTCGCAACAGGTCGAATGCCGCCGCGGTCACTTCGGCGGCGGTGATCTGCATCAGGCCTTCTTCGGTCTCAGAATGGCGGGTGTGGTCCTTCTGGCTGGACGAATGGCGCAGCACCTGGCACGGCGTTCCATAAGGTCCGTTACGCGCCGGGTCGGTCGGCCCAAACAGCGCGACCACGGGACGTTCCAGCGCTGCCGCCAGGTGCAGCGGCCCGGTATCGCCTGCGATCACGAGGCTGGCGCGCCGGGTCAGGGAGATAAGCTGCCCCACCGAGCAGGGGACCACGACCGCGGTGCCTTCGCTCACATCGACGACCGCATTCGCGAGGATGTCGCCTGCGTAGACCGCATTGACCAGCGGTTTATAACCTGCGCGGGCCAGTTCTGCCGCGACCGCGCCATAGCGTTCGGCTGGCCACTGCTTCGCACCCCATCCGGCGGAGGGCGCAACGATGGCGAACTTTGGACTATCGACGCCGGGAAATAGCCTCGCAAACAGCTCGTCGCGCCAGGCATCCGCGGCACTGTCCGTGGGCAGCTCGATCTTCATTGGCGTCAGCGGCTCGCCTACAGCGGCGCCCAGAAGCTCACAGCCCTGCTCAATAACGTGTGCGGCATTCATCTTTACCATCTGGCCATACAGCCATCGCGCCGGCCGTTCCCGAGGATTGGCGGCTCCTGCAAATCTCTTCGCGCCCGCCATCCAGCCGACCATCGATGAACGAATCGTACCCTGCATGTCCACGCACAGATCGAACTGCTCCCCGTGCAGCTCACGCCGCAGTCCTCGAATGCTCGATAACGTTTGCAGCGAAATAGGTTGCTGCTTCCATTGCCGGGTCGGCACCGGATAACAGCGGTCGACCAAAGGCATCATCGGTCCGCGCTGAGAAGCAGCGCCCGAACCCCGCAATAACTCGCTCCAGCACGGATCGACTGCCCATTCAATCACCCAGTCGGGATGCCGCTGCCGCAGCGCCGCTATCGCAGGCATGGCGTGCAGCACGTCGCCCATGGCGCCGATTCTGACGATCAGAATCCGGCGGGGGCGTCCCGCAGCGGACGAAACATGAGGCTGCTGATTCAAGCCGTCATTCTCTCACGCATCACAAAAATCCTCTTAACGCCTCTGGCTGCGCCGGTCGAGACGGCCTGCCCGGGAAATCAATTGCAGCAACGCTTTCTCTTCATCCACCAGTTCGACCCCCAGCCGTGCCACCACAAGTGGTCCAATCTCCTCCAGACGTTCGCGCATTGGCAGCGTTAGCTTCACGGCATCTTTCTCCGTGGTCACGAAACCATCGGCCCTGTGCTGCCGCGCCTGTTCTACCAGACGTTTCATATCCTCATCCGTATAAGTGTGGTGGTCGGGAAATTCGACCGTCTCCATCGGCATGCATCCTTCTGCAGCCAGCATGCTGGTAAAGCTTGCAGGTCTTGCGATGCCGCAGAACGCCAGGGGCCGCGCTGATAGCGGTTTCTCTCCCATTCCATCGACGCTGATCCTCCGCCGTATGACCCATATCGCCTGCGCTTTGCCCTCTTTCGGCAGTCTGGAGATGAAGTCCCGCAATTGCTCTTCCTCCTCCTCCCGCATCACAAGAATGTCTGCCTCGCGCAATCTCGACAGCGGTTCGCGCAGATTGCCCCCAGGCAGCAATTTGTCGCCAATATCCTCCAGCGTCAGAAGAGCAATATCGACATCGCGGGCCAGTTGCCGGTGCTGAAAGCCGTCATCCAGCAGATGGACCCCGATCTTTCCTTCCGTCATGTTCTGCTCAGCAAGCAGACCGGCGCGATAACGGTCCGCTCCTACAAACACCGGCACGCCAGCCCGCTGCGCAAGCAGCACCGGCTCATCGCCAAACCAGGCTGCATCGCCGTGCGGAGTAACGCGTTCCACGGTCAAAGCAGGCCGCCCGAATCCCCGCGTCAGAATATCCACGGCGTAACCGCGCCGCCGCAGCATGCGCGCCAGCATCATCACCACTGGAGTCTTGCCCGCTCCGCCCGCCGACACGCTGCCCACGCTGATCACCGTGCTGGCCAAACGCCTCTGCTTCAGCCATCCCAGCCGAAACATCTGTCTTTTGATCGCCAGCGCAACCCCGTACAGCGGAGAGAAGGGCAGCAGCAATGGTCTGCGGACATTCATCGCTTATCCCACCACCCTCTCTTCCAGCAGTTCCATCAAACTCTGTACCGTACGTGCAGTCGCGCCCGACTGCGCTTCGAAGATCTCGCGGCCCCGGGCTCCCATGGCACGCGCCTCCTCGCCTTCCAGCATGGCGATCAGCGCGTCACCGAAGTTCGCAGTCGAAACAATACGAATTGCATTATGCGCCTGCAATACGCCTACAATCTCACGAAAATTCTCGAACGAGGACCCCATCAGTACCGGAACCCCAAACCGAGCCGGTTCCAGTGGATTGTGCCCGCCTGCCGGAAGCAGGCTGCCGCCTACAAACGCCAACACGCCCAGCGAATACATCGCCGCCAAATCGCCGATCGTATCCAGCAGAAAGACGCTGCCTGCCGCCACCGGTCCGGGCTGCTGGCGAAATTCACTGGCGCGAGCCAGCGCAAATCCACCGCCCTCCACCATTCCAGCAACAGCGGCAAACCGGTCCGGATGCCGTGGCGCCAGCACCATCACCGCCTCCGGCTCCGCTGCCAATACCGCAGGCCACGCCTCCAGCAATACCCGTTCCTCGCCCTCCAGCGTCGAGCCGCATACGACCACCCGCGCTCCGGCCGGCAAGTGCGCGCGCAGCATCGTTACCAGTTCGCTCTCGCGGCTCTCGCGAAGGTCATATTTCAAATTCCCCGTCATCCGCACGCGCTCGGCAGGCGCGCCAATCCGCACCAGCCGCTCCGCCGTCTCCTCACTCTGCGCCAGAAACAGCGAAATCTTCTCCAGCAGCGGCCGCCAAAGCCGACGCAGCTTCAAATAGCGTGGCAGCGAGCGGTCCGAAACGCGGGCATTCACCACCGCCATCGGCACGCCCGCCTTCGCGCACTCCAGTATCAGGTTCGGCCAAAGCTCGCTCTCCATCAGCACCAGCAGCTTTGGCTGCAGCACCTTGAGATAGCGCCGCACCACAAAAGCGAAGTCCAGCGGCAGATAGAACACCGGAAGCTCCGGCAGACGTTGCTTTGCCAGCCGTTGCCCGGTTGCAGTGGTCGTCGACACGGCAATCATCCACTCCGGCCTTATGGCGGCAAGCTCACGAATTAACTGCGTGGCCGCCATCACCTCGCCCACCGAAACCGCATGGACCCACACCACCTCGCGGCCTGCCACGGCCGTTCGCAACTGCTGCGGAACCCATCCCAGCCGCCCCGCCAGCCCGGCGCGATACCGCCCGCTGGTTGCCATGCGCAGCAGCCAGTAGGGCGCACCCAGCACAAGGGCCGCCAGCAGCAGCGCGCTATACACCCACATCATCAAACGTCCGTTTCCTCGCTTTACCTTGTACGCCGGCGAACGTCATAATCAACACAGGCTATGAACTCCCACCGGTCCCATGCCATAGTTTCACAGACTCTGCGAGTCGTCGCCACCACCTGCATTCTCTGCGTTTCCGCGCTCGCCGCAAGCCACCAGGCGCCCCCAATCAAACCCGCGAATCAGTACGCCGCCTTCGAAGAACATCCGCAGGAGCACGTCACCATCGCTATCGATCCCTGCAACGACCCGGACAAGTGCAGCTTCTTCCGCCTTCCCTACGTTCAGCACGGCTTCATCCCGGTTCGCGTCATCATCACCAACGACGGCGACACCGCGCTCACCCTCACCGATGTCCGCATCCAGTTCATCTCCGCCGCCAACGATAAAATCCCCGCCGCCGATCTCGACGAGATCAACCGCCGCCTCTTCAACCTGAAGAAGAGCATGAATAAGCCCCTGCCTCTCCCCATTCCCATCCGAATCCACCACGCCCCGGTCGACAAGAAGATCACCGAAGACGACGCTGACTTCGGCTTCCAAAGCACCACCGTCAACCCGCACAGCACCCTCGGCGGCTATCTCTTCTACGACATCCGCGGCGTCGATGATCCTCCGCTCAAAGGCGCACAGATCTACGTCAAAATGATCTACACCCTCGACCGCAAACACGAACTCTTCCCCTTCACCATCCCCTTCGATAAATGGCTGGCCGCCAATTCACCTGCCGGAACAATGACAAATCAAAAACCATAATCTTCGGCCCACACAGAGAATGTTTAGCTCGATCCGACCGATGATTTCAGCTCGATCCGAGGAAATATATTTCAATTTCATCTGGTCAGGACATGACTTGCTCCTTGACTCGGTTTTTGTTCCGGGTATATAAAGTCTTACTTCATCGGGTCCCTGAGTCAGTACGAAAAGGAGATCGATATGCCATTCACTACAAAATTCATCGTGTTGGGAAACCGGGGTAGCGATGCTGGCTACTACGTCTGGGATGGTCACGGCTGGCGTCATGTTGGAGGTTGGGCCGTCGAGCAGATGGTGGAGGTCGGAGCCGCTTTAAAAGTCATTGGCGAAGCAGCACGCTTTAAAACGCCCGGTCTGGCCGAGTCCGTCACCAGGAGCGTAGCGGAGTTCGCAGAAAAAGAGCTTGGGAACCACCTTTCCAATCATCAGAAGGAAGGCGGCGGTCAGGTTGTCGTGATTGTTGCTGGCCAATAACAGGAGCAGCAATCATGATTGCCACACAGGGTTCCGACAACCCCGATGTAGCTCTGCGTCACGCCGCCTGGTTTCATGATCTCGATGCGTGGACGGAATATTGGGACATCTATCATCCCGAGACGCACGGCAGATTTTATTTCGGCGACGGTAACGGAGAACCGGGCCTGCTCACGAAATTGCTCCCGCGAGAGCAACGTCCTCCCGTGTTCGTTGCATGGACGCAGATGGCGTTGGGGATCGTGGATGCACAGGATTTTATTGAGCAGGTCCGCGTCCCTGATATAGCGTCGGCAGTGATGGAAGTGGACGAGCTCGTTGCGCGCCTTTTCGATCGGCACTTTGGAGATCCTTCCGATCCTGTCGTGATAGCCGACTATCTCGATGCTCTCTTCCAGTGCGCCATCGACTCTCTGCCCCCGGCGACAGAACGTGACGCGAAGATTGCAGACGACGACTGGCGGAAGCCGACCGCCGGCCGGCACATGATCGAGAGCGATCTCATGTGGTTTGCCTGGGCCTTTCACCTCGAGGCGGCGCACGCCATTGTGGGGAAGGATAAGAATCATCAGCGGCGCTCCCTGCAACTCGCGGGCATCGCTACAGGATGCCCCGCCAACTTTGCCTGGCGCGGTCATCGCCGCACCCGTCCCGAATATCACGCCGACGAGAGCACTGCTCAACTACTGCGAGAACGCGGCATACAGTGGGCTTCGGATTTCGATGCATCTGCGGCAGAAATACACACACTCTTCCGCATCCGGGAATGGGGCCAGACAGACTGAAGCATACAGGGATGCGGCGATGCTGCCGTTAGGAATATAGATTGATATCCCGAGCGCAGCTGCACAACAGGGGGATGCCCCATCTTCGGAACGGCCTTATCGTCGCTAAGGTGGATAGAGCGTCATTACTCTAAAATCAAGCACAAACCAAAATGCTCAACATCCGTCCCGCCACCCCAGCCGACGTCCCTCAAATCCTCGCCTTCATCCGCGATCTTGCCGCGTACGAGCGCGAACCGGACGCTGTCCACGCCACCGAAGCCGATCTCCTTCGCGACGGTTTCGGCCCTACTCCCCGCTTCTATTGCCTTATCGCCGAACTCAAGCAGGCCTGCCACTACGTCCCCGCCGGCTTTGCACTCTACTTCTACAACTACTCCACCTGGCGCGGCCATCACGGCATCCACATCGAAGACCTCTTCGTCCGCCCGGAACACCGCGGCAAGGGAATCGGCAAGTTATTGCTCACCCATATCGCCGCCATCGCCGTCGAACAAGGCTGTCATCGCCTGCAATGGGACGTGCTCGAGTGGAACGCCCCCGCCATCGGCTTCTACGAGCAGCTAGGCGCAAAGATGATGACTGAGTGGCGCATCATGCGCGTCCGCCACGAAGCCATTCCTGCTCTCGCCGCCCAGAGCAAACAGCCTTAAAACTTGCGACCGCAGATTCCCCGGATAGAAACCAATGGAAAACATTCAACTGTTTCCATCCGCACTTATCCGCGAATCCGCGGTCGAATTGTCCTGCGTCAGCTTACGCGCTGATCTTGCGCTTCAACGTGCCGATCAGTCCGATCATTCCCGTGCCCAGCAACAGCAGAGAGCCCGGCTCCGGAACTGGAGAGGCTGTGAAATTGACGCTTTCGTTGGCAAACGGTTCTCCGAAGGTGCTCAGAACGGTTCCATTGAGCGCATCACCCGCCCCATAGCTCAGACCAAGTCCCGGCAGCACGCCATTGCTCCACACATCGACGTTGATGCCTCCCTCAACATCGAACAGCAGGCCATAGATGTCGAGCAGACCGCCGCCAAAGGGATACAGCCCATTTGGATCGTTGGGATCGGGCGGGCATACCGCAGGCGAATTCCCCGCCGGATAGAGCAGGTTATCGAATGAAAATGGGTATCCGTCCACCTGCCTGCCCGGCGGAATAAAGGTCCCATCGGCATTAATGTTGGAAGGCAGCGAGATGGTGTGTATGCCGGTGATCGTCGCATTGGAGATGCCGTTGTTCGTATCCGAGAACGTGCCGCTGGCTCCCGTAACCTGATATGCGCCAGGAACCCCAGGTACCGTCGCCGGTGAAACATCGAGAACGCCGGAGCCACTGAGGCCCCCGCCGCTAAACGAGAAGAAGTATGAGTCGGCTTTCGCTGCCGGCGCAATCGTAAGAGTGGCGGCCAACGCCAGACCCAACGAGATCACGCTCCAGCGCGATCTCGCCCGTGTAGAGACTGCACTCCCGCTCGCTTCTTTGCAGAACAATTTTTTCATGTTCCCCTCCTAAGGGATAGACACTACTGTGCTTTCGGTTGTTGGGGAGGGGACCCAGAGTACCACAATACGATCCCATTCGCAGACTAGCGCTGCGGATGCAGCACCAGCTTCTGCACTCGCCAATTCAGCAGCTCGGCCACAAACAGCTCGTTCTCCGACGGGCAAGCCATCTCGTGAATCCACCCAAACTGCTTAAGCTGTTTGCCCGTTTCACCCAGCATGCCCAGCACCTTTCCGTCGAGGCTCATCTTATAAATCCTCCCCGGAAACGCATCCGCCGCATACAGCACTTGGTGCGGCCCCGGCGTAATGCAGATCGCCCACGGCGAGCCCGCCGCCATCGTCCCCGTCGCGTCCTTCGCGGGTTTCTTGCCAATCGCTGGCATTGCGCTCGCATAATCGAACGGCACGTCGATCGTCATCTGCCGCAAAAACCTGCCATTTCCGTCGAACACCTGAATCCGCCGATTGCCGCGGTCAGCCACGTAGATGTTCCCCGCCGCATCCGCCGCAATGCTGTGCGGCGTGTTGAACTGCCCCGGCCCATCGCCGGGCTCGCCAAACGACATCAGCCACTTGCCGTTCTTGTCCACCTTCGCCACGCGCGAGTTGATGTAGCCGTCGCTGATGTACGTGTTGCCATCATTGTCCCAGGTCATATCCGTCACCTGGCGAAACATCCCGTCCACCGGCGGCAGCGGCGGCTTCACATGCTTCACCGGTGCCGTGCCCTCGTCCGCGGCCTCCTGCTTGCGCCCGAAGACCATCTTCACCCTGCCCGCCGGGTCGAACTCGATCACCATGTCCGAGCCCTTGTCGGCCACCCAGATGTTGTCCTCTCGGTCGACCTTCACCGCATGCGCAAACGACCACGCATACAGGTTGTGCCCAATCTCGCGGATGTACGTCCCATCCGGCCCAAACTCCAGAAGCTGAGCCGCGGCCGCCCCATACGCTGGCCCCGTCGTATTGCTGCGCGAAAACACAAAGACATGCCCCTTCGAATTCACCGCTACCCCTGCAACCTCGCCCAGATACAGGTCAGGCGGCAGCTTCAGAAAATTGGGAACCGACTCGAAAGGAATCTCCGGTACAGCCTGCCCCTGCGCAAACAGGCTTAGATTCACGACCAAACAAAGCGAGAGAGCAAAAGCAAAACGCTTCATGACGATCTCCTTCAGCGAAGACTAGATCAAATTCGGTGATAGCGATCAAAGGCAATTTCCTATTAAAGCGGATTCCGTGAAGGTGTACAGTGTCTTTGTTTTCTTGTTGTCATTCCCGCAGGGAATCTGCGTTTTAAGCTGCACAGCATCAGGAGAACCGCTCTAGAAAGGCCCAACGGCGCGCTCCATAACAGCCTGGGGTAAAGCCCCAGGTATGCATATGCCCCAACAACATGAGGGCTGAAGGCCCGATCTATAATCTCCCCCTCAGGCCGACTTTCTATGCGCCTGAACATACTCTCTGAGCGCGGCATTGATACGGCTCTGGTACCGTTTGCCCGTTCCTTTAAAGAAGCTCAGAACATCGGCATCCAGACGCAACGTAATCTGCTGCTTCTTCTCCGAGGAAACGAGCGCACCGGGTCGTGTCCATTGCACCTCTTCGGTCTGACGTGGAATGTCGCTGTAGTCGATCTCGGCATCCGGCATGGCCGCGACCCGTTTCAACCGCTTGCGCTGTTCGGCCGTCAACGGCGCCGGAGAATTGTCGTCAAGCTTGAACTTCACGGTATTGTGCGCGCTCATAAGCATCTGCCTTTCTTGCTGAGATCAATCGGATAAGACTTCCATCTTTGCCGCGAACCGTATAAACGACAGCCAGTAAAGCGGGGGCGACCAGGCCGACGGTCTTCCATCGATCTTCCCCGTAGTCCTCCCGGTCATCAAAGGTTTCGATGCGCTGCGGATCAAGAAATACCCGGGCGGCATCCTCAAAGCTGATGCCATGCTTGCGTAGATTCGCATCGGCTTTGCCCGCATCCCATTCAAAATCCATGAGACATGTTACTACATTTGTAACTACAACGTCAGCGGGATATTGTTTGTTTCCGCCGCCGCTCTTGACGTCACCCATATAATTAAAGAAGGGGCAAGACCACATCCAGCATCTCTAGCTGGGAGCATTTTTACGCCGCAGTGCGCAGCTAAATACCCTGGATCGAAGACTTTGCGGATTGTCACCCGTAAAATCAAGACTTGAGCCATCTAGTCCAGACCTAAAGTATCTATTTCTAATACTTTGCACAAAAAGTAGGGGAGGGGAGTACCTTGGCAGCACGCGCCACAAAGCGAATCAAAGTCATCGGTGGAGGCCTCGCCGGTCCTGAAGCCGCTCTGCAAGCTGCGCGCTTCGGCTGCGAAGTCGACCTCTACGAGATGCGTCCAACGCGCTCGACCGAGGCCCACCAGACCAGCGACTTCGCCGAACTCGTCTGCTCCAACTCCCTCAAATCCGAATCCGAAAACACTGCCCCCTGGCTCTTGAAGCAGGAGATGCGCCGCGCCGGCTCCCTCCTGCTCGCCGAGGCTGATGCCTCCGCCGTCCCTGCCGGGCACGCGCTCGCTGTCGACCGAATCGAATTCTCCCGCCGCGTAGCCGAGCGCATTGCAGCGGAACCGCGCATCACCGTCCACCGCGAAGAGGTTGCGCGCCTCGACGAGAACGACCCCGAAACCATCACTATCCTCGCCTCCGGTCCGCTCACCTCGCCAGCTCTTACCGCCGAGTTGCAGCGCCTCACCGGCTCCGACCAACTCGCCTTCTACGACAGCATCAGCCCCATCGTCGACGCCAGCGCCATCAACATGGATCGCGTCTACTTCGCCGCCCGCTGGGACAAAGCCACGGCAGACTACATCAACTGCCCCTTCACCAAAGAAGAGTA
>Ga0207678_10006459_pt1 | contig 10402 bp, 11 predicted proteins | sample KBSC63metaG_FD_184319 | JGI IMG/M metagenome (GOLD analysis project Ga0207678, IMG submission 184319) | Corn rhizosphere microbial communities from Kellogg Biological Station, Michigan, USA - KBS C6-3 metaG (SPAdes) (version 2) | ecosystem: Host-associated > Plants > Roots > Rhizosphere > Soil ...
AGGTGCCACAGTTGCACCACCGGTTGCACCCCCCCTATGCAACCACCGGGCCGGGTCGCTTCAGGCCATAGTTTAGACGCTCTGGCTGCCCCGCCGGGCTGGTACGAAATCTGCAGACTGGTTGACCATGACCCACACCCTGGCCTTGGTCGAGCCCGCTGGCTTTCCCGTGCACCTGCGCGGCGCGCCGTCCCGTTCGCTCGAAGCGCTGATGGCGGCCTACGTCGATGGCGATGCGCATGTGTTCCCGGAGCTACACCGGCGCCTGGCTCCCAAGCTGAACGCTTACATCGTGCGGTTGTGCCGGGATCCGGCGTTGGCCGAGGACGTCGTGCAGGCAACCTTTGCCAAGCTCCATCGCGCTCGCTCGAGCTACCTGCCCGGGGCCAAGGTGTTGCCCTGGGCGATGGTGATCGCGCGGCGCACCCTGCTCGATGAGCGGCGTGGTCTCGCGGCGCAGCGCGAGCTGCTCGCCGACGATGGCGTGCTGCCCGAACGGCGTGCCGACACACCGAACCCCGATCAAGTCGCTGACATTCAGCGCGCGCTCGCCCGCCTGCCGGACAACTATCGCTCGGCGATCTGGCTGACCAAGTTGGTTGGCTTCTCCGGTGAGGAAGCGGCGCGCCTGCTCAGCACCACCCAGAGCGCGATCAAGCTGCGTGTTCACCGCGGCTACGCGATGCTGCGCGCGATGCTCGGCGCTGCTCCGACGCTGGCGTGACGGGCGGGTCAGGGCTCGGCGCCGCCGATCTGATGGGGCTCGGCGCCGCCGCGCGCTCGGCCGCGCCAGTATGTGCCCGTCGAGCTCAGAACATCTTCTCTGCGCCCTTGCGGATGCGATACAGCTCGATCTGGATCTCCCGCTCGGTGGTGGCGAGGTAGGTCGCGTAGGGCATCGCCTCGCCCTGCAGGATCCGCCGCAGCGAGCTGATCGCGTTGAGCGCGCCGTTCAAGTCCCTGTCTTGCAGGGTGGTACGCAACCGGAGGCGCGCCGCGCGAAACTCCTCCGTGAGCTGCTGGCGCCAGGCGTCACCGGCCTGGTCGACGCGCTGCTTGCCTGCTTGATCGCCCGCCGTGAGGTAGCACTTCGAGGCCTGCGCATACAATCGCCCGGCATCCAGCCCATCGTGAGCCGCGTAGCGATAGCGCTCGCGCTTGGCCGCGGCCGCCTTCTCCAGCGCGAATGCTCGCCGCGCCGCGCCCGCGGCGTCGGCCTGCGGACAAGCTGGCGCTTCCGGGAAGAGCACGACCTCCTGCTCGTTGGCTTCGGCAGTGCTCTCCAGGTCGTTCCGGTTCGCGAGCATCATCGCGACCACACCGCCCACCACCACCACGCAGGCGAGCAGCAGCGGCAGCACTTTGCTGTTCGTCTCCTGCTTCGGCTTGACGCAGCAGAAGCGCACGCGATCCAGGTAGAAGTCGGCTCCGTACGGGATGGCGCCGCCCGAGAACGGATGCCCCTCGTAAGCGAGCGGGCGGGCGCCGGGCGCGAGCCGCACGTCGACGTCGTTCGTGCCCAGCTTCACGCGGAAGTGCTGAGCGATGACGCCGGGTACATCCAGCGAGATGTCGGCGGTCGGCCCCTTGCCGATCACGGCGCGCGTGTCGACAGGGAAGTGTCGATCCGCTTCGCCGGGTATTGAAACTTCGAGTTTGGTCTTCATGACGGGGGTTCAGCTCAGGGCCGCGGAAAAGTGACGGAGCCCCTATCGGCTCAGAAGTGAAAGCCGCCCGACAGGAACGGCCCCATCAAGAGCAGGATCACGCAACCGAGCAGCATCACCATCGGGACGATCAGCAAGATGCCGGCGCGCGACGCGGCCTCCTCTGCCAGAATGCTGCGCTGCATGCGGCTGATCTTGGCCTGTACTTGCAGCACCTCGACCAGCGGATTGCCCTTTTCCTCCGCCTGGATCACCGCGCGGGCGAAGGTGCGCACCGTCTCGATCGGCACGCGGCGCTCCAGATCCTGCAGCGCCTGGCGCCGCGTGTGGCCCAGATCCAGGCTGGTCAGCATCTGCCGCAACTCCTGCGCGACGATGTCGTCATCGGCGCTGTTCTTCACGATCATGCCGAGGGCGCCGGGGAAATCGAGGCCGCCCACCATGCACATCGCGGCCAGGTCGATCGCACCCGGCAGCCCGCGCCGCACGGCCTTCTGCCGTTCGCCGCGCGCCTCATTGACCATCGCGTGGGGCAAGCCAAAGGCGAAGGCCGGCATCAGGATGCTGATGATCGGGCCCGAGAAGTCCACCGCCGCCAGACCCAGCGTGAGCGCGATGCCGCTGATACCGCACAGGAAGCAGAGCGCCATGTAGTCGTCCGGCGTGAAGCCGAGGTAGTGCCCGGCTTGCGTCAAGTGCTCCGTCTGGCGATCGCGCAGCCTGCGCATCGGTGCGCCCAGGCCCAGCAGGTTCAGGCGTCGGATTTCACCGACCCACGCCGCAATCTGGCGGATCACCGGCTCGAAGGTGCGCAGCGACGGATACTGTTCGAGCGCGCGCCGCCGCTGGATGCCCACCTGGCCCAGGCGTGGTGAGGGGTGCATCGAGACGGACGCCAGCTGGTAGGCGAAAATGCCCAAGCACAGGCCGATCATCGCCGCGGTGCCGAGCTCGAGAAGGACAAGCGGGATCATACCGGTAGCTCCAGCGCGCCCTTCAGATATCCACGGCCAGGATCTTGTGCGAGAGCAGCGCCGCCCCTGCCCAGAGCAGGCCCACCGCAGCGAAGATGAGGTGGCCCGTCAACGATTCACGCATCGGGTTGTAATAGCCCGGCATCATGTATTCGATGCCGAAGTAAACGGGTGCCGGTAGGATCGAAATAGCCACTGCCTGCGCGCGGCCGTCGGCGGTCTTGGTGCGGACGACGCCCTCGAGCCGCGCCATCTCGCGCAGTGTTTCGGAGGCCGTCTTCAACGTCTGCGGCAAGTTGCCGCCAGTGTTGCGCGCGATCTTCAAGGTCGTGATGGCGGCGCGGAACACGCGGCTGCCGCTGCGCACCGCGGCGCGCTCCAGCGCGTCGTCCAGCGGCAAGCCCAGCGCGTTCTCCTTGATCACCAGCTCGACTTCGTCGCGCATCGGCGGATCCATCAGCGAAATCGTCGAGGCAATCGCGTCACCGAGCGAGGGATTCGCTTGCAGCGAGTTGGTCAGCGCGGTGAGCCAGGCATCGAGCTGTTCCACCAGCCGCTCCGTGCGCTTGATACGCGCGCGCCAGAGCCAGAGGTTCGGCGAGAACACCAGCGCCAGGCAGACCAGCGCGTTGATCCACGAGCCCAGCAGCAGCATGGCCAGGCAAGCCAGGGCGGCGACCACGTGCACACTCAGCACCTTGTTCGCCGACCAGGGCGCGTGCAGCTTGGTGAGCTCCTGGTGCCAGAACGCGTGGTAGCGCACCCAGCGGCTACGCAGCGGGGCGCGCTCGGAGGCGACCTCGACGCCCACGACCACCGCGATCAACAGCACAAACAGCAGCCATGCTGCCCGTCCGACCAGGAACGTGGTCATGCTCAGGTTCATACGAAGTCTCCGTCGGGGGCCACGTTGCTGGTGATCAACTGATCGACGAAAGAGGGCAGGTAGCCGCTGGCGCGAAACTCGCCCTCGATCTTGCCGTCGCGATCGGTGGAGAGCCGCACGAAGGAGTAGATCTCGTTCAGCTCCACTTCTCCGTCGTCATCGATGCCGGTGACCTCGGATACAGCCGTCACGCGCCGCGACCCGTCCGAGAGGCGGCTCTGCTGTACGATCAGGTGCACGCTGCTGGCGATTTGCGAGCGGATGGCGCGCACTGGCAAGTCCACACCTGCCATCAGGCACAGGGTCTCGATACGGGCGACCGCTTCGCGCGGGCTGTTGGCGTGCGTGGTCGTCATCGAGCCTTCATGGCCGGTGTTCATGGCTTGCAGCATGTCGATGGCTTCGCTGCCGCGGCACTCACCGACGACGATCCGGTCGGGGCGCATGCGCAGCGCGTTCTTGACCAGATCCCGGATCGTGTAGGCGCCCTTGCCCTCCAGGTTGGGTGGGCGCGACTCCAGCGACACGACGTGCGACTGCGCCAGCTGGAGCTCCGCCGCGTCTTCGATCGTGACCACGCGCTCGTCCTCGGGGATCGCGCCCGAGAGCACGTTGAGCAGCGTGGTCTTGCCGCTGCCCGTACCGCCGGAGATCACGATGTTTTTTCGGATCTTCACGGCTCGGGTGAGGAACCGCGCCATGCGCTCGTTCAAGGAACCGAAGCGGATCAGGTCGGGGATCTGCAGGGGCTTCTTCGAGAACTTGCGGATCGTGATGCACGGCCCCCGCAGCGCGAGCGGAGGGATGATCGCGTTCACGCGCGAGCCGTCCTTGAGGCGGGCGTCGACCAGCGGTGTCGACTCGTCGATGCGCCGGCCGAGCGGCGTCACGATGCGCTCGATCGCCGCGCGCACCGCTTCGTTGTCGGTGAAGCGCGCCGGCGTCAGCTCCAGCTTGCCCTTGGTCTCCGCGTAGATCGTCTGCGGGTCGACGACCATGATCTCGCTAATCGTTTGATCCGCGAGCAGGCTCTCCAGTGGACCTAGACCCAGCGCTTCATCCGTCAGCTCCTGCGTCAGTCGCTCGGTATCGACGCCACGGGGCAGGCGATCGCCGGCCTCGGCGATGATGCGCCGCAGCGCCTCGATCACGCGCCGGCGCATGCTCTCGTCTTCGATCTGCTTGCGGTCCAGTCGCGGCAATTCGAGGTAGTCGAGCAGCTGCTTGTGGATCTCGCGCCGCTGCTGCGGTGACGCCTCCGGAGCAGAAGAATCGCGCGGCCGCGAGCGCTGAGGGGCCGGCGCCGAGCCGCCGTGCTCGCGCGCGGCCGGCGCGCTTTCCCGCGCCCGCGGCGCCTTGCTGCCCTCACGCGAGCCGCCAGATGGCCCCGTCGCCGGGGTAGCCGAGGGCCCAGCGCTCTCCGGCACCTCGAACGAGACGGTGAACGGCCCCAGGCGCATCGTGCAGCGCCCGGCCTGCAGCCGCCGCGACTCGCCCCGCAGGACGCTGTCGTCGACGCGCGTGCCATTCGCGGAGTGATCCTCGACCAGCAGGTGACGGCCATTCAGGCGCAACGAGATGTGCTTGCGCGACACCTGCGGCGCCGCCAGCACCACCTCGCAACTCGCGTCGCGGCCGAGCCAGATCGGTTGCTCGCCGGCTTCGATCTCCACCCGGCGCTGTTCGCCCTTGCCGTCGTCGATATGGAGGACGAGCGGCCGCATGGCTACTTTCCTTCGGGCTCCAGCACCACGGAGCTGCCGCTGCTGCCTCCGCCCGCCGGCTTCTTCGGGGTCGGGATCTCTTCGCGCTGCGTCAGGTGATGCTTGTCCAGGTCGCCTGTGTAGTCTTCGTAGGCGTCCAGCGCCTCGCGGATCCGCGCGCGGCCGTCCATGCTCACCGAGTCGAGCACGCTGGGCACGATGAAGACGACGTCCTCCGTCTCCTGCTGGGCCTCGGTATGCGTGCCGAAGAGCGCGCCCAGGATCGGGATCTGGCTCAGCACGGGCAGCCCGCTATGGCCGCGGCTCTGGCTGCTGGCAGTGAGCCCGGCGAGCATCAGCGACTGCCCCAGCTCCAAATTGACCAGGGTGTCGAGCGTCGACGTGAGGCGGCCGGGCGTGCCCGTCCCGCGGTCGTCCGCGAGATCGGAGACGTCCGCGTGAATCTCCAGCTCCAGGCGTCCGCTCTCGCTGTCGTAGCGCGGCTGGACGCCGATGGTGCTGCCGAACTCGATCTTGTGAATGCCCGTGCTGAGCGAACCCTGTACGGGGATGTTGATCTCGCCGCCGCCCGTGAACGTAGCCTTGGTGCCGTTGGCGGTGATCAACGTCGCATGGCGCTGCAGCTTGGCCCAGCCAGTGGCCTGCGCCAGGTCCAGCGCCGGGAGCGCCTGATCCTGGATGGTGGCAGTGGCGTTCTCGAAATTGCCGGTCTGCAGATCGTAGAACACGCTCAGCGAGCCGCCGCCGTAGCGCGACGCCCAGTCGACGCCGATCTGATGATGGTACGACTTGTCGAACTGCACGAAGTAGAAATCGAGGCGGATGTTGTCGCGCGTGAGCACCTGCTCGCGCGGCGGCCCCAGCTTCTTTTCGATGGGCTTGGTGGCGTTCGGGTCGAAGACGTTGATTTTGTACAGCCGCTCGCTGCCATCCATCATGATGAAGAGCAGCGTGGTGTTGCCGGGCCGCAGCGCGACGATCACGAAGCTCTTCGCGTCGCCGGTGAGCCGCACGTCGATCACGCCCTGCACACCCTCGGAGTAGGAGCGAACGTTGTCCGCGGGCAGTACCTGCTGCGTGCCGACCTCGAGGCGCAGGCTGTTGTCGCTGGGCACCGCAGCGGCGGCATCCTTCTTTTCGCCCCGACCCTGAGCCTCCACCGCGGGCGTGCCCAGCACCGCCGCGGCGCCTGCCAAGACGCCGAGCTGAATCCAGCGGCGAACGCGCAGCGGTCCGCGTTGATCGAGTCTATCGGACATGATCGATTTCCTTTGACGTGGGCTTCGCCGGCGCCACCGCCCGACGCTGCACTGCCGCCGCTTGTTGGATGATGTCGCCGCGGTTGGCCTTGGCCACACCCTCCAAGAGCTCGATATCCTCCGGATTGCGCAGTACCAACCGGAGGCTGCCCTGGCGCTCTGCCTGCGTGACGAGCTGGCCTTCTTCCACCGACACACTGATCGACACGGAGCGGCTGCCGGGGCGGACGGCTTCGTCCTGACTCAGCTGCCCACCCACCGACAGCACGAGGATGTTTTGCAGCAGCATCGAGGTCTCTTCGCCGCTGTTGGGCGTGAACAGGATGTCGACCCTGTCGCCGGGCCGCAGCAGGCCGTCGAAGGTGCTGGTCTGGCCGAGCGAGAGAGCGCGCTTGCCGTCCTGCACCGCAGTCGACAGGTCTCGGCCAGGCTGCGCGAGCGTGGCGATGTCGCTCCACAGCACGGGCTCGTTCGCATCGATCTGCGTGCTGACGCGGATGCCGACGACTTTCTTTGCATCCTGAGCGTTGATGTTGCGACGGCCCACATAGGCCTGCGGAATCGGCCGGATGCCGAGCACAGCCTCGGTCAGGATCATGCCCGGCTTGAGGTCTTTGGCGGCGATCAACACCGGAACGCGCCGTCCCCCCGTGGCTTCGGCCTCTAGCCTCGTCAAATACAAATGGCCGAGGCCAGCGCCGATGATGGCGATGACAATGGCGACGAGCAACGCTTTCTTGTTCACGCGGACCTCACGGCGACTCTCTGCTCCGGAGGAACGGAGAGGCGGGGAGCTTGTAGCATTTCACGGCCGTGAGGGAATCACCGTCCGCTGAAGATGAATCTTGGCGGTTCTCCGACCAGGTCGCGCAGTGATCCAGGGAGTTGATCTAGAGAAACAGACCGGTCACGCGCTCGAGCGTGGCGAAGGCCCAGGTTGCGACGCAGATCGCCGGCCCCATGCGCATGGTCATCATCAGCTCGGGTTGCACCGTGCGGCGCCGCGCTGCCGGCAGCAGCCAGTTGACGGCGAGCCAGGCCGTGCGCTTCAGCAACGCCCAGAGCTGGCCTCGCCAGGTCAGGGCCAGCAGCGCGAAAAGAGCGAGCAACACCAGCGAAGCGAGCTCCACCTGCAGCCCCGCCCCGGGCCCGAGCAACGCGCCCAAGCCCGCGAACAGCTTGACGTCGCCCCCGCCAATCGCCTTGCCGCGCGAGAAGTGCAGCAGACCGTACGGAACCGCGAAGCACACCACGCAACCGAGCGCCGCCGAGCCCAGCCCGAGCAGCCCGCCGTCGAGAAAACCCAGAGCCAGCCCCGCGGGCAACAACGGAAATGTCAGCCCGTTGGGGATCCGCCCCGTTCTCGCGTCCGTCCAGGCCGCGGCCAGCGTTGCTGCGCAAGCCAGCAGCAGTGGAAACTCCGAAATCAGGTTCATCTGATCACTCGCCGGTTTGGGTTCACGCGCGATCCTTCACCTCCGATCAGGGCCGACCGCATGCTGGCGTCAGCTCGCCAGCGGTTGCGACCCTGATCGGAGCCGTGTCCGGGAACAGACTCGTTCCCGGACCGACCTCATGGCTTCGGGGCGGCGGAGGTGCCCAACTCGGCGCTGGTGACGTCCGTGTTGAACTTGTTGGTGGCGTTGCTGAGACCGCTGGTGACGGTCTTGCCGAAGGTCTGCCAGGTGCCGATGGCGATAGCCGCGACCAGCACGAGGATGATCACGTATTCCACCGTGGAAAGCCCGGCATCGTTGCAAACGAGCTGGGAGTTCTGGAGCCGAGCGCGGGCCTTAGCGAGATAGGACATTGGTTTCTTCCTTTTCTAGGCGATAGCCGCCGAGCGGCTCGCTGTTTGCTTTGAGTCTTTCGGTATGATTCGCGCGACAGTTGTCGAAAAAAGAGACGGGCAACTGACTTTCTTGGGCGCTGTCCCGGCTCCTCGAGCAACGCGGCGCAGCGGGCAGCTCAGGGCAGCGGGATGCCGATCCAGGCTTCCTGCGAGAAGAAGAACTTCGACATCGCCATGCCGAGCAGCAAGATCGCGCCGCAGGCAAGCATCGAGACGAGCAGCAATACCACCACGTACTCGACGATCACCACGCCGCGAGCGTCGGAGGATAGACGGCCGCGCAACGGGCTTTCCCCGCTCGTTGATCCCCGACTGTTTCGGGCAGCCCTCATACCCCGAAAGTCGGCCCGTGCGCCGGCGGACATGACCCGCACGCTACTGAGGTCGGGGACGAGGCGCAAGCGACGTGGCCCTGCCGCGACGCAGCGTCGCTTGAGCTCTGTTTCGAAGCGGGAAGGGCCCCGGATCCGTCCGGCGTGCATGCACGAACGAATCGGACCGCGCGCGGATCGCGTTGCGCGGAAAATCGCAGATCGGGCACGGACCTCGGACAAATGGCCGATGGCGCTGCAATTTCAGCGTGCCGAAGGTCGCCCGCTGCGTTCGTGAGAGTAGGCTGCGCACGATGACGGAAACGCTCTGGTTTCAAGAGCAGATCGCCGTGGAGACGCCGGGCAAGGGATTCACGGACATCACGGCGCGGGTCGCCGAAATCGTACAGCGCTCGCGGGTTCAGCTCGGGCTCTGCGTGGTGTTCATCCGGCATACGTCAGCGAGTCTGGTCATCCAGGAGAACGCAGATCCCGCCGTGCTGCGCGACCTCGAGCGCTGGATCTCGGAGCTGGCGCCCGAGCAGCGAAACTGGGAGCACGACGACGAAGGGCCCGACGACATGCCCGCCCACGCGCGCAGCGCGCTCACCAAGACCAGCGAGTCGATTCCGATCGCTGCCGGGCGGCTGGCGCTCGGAACCTGGCAAGCGCTCTACGTCTGGGAGCACCGGCATCGGCCCCACCGACGCGAGGTCGTGGTGCACATCTCCGGTCGCGGCTGAGCGGGTCGAGCCTGGGCCGCCCGGTGCTGGGCCGCCCGGTGCTGGGCCGCCCGGGTCTCGGCAGCCCGAGTCTCAGAAGCGTCCGCTGACGGCGGCGCCCGCGCCGCCCTGAAGCCAGAGCGGAGCCACATCGAAGGCTGCGCGGTCGCTCGACTCGCCACCCGTGAGCAGCATGACGGCGGAAGTCACCACGGCGGCCCCGCCCACTCCGATCGCGATCCAGCCGATCAACAGCTCGCGCTTCGCATCGTCGACCAGCTGATCGTGCCTGTCATGCTCGGACTTGCCGTTGCAATCGTTTCCGCTCGTGCCGACGTGGCAGAGCTTGAGCGCTTGCTGGTTGTCGTTGTAGCCCTGCACCGCGAAGACGGTACCCACCGCTAGCCCGGCGACACCGATGCCGCCGATCAACAGCGCCGGGACTTTCGAGCCGCCACCACCCCCGCCGCTGCCTGTGTCGTGCGGCGAGCTGGTATCGGGCACGACCTCCTGCTTGTCGGGCGGGGCGGTCGTCTGCGCTACCGGCAGAGCTTCCAGGGCGGGCACGGTCACTGAGAAGGTGCGGGACGTCGGCGGAACCTTCACGTCCTGCGTCCATTCCTTCTTGCCCTCGGCGGTCACGCGGATCACGTGATCGCCCGGATCAACGGGCATCGCCGTCCCCCACGCGGCCTTACCGACCTCCTGATCGTCGCGGAAGATCTTTGCGTCGGGCGCCGGCTCCGGCACCACGATGCGCAAGCGCGTGAGCTTTGGCTCGAGCGCTCCTGCGCGCTCTTTGGCCGCCGCTTCGCGCTGCGGCTGATTGCCCGCGCGGGCCGCTGCGGCGACGTCCAGAAACATCGCCCAGGCGCTCGCGGTACGGCCGATCTTTTCCCAGCAGTGCGCCAGGTTGAATTGCGTGCCCATGCCGGGATCGAGCCTCAAGCTCTCCTCGAACTTCGGGCAGGCCTCCGAATACTTCTCCGCGGTCATCAGCTGCCGGC
>Ga0207678_10006461_pt1 | contig 10400 bp, 9 predicted proteins | sample KBSC63metaG_FD_184319 | JGI IMG/M metagenome (GOLD analysis project Ga0207678, IMG submission 184319) | Corn rhizosphere microbial communities from Kellogg Biological Station, Michigan, USA - KBS C6-3 metaG (SPAdes) (version 2) | ecosystem: Host-associated > Plants > Roots > Rhizosphere > Soil ...
CGCCCGAATCCGAAGCCAAGGCCAGGCAAACGTTCGCCGTCTGGGGCAAGGGCCTCAACCTTGCCTATCGGACCGGCGTCAGGATCGCGCTCGGCACCGACAGCGCGGTCGCTCCGCACAGCCAGGCCAACAAGGAGCTGGAGCTGATGGTGAGCAAGGGCGGGATGAGTCCGCGCGACGCGCTGATCGCCGCGACCAAGGGCGGGCCCGACCTGATGGACCTCGCCGCCGAGACCGGGACGCTCGACCCGGGCAAGTCGGCCGACCTGATTGCAGTCGAGGGAGACCCGTTGGTCGATCCGACGGCGGTTCAGCGCGTCCATTATGTCATGGTCCGCGGCAATCCGATTCCGATGAAAGGCGCCGAATGACCCGCACCTCACTGTTCGCACTCGCGCTGGCTTTGGGCAGCGCGCCCGCGCTCGCGCAGAACACGCCCGCCGGCGACACGCCGTCGAAGGAGGCCAAGGCCGAAGCGGCCAAGCCCAACCCCGACCAGGTCAAGGCCAGCGTCGAGGAAGACGCGCAGCCGGTGAAGCGCGCGATCCCGCTCCGTGGACGGACCCTCGCCTACACCGCGACGCCCGGCCACCTGACGATCCGTAACGACGACGGCGAGCCGACCGCGAGCATGTTCTACGTCGCCTACACCGTCCCCTCGACCGGACGGCAGCGGCCGGTCACCTTTCTGTTCAACGGAGGCCCGGGCTCGTCGACCATGTGGCTGCACATGGGCTCGTTCGGCCCGATGAAGGTCGACGCCTCGAGCCCGGAGACGGTCGCCGGGCCGCCGTTCCGCTACGGAGCCAATCCCGACACTTTGCTCGACATCACCGACCTGGTGTTCATCGATGCCCCGACGACCGGCCTGTCGCGGCCGCTGGGCAAGGCCGAGCCGAAGGATTTCTTCGGGGTCGACAAGGATCTCGATGCCTTCACCAAGACCATCCAGCGCTATCTCACCAAATACGGCCGCTGGAACTCGCCCAAGTTCATCATCGGCGAGAGCTACGGGACGACCCGCGCCGCCGGCCTGTCGCAGAAGCTGCTCGACCAGGGCGTGCAGCTCAACGGCATCGCCTTCGTCTCGACCGTGTTCAACTTCGCCGACTTCCAGGGCGACCAGTCGCTGGTCAATTTCTTCCCGACCCTCGCGGCCAACGCCTGGTACCACGGCAAGATCGATCCCAAGCCCGACCTTCGGCAGTTCCTGGCCGACGCCAGTGCCTTCGCGGCGGGCCCCTATACGGCCGCGCTGCAGAAGGGGAATGCGCTGAGCCTCGAGGAGAAACAGTCGGTCGCCCAGCAGATGTCGCGCTTCCTCGGCGTCTCCGCCGACTACATCCTGCGCTCGAACCTGCGGGTCGGCGATGACCGCTTCCGCCGCGAGCTGCTGCGCGACCGCCATCAGATCATCGGCCGGATCGACTCGCGCTATGTCGGCACGGAGGCCGACAATGCCGGCGCCGGAACGAGCTACGACCCGCAGGCGAGCGCGATCACCGGCGCCTTCGTCGGCGCGCTCAACGACTATCTGTTCCGCGACCTCGGCTACAAGACGCAGCTGCTCTACCGGCCCAACAATTATGCCGCGATCTACGGCGGGCCGGACGGCTGGAACTTCCAGCACAAGGGCCCCGACGGCGACCAGCAGATCGCCGACACGAGCATCGATCTCGCCAATGCGATGCGCCAGAACCCGCGGATGAAGGTGCTGTCGGTCAACGGCTATTACGACCTCGCGACGCCGTTCCACGGCGCCGACTATGAGTTCGGCCATCTGGCGCTGGAGCCGCAGCTCCAGGCGAACGTCCGCTACACTTATTATGAAGCGGGCCACATGATGTACATCGACCCGGCTTCGGCGCGGCAGCTCAAGGCCGACCTCGCCGCCTTCTACGCCAGCGCGCAATGAAGAGAGCCGGCGGAACGCGAGTCCCGCCGGCTCCATCGCCCCCTTGGAAGCGGGGCTAGGTGAGTGGTGTCAGGTTCACCGCCGCATATTTGCCGCGACGGTCGACCTCAATCTCGAATTCCAGGCGATCGCCCTCGTTGAGGGTCGGTATGCCCGCCCGCTCGACCGCCGAAATGTGGACGAACGCGTCGGGCTGGCCGTCATCGCGCTGGATGAAGCCGAAGCCCTTCATGGCGTTGAAGAACTTGACCGTGCCGCTGGCCTTCTCGCCGGTCAGCTGGCGCTGCGGCGCCCGCTCGGCGCGCTCGACGGCCATTGGCTCGCCCTCGATGCGCAGGTTGGTGGCCGAGATCCGGCCGCCCCGATCGACCAGGGTGAACTCGAGTGGCTGACCGTCGGCGAGGTCGGTCAACCCGGCCTGCTCGACCGCGGAAATGTGGACGAACACGTCCTCGCCGCCGTCATCGCGGACGATGAAGCCAAAGCCCTTTTGCGGGTTGAAGAATTTGACGACGCCTTTGCCTTCGCCGACGACCTGCGGGGGCATTCCGCCGCCGCCGCCGCCGCCGCCGCGGAACCCGCCGCCGCCGCCACCGCCGCCGCGGAAACCGCCGCCGCCACCGCCGAAGCGATCGCCGCCGCCGCCCCCATAACCGCCGCCGCCGCTGCGATCACCGAAGCCGCCGCGGTTGCCAAAGCCGCCGCGCTCCTGGAATCCACCGCCGCCGAAATCCCCCGCGAAACTCTCTTCGCCGAAACCGTCGCGCTTGTCGCGACCGCGCCCTCCGCGGTCACCTTTACGCCCTCTGTCGAAACCCATGCGTATCCAAACTTCTTATGTGCCCCAATCGAATCAGAACCAACGCGCTGGGCCCGAAGCGCAATCGGCCGGTGCGTTTCCCACACACGCACCGTTCGCGGCCTTACAGGAAAAATTTGGGCCGCTCTAGTGATTCCATCGCGGCGGGGTGGCGCGCACCGCCGTGGGGGGACTAAAGCGGTTCAGGAAAGACTTGCTAGGGACCTTGAATGGCGATCCATTTCCACGAGGAAGACCTGCCCGCCGACGTCCGTTTCGCCGACGGGCCGATCGCGGTCGACACTGAGGCGATGGGCCTCGTTCCGGGGCGCGACCGCCTGTGCCTGGTGCAGCTCGCGGACGGCAACGGCGACGAGCATCTGGTCCGGTTCCGGCGCGGCAGCGATTATTCGGCGCCCAACCTCAAGGCGCTCCTCGGCGACCCGAATCGCCTGAAAATCTACCATTTCGCCCGGTTCGACGTCGGCATCATGCAGGCCTATCTCGGGCTGATGGCCGCGCCGCTCTATTGCACCCGGACGGCCTCGCGCCTGGTTCGCACCTACACCGACCGCCACGGCCTCAAGGAGCTGGTCAAGGAGCTGGTCAACGTCGACCTGTCGAAGCAGCAGCAGACCAGCGACTGGGGCGCGGACGAGATCAGCGAGGCGCAGCGCGACTATGCGGCGAGCGACGTGCGCTACCTCCACCAGCTCAAGGAGAAGCTCGACGAGCGGCTGGCGCGCGAGGATCGCGTCGCGCTCGCCCAGGCCTGCTTCGAGTTCATCCCGACCCGGGCCATGCTCGACCTCGCCGGCTGGGCCGAACAGGACATTTTCGCCCATGACGGATGACGGCCATGTCTGACGCGGCCGTCCGCAAGCGGGCCGACCAGCAGCGTTGGGCCAACCCCGGCAGCGCCCATGACAGGATCGTGCGCTGGTCGAAGATCCTGCTTCCGGCCGGAGTCGGGGCGCTGATCGCCGTCCTCGCCTTCGCCCCGCTGCAGAAGCAGGGCGACGTCAGCTTCATCCTCGACAAGAAGAAGGTCGAGAACGTGTCGGAGCGGATGCGGGTCGAGACCGCCCGCTACGTCGGCGCCGACAACAAGGGCCAGCAGTTCGAAATCATCGCCCGCCAGGCGCTCCAGCGCAGCTCCGAGATCCCGGTGGTCGACATCCAGGGCATGTCCGCCCGCCTCGCGCTCGCCAACGGGCCGCTGATGATCGCCGCCAACCAGGGCCGCTACGACCTCGATACCCAGCAGATGGCGGTGAGCGGCCCGGTCCGCGTCGTCGGCCCCGACGGCTATCGGCTCGAGACTCGCGACGTGCTGGTCGATTTGAAGCAGCGCCAGCTGGCCAGCTCCGGCCCGGTCGCCGGCCAGATGCGGCTGGGGCAGTTCCAGGCCGGCCGGCTGCGCGCCGACCTCGGCGAGCGCAAAGTCATGCTCGACGGCGGGACTCGCTTGAAAATCGTCCAAGGGGCGGTCAGATGAAGCCGATGCGACATTTCGGCATTATCCTTGCTTTGCCTGCTCTTGGCGCCCTGTTCGGCGCCGCGGCGACGGTCGCGCTCGCCCAGCAGAAGCAGGATTCGGTGTCCGCGCTCAAGGGCCACAACAGCAACGCCCCGGTCGATGTCAGCGCCGACCGGATCGAGGTCCAGGACAGCGCCGACCGGGCGATCTTCGCCGGCAACGTCCACGTCAAGCAGGCCGAGCTGACGCTCGACACCGCCCGCCTCACGGTCGCCTACAGCGGCGGCTCGCAGGCCAGCGGCGGAGTGCAGATCCGGCGCCTCGATGCGGCGGGCGGAGTGACGGTGCACAGCCCGTCGGAGACGGCCAAGGGCGATTTTGGCATCTACGATCTCGACCGCAAGCTGATCACGCTGATCGGCGCGGTCCAGCTTAATCGCGGGGACAATCAGGTCAACGGCTCGCGGCTGGTGATCGACCTCGATTCCGGCCGGGCGGTGATCGACGGCGGGCCGCCGGGGGTGAACCAGAGCGGCGGGCGAGTCTCCGGCCACTTCACCGTGCCGCAACGCAAGCAGCCCTAGGCTTTGCCGATGAACGAAGCCGCGACCTTCGCCCGTCCGGCGGCAGATGCGGATCAGGCGGTCGGCGGGCTCGAAGTCCGCTCGATCGCGAAATCCTATGACAAGCGCGCCGTGCTCCACGACGTCTCGCTCGACGTCCATCGCGGCGAAGTCGTCGGTCTGCTCGGGCCCAACGGTGCCGGCAAGACGACCTGCTTCTATTCGGTCATGGGCCTGGTGAAGCCGGACAGCGGTCGCATCTTCCTCGATGGCGAGGACATCACCGACCTGCCGATGTACCGCCGGGCGATCCTCGGCCTCGGCTATCTGCCGCAGGAAACCTCGATCTTCCGCGGCCTCACGGTCGAGCAGAACATCCTCGCCGTGCTCGAGGTCGCCGAACCCGATGCGCATGCCCGGCGCGAGCGGCTCGAGCAGCTGCTGAGCGAGTTCGGGATCGGCGCGCTGCGCGAGTCGCCGGCCATGGCCTTGTCGGGCGGCGAACGGCGCCGCTGCGAGATTGCCCGCGCGCTCGCCGCCGAGCCCTCGATCATGCTGCTCGACGAGCCGTTCGCGGGCATCGACCCGATCTCCATCGCCGACATCCGCGAGCTGGTGCGCGAGCTCAAGCAGCGCGACATCGGCGTCCTCATCACCGACCATAATGTCCGCGAGACGCTCGACATCGTCGATCGCGCCTGCATCATCTACGACGGTCAGGTGCTGTTTGCAGGTACGCCCGAAGCGTTGGTCGCCGACCAGGAGGTCCGGCGCCTCTACCTCGGCGAGAGCTTCGCACTGTAACGGGTCCGGCGGTGGCGCTCGGGCCCTCCTTAAGCATCCGCCAGTCGCAGCAGCTGGTGCTGACGCCCCAGCTGACCCAGGCGATCAAGCTGCTGCAGCTCAGCAACCTCGAGCTCGACGCGTTCATCGCCGAGGAATTGTCGAAGAATCCGCTGCTCGAGGCGCGCTCCGACGAGCCTGATGAACAGCCCGCCGCCGACTTCATGGGCGACGAGGATGCGGGCGACGAGGCCCCCGACGACCCTGGCGCCGACGACCTCATCACCGGCCGGGCCGACGACGACCGGCCGCTCGATCTGGACCGGACCAGTGAGGCGCTGGAGACCGACAGCTTCGCCGATGTCGTCACGTCCGGCGGCGGCGAGGAAGCGTTCGATTTCGACCGGCTCGAATATTCCGCGGCGTCGCTCGCCGAGCATCTGCTCGACCAGCTGCACGGTTATTCGGGAGCGGAGGGGAGCCTCGCCCGGGTGATCGCGGAGATGCTCGACGAAACCGGCTATCTGACCGTCCCGCTCGACGAGATTGCGCGCCTGACCGGCGAGCCGCTCGCCGCGGTCGAGGCCGCGCTGGCGATCGTCCAGGGGCTCGACCCGGCCGGCGTCGGCGCGCGCTCGCTCGCCGAATGCCTCGCGCTCCAGGCCCGGGCGGCCGACCGCTACGACCCGGCGATGGCGCGGCTGATCGACAATCTCGAGCTGCTGTCGAAGGGCCGCACCCAGGACCTCAAGCGGATCTGCGCAGTCGACGACGAGGACCTCGCCGACATGATCCGCGAGCTGCGCGGCTACGACCCCAAGCCCGGGTGCCAGGTCGCTGCCTCGGCCGCCGACGCCGTCGCGCCGGACGTGTTCGTGCGCTCGCTGCGCGGCGGCTTTGCGGTCGAGCTCAACCAGGCGACTTTGCCGCGGGTGCTGGTCAACCGCCGCTACTATCAGGAGCTGAGGTCCGGCCCGAACGACAAGGCATCGCGCGCCTGGCTGAGCGAATGCCTGGCCAGCGCGAGCTGGCTGGTGAAGGCGCTCGACCAGCGGGCGCGGACGATCGTCAAGGTGGTGAGCGAAATCGTCAAGCGGCAGCAGGGCTTCTTCGAGCGCGGCGTGGCGGCGATGAAGCCGCTGACCCTGCGCGAGGTCGCCGAGGCGATCGAGATGCACGAATCGACCGTCAGCCGCGTGACCTCGAACAAATATCTGCTGTGCGACCGCGGCCTCTACGAGCTGAAATACTTCTTCGGCTCAGGTGTCGCTTCGGCCGAAGGCGATGGTGCGGCCGCCAATGCGGTGAAGGCGGGGATCAAGGAGCTGATCGACGCCGAGACCGAAATCCTGAGCGACGATGCGATTGCCGGGTTGCTCAAGCAGCGCGGCTTCGACGTCGCCCGCCGCACCGTCGTCAAATATCGCGAGGCGATGGGCATCGGCTCGTCGATCCAGCGCCGCCGCCAGCGCAAGATCGCCGGGGTCGATTAGCCGCTCAACCGCGCCCAGATCGGCAGATGGTCGGACGCGCGGCGCGCCGCGACGCTCATATGCACCCCGGCCGCCTCGATGCTTAGATCCTTGTGAACGATGATCCGGTCGAGCGGCGCGACGGGATGGCGGGCGTGGAAGCTGGGGCCGGTCGGAGCGACGTGGAACTTTCCGTCGAGGTCCTTGAGGCAGCCGGCGGTCGTGCGCCATTCGTTGGTATCGCCCATCAGCACGGTCGGCATGGTCTGGGGCCGGGCAGCGATCGCCTCGAGGATCGCGCGCATCTGCCGCTTGCGCCACAGGCCGGACAGGTCGAGGTGCATGCCGACCACCCGCAGCGCCCGGTCGCCGATCAGCAGCTCGGCCATCACCGCCCCGCGCGGCTCGAGCGTCGGCAGGTCGAGCGTGGCGGTGTCGATCACGCCGACGTGATGCTTCACCAGGATCGCATTGCCGTGCCAGCCGATGTTGCGGGTGCTGACCTTGAGCAATTTTTCGGCATGCCGGCGGGTCTTCTCGAGCGGCCGCCAGTGCTTCACGCCGAGGTGGACCGGCTTGTACAGGCCGTGGCTGTCGATCAGCTCATGCGGCACGGTCGATCCGCGCCCGCCGATGCGCTTGTCGGCCTCCTGCAGCGCGACGACGTCGGCGTCGATCTCCTGCAGCACCTTGAGCACGCGATGCGGGTCGCGCCGGCCGTCGAGCCCGATCGCTCGGTGCATGTTGTAGGACGCAACAGTGATGGTGGGCGCGGCGGTCACGCTCGGGCCAATAGCCGTTCCTCGCGAAAGGTTCCTAGACGTCGAGGTTGGCGACGCTTAGCGCATTGTCCTGGATGAACTCGCGGCGCGGCTCGACCACGTCGCCCATCAGCCGGGTGAAGATCTCGTCGGCGACGTCGGCCTGGGCGACCTCGACCCGCAGCAGCGAGCGGTTCGACGGGTCGAGCGTCGTCTCCCACAATTGCTCGGCGTTCATCTCGCCGAGGCCCTTGTAGCGCTGGATCGACAGGCCCTTGCGGCCGGCGGCCAGAACCGCGTCGAGCAGCTCGGAGGGGCGGGTGATCGCGACCGTCTTGCCCTTGGTCTCGACCTCCGCCGGCTCGCCGTCCTCGGCTTCGACGGGCGCCTCCGCCTCGGCCGCAGCCGCGGCTTTCTTCAGCGTTCGGAAGGTCAGCGGCCGGGCGTAGACCGCCGATTGCTCGGCGGCGAGCGAATGCAGCTTGCGCGCCTCGGCCGAGACCAGGAAGCTCGGCTCGATGATGTGCGCGTCGGTCACGCCGCGCCACAGCCGGCGCAGCAGGTAGCCGCCTTCCGTTGCAACCTCGCCCGACCAGTTCGCTTCCGTATCGCCGGCCCCGAGCCATTCGGCGACCTTGGCGATTGCCCTGGCCTGGCCGTCGCGGTCCAGGTTCGGCTTCAGCGCGCCGTTCAGCGCCAGCGCCTCGATCAGCGCCGGGTCGTACTTGCGCGGCGCGTAGTGCATCAGCGTCCGCATCCGCCGCGCGTGGTCGACCAGAGCCTTGAGGTCGTTGCCCGAGCGCGGCCCCTCGCTCGTGTCGAGGATGACGCCCTCGAGCCCGGCTTCCTCGAGATAATCGTCGAGGGCGGCATCGTCCTTCACATAGACTTCGGAGCGGCCGCGGCTGACCTTGTAGAGCGGCGGCTGGGCGATGAAGAGGTGCCCCTTCTCGATCAGCTCGGGCATCTGGCGGTAGAAGAAGGTCAGCAGCAGGGTCCGGATGTGCGCGCCGTCGACGTCGGCGTCGGTCATCAGGATGATCTTGTGGTAGCGCAGCTTGTCGACGCTGAACTCCTCGACCCCGATGCCGGTGCCGAGCGCCTGGATCATCGTCCCGATTTCCTTGGACGACAGCATGCGGTCGAAGCGGGCGCGCTCGACGTTGAGGATCTTGCCCTTCAAGGGCAGGATCGCCTGATATTTGCTGTCGCGGCCCTGCTTGGCCGAACCGCCGGCGCTGTCGCCCTCGACCAGGAACAGCTCCGATTTCGCGGGATCCCGCTCCTGGCAATCGTGGAGCTTGCCCGGCAGCGACGCGATGCCCATCGCCGACTTGCGGCTCGCCTCGCGCGCCTTGCGCGCCGCTTCGCGGGCGGCGGCGGCGTCGATGACTTTCCCGATGATCGTGCGCGCATGCGCCGGATTTTCCTCGAGCCATTCGGCGAGCTTGTCGGCCATCAGGCTCTCGAGCGGCTGGCGAACCTCCGACGACACCAGCTTGTCCTTGGTCTGCGAGCTGAACTTGGGGTCGGGCAGCTTGACCGAGACGATCGCGGTCAGGCCTTCGCGCATGTCCTCGCCGGCGAGCTGGACCTTCTCGCGCTTCATCATCCCCGAGCGCTCGGCATAATTGTTGAGCGTCCGGGTCAGCGCCGCGCGGAACGCGGCGAGGTGGGTCCCGCCGTCGCGCTGCGGGATGTTGTTGGTGAAGGTCAGGACGTTCTCATAGTAGCTATCATTCCACTCGAGCGCGACGTCGATGCCGATGTCGTCGCGCTGCCCGGTGATCGCGATCGGGTCGGGGATCAGCGCGGTCTTGGCGCGGTCCAAATATTTGACGAAGGCGGCGATGCCGCCCTCATAATGCATCTCGACTTCCTTGCGCTCGGCGTGGCGGGCGTCGGCCAGCAACAGCCGCACCCCGGAGTTGAGGAACGCCAGCTCGCGGAAGCGGTGCTCGAGCCGCTCGAAGTCGAACTCGATCGACTTGAACGTGTCGGTCGAGGGGAGGAAGGTCACCCGGGTGCCGCGCTTGTCGGTCTTGCCGACGACCTTCAGCGGCGCCTCGGCGTCGCCGCTGCGGAAGCGCATGAAATGCTCCTCGCCGTCGCGCCAGATGGTGAGGTCGAGCCATTCGCTGAGCGCGTTGACGACCGACACGCCGACGCCGTGGAGGCCGCCCGAAACCTTATAGGCATTGTCGTCGCTGGCATTCTCGAATTTCCCGCCGGCGTGCAGCTGGGTCATGATGACCTCGGCCGCCGACACGCCCTCCTCGGAATGGATTCCGGTCGGGATGCCGCGGCCGTTGTCCTCGACGCTGACCGAGCCGTCGGGGTTGAGGGTGATCAGGATCCGGTCGCAATGGCCGGCCAGCGCCTCGTCGATCGCATTGTCCGAGACCTCGAACACCATGTGGTGGAGGCCGGAGCCGTCGTCGGTGTCGCCGATGTACATGCCGGGGCGCTTGCGCACCGCGTCGAGGCCCTTGAGGACCTTGATGCTCTCGGCATCGTAGTTGCCGCCGTTAGAGTTGTTCTGGGGGGGAATTGCCATAGTCCAGATATAGGGATTTTCCCCGAGAAGTCACGCGCGGGCGCGCGACGCGCGCACGTGCGCGCACGCG
>Ga0207678_10006463_pt1 | contig 10399 bp, 10 predicted proteins | sample KBSC63metaG_FD_184319 | JGI IMG/M metagenome (GOLD analysis project Ga0207678, IMG submission 184319) | Corn rhizosphere microbial communities from Kellogg Biological Station, Michigan, USA - KBS C6-3 metaG (SPAdes) (version 2) | ecosystem: Host-associated > Plants > Roots > Rhizosphere > Soil ...
CGCCGGATACGCCGGTGAGCGACGTCGAAATGCGGCCGGCGCCGTCGGCAACCGTCGCGCCAATTCGTGCCACATCGGTTGAAGCTCCCAGCACCTCCGTCGCGGTCTTCCGCGTCTCGCCGATCAGCGCACCGACTTCGCTCAGCGCCACGCCGACATCCTGACTCGCAGCGCCGTCGTCGCCGCGCAGCAACATCGCCCAGTCGCCGCGCCGGACCGCGGAGGCCAGGCTCTCGAGCAGTGCCAGCGGCCGTGACATGATGGCGTTGAGCTTGACGACGAACCACGCGATGGCCCCGAGCGACAGCACCCACGCGAGAATCACCTCGACCGGTCGCAGCCCGCGGAACGCGACCGTGTACACGATCGTTCCGATCACGAGCATGAAGATGCCGAGTGTGCGCGCGATGTCCGCGATCAGCCGCTTCGAGTAGCGAATCCGAACGAACGCAACGGCGGCGCCGACGAACACGAACATGAAGGCAAGCGTGAAGTACAGGCGCGCCGGGTTATAGCCCGCCGGTTCCTGTAGCAGCATCGTCACCGGGAGCAGCGCGATCATCTCCCGATCACCCGCGCGCCCCGATGCCCAGCTGCGGCCAGAGCGCATCGACCCGAGTCCGTGTCGTCGCATCCATCTCGATCACCTTCGGCCAGTTTCGAGTGAACCCTTCCTCGGGCCATTTCCGAGTCGCGTCGATACCCATCTTCGAGCCGTATGTGAATGCTCGGCTCGAGTGGTCGAGAACATCGACCGGGCCCATCGTAAAGCGCGTGTCACGCTCCGGGTCGATGTTGTTGAGTGCCACCCACCAGGCTTCCTGCGGGTTCCGCACGTTGACTTCCTTGTCGACGATCACGAGCACCTTCGCGAGCGACATGAGCCCCTGCCCCCACATGGCGTTCATCACTTTGTACGCCTGCCCGGGATACTGCTTGTCGATCGACACGAACACGAGATTGTGGAAGATCCCCTCGGCGGGCATGTGATAGTCGACGATCTCGGGAATCGTCAGTTTCAGCAGCGGCAGGAAGATGCGCTCGGTCGCATGACCGAGATAGAAATCTTCCATCGGCGGGCGCCCGACAATGGTCGATGCGTAGACGGGGTTGCGGCGCATCGTGACCGCCGTGATGTGCACCTGCGGATAGAGATCGGCTTCAGAGTAGAAACCGGTGTGGTCGCCGAACGGCCCTTCGACGACGAGCGCCTCTCGCGGATCGATGTAGCCCTCGAGCACGAACTCGGCAGCCGCCGGCACGTCGAGCTCGCAGGTGATCGCTTTCGCCAGGTGAACCGGTGCGCCTCGGAGAAAGCCGGCGAACAGAAACTCGTCCACGGTTGGCGGCAGTGGCGCAGACGCCGAATAGATCGAAGCCGGGTCGGCACCGATGGCTATACACACCGGCATCGTCTCGCCACGCTCCGCCATCTCGCGCCAATGGGCCGCGCCGACCTTGTGACGCTGCCAGTGCATCGCGACCGTTCGCGGGCCGAGCACCTGGACGCGATACATACCGACGTTTCGGATCCCACGCTTCGGATCGCGCGAGATGACCATGGGCAGCGTAATGTATGGCCCGCCGTCTTCCGGCCAGGTCGTCATCACCGGCAATCTGCGCAGGTCGACCTGATTGCCCTGCCAGATGACGTCCTGGCACGGTGGCGACCCGCCTTTCACCCGCGGAGGAAAGCGCGCGACCTCGAGCAGCCGCGGGATGAGCGACAGCTTCGCCACGATGCCGTCGGGCACCTTGAGATCCATCAGCTGCGTGATCCGCGCGCCGATCTCGTCCAGCTCGCGAACGCCGAGGGCGAGTGCCATGCGGCTCATCGAGCCGAACAGGTTGATCGCCACCGGAAAGGCGGAGATGGTGCCGTCATCGAGCACGGGCTGCTCGAAGAGCAGCGCGGGCCCGCCACCCGGCAGCTTCATTGCCCGGTCGGCGATCTCGCACATCTCGAGCTTCGCCGCAACGGGCTGCCTAACGCGGACGAGCTCGCCGGCCCCTTCGATAGCGGTGATGAAATCGGAGAGCGAATCGAGGGTCATGAGTGAGTGACGGTCTGCCCGAGGCGAGCGGCTCAGATCGGAGGGCTTCCCGGCTTGTCGCCGGCATGAATCGCGGCAATCCCCATGGTCAGCGTCTCCCACCGAACGTTCACGAACCCGGCGTCGCGCATGGCGCGCGCGAGCTCCTCCTGCATTGGGAATCGCGCGACCGACTCGGGGAGGTACCGATAGGCGGTGCGGTGTCTGCTCACGATCCGGCCGACGGCGGGCAATATGGCGTGGAAATACGTGTGGTAGACCCCGCGCACCACGGGCGAGCGTGGCGTCGAGAATTCGAGAATGACGAACCGGCCGCCTGGTTCGAGAACGCGATAGGCCTCGGCCAGAGCGGCCGGGAGGCTCGCGACGTTCCGGATCCCGAACGCAACGATGGCGCCGGACGCGGTGTCGTCCGCCACTGGAAGGTCCAGAGCATCGGCCGTGACGGGAGCCACGAGCACGCGAGGTGCCTTGTTCAGTCCGGCCCGGAGCATTGGCTCGGCGAAGTCGGTTCCGAGCACGAGCCCGCGAAATCCTCGGGTCTGCGAAAGCTCCGACGCAACGTCGAGCGTCCCGGCACAAAGATCGATGTAGACTCCGGTCGGGTTTCGAAGTGGATCGAGCGCCGCGATGGCGCGCCGCCGCCAGCCGCGATCGATGTTGAAGCTGAGAAGGTGGTTGAGGAGATCGTAGCGGGGCGCGATCTCCGAGAAGACACGGCGCACGTAGGCGCGCTTCTCGGCGCCACCTGCGGCGGCGGCTCGGGCTTCGGTCTTCTCGAGGTCGACTGTTGGCATTCGGACCGAAAGGTATAGCTTCCTCCCACCGCCGGCGACGCTGTCTCTTGTGGAGCCGCCGCCGTCTCCTGCATGGCGCCATCACTCGACTTAGCGAACCTACCGGACGCCGATGTCGTCACGCTCGCCCAGCAAGGGCGAGAGGCGGCGTTCCGCGAGCTTCTCCGACGGTACGAGCGGCCGGTCTTTTCCCTGATTTTCCGTATGGTTCGGGACCGCGAGATCTCCGAGGACCTCGCGCAGGACACCTTCATCAAGGTGCTGAACCACATCGACCGGTATCGCCCCGAGTTCAAGCTCTCCAGCTGGCTCTTCAAGATCGCGAACAACGTCGCGATCGACCATCTGCGTAAACGTCAGTTGGACACCATCAGTATCGATGGCTCGCCCCACGCCGCGACGGCCGCGGAGGTCGAGGCGACGTCGTTCGACCTGACGGCCCGGCAGGAATCGGCGCTCGAGGAGATGGAGGCGCGAGAGCTCGGCACCGCGATCGAGCGGGCAATCGCCCGGCTCCGCCCGGAGTACCGTTCATGCATCATGCTGCGTCACGTCGAGGGGCGATCGTACGAGGAAATCGCTGCCACGCTGGACCTGCCTCTGGGCACCGTAAAGACCTATATCCATCGCGCACGCCATGAGCTGCGCGAGGCGCTCGAACACGTGAAGGGCTCCGGGTAATCCGATCTGAATTTCCCTGAAACCCCTTTCTAAGCCCGCCCGTACGGCCCGGTTGGAGGATTTGTGGAACACAGGCACCTACTCCCAGACGAAATCGACCAGCTCCTGGACGGCGAGGCCGGATTCGGCGTCGCTCCGCTCCTGGCGCACGTCGAAAACTGCCCGACGTGTCGTGCCGATCTGGCCGAAGCTCGGCAGGTGGTTAGCGCCCTCGAGCGCATGCCACATTTTGCGCCATCTCCGCTCTTCAGAGACCGGGTGATGACACAGGTCCAGGTCTTCGAACCCTGGCACGTTTCGGCGCTTGACACGGCGAGGCGATGGCTGCCCGCGTCCCGACCCGCCCGGTTCATTGGCGTCGCCGCGACATCTGTTTTCGCCCTCATCGTATCACTCAGCGCGGTCTGGATGGCAGTGAGGCTCGATGCCTTCCTGTTCTTCTTCGACCTCGCCGGCCAGCGCGTCCGCGCTGCCCTATTCGACTCGCTCGGCTCGGCGATCGCCAGCACCTTCGGAAGCGCCGCGGTCGACGCACTGCGCACCGGTGGAGTGGCAGCCGTCGCAGGGGTAACCAGCTTCCTCGTGATCGTCGTCCTGGCTGCAGTCGGGCTCAGGGCTCTCGTAGCGACCGCTCGCCGACGCCGGGCAACCTGAGCCAAATGCGAACGGCTATTCTCCCGCTGATCCTCGCGGTTGCTGTGGCGCCGCTGACGGCTCGGCAGGCCGCCGCCATCCAGCAGAACCCGAAAACCGCGAAGCCAGCCGCCGATTCGGCCGCGAAGGTTGCGGCGCCGGCCGTTGCCGTCGAATCGACTGATTCGGGCAAGGTTCAGTTGTCCAAGGCGACCGTCGATTCTCTGACCCAGCTCGTCAGCCGGTATCGTCGAGATCCCGAAGCCGTCGCCCTGCCGCCAGAGAACCAGATCGCGATGGGCGGCCGGACCATTCCGGCGGGCACCACAGTGGCGGGCCCGGTCGCAGTAGCCGGCGGTCCGCTGCACGTCTACGGCACGGTGAACGGCGACGCGATCGCGATCGGCAGTGATGTCATCGTGCACCCGGGTGCCCGCATCACCGGCAACGCCGTATCGGCGTTAGGCACCGTAAACCTCGCCGGGGGAATCGTTGGAGGGGAGATCCGTCAGCTCGCCGGCGCGCTCGGCGCCGTCCCGCAAGCTGCCGAGGCGGAGTCGCGAGCGGGGAGCACGCGGCACGCCCTCGCCCTCTCGTCGAGCTGGCTGATCATCCTCGTGCTCATGGCGATAGGTGTGTTGCTGTTTGCGGGCGACTATCTCGACGGGGTCGTGGATTCCCTCGAGGGCCGATTCGGCCGCTCGTTCTGGGCCGGGATAGCGACACAGCTGGCCCTCGCGCCGGTGCTGTGCCTCCTCGTCATCGCGCTCGCCGTCACGATTCTCGGCGTACTGCTCATTCCGTTCGCGATCGTGGCGTTCGTGCTCGCGGTTGTGGGCCTCATCACGCTCGGGTTCCTCGCCATCGCGCGCATCACCGGCGAATCGGTCGCACCTGCCGCGAGCAAGCGGTATTCAGCGCGCGGCGCGGCCCTTCGAGCCCTCGTGGTCGGTGTGTCCATCTACATGGGATTGTGGGTGCTCGCTTCGGCGTTCGCGTGGGCCCCCGTTGTGGAGACGGTACTTCGCGGAGTTGCCGTGGCGATCACGTGGGTCGCGACGACCGCGGGTCTTGGCGCCGCCGTGATTTCACGAGGGGGCACGAAACGGTCCGCACCCACCGCATCGTTCGCAGCTGTCAACGACATTCCGTGGCAGACACCGACGCCGGTCACTGGCGTCGTGGCCGCACGCCGGCCAACGCCGTCGTCCTCTGGACGCGACCGGTAACGTCACGCATGAGCCGATTTTTCGCGCTGGGGCTCGCGTCGGTCGCGGTATCGGTCGTCACGTCGACTGCGACCGCCCAGAGCTGGCGCACGCTCGACGTCGCACGACAGCTCACCGATTCCGCGCCGGCGTCGGTCCAGGTCGTGTACGGAACCGGGCGGATCGGCGTTAGGGCGACGTCGAATCCGCTGCTCTATCACATGCAGCTTCGATACGACGCGACGCGTGCCCAGCCGCGCCACACGTTCGACGTCGCGTCTCGCAAGCTGCAAATCGGTATGCAGAAGTCGGAGATGCGGTTTTCCGGACGGAACGACGCGGACGCAGGCCACCTGCAACTCGAGCTTTCGCGGAGCGCGCCGCTCGACCTGAGCCTCGATCTCGGCGCCGTGGAATCCGACCTCGATCTCACGGGACTCCGAATCTCGCGGTTGCACGTCGAGTCTGGCGCGAGCGACGCGAAGCTCCGCTTCGATTCGCTGAATGCGACACGAATGAGCGTGCTCGAGGTCTCCCTTGGCGCGGCCAGCTTTCGAGGAGATCGCCTTGCGAACGCCAACGCGCGGGACATTCGGGTCGACGCGGGAATCGGGAGCGTCGAGCTCGACCTTGGTGGCCAGTGGACTCAGGACATCGACCTTCGCGTCGACGTAACGCTCGGGATCGTCACCATTCATGTCCCCTCCGATGTCGGCGTGCACGTCACGCTCGACAAGACGTTGGCATCCTTCGACCACGAAGGCCTGACCGAGCGCGATGGTGGCTGGGTTTCGAAGAACTGGGACTCGGCCCCGCACAAGCTCCGCGTTACGGCGGAGACGGTCTTCGGTAAGCTCTCGATCGACAAGAAGACGGGGCGTTAGCCCTCCCTCCGCTTCGCACACCATTTGCGCTTGTAGCGCGCCACACGACGGGAGTGGCGCATGGTTTTACTGGGGTACCGAGCCGGGGCGATCGCGAAGAAGGCGCTGAAGGAGACGCTGGACGACAATCTCCTGGGGTTGGCGGCGCAGACCGCGTACTACTTCTTCTTCTCGCTTTTCCCGCTGCTCCTGTTCATCGCGCCCCTGCTGAGCCTCGTCGGTAACAAGCAGGAGACGTTCGCACTCTTCACGTCGCAGTTGCAGCAGGTCGTACCCAGCGAGGGCTGGGCCCTCATCGGCGGCGTGATCAAAGATGTCGTCTTCGCCAAGAATGCGCCGGGACTCATGTCCGTCGGCGCACTGCTCGCGATCTGGGCCGGATCGAATGTGTTCGGAGCGCTCATCGGAGCGCTGAACGTCGCGTACGACGTCAAGGACACCCGCCCGTGGTGGAAGCAGAAGCTCATCGCGATAGCGAGCGTGGTCGTCATCGGCTTCGTGATTCTCATCTCGACGGTCATGATCCTCGCTGGCGACAAGATCACGAACTGGCTCGCCAGTCGACTCGCGCTCGAGCCCAGCACGCGCACACTGGTGACCGTCGTTCAGGTGCCGATCGCCTTCGCGCTGCTCATCGCGATCGCCGGCCTCTCGTACTACTTCCTGCCGAACCTCCGCCAGAGCAAGAAGCAAGTGCTCGTGGGAGCCATATTCACGACGGTCGGGTGGGCGTTGGTGACCGTGGCGCTTCGTGTGTACATGGCGCACTTCGCGAACTACAACGCCACGTACGGCGCGATCGGCGGCGTAATCGCGCTGCTCACGTGGATGTACTTCTCGATGCTCGTCTTTCTGATTGGCGGCGAGATCAACTCCGAGCTGCATCACGGAACGGGCGCCGTCGAGCCGCGCCGCGGTCTTTTGTACGGCGGGCGGATCGAAACCGCGGCAGCCGCCGGCGTGCCGTCGCTCGATCGCGTGGAACGCGTCGAGCCGTTAGGCGCCCGCCGAACGTAGCGTGACCCGCGTGCCGCGCGTGATCTCCAAAGCGCGCGCGGCACTTCCGTCGCGGCGGGCGATCTCGACGAAGCCGCTCGAGCCCACCAGCGCGATGATGTCGCCGATGGGACCATCGGCATACGTGCGGACGATCGGCATGGTTCGCCCACAGATCTCGATCCGTCCACCACGCGGTGCGATCAAGTTGCTGATCGCATTCCCGAATCGGTCGATGGCGATGATCTCACCGACTACCGATCCGTCGCTGGCACGTCGCGCCTCCGGCGTGCGCCTGACGACCGGGTCGAGGCACGGCGTACCGAGCGCATCGATCGCGGTGCCGGTCGCCAGATGTGCCGCCGCCGGAGCGAACACGTCGCGCCCATGAAACGTGGCGGACGCAGTCGGAGGCACTGGCAGCGACACGGCTCGCGATCCACTCGCCAGCAGCGCCGGACTGAGCACGCCGTTGTCCGGCCCGACCAGGAATCGATCGTCGCTGCTCACGGCGAGCGCACTGCGGGCCGAGCCCACGCCGGGATCGACGACGATCATGTGCACCGTACCGCTGGGATAGCGCCGCCAGTATCGCGCGACCGCAAGGCGCGCCGACTCCACGTCCTGCGGTGGAATCTCGTGCGAGAGATCGACGATCGTGACGTCGGGCGTCGCCGAGAACAGCACTCCCTTCAGCTCCGCGACGTAGCCGTCGGCGGTGCCGAAATCGGTGAGGAGCGTGATGATCGGTCGCATGCGTTACACGGATTTGTGCTTCCAGCCGCCCGCGCGCCAGAGGATCGTCATGGCAATTCCACGCGCTGCGGCGGTCAGCGAGATCGACCACCAGATGCCATCCACGCCCCATCGACCGGCGGCCCACCACGCGAGTGGAATGCGCAGCGCCGTGAGCGCGGTGGAAGTCAGCATCGGTGGCACCGTGTACCCGGCCCCGCCAAGCGCTCCCTCGAGGACGATCTCGGCACAGACGGTGAGGTCCGCCAACGCGCCGATGCGGAGGTAATGGGCAGCGACATCGATGACCGCCGGCTCGTTGGTAAAGAGACTCGCGAGGCGGTCAGGGATGATCAGCGCCGCGGCCGCGGCGATGAACGCCGGTGCCGTCGCATAGCCGAGCGTGACCCAACCGGCACGTTCGGCGCGCGCGACCTTGCCAGCCCCGAGGTTCTGGCCGACGATCGCCGCGGCTGCGGCGCCGAACCCAACGCCGATGGTGTAAAGCCAGCTCTCGACGCGGTGGCCGACACCTAACGCTGCAAGCGCTGGCGTTCCGAACCGCGTCGTCGTACGTGTGAGCGCTACGTAGATGAGCGAGAACATGATGCCCGTGAGTGCTGTGGGCATCCCGATCCGTGCGACTGATCGCACCGTGGGCCAGATCGCTCGACCAGCGCGGATCAGGCCACGCCGCCAGAGCAGCAGCAGTCCGGCGACGAACGCGCCGCCTCGCGTCAGCACGAGGGCTATCGCGGCGCCCACGATGCCGAGCTGCGGCGCGCCCGCGAGGCCGAGAATGAGGACCGGATCGAGGATGAGCGTACACGCCGTGGACACGAGCAGGAGCGCGAACGGCGTGCGCGTGTCACCAGCCGCGCGGAATGACGCATCGATCGCGAAATAGCCGTAGATGAGCGGCGCGCCGAGGAAATAGACGCGGAGGTAGCTGCGGCCGAGTGCCGTCACCTCCGGCGGCGTATGCATCAGGGAAAACAGGGCGTCGACCGACAACGCGCCCGCAATCCCGACCGCAGCGCCTAACGCGACAGCGAACATCGTGGCGTCACCAACGACCCGGGCGGCGTCCAGGGACCGTCCCTCGCCGTGCCGGCGGGCCGCGACCGCGGTAAGGCCTACGCTCACCATCTCCGCAAGGGAGATGACCATCCAGATCCAGAAGACGGCTGTGGATACCGCGGCGAGGCCACGAGCGCCGATGCGTGTGCCGACCCAGAATGCGTCCACGGACGCGAATACGGTCATGAGCACGTTCGACGCGACGGCGGGCAGCGCGAGCCGCCGGATCACATCGCCCAACGAGTCGCCGACGACGCTGATCGCGCCAGCCGCACCAGCAACAGAGACGGTCGCGGCACCATCATGGGACTCGAATGGCAGCGCGGCCGCCGGACGAGTGTCCGGCGGCCGCGCGACAAGCTCGCCTGCGTCCTCGCGCGCGGTCACCGTGGCTCGGCGGCTCCGAGCGCGGCGGCGACGCGGTCGGCCAACGACCTCAGGGCACGCGCGGCAGCCACATCCGGTTCCGCGACGACGATCGGCGTCCCGCGGTCGCCACCCTCGTGGATGCGTGGATAGAGGGGAATCTCGCCTAGCAGCGGCAATTCCAGCTCATCGGCCAGGCGCTTGCCACCGCCGGTCCCGAAGATCGGGGTCGGCTTTCCGCAGTGCGGACACTCGAACCAGCTCATGTTCTCGACGATGCCCAGCACAGGGACGTTCACGCGCTGAAACATCTTCGCCCCCCGCAACGCGTCGCCGGTGGCAACGTCCTGCGGTGTGGTGACAATGATCGCGCCATGCACGTGTGTTGCCTGGACAAGCGACAGCTGCGCGTCACCGGTACCCGGAGGCATGTCGACCAGGAAATAGTCCAGCTGTCCCCACGCGACGTCGCGCAGGAACTGCGTGACGATCTTCATCACGATCGGTCCGCGCCAGATGGCCGGCTGATCGCGTTCGATGAGGAATCCGAGGCTAATCACCTTCACGCCGTGCGCCTGCAACGGAATGATCTTCTCGTTCACAACCGCCGGCGGCGCGTTGACGCCCATCATCCGTGGCACGTTAGGCCCGTAGACGTCCGCGTCCATGAGGCCCACTCGCGCACCGGATGCGGCGAGCGCGGTCGCGAGATTCGTCGCCACCGTGGATTTGCCCACGCCCCCCTTGCCGCTCGATACGGCCAGGATGCGACCGAGATTCGGGTACGCCACTGGCGTCGGCGCGGACGGTCGTGGAGCCTGTGCCGGCGCTGCATTCATCACGGGCAGTGTACGCGCACCACCGCCTGGCGGTGCGCTGACCGACACTGTTCGACCGTCCACCTCGGACGCGTCTTTCACATCGACCCGGACATCTGCTACGCCGTCGAGGCGCTCGATGGCCTC
>Ga0207678_10006464_pt1 | contig 10398 bp, 10 predicted proteins | sample KBSC63metaG_FD_184319 | JGI IMG/M metagenome (GOLD analysis project Ga0207678, IMG submission 184319) | Corn rhizosphere microbial communities from Kellogg Biological Station, Michigan, USA - KBS C6-3 metaG (SPAdes) (version 2) | ecosystem: Host-associated > Plants > Roots > Rhizosphere > Soil ...
CAGATGCAGTTCCGTGTTGGCAGGGGCGCCTGGTGAACGAGTGCTTATTGAATCGGTAGGCCGCGAAATTACCGTGGTGGATTCGGGCTATGGGGTTGATTTGGTGCACCATAGACCCCCTAATCCACCACGAAGCCCGAATCCACCACGCAAAATTTAAGATCATCGAATCGGTAAGCGAATAAAGACCCTGGAGAGGCAGACGGGATGCATGTGTTCTCGCCAGGGCGGCCAGAAGGCCGATCCGCGCTGCCCCCGGTCGCGCGGCTACGTCGTAGCGTTTGCTTCCCCGCCGGGCTGCCCTGGTGCGGCTGGCGGTCGTCCTGCCATCGCTTATGCCGTGCGGCGTACTCCTGGTCCTGGCCCAGCCGGCGCAGCATCTGGCCGCCGTACGCACGCAACGTGACCGGGAGCACGAAGCGCGCCTCGTGCCCGGCAGGCCGGTCGGCCAGCAGCACCGAGCGCTCGGCGAGCAGGCTCAGGCCGGCCGCGACCGCCTCGGCGGGCAGCTCGTCGCCCCCGCATACGTCCGTCGCGTCCCGCAGGCCGAACGGGCCGGTGAACACCGGCAGCCGCGAGCCAGGTCCCGTCCCGTGCGCCGCACGTCATGGGGGCCGAACGGCCCTGGTTCCTGCCTCGCCGGAGGCCCGCGCCGGACCATGGTGGAACGGCACGGAACGGCGTGGAACCTTATCAGTATCTGAGACGCAGCTGTAGAAATGCTGAGACTCGTTGAACCGCAGCCCACCGCCGAACGTGCCTAAAACGGGGAGCATTTGCCCGCATGTGAACGGGGAGCGTCATGCGAGTTCGGCTACTGGGACCGGTCGATGTCATGGACGGCGGCGAGATGCTGCCGGTCAGCGGGCTGCGGCGGAAGGCCGTCCTGGCCACCTTGGCCCTGCACGCCGGCCAGGTCGTCGGAACCGGCCGCCTGGTCGACGCGGTCTGGGGCGAGACCGCGCCGGCCGCGCTGAACACGCTGCAAAGCCACGTCTCGTACCTGCGTACCGTGCTCGGCAAGGCCGCCATCGTGGCCCGGGCGCCCGGTTACCAGCTGGACCTCGGCGACGACGGCACCGACGTGCTGCTGGCCGAGCGGCTGCTCCGCCAGGGCGCGCAGTCCGCGGACCCGGCCCGCGCGGCCGCGGACCTGCGGGAGGCGCTGGCCCTGTGGCGCGGGCGGCCGCTGGCCGACCTGGCCGGGCTGGCCTGGCTGGAACAGCAGGCGGGGCGGCTGGAACTGCTCCGCGAGCAGATCAGGCACGCGTTGTCCGACGCGAGGCTGGCCGCCGGGGAACACCGGCAGCTGGTACCCGAGCTGGAGCAGGCGGCGGCCGACCATCCGCTCGACGAGCAGGTCCACGCCCAGCTGATGACCGCGCTGTACCGCAGCGGGCGGCAGGCCGACGCGCTGGCCGTCTACCAGCGGCTGCGATCCACCCTGGCCGAGGAATTGGGGCTGGCGCCAGGCCCGGCGCTGCGCGATCTCGAGACCGCCATCCTGCGGCAGGACGCGTCGCTGGACGCGTCCTGCCCGGTCGCCAGCCTGCGGCCGGCCGCGCCGCCCGCGTCCGGTGTTCCGGTCCCGGCACAGCTGCCGCCGCCGGTGGCCGGGTTCGCCGGACGGGCCGCGGAGCTGGCCCGCCTCGACGCGATCGGAGGCGACCAGACGGACGAGGCTTCCGCCGTCACGATCGCGGCGATCACCGGCACCGCCGGAGTGGGCAAGACCGCCCTGGCGGTGACCTGGGCGCACCGGGTCGCCACCCGGTTCCCCGGCGGGCAGCTGTACGTCGACCTGCGCGGCTTCGACCCGGCCGGGCCCGCGCTCGATCCTGGCCAGGCGCTGCGCGGCTTCTTCGAGGCGCTCGCGGTGCCGCCGGAGCGGATCCCGCAAGCCCTGGACGACCAGGTGGCGCTCTACCGCAGCCTGCTGGCCGGCCAGCGGGTGCTCGTGCTGCTCGACAACGCGCGCGACGCCGCGCAGGTGCGCCCGCTGCTGCCCGGCTCGCCCGGGTGCCTGGCCATCGTGACCAGCCGCAACCACCTCACCGGCCTGATCGCCGGGCACGGCGCGTACCCGCTGGGCCTGGACCTGCTGACCCCGGACGGCGCGCGCGAGCTGCTGGCCGGGCGGGTGGGCGCCGGCCGGGCCGGGCGTGAACCCGACGCGATCGACGAGATCATCGACGGCTGCGCACGCCTTCCGCTGGCGCTGACCATCGCCGCGGCCCGCGCCGCCACCAGCCCGGGGTTCCCGCTCGCCGTCTTCGCGGCCGACCTGCGTGAGGCGGGCCACGCGCTCGACCAGTTCGACGGCGATGACGAGGCCACCGACATCAGGGCCGTGTTCTCCTGGTCCTACCGCGCGCTGAGCCCGGACACGGCGCGGATGTTCCGGCTGCTGGGCTTGCACCCCGGCCCGGACATGACGGCCGCCGCCGCGGCCAGCCTGGCCGGGATCGCCCCGGACCGGGCCCGCGTCCTGCTGACCGAGCTGACGCGGGGGCACCTGCTGAGCGAGGACCGTCCCGGCCGTTACGCCTTCCACGACCTGCTCCGGGCCTACGCCACCGAACAGGCGCGGGAATGCGACGACGACGCTGCCCGGCGCGCCGCGCTGGGCCGGCTCCTCGACCACTGGCTGCACGCCGCGTGCGCCGCGGCGGCGCTGCTCGACCCGTTCTTCGCCCCGGAGCCCCAGGGCCCGCCGCTGCCAGGGGCCGTCGTCGGCGCGCCCGCCACCGCCGAGGAGGCCCTGCGCTGGTTCACCGCCGAACAGGCCACGCTGCTGGCGGCCGTGCCGCTGGCCGCCTGGTCCGGCCGGGTCGGCCACGCCTGGCGGCTCACCTGGGCGCTGAGCACCTTCCTGCTCCGCCGCGGATGCTGGGACGACCACACCAGGGCGTGCCGGGCCAGCCTGGACGCCTCCCGCCGGGACGGCGACGTGGCCGGGGAAGCCCACGCGCTGCTCCTGCTCGCGCTCGGCGATGCCCGGTCCGGGCGCCGGGACGCCACCCCCGCGTTCCGCGAAGCGCTACGCCTGTTCGAGACGGTGGACGGCTATCACCGCAGCCAGGTGACCGCGCACAGCAGCCTGATCTGGATCGCCGAGCAGCAGGAGCGCTACGGCGACATGCTGGGTCACGCCGTCCGGGCGCTCCGGCTGTCCCGGGCCGCCGGGGACGAGACCATGGAGATCATGAGCCTGAACGACGTCGGCTACAGCCACGCGCGGCTCGGGAACTATGGCCAGGCCATCGCCTGCTGCGGGCAGGCGCTGGCCGGCAGCCGGGCCGCCGGGGAGCGCAACTGGGAGTCCGCCGCGTGGGACAGCCTCGGCTACATCCACCACAAGCTCGGCGACCACCATCGCGCCGTCACCTGCTACGAGCGGTCCCTGGACCTGTGCCGCGAGCTCGCCGACCGCTATAACGAGGCGGGCACGCTCGACCGGCTCGGCGACGTCCACCACAGCGTGGGCGACCTGCGCGCGGCCCGCTGGGCGTGGGCCCAGGCGCTGCGCACGCTGGACGAGCTGGGGCACCCCGACGGCGACCGGGTCCGGGCCAAGATCAGCGTGCCGGGTGCCAGGCTGCCCGCTGTCATCTAGGCCGCTGTCATCTGGGCCGCCGTCGTCTAGCCGGCCCCGTTACCGGCCAGCAGCTCGGCGGCGTGGTCGGGTACGTAGGCCTGCATGTCCCTGGGCGCGCGGACGTACCCCTGGGACGGCGGCCGCGGCGGCAGCTTCAGGTCCGGCGCCCGCACCTTGTGGTAGGGGATCGTGCTGAGCAGGTGGGTGATCATGTTGATGCGGGCGTTCCGCTTGTCCTCGCTCTCCACCACGTGCCAGGGCGCCTCGGGGATGTCGGTGTGGATAAACATCTCGTCCTTGGCCCGGGAGTAATCCTCCCAGTGGGTGATCGACTGCAGGTCCATGGGTGACAGCTTCCACCGGCGCAACGGGTCGTGCAGCCGGGACTTGAAGCGGTGCTGCTGTTCTTCGTCGCTGACCGAGAACCAGTACTTGCGCAGCAAGATGCCGTCCTCGACGAGCAGCCGCTCGAAGATCGGGCACTGGTGCATGAACCGGCTGTACTCCTCCTTGGTGCAGAACCCCATCACGTGCTCCACGCCGGCCCGGTTGTACCAGCTGCGGTCGAACAGGACCAGCTCGCCCGCTGCGGGCAGGTGCTCGATGTAGCGCTGGAAGTACCATTCGGTGCGCTCTCGCTCGGTCGGGGCGGGCAGCGCCGTGATCCGGGCCACGCGCGGGTTGAGGAACTCGGTGACCCGCTTGATCGCTCCGCCCTTGCCGGCCGCGTCGCGGCCCTCGAAGATGATCACGATCCTGGCGCCTTCGGTGCGCACCCACTCCTGCATCTTCACCAGCTCGCCCTGCAGCCGGAGCAACTCGGTCTCGTACAGCTCCCGGGGCAGCTTCCGCGGAGTCCCGTCCGCTCTCCCATCCCCCTTCACGTGCGCCGCCTTCTTGCCGTGCCCGTTTTCGGCGTCCTTGACCTTGCCTGCCATCCCCGCGTCCTCCCTTGTCCGGGCTCTGTCGCCGGTGCCTACGGAACCCACCGTAGGATGACCGGCGTGAGCGACGATGAGCTTTACCGCCAGTATGAGACCATCAACCTGTACCGTCGCGGCCCGGGGGCGAGAGTCGAGCTGAACCGGCCCGAGCGGATGAACGCGTGGAACCGGCAGTTCTCCGCCGATCTGCTCGACGTGATCACGGAGGTCACCGAGAACCCCGAGGTCCGGGCGGTCCTTATCACCGGAGCCGGGCGGGCCTTTTCCAGCGGCGCCGACCTGAAGGAAACCACCGAGGACGCCGGCGGCGGCACCGTCGACGTGTACAAGATCCTGACCGAGCGGTACCACCCGCTGATCACCGGCATCCGGCGGATGCCCAAGCCGGTCATCGCCGGGGTCAACGGCCCGGCCGCCGGGATCGGGCTGTCCCTCGCGCTGGCCTGCGACCTGGTGGTGGCGGCCGAGTCCGCGTACTTCTCGCTCGCCTTCGTCAACATCGGTCTTGTGCCCGACGGCGGCTCCTCGCTGTTCGTGCCGTCCCGGGTGGGCTTCGCCCGGGCCGCCGAGCTGGCCATGCTGGGGGAGCGGCTGGGCGCCCGCACGGCTCTCGACTGGGGCCTGATCAACCGGGTCTGGCCGGACGAGGAGTACCAGGCGCAGGCGCTGGCGCTGCTCGACCGGATGGCGGCGGGCGCCACCAGGTCCTACGCCGGGACCAAGCGCCAGCTCAACAAGTGGCTGTACGAGCACATGGAAGCCCAGCTCGAGTTCGAGGCGGGCATCCAGAAGGAGATGGCCGCCTCCGGCGACTTCGCCGAGGGGCTGGCTGCCTTCGCCGAGAAGCGGCCGCCGCGGTTCAGCGGGGCCTGAGCCCGCCGGCCTCAGCGATCGTGGACAAGGCTCAGCTCGAGCGCGTCTACCGGGCCGAAGCGCCCCGCATCACCGCCGCGCTGGCCGCGCGGATCGGCGACGTCGGGCTGGCCGCGGACGCCGTCCAGGACGCGTTCGTCGAGGCCCTCGAGCACTGGCGGGACACGCCGCCGCCCAACCCGGGCGGCTGGCTGGCCACCACCGCCAGGCGCAAGGCGATCGACCGGCTGCGCCGGGCCCGGGCCGGCCAGGAGAAGCTGGCCCTGCTGGCGGCGACCGCCGCCGATGCCTGCGCCGAGACCGAGACGGCCGACGACGAACTGCTCGGCATGGTCTTCGCCTGCTGCCATCCCGCGCTGCCGCGCGAGTCGCAGATCGCGCTCACCCTGCGCGCCGTCTGCGGCCTGACCACGGCCGAGATCGCGGCCGCCTTCCTGGCCGCTGAGCCCGCCATGACCCAGCGGCTGCTGCGGGCGCGCAAGGCGCTGCGTGCCGCAGGCGCTGACCTGCGCATTCCCGACCCCGACCAGCTCGCTGACCGGCTGGCCGAGGTGCTGGCCGTGGTGTACCTGGTCTTCAACGAGGGCTACCTGGCCAGCGCGGGCCGGCAGCCCGCCCGCCGTGACCTGGCCGCCCAGGCGGTGACGCTGACCAGGCTGCTGCACCGGCTGATGCCGCGCGAGCCCGAGGTCCTCGGCCTGCTCGCCCTGCTCTTGCTGCACGAGTCCCGGGCCGCGACCCGGTTCGACGGATGGGGCCGCCTGGTCAGGCTCGCCGACCAGGACCGTACCCGGTGGAACCGGGCGCTGATCGCCGAGGCCACCGGGCTGCTCGACCGCGCGCTGACCCACCGCGCGTCAGGTCCCTACCAGGTCCAGGCGGCCATCGCCGCGCTGCACGCCGAGGCGCCCGACTACGAGCACACCGACTGGCGGCAGATCCGTATCCTGTACGACCGGCTGCAGGAGCTGACCCCCTCGCCGGTGGTGCTGCTCAACCGGGCCGTGGCCACCCGCTACGTCGTCGGCCCCGAAGCCGCGCTGGCCGAGATCACGCCGCTAGCCGCCGAATTGGACGGATACCGGCTGTTCCACGCCCTGCGGGCCGGCCTGCTGACCGGTCTTGGCCGCGACGACGAGGCCCGCGAGGCCAGCGAGCGAGCGCTCGCGCTGGCCGGAAACCCGGCCGAGCGCGAGCTGCTCGCCCGCCGCCTGTCCTTCTGACCGCCCCCTATCCGAAGGGCCCGGTCACATCTCCACGACGGGGCGGACTTCGACCGTCATCCAGCCCCGGTCGACCCCGGGCCAGGTCTTGGCGATCTCGACGGCCTCGTCGATGGTGTCGGTCTCCAGGACCGAGTACCCGCCGAGCGCCTCCTTGGTCTCCATGAACGGGCCGTCGGTGACGCCGCTGGCGCGCACCGTCTTGGCCGTGGCCGGCGGGGCCAGCTGGTGCCCGCCCTCGACGAGCTTGCCGGAGCCGCCGCCGCCCTTCTCGTACCAGGCCCCGATCTCGGCGTACCAGGCCTGGCCTTCCGCCTCGGTCATGTTCCTGGCCACTTCGGTGTCCAGCAGCAGAATCACGTACTTCACGGTTGCCTCCAGGTTTCTCCGGTCAGTTCCGCCGGGACGCCCCCGATGGGGTCCCGGCATCAGTTCCACGAACGGGGCGCCGCCGATTCCGACAGCGCCGGGAAAAAGTTTCAGGTATTCCGCCCGGAGGCGGTCAGCCTCGACTCCACGGTGAGGACGCCCTCGTAACGCCGCTGGATATCGGCGCGGTCGGCGGCCTCGGGCACCGAGCGCTCGCACGCCCGGTTGATCATTTCAGCCTGCTCGAGCAGCACCCGGCGCTGGCCCTCGCTGGTCGTCTCGGCCATGATCCGGGCCAGCGCGTCGAGCAGGCGGATCATCACGGCCGGCTGGCCGAGGCTCGACTGCCTGATCTTCTCGAAGGAGCGCTGCATCAGCCGGTCATAGGAGGGCTCCGGCGCGATGACCCTGATGAACCCGCGGTCGTCCCGGTGCACCCGGGCCGGATGCCACTGGGTCACGATCTTGCAGAGGTTCTCGCCGAGCCAATCGATACAGGTCAGGGCCGTGAAGGTGTCGTTGACCGCGGCGGACAGGGCGCGCAGCGCGATCTCCACCAGCTGGTCGATGCCGAACGACACGTCCTGGCTGAGGGTCCGGTGCGGGCCGACGACGTGCGCCCGGCCCAGCGCCTGCCGGATGTGCGGGGCCGCCTCCGGCGGCCAGACCGTCGCGAACCGGTGCCCGCGCACCACGAAGTGGCCCGGCCGGTGCTCCAGGTTGATCACCGCGTCCGCCTCCGTGGCCAGCCGGACCAGGCTCTGGTGCCTGATGAACTGCACGTACCCGCTGACCGGGGCGAGCAGCACGGCGCCCCCCTCCTCAGCCTGGCCCGTCAGCTCGGCCGCGGTCGGGCCGGCCTTCGGGTGCGGCCCGGTGTTCTCGCTGCCCTGCTCACTGATCGCCTCCGCCAGGTCGGCGGCGATGCTGGCGATCACCTGGGGAAGCTGGATCGAGACGGCCGTGTGGTGGATGAAGTAGATGAGCACGGCCAGGTCGGCGACCATCAGCCCGAGCGTGACCGTCACGCCGAGGTGCGGCACGAACTCGCCGTGCGACCCGATCCCGATCGAGGCCAGCAGCAGCACCGCGTAAACGAACGTGGCTACGAATGTTCCCAGGGTGAGCTGGGTGCCCCGGTCGCGGATGAAGTTGCGCAGCATCCGCGGCCCGAACTGGTTCGAGGCCAGCGTCAGGGTGAGCAGGATGATGGAGAAGACCACGCCGACCACGGTGATGATGGCGGCGGCGATGGTCGTGAGGATCTGCCGGGCCGCGTCCGCGCTGCCGCTGATCACCCAGCCGGGCACGGTGAAGTCACCGTGGTAGGCGGCCCGGTCCACGGCCAGCGTGCCGACGAACAGTACGATCGCGGCCACGACCTCCAGGGCAGGCACGAACCACAGGCTGGTACGGAGCACCTCCCGGCGCCAGTGCGAGCCCAGCCCCGATGACAGAACGCCACGGTACATGTTCGGAATCTTGTCACGCCCCGGCCGTGCCGTGAGCGCGTGGTGGCGCCCCGGTCCGGCGAACGCGGTTGGGGGAGCAGTCTTCAGGCGGCCAGGAAAGCTCCGGCCAAGCCGACGACGAGGAACACTGCGATCACGCCGACGAGGACCAGGATGACTATCGTCCGGGGTTGCATGACTTCTACTGTCGATGGCCGGCCTGGAACCCCGCTGAAGCGGCGCTGGACCGGCTAGGTATCAACCGCGTTCGTGCCGGGCAGGCATTGTGCTTGCCACCCGGGCCCGGCGAACCTAGCGTGTGACGCATTCGTGCAAACCGGGAGCGTTAATGCCGCACGCCCTGACCGAGCTCAACCTGGCCGAAGTTACCAAGCCGGCCGCCGAACCCGCGCATGAGATCCGCGCCGACGTGTGCGTGGTCGGCGCCGGGATCGCGGGCCTGTCGGCGGCCATCGAGTCGGCCCGGCTGCACCGCGACGTGGTGCTGGTCGACTCGCTGCCGCTCATCGGCGGGCAGATGGTGCATTCGCTGATCGGGCTGTTCTGCGGCGTATTCGGCAACGGCCCGGAATACCGCCAGCTTACGCACGGGATCTTCGACGACATTTTCCGCGACCTGGGACCAGCCGGTGACCTGCATTTCCAGCCCGGCCACACCAAGACCGTCTATTACAACGAGGTGGCCCTCGGCCGCTGGCTCGAGCGGACCATACGGAGCCTCGGCGTCAGGACGATCCTCGGCACCGTGCTGCTGCGAGCCGACGTCAAGGACGCCCGCATCACCGGGATCGAGTTGGCGTCCCGTTACGGCCACGTCACGATCGCGGCCCGCGGCTTCGTCGACGCCAGCGGCGACGCCGCCCTGACCTGGCAGGCCGGGCTGCCGTGCTGGGTTCCTGAGCGCCCCATCTACGGCTCCCAGCAGGTCATCGTCGAGAACGTGGACGAGAGCCACAAGCCGGACGGGGGCGAGATCGACGCCCTGCTGGCTGCCCGCGGAGAGGAGCACGGGCTGCTGCGCCGCGGCGGGCTGGCCTTCTTCTTCCCCGGCCGGGGCACCGCGGTGCTGAACGTGACTCACATCGAGGCGCCGCTGGATCCGGTGGCCGCCTCGCGGGCCCAGTTCGACGGGCGCGACCAGGCCGACACGGTGATCGCGCTGCTGCGGTCCGAGTTCCCCAAGGCGTTCGGAGAGGCCAGGGTCCGTGCCTACGGCTATCCGGGCCGGCGCCAGACTCGCTGGATCAAGGGCCGTCACCAGCTGACCACCGACCAGGTGCGGCACGGGACGTGGTTCGACGACGCGGTGGCCCGAACGGCCTGGCCGATCGAGCTCCACGACCGCTCCGACGGTTACGTGTGGGAGATGTTCGGCCCGGACCACGTGCACTACGTGCCGCTGCGTGCCATGACTCCGCCGGGCGCGCACAACCTGGTGGCGGCCGGCCGGTGCGTGGACGGCGACGCCGCCGCGCTGTCCAGCGTGCGGGTGATGGGCCCGTGCGCCGCCATGGGCGCGGGCGCCGCGCACGCGCTGGACCTGGCGGGCCGGGGCAGCGTGCACGACGTTGACCTGGACCGGCTGCGCGACCGGCTGATCGCGAACGTCAGCGGCTAGCGCGTGTCCGGGGGATGGGAGCGCCGGGGTAGTGGCCACGCTGCGCACTACCCCGGCGCCGGTCGTTCGGCCTAGCCGAGTTCCAGGATCTCCGCGGCGTTGCCGAAGCCCTGGCAGCTCGCGGCCACCAGCGGTGTCTGGTCGTTGTCGCCGAGGTTGCCCGCCGCCATGCACAGCGCGGGCCCGCCCGGGCCGCTGGTCTCCAGCCGGAAGTACGGATCGGTGCCGTCCCTGCTCTGCCGGACCTGCTGCCAGGGCGGGACCTGGTCGCATCGTTCCTGCACTAGCCGGGCGCCGGTGA
>Ga0207678_10006465_pt1 | contig 10398 bp, 9 predicted proteins | sample KBSC63metaG_FD_184319 | JGI IMG/M metagenome (GOLD analysis project Ga0207678, IMG submission 184319) | Corn rhizosphere microbial communities from Kellogg Biological Station, Michigan, USA - KBS C6-3 metaG (SPAdes) (version 2) | ecosystem: Host-associated > Plants > Roots > Rhizosphere > Soil ...
TCAACCTCGCGCACGTTCGTGAAATGCCGGGCGTTCGCCTCATATTGACAGCGTCCGACATCCCCGCGCTTGGCCCCTTGCCGACACCGGGTGTCCTCCCGGACGTTGATATCAAGGTGCCGAACTATCCGATCCTGGCGAAGGAGGTCGTTCGGCATGTCGGCGATGCGGTTGCCTTCGTGGTGGCAGACAGCATCGATGCGGCGAAAGATGCCGCCGAGGCGCTGCAAATCGACTGGCAGGCCTTGCCGCACGTCATTGGCGCTGTCACCGCGCTCAAGCCAGGCGCTGCGCAAGTATGGGATGATCGGCCCGGAAACCTTGCTTTCGAAACGGAGGCTGGTGACGCGCGGGCGACGAAAGAGGCTTTTGCCAAAGCGGCACGCGTCGTCGAACTGACAATCATCAATCAGCGGCTTGTCACCAATTATCTCGATACGCGCGGTGTCGTCGCCGAATATGACGGCGAGCGCTATTCGTTGACGCTCGGCAGCCAGGGCAGCCACATTATTCGCGACATCATCGGCGGTGTCGTGATGAACCTGCCGCCCGAAAAGATGAGAGTCGTGACGCCGGATGTCGGCGGCGGGTTTGGCACCAAGCTGTTTCCCTATCGCGAATATGCACTGGCGGCCGTGGCTGCCGAGCGGGTCCGTCACCCGGTCAAATGGATCTGCGATCGGACCGAGCATTTCCTCGGCGACAGCCATGGACGCGACAATATTTCCACCGCTCGTCTGGCGGTCGACGAGAAGGGGCGCTTTCTCGCACTCGAACTCGACATCATCGCCGACATGGGGGCGTACCTGTCGTGTTATGGGCCTTATATCCCCTGGCTTGGCGTCGGCATGGCCACAGGTCCGTATGATATTCCGGTTGCGCACGTGCGACTTCGTGCGGCGTACACCAACACGGTTCCCGTTGATGCCTATCGCGGGGCGGGTCGCCCGGAAGCATCTTACTTGATGGAGCGCGTCGTCGACGCAGCGGCACACGATCTTGACATCGCACCGGATGTCTTGCGCCGGAAAAATCTGATCAAGCCGAAGGCGCTGCCGTACAAAACTCCGACCGGGAAAGTCTACGACTCCGGCGATTTTGCCGGCACGCTTGCGCGCGCGCAGGAACTCGTCGAATGGGACGGGTTCAACAAACGTGCCGCACAATCGAGACGCGCCGGCAAATTGCGCGGCATCGGCATCGCGACTTATGTTGAAGCTTGCGGCAACAACGGTCCGGAGACCGCGAACCTCACGCTCGATCGCGACGGCGGAGTGACGTTGCTGATCGGCTCGCAGTCGACCGGGCAGGGGCACGCCACGTCTTATGCGCAGCTTATCGCTGAGCGGCTCGATCTTCCGCCGGAGCGCGTGCGCGTGTTTCAAGGTGACACCGACCGTATCAAGAGCGGTGCCGGCACAGGCGGTTCGAGTTCGATTCCCGTCGGCGGCGTTTCGGTCGACCGCGCGACCAAAAAACTTGCTGAACAGATGAAGGAGATCGCCGCCGACGCTCTCGAAGCAGCGATGGGCGATCTTGAGATTGCGGATGGTTCTGTACGCATAGCCGGTACAGACCGAGTCATTTCATTTGCGGATCTCGCTGCGCATCCGAAAGCCTCGGCGGAAAAATTGCACGCTGAGGAGCAATTCAGCGTTGAGCCGCCGACTTACCCCAACGGAACACACATCGCGGAGGTCGAGGTTGATCCCGACACCGGCGCGACGAGCATCATGCGCTATGTCGTCGTCGATGACTTCGGCGCCACGCTTAATCCGTTGTTGCTCGAGGGGCAGGTGCACGGGGGAGCCGTGCAGGGAATCGGACAGGCACTCATGGAGGACACGGTCTACGATTCATCGACGGGCCAGCTGCTGAGCGCGAGCTTGATGGACTACGCCATGCCGCGTGCCGAGCACGCCCCCGACTTTCTGTTCGAAACACGCAATGTGCCGTGCAAAACAAATCCGCTCGGCGTCAAAGGGGCGGGTGAAGCCGGCGCCATCGGCTCGTGCCCGGCGATCATGAACGCGATCGTTGATGCGCTTTGGCGCAGTCATCGGGTGCGGCACGTCGATATGCCGGCTACGCCGCGACGGGTCTGGGAGGCGATCAAAACAGCCCAAAAACCCCAGATTTGACTAGGGAATCTCGCGATCACAAATTCGTGATCAGGCCTCCTTCGGGGTCCTCAGGGACGCCGGAATAAGGCCTTGTAACTGGTGTTTGCCGGAGACTGGAAAAAGCTTGAAGGGAGGACTGGATGAAAATTGTTTCCGCCTTCGCGGCGGTCGTAATTCTTGCCTTGGGCACGACCGCAGTCTCGAGCCAGCAGGACCCGATCGCCGCCCGAAAGGCGATGATGAAGTCCAATGGGCAGGCTGCGGGAAGCCTGGCAAAGATGGTCAAAGGGGAAGCCCCATTTGATCTGCCGACCGCTCAAAAGGCTTTTGCAACTTTTGAAGACGCCGCTGCGAAGATGCCTGCACTTTTCCCTGACAATTCAAAGATAGGCGGAGAAACGACGGCTGCGCCGAAAATCTGGGAAGACACGGCAGACTTCAAGGCCAGGTTTGTCAAGTTCGGCAATGACGCAAAGGCTGCAAATGCGTCTGTGAAGGACCTCGACACACTTAAGGCGGCCTTTCCTGAACTCGCCAAGAACTGCGGCGGTTGCCACGAGCTTTACCGCATCAAGAAAAGCTGAGTTTGATTGCTGATTCGAAACGAGGGCGGGCCGTCCAAAAAGGACGTTCCGCCCTTTCGTTTGGCGCAAAAACCGCCAAAATAGCTCTGCCGGAGAATTCAAAATGCCGCGCAAGCTTGCTGTCGTCGGGGTTGTGGTCATTGTCGCGCTTGCGCTGGCGGCATTCTGGTTTCTGACAATCCCGGAAACGATCTCCGCGAGCGCGCTGGCGCCGCACACACCCGATCTCGCCAACGGCAAGACGATGTTCAACGCAGGCGGTTGCACGTCGTGTCACGCGATTCCGAAACAGGAGGATAAGACAAAACTCGGTGGCGGGCTTGCATTGGGCTCGCCGTTTGGCACGTTCTACGTCCCCAACATTTCCTCCGATCGTACCGACGGCATAGGCGCCTGGAGCGAAGCGCAATTCGTCACCGCCATGGTCAAAGGCACGTCACCGACGGGCGAGCATCTGTTCCCGGCGTTTCCCTACACGTCGTATCAGCGCATGACGCTCGACGACATTCGTGACCTCTTTGCCTATCTGAAGACATTGCCGCCTGTGACCGGCAAGGTGCGCGATCATGCCTTGCCGTTTCCATTCAATATCCGTCGCACGCTCGGGCTCTGGAAGTTTCTGTTTCTCGACGGCCGGCCTTTCACACCGGATCCTTCTCAATCGACGCAATGGAATCGCGGGTCGTATCTCGTGAACGCTCCGGGACACTGCGCGGAGTGTCACTCCCCGCGCAATATGCTCGGGGCGGTCAAACGGAACCTGCGTTTCACCGGAGGGCCTGCTCCCGACGGGCAGGGAGGCGTTCCCAACATCACACAGCAAAAGCTCAAGAACTGGACTGTAAAAGACATCGCCGACACGCTCACGACCGGCATGACTCCGGATGCGGACTTTGTCGGCGGCTCCATGGTCGAGGTCGTGCGCAATACGTCGCAATTGAGTGTGGCCGATCGCGAGGCCATGGCGACCTACATCAAATCGTTGCCGGCCGCCGGGGGCTCGGCTTCCGGAAAATAGACGCGGATATTTCCGACGATCGTCGTAATGTATGGCGAATCGTCGGCCCGCCCATGTACCCCCTCAAAGCAATCGGTCTCAAACTGATTTCTGCGTTGCTGTTTGCGGCAATGTCCGCCTTGGTGCGCCTGCTGGGCGACGTTGCGCCGGTCGGCCAGATGGTGTTTTTCCGCAGCGCCTTCGCGATCGTTCCGGTCGTGGTCATCTATGCGTTTCGCGGCGAGCTGGCCTCGGCGGTGCGCACGAGCCGGCCGCTCGGGCAGCTTGGGCGCGGGTCGCTCAGCGTCTGCGGCATGTTCAGCAATTTCTCGGCGTTGACCCGACTGCCGCTCGCCGACGCAACGGCGATCTCGTTTGCGTCTCCGCTCATTACGGTCGCGCTTGCCGCTGTCATTCTGAAAGAGCGCGTGCGCGTCTATCGCTGGACGGCGGTCATCGTTGGCTTTTTCGGGGTGATCGTGATGCTCATCCCGCATTTTGAACTGAGCCACTACGCCGCGGCCGGCGTCGCATCGACCGCCGCGGCGGGGTCGGTGCTCGCGCTGACGTCGGCAGTCTGCAATGCCGGGACTGTCATTCAAACACGACGCCTTACGCAGAGCGAAACCACCTCGTCGATCGTGTTCTATTTCTCGCTGATCTGCGCGATTGCGGGGGCGCTGACGCTGCCATTCGCCTGGCATTCGCCGACTTGGCGTGAACTGATGGCGCTCGTTTCGCTCGGATTTCTCGGCGGCCTTGCGCATATCTTTCTGACCGAAAGCTACCGCTACGCGGCGGCCTCGGTCGTCGCACCCTTCGACTATTCATCGATGTTGTGGGCGCTGCTTCTTGGCTACTGGCTGTTCGGCGAACTGCCGGAGAAGCTGGTCTACCTGGGTGCGGCTATCGTTACCGGCGCGGGGCTCTTCGTGATCTGGCGCGAACGCCAGCTTGGCGTACAGCGCGCCCGGGCCGCGGAAGGCCCACCGCAAGCCACGTAAGCGGCACCTTACTGACGCGCACGCCTGTGCCTGCCATTGCGACCTGGCTTCAGGCCCGCCAATTCGCGGGTCGAGGGCATGCGCATGTCAGTGACGCGTTCGTCACGCGCGAGATTTTCGATGATGTTGAGCAAGACGCCGCGCGTGGCGGCGATGTCGTTTGAGCGCACCCCGCGCACGGCAATCCGGTTGACCTCCTCGGCGAGCGGCACGAGCTTCTCTTGCAGCCGCCGGCCTTTCGCGGTGAGCAGCACGTAAACTTTCTTGCGATCGCCGCCGCGCTTGCGGCGGGTCACGTAACCCAGGCGCTCCATTGCATTCAGCGCCGAAAAGGTTGTCGGCTCCATCACGCCGGCCTGCTCACTCAATTCGCGCTGGGTCAAGCCGTCGCCCTCCCACAGAATGCGCAGGAACGTCCAGTGTCCGAATGAAACGGAGTGCTCGGCCAATCGCATCTGCAGTGCGCGCACGAGCGCTCGCGTCGCATCCTTCACCAGATGCGCCAGTCGATCGTCCGGGACTGCTTCGCGCCAGTGGCGCAGGATCGTTTCTGTATCCGGGGAGGGGCGCGTCATTTGCCCACCTGATGGTTCAGGCGCACGTCGGATTTTTCGCGCGACGATTGCAGGATCGCCAGCAGGACTTCCAGCGTGGCCATGGCCCAGGCGCCGTCGTGGAGCGGCGGCTGGCCCATAACGACCGCGTCATAGAGTTCGTCGATCACTTCAACGCGCGGGATCTTCGGCATCGGCAAAGGATCGAGCTGGGCCGATCCGTTCTGGTAGACCATCACGCCATTGGGGAGCGCGCGCAGATCGGCGTGCTCACAGCTCACCAGCAATGTGCCGAAATTCTGGTGCGCAAGATCCTGCCCCGCGGAGGGGCGGAAGTCCGGGCCTCCGTAATTGCGTGCGTTCTTGAATGCGACTTCATCTTGCTGATTGTCGAAACGGTGCCGCGGCGGACCGGCGTAAGGCGTCTTCTTCTGCCCCATCTCGCCGATCCAGCCCTGGAACTCATCCGAATCGAAGTTGCCGTAACCGCTGTATGTCAGAGATGCGAAGGCGCCGCTCTCGAACGTGAGCAACGCCGCATAGGCGCCTTCAGTCGGTCGCGTTCTGTCCCAGGCCCCAGTTGCGGCACGTACGCTCGCGACGCGACCGCCGCCGAGCAGACGCACAATGTCGATCTGGTGTGCCGCCTGGTTGAATATGGCGCCGCCGCCTAACGCCGTGTCGAGTTCCTCGGGGCGGCGCGGGCGGTACAGGTAGTCCGTGTAGTTGATCGCATTGATCATGCGCGCGTTGCCATACCGGCCGCTGTCGATCAGTCCGCGCAAGTGACGTACCGGCGCATCGAAAGAATGGCTGTGGCCAACGACAAGGTGCACACCTGCGCCGCGGGCGGCGTCGATGATCGCGGCGCATTCTTGCAAGGTCAGCGCCATCGGTTTCTCGATGAGCAGATGTTTGCGATGCTGAGCGGCGAGCGCCGCATGCCCGGCGTGCCACTGGTGCGGCGTCGCCACGTAAATCACCTCGACGGCCGGATCAACACAAAGTTCTTCAACTGTTGTGTAAGCGTTAGCGGAAAATTCCTCGGCAAAACGTTGTCGTGCCTCGGCGCGCGTATCAGCCGCCGCCACCAGGCTGACGCGCGGGTCGGCCTTAAAGGTCGGCAGCATCACGGCAAATGCGCGTCCAAGTCCGGCGACGCCGATGCGCAGTTTACGTTTACTCGCAGTGCTCAAGCGCCAACCCTCGACAAGATCACGGACATTCTCTACTCTCATCTTAGATATCTAAGAAAGAGCGCGCGACAGGATTTTGCAACCGCGCCGGAGGAAGCGCCGCCATGATGACCGCCGAGGAAAACAACCTGCTGTGTCGCGTCGAAGGCGACGCGCCGATGGGACAGATCATGCGCCGCCACTGGATCGCGGCCTGCCTCTCCGAGGAGGTCGCCGAGCCTGATGGCGCTCCGATCAAAGTTCGACTGCTAGGCGAGGATCTCGTTGTATTTCGTGATAGCCAGGGCCGTGTTGGCGTTCTCGACGAGTACTGTTCGCACCGGCGCGCGTCGCTGGTATTTGCGCGCAACGAGGAGTGCGGCCTGCGTTGCCTCTATCACGGCTGGAAATTCGACGTTGAAGGCAACGTCGTGGAAATGGCGTCCGAGCCCGCCAACAGCCTCATTCCTGAACGGGTCAAGCACAAAGCCTATCCCGCACGTGAGGCCGGCGGGTTTGTCTGGGCCTATATGGGGCCGCCCGAAGAAATGCGCGAGTTCGAGGCGCCGGCCTTTGCGCCGACTGCCGATGCCCGCGTCAGTGCGACGAAAGTACGGGTCCGCTGCAATTGGGCGCAGATCCTCGAAGGGCAGATCGATTCAGCGCATTCATCGAGCCTGCACTCGTCCGATATGGTGCCCGCGCAGGTCGACGGCGCCAAGGCGACGGAAGCCAACTGGCTTCGGCCATCGACCGACAAGGCCCCGCGATTTCAGATCGAGCGCACAAGTTATGGATTTCGCTACGCCGCGATCCGGCGTCCGATCATGAACGAAGCGACGCACGACTATATCCGCACCACGGTCTACATCGCTCCGTTCACCGCGCTCATCCCGCCGAACAATGTTCACAATGTTGCGACATTGCTCACACCGGAGGATGACCACAACACGATCTTCTATTTCATCGCGTGGAATGGTGCCGACAAAACCGGAATCGATGCCGATGCCTGGCGCAAATTCAACGTGCTGCAGTGGGGCGTCGACGTCGACAAAAATTTTGACGGCATTCGCACGCGCGCCAATCTCTATGGTCAGGACCGCGCCGCGATGAGAGAGGGCAATTTCACCGGCATCAGCGGTATCCCAAACCAGGATATCGCGATGTGGGAGTCGATGGGCCCGATCAGCGATCGCTCGAAGGAACGGGTTGGCGCTAGTGATGTCGCGGTGGTTGCGTTCCGTCGTTTGATGGTCGAAGCGGCCCGCACGATGCAAAATAGGGGACAGGCGATCGGCAAGACCGAACCGCACGTCACGCACGCGACCATCAGCTCGTATGAAGGCGTGGTATCAAAGACCACGAACTGGAGAAGTCTTGGCGGCGGCAGCGAGGCGCCACTCGAGCGCGTTGCCAAACAAACACAAGCCGCAAAATAGCGGCAAAGAAACTCAGGGAGGATAAAATGAGGAAGCGTTCCCTCGCATGCGCAATCGCTGCTTTGACCGTGTTCACGGCGACGGCGTCGGCGCACGACAAGGTGAAGCTCGCCATAGGCCAGCGCGGCAACTGGGATACGTCGGTGTCCGAGATTGGTCAGCTCGCTGGAATCTTCGGTAAGCACGAGCTCGAGCTTGAGATCATCTATACCAACGGCGCCGGCGAAACCCAGCAAGCGGTCATTTCAGGCAGCGTCGACATCGGCATCGCTGCAGGCGTGATGGGCGTGCTGAGCGCCTATTCGAAAGGCGCGCCGGTGCGCGTGATTGGCGCCGAGACGACGGGCGCAAATGATCTCTACTGGTACGTGAAGGCGGATTCGCCGATCAAGACGTTGAAGGATACCGACGGAAAGACGCTTGCCTACTCGACGAATGGCTCATCGACGCATGGCATCGTCACGGCCTTCATGAAGCAATATCAGTTGAAGGCGACGCCCACCGCGATGGGTGGTCCGGCGGCAAATCTGACAGCGGTCATGTCAGGGCAGATCGACGTCGGTTGGGCCGCGCCGCCATTCGGATTAGACCAGCTTGACCAGAAGCAGATCCGTATCATTGCCACGGGCAACGATGCCGATGCCTTTAAAGGGCAGACGGTGCGTCTGAATATCGTCAATGCCGACTATCTGAAAGCTCACCCGGATGTGGTGGACCGCTACATGAAAGCCTATCGTGAAACCGTGAATTTCATGTACACGGATCCGGCCGCGCTGAAGATCTATGCGGACTGGCTCAAGATCAGCGAAGCCAAGGCAAAGCGCACGCGCGATGACTTCTTCCCGCGCTCTGCGGTCGAGCCGGACAAGATTGTCGGCCTCGATACAATTGTGAAGGACGCTGTCGCACTGAAATTCACGGCGACTGAGCTGACCCAACCTCAGCTCAATGACCTGATCCGGATTCCGCCGCGATAGGGTTTCAGGCCTGAAACGCCTTGAAGGTGATGATGGTGTGTGTGTCCTTGATGCCGGGGATGCACTGCACCTTCTCGTTGACGAAGTGGCCGATATCGGTCCCGCTGTCGACGTAGAATTTCACCAGAAGGTCGAAGTCGCCGGCGGTGGAATAGACCTCGGACGCGATTTCCGCTTCGGCCAACTGGTTGGCCACTTGGTAGGATTTTCCAAGCTCGCATTTGATCTGCACGAAAAACGGGGTCATCGGACTCTCCAAGGCTGGCCTGCAATCCAGCAAAAACAGGGGTAGCTGGCAAGGCGGCTGGGGCGGGCGCTCTTGCGTTGGGGCCGCGTGCGGATTACGTATTCGTGCAGCAATCTCGTGGGGTGTCCGGCATTTGCCGGGCTGAGAGGCGTCAGCCAACCCAACGAACCTGATCCGGGTCATGCCGGCGGAGGGACCAGAGATGCATCACCCGGAAGCAGCAACGCGCAGGAGCGTAGCGCAAAGCGCGGCGAAGATTCTGGCGCGTCTTCGCGTCCGGCGTCCGCGCATACACTGCATCACAAATTCGGTGGCACAGAATTTCACAGCCAACGCGCTGCTGGCGGCCGGGTGCGTGCCCTCAATGACCGTGTCGGTGGAAGAAGTCGGCTCTTTCGTCTCCGGCGCACAGGGGCTTCTGGTCAATCTCGGCACTTTCGACAAGGAACGGCGCCAGGCGATGGGGATCGCGGTTGATACCGCGCGATCGAACGCACTGCCCTGGGCGCTCGATCCCGTATTCGTCGACCGGGCTCCGACGCGCGCTGCCTTCGCGCGTGAGCTGATCGCGCAGCGTCCTACGGTCATCCGGCTCAATCATGCTGAATTTTCGACACTCGCTGGCAGCAAGCCATCGCCCGATGCGGTGGCAGACTATGCGCGCGCCTGCCAGACCGTGGTCGGACTTTCCGGTGAATCCGATCTTGTCAGTGATGGTGAGCGGACCGCTTCGATCGCGAACGGGCATTCCTTGATGGGCCGGGTGACTGCAATGGGGTGTGCTGGTTCGGCGCTGGGCGTGGCGTGTCTTGCAATTGAGCCGGATGCCTTTGTCGCCACGGCTGCGGCATTGCTGATCCTCAATATCGCCGGCGAACTTGCGGCGGAGAAATCCACCGGGCCCGGCAGTTTCGCCACCTCGATCATCGACGCACTCTACAATCTCGATGGGCCCACGCTCATCGAGCGCGCAAAGGTGAGCTGATGGACGTTGACCTGCGCCTCTATGCTCTCATTGATCCCGCGGTGGCCGGCGGCCGTACGCTGACAGATCTCGCGCGACGCATTGCGGGCAGTGCGACTCTGGTGCAATTGCGCGACAAGCACGGTTCGACCCGAGCCATGGTGGAAGAAGCGCGCGCGCTGCGCGCCGTACTTGAGCCGAACAATATTCCGCTTCTGGTCAATGATCGCGTTGACGTTGCGCTCGCGGCGGAAGCGGATGGTGTGCATATCGGGCAGGACGACATGGCGCCTGACGATGCCCGATTGCTGCTGGGCCGCAGCGCCATCATCGG
>Ga0207678_10006467_pt1 | contig 10396 bp, 12 predicted proteins | sample KBSC63metaG_FD_184319 | JGI IMG/M metagenome (GOLD analysis project Ga0207678, IMG submission 184319) | Corn rhizosphere microbial communities from Kellogg Biological Station, Michigan, USA - KBS C6-3 metaG (SPAdes) (version 2) | ecosystem: Host-associated > Plants > Roots > Rhizosphere > Soil ...
GCTTGCAGACGAGATGATCAACAACCTCGGCAACGGGGTGGACCACCGGGTGCTGTCGGCGGGCCACCTCGTGATGGTGACGAAACCTCATGCGCTGGCAGCAATAATCAACGACATCGTCAATTGTTGACTTGCGCGGAAGCCGGGAGTTGGCTAACACCCAGTTGTCGGTGAATGGGGAGGACGACGATGTCTTTTGGCGTGAAACTCCGGTGGCTGTGGGCCGCCTTGCTCTCTACGGTGCTGCTCTCCGCGACGGCAGTGATGCTCAGTCCGTCCGCAGTCGCCAAGTGGTCGGGAACCGAACCGTGTGTCTCGTCACGCGGTATGACCCTGAAGCAGCAGTACGGCTACTCAGTGGCAGTCATCACCTCCAACTGCACTGAGGTGCCGGCCGGCCAGAGGTGGGCCGCGTCGGTCCCGTGGATCATGGACAGCCGATTCGAACAGAAGCCGTCGGGGTTCGCGACAAACTTCGGCACGCCGCTCGACGACTTCCGCGGCAACCTGGCGAGCATCGAGTACGTCGTCGACGCGGGGTCGGCATACCAGTCGAACCGCTCGTTCCCCGGCGACAACAACCTATGGGTCGGCCAGCTCCCGACGGCCCCGGGCTTGCCCGCCATCAACACCGTGAGCCTCGGTTCGCTGGACCCCTTGCCGGTCGGCACCCACACGGTCGACGTCTCGTGGAAGTTGTCAGCGCCGCATTGCGACGGGTTCACATCCGATCAGGGCTCCAGTTGCCTGCCTCAAGGCGACACGCTGGTGAAGCGGATCACATTCAAGGTCGTGGACCCGCAGGCGGTCAAGGGCACCTAGTCGAGGTAGTCGCGCAACACCTGAGAACGGCTGGGGTGGCGCAACTTCGACATCGTCTTGGACTCGATCTGGCGGATCCGCTCTCGGGTGACGCCGTAGACCTGACCGATCTCGTCGAGCGTGCGCGGCTGGCCGTCGGTCAGCCCGAACCGCAGCCTGACCACGCCTGCCTCGCGTTCGGACAGAGTCTCCAGCACCGACTGCAGTTGGTCCTGCAGCAGTGTGAACGACACCGCGTCGACGGCGACAACGGCTTCGCTGTCCTCGATGAAATCGCCCAGCTGCGAATCGCCTTCGTCGCCGATCGTCTGGTCGAGCGAGATCGGCTCACGCGCGTACTGCTGGATCTCCAGCACCTTTTCGGGCGTGATGTCCATTTCCTTGGCCAGCTCTTCCGGCGTGGGCTCGCGGCCCAGATCCTGCAAGAGCTCGCGCTGGATGCGGCCGAGCTTGTTGATCACCTCGACCATGTGCACCGGGATGCGGATGGTCCGGGCCTGGTCGGCCATCGCGCGCGTGATCGCCTGCCGGATCCACCAGGTGGCATACGTGGAGAACTTGTAACCCTTTGTGTAGTCGAACTTCTCGACTGCACGGATCAGGCCGAGGTTGCCCTCCTGGATGAGATCGAGGAAGGCCATGCCGCGGCCGGTGTAGCGCTTGGCCAGCGATACGACCAGTCGCAGGTTCGCTTCCAGCAGATGGTTTTTGGCGCGATCGCCGTCACGGCAGATCCACGCCATATCGCGGCGCTGAGCGGCGGGCAGCTTCTCACCCTTGTCGGCGATCTCGCTCATCAGCTGGGTGGCGTACAGGCCCGCCTCGATCCGCTTCGCCAGCTCGACCTCTTCTTCGGCGTTGAGCAGCGCAACCTTGCCGATCTGCTTGAGGTACGCGCGTACCGAGTCGGCCGATGCGGTGAGTTCGGCGTCCTTTCGGGCCTGCCGCAGCGCCTCGGACTCCTCCTCGTCCCAGACGAAGTCACCCGATGCCTTGTCCTTCTCGCTGGGCTCGGAGATCTCGTCGTCCTCGGCGACCGGCACTTCCTCGGCGGCGACGGCGGGTGCCTTGGCATTGCCGACAGCGGCCTTGGTGCCCGCCTCGGCGTCATCGCCCGCGTCCTCGTCCTCGAGGTCTTCGAGCTCCACCTCCTCCTCGACGAGTACGTCGGGCTCACCGTCGAGTTCGTCGGTGGTCTCCAGCTCGTCGTCCTCGATGCCGTCGACCTTGGTGGTCGTCGGGTCGGGAGCGGTCGCCTTCTTGGCCCGGCTGCGCGGGGCGGCGTCGGTTTTGGCTTTCGCGGCGGGGGCCTTGGTCGCCGCGGCCTTGGCGGGCTTGGCCGCGCGCGTCTTGGCGACGGGTGTATCCGTCTTCGTCGTGCGCGGGGCTGCCTTCGTTGCTCGCTTGGCGGGTTTGGCAGGCGCGGACCCGTTCGTGGTCTTGGTCTTGGCTGCCGTGGCCTTCTTCGCGGGAGTCTTGGTAGCGGTGCGCTTCACCGGCTTTGTGGCTGCCGGGCTTGCCTTTGTCGCTGCCACGTCACCCTTTCGGTCATGAGGATTTCGATGGTCTGGGGGCATGCACCATCGGAAAGCATCTGTTATGTCGAATGTGGCGTTGATTGTCTGCTGGGATTCTCGCCGCTTTCTCGTCGCGGCCGCCGTTGACCATTGTAACGACAGTGTCGGGTTACGCCGCGCGGAGCGGCAAATTTGACACCACCGGGCGTGGCTACTTGGCAGTAGCGGTGACGTCCACCTCCGACGCCATCGCCGCTCCGACGATGCCGGCCGTGTTCAGCAGGGTGGCGGCGACGACCGGGGTGCGGTTGGTCAGCAGCGGAATCCATTTGTCGGCCTTGCGGCTGATGCCGCCGCCCGCGATGAACAGATCGGGCCAGATCGCGTTCTCGATCGCGGTGAGGACCTTGGTGACTTCCTTGGTCCAGCGCTCATAGCTCCAGCCCTTATTCTCTTTGACCGAAGACGCCGCCCGGTGCTCGGCTTCCTTGCCGCCGACCTCGAGGTGGCCGAACTCGGTGTTGGGCAGCAGCACGCCGTTATGGATCACGGCCGAACCGATGCCGGTACCGAACGTCAGCAGGACGATGACGCCGGTGTTGTCCCGACCGGCGCCGAACTTCTCCTCGGCCAGTCCGGCGGCGTCGGCGTCGTTGAGCACCGTCACCTGCTGGCCGTCGAGTTCCTTGCCGAAGAACTCGCTGGCGTTGCACCCGATCCAGCCCTTGTCGACGTTGGCGGCGGTGCGCACGATGCCGTCGACCACCACACCCGGGTAGGTCACGCCGACCCTTTCGGTCCAGCCGAACTCGCGCACGACGGCGGCGACGGTCTTGCTGACGGCATCCGGGGTGGCGGGCTGCGGGGTGGCGAGCTTGAAGCGCTCTCCGATCAGCAGGCCGGTGTCCAGATCGACGACGCCGCCCTTGACGCCGCTGCCGCCGACGTCGACGCCGAACCCTTTGCGCTGCGAGCCTCCGTTGGTGATGGGATCGGCTGCGGGCGTATCGGAGGCGGTCATGTGCTCACACATTAGTAGTTCCGCAATGCTTTGGTAGGGGTGCCGGACAACCGGTGGACGACAATTTGTGCTGCGATAAGTCGGTGGAAGGACTCGCACTCGATCCCACGGAACTACGCGCGGTTGCCGAGCGGTTGGCGGCCGAGGCGGCAGACTTCGTGCGTCGCCGCCGCGAAGAGGTCTTCAGCGCTGTACCCCAGCGCGAATCGACGGGTCCGGCGGTGCGTGCGAAGAGCACCCCGACCGATCCGGTCACCGTCGTCGACACCGAAACCGAACGGCTGCTGCGTGACCGGCTGGCGGAACTGCGCCCCGGCGAGCGAGTGCTCGGCGAGGAGGGCGGCGGCAGGTCCGACGATTCCGCCGGGCGTCCGACCTGGGTCGTCGACCCCATCGACGGCACGGTGAACTTCGTCTACGGACTGCCCGCCTACGGGGTGTCGGTGGCCGTCCAGGTCGACGGGAAGTCGGTGGCAGGTGCGGTCGCCGACGTCGTCGACGGCGCGCTGTACTCCGCGGCGCGGGGCCAGGGCGCACACGTGCGTCGAGGGACGAGCACGTCGCCGCTGCGGTGCAGTCAGGTCACCGACCTCTCGATGTCGTTGGTGGGCACCGGGTTCAGCTACGACCCACAGCTGCGCCAACGGCAGGCGCTGGTCCTGGCGACCTTGATGCCGCAGATCCGCGACGTTCGACGGTTCGGTTCGGCGGCGCTGGATCTCTGCATGGTCGCCGCGGGTCAGCTCGACGCGTATTACGAGGAGAACCTCAACGTGTGGGACTGGGCGGCAGGCGCCCTGATCGCCGCCGAGGCCGGTGCCCTCGTGCGGGTTCCGTCGGCGAGCGCGTCGGCGGCAGGGGGACTGATCGTCGCAGCCGCGCCGGGCGTCGACCAGGCTCTCTCCGATGCGCTGCGCGGATCAGAAGATCGGTGGATCGCGAAATGATATCCACCGCAACCGATTTCGGTCAGCACGCCCCGCTGTGGATCTTGGAGATCAATGTCGGATCGGCCGGTGCGGTGGCGTCCGGCCGCAGGCTGGACAGCACGGCTTCGACGTCGTCACTGCGCACCAGCTCGGTGAAGTCAGTGCCGATCGCGAGGTCCACCGTGTTGTCCGGACGCTGGTCCTGATACAGCTCGACGCATGGGGCGACGAGCCAGACCGCCGCCGCGGCCGCGCGCCCAGCGGGTCCGAAACGAATCTGGCCCTGGCACGCCAACCGGTTGCTGCCATACAGCGGATCGTTTTCGGCTGTCGGATCGGCGAATCCGAGGTCGCGCAGTTGCCCGGCCACCTCGGCGGCCTGCCCACCCTGGCCGCTCGCGTTGAGCACCCGGACTTTGGTGTCGGCCAGGTTGGCGGGCCCGACCTCGGTCATGGAGGCGCGCGTCATCTGCTCACCCAGCTTGGACTGGGTGGGGTCGCTCGAGGCGTTGTCGACGGGCGGGTTGCAGGCCGCCGCCTCGGTCACGTCGGGTGGGCGATTCAGCGCGAACACCCAGATGGTCAGCGTCACCACGGCCAGGGCGGCGAACATCAGGATCCCGGGCATGAAGTTGCGCCTGCGGAACGGCCGCCCGTGTTTGTCGAAGGCCGTGCCCTCTGTGATTTGTGTGACCACACGTGCACTCTAGAACCCGCTTGGCCACCCGCTGGACCGGGACAACAGCGCACTGTGATGTAAATCACAGTTGATGTTAGGTGAATCTGGGCACGAATCGTTTGGTGGATGCGTTCGACGCTGGTACAAAGCTCTGTCGCATGGTTCACGGAGGGGACACGAGATGGCTACCGACTACGACGCCCCACGGCGCACCGAGACCGATGATGTCTCCGAGGATTCACTCGAGGAACTCAAGGCCCGGCGTAATGAAGCTCAGTCTGCCGTAGTGGACGTCGACGAATCAGATTCCGCCGAAAACTTCGAACTGCCCGGCGCCGATCTATCCGGCGAAGAGTTGTCTGTCCGGGTGATCCCCAAACAGGCAGACGAGTTCACCTGCTCGAGTTGTTTCCTCGTCCATCACCGCAGCCGCCTGGCCAGCGAGAAGAACGGCGTGATGATCTGCTCGGACTGCGCGGCCTGAGGCTCAGCTGCGCAGCGCGGACAGCACCCGATCCGGGTGACGACTGCTCACCAGCCAATACGGCGTCGGGTCGTCGGGATCGTCGAGCACTACCAGCAACATCGGGCCGACCCACGCCCTGTGCATGACATACGCCGCCGGGTCGAGCTGCCTTCCGAGGGCGGCCGACTTGGCTGACCTGGGCACCTCGGCTGACCGGGAGATGACGCTGACAGGCAGGTGCGCGGCGCCAACCCACAGCTCGGTCTCCCCGGCGGCGCGGTCCGTGCCACCGCTGATCACCCGCACCTCGGTCTTGCTCAGCCACATCAGCACCGCGGCTGCGACAGGGAGCAGCACGGCGAACGGCACCCAATTGGGGAGGGCGCGCACGCCCTGATTGACTTCCAGCGCGATGAGACCGGCGAGTGCCAGGCCGGGCAGCCACCACCACCACGGCACCCACAGCCGTTCGGAATAGCGCACGACTTGTGGTGCTGCGCGCGTGTCGGACACGCCGCCAAGGGTAATCTCATGCCCCGTGTCCACCCCTTTGGCAGTCGTCCGCCTCGACCGCGACCTGCCGATGCCCAGCCGGGCTCACGACGGCGATGCGGGCATCGATCTGTTCAGCGCGGTCGACGTCGAACTGGCGCCCGGCCATCGCGCTCTCGTGCCGACGGGTATCGCGGTGGCCGTTCCTTACGGAATGGTAGGGCTGGTGCATCCGCGGTCGGGTTTGGCTGCGCGCGTGGGACTTTCGATCGTCAACAGCCCTGGCACGGTCGACGCGGGTTACCGTGGCGAAATCAAGGTGGCACTGATAAACCTTGACCCCGCCGCACCCATTGTCGTGCATCGTGGCGATCGAATCGCCCAGCTGCTGGTGCAGCGGGTGGAATTACCCGAACTGGTCGAGGTGACCTCGTTCGATGAGGCCGGTTTGGCCGACACTTCCCGTGGCGACGGCGGCCACGGTTCCTCCGGCGGACATGCGAGTTTGTGATGGCTTTTGGACGACACGCCAGACCCGACGACGACGCTTTCGACGACGACGTCGTGGGAGCGGATTCGGCGGCAGATGACGACGAGCTGGACGGTCCGTTCGACATCGACGACTTCGACGACCCGGCGGCCGCGGCGCAGGCCAGGCTGGATCTGGGCTCGGTTCTGGTCCCGATGCCCGAGGCCGGCCAGGTCCAGGTCGAGCTGACCGAGGGAGGCGTGCCGAGCGCGGTCTGGGTGGTGACAGCCAACGGCCGATTCACCGTCGCGGCGTACGCAGCTCCGAAGAGTTCGCCGCTGTGGCGGGAAGTCGCCTCGGAGCTGGCCGACTCGCTGCGCAAGGACGCCGCGGAGGTACGGATCGAGGACGGCCCATGGGGCAGGGAAGTGGTCGGCGCGGCGCCTGCTGGTGTCGTCCGGTTCATCGGCGTCGACGGTTACCGGTGGATGATCCGCTGCGTCGTGAACGGGCCGCAGGAGACCATCGACGCGTTGAGCGATGAGGCGCGACAAGCCCTGTCGGACACCGTTGTTCGTCGCGGTGACACGCCGTTGCCGGTGCGGACCCCACTTCCGGTCCAATTGCCAGAACCGATGGCCGAGCAGCTGCGGGCCGCCGCAGAGCAGCAGGCGGCCGCCGCCCAACAGGCCGCGCAGCAACAACCGCAGCCGCCGCAGCCGGCGGCCCGCCGCAGCGAGCACGGGTCGGCGATGCAGCAGCTGCGCACCATCACCGGGGGCTAGCGCCGCCTCACGCGTCGAGGAGGGCGGCAAGGCACGCCATCCCCAGCACCGACGGGTCGACTCCCATGTCGTCCAGCGTGACGGTGCGCAACGCCGCGCGCGGCGCAGCGGCAACCCATTCCAACCCGACCTCCAGCGGATGTACGGGGTCGTCGCTGGCCGCCGCGACGCCCATCGGCACCGTCAACCGCCTCAGCTCCGCGCCGGTCGGTGAGACGTATCGGGACGCCGCCTCCATGGCGTCGGGCAGCGACGGCCACTGGCCGGCCCAGGACCGGGTCAGCTCGTCGGCAAGCCACGGCGGGCTCGACGCGCGCATCTGTGAGGTCGCCGACACCAGTCCGTCCCTGCGCAGCACGTCGGCTGAATACCTGGCGGCCTGAGCGGCCGGTGCGGCCTCCGGCGAGCCCGTCCACGGCGGCAGGGCGGCCAGTACCGCGAGCGCGCGAGCCGGGTTCGCCAGCGCCCAATTGACTGCCACCGCGGCGCCGATGGACACCCCGCCGACTGCGATCGCGCCGAGCCGCGCGGCGTTGTCGAGCTCGGCGATGTAGCCGTCGATCAACCGGTCCGGTTGCGGTGCGGGCGCCACCACGACTGCGCCCGCGTCGTGCAGGGCTACCGCGAACGCCCGGTAGACGTAGTCGTCGTCGGATCCGGTGCCTGGCAGCAGAACCGCCGTCACACCACGCAAATCGACCGTCATCGTCCGATCGTGCCGTGTGGCATAAATCACCGGCGTGGCGGGTAACCCCCAGCATGGCAATGGGGAACTAACAGGTCTACCGTGGCGTTAGTTGGGGATCCACGGTGGATTCACAGATTGGCAGGAGACGCCATGGCTACGGCCGAAGGGTATCTGCGCCGGCTCACACGCCGGCTGACGGAGGACCCGGAGCAACTCGACGTCGAAGAGTTGAACGAGGAAGCCGCGAGCACCGGCGCCCAGAAGGCGGTCGACTGCCAACGCGGCCAGGAAGTGACAATGGTCGGCACCTTGCGCAGCGTCGAGGCGAACGCCAAGGGCTGCGCGGGAGGCATCAAGGCCGAGATGTTCGACGGCACCGAGGCGGTGATGCTGGTGTGGCTCGGACAACGACGCATTCCCGGCATCGAGTCCGGCCGCACTCTGCGGGTGCACGGCCGGATGGGCAAGCTCGAAAACGGCACCAAGGCGATCTACAACCCGCACTACGAAATTCAGAAGTAGTCGGCGGGCACGTACCGTCTAACTCGTGTCCGAAAAGCAATCCGGCGCTCAAGCCATCCTTGAGCAGATGGGCGGCATCAGCGGCCTGATCTACTCGTCGCTGCCCGTTCTGGTGTTCGTCCCCGTCTCCTCGCTATTCGGGTTGGTCCCCGCGATCGTCGCTGCGCTGGCCGTCGCCGCGCTCATCCTGATCTGGCGGCTGGTCCGCAAGGAATCGGTGCAGCCTGCGATATCGGGGTTCATGGGGGTCGGGATCTGCGCGCTGATCGCCTACATCGTGGGCGAGTCCAAGGGCTACTTCCTGTACGGCATCTGGATGTCGCTCTTCTGGGCGGTCGTTTTCCTGGCCTCGGTGCTGATCCGCAGGCCCGTCGTCGGTTACATCTGGAGCTGGGTCAACGGCCACGACCGCGCCTGGCGCGGCGTGCGCAAGGCGGTGCTGGTGTTCGACATCGCGACCATCACCTGGGTGCTGGTGTTCGCGTCGCGGTTCGTCGTCCAGCGCCAGCTCTACGACGCCGACGAGACGGGCTGGCTGGCCACGGCACGGATCGCGATGGGCTGGCCGCTGACCGCGGTGGCCGCATTGGCCACCTACCTGGCGATCCGGTCGGCTCAGCGAGCGCTGCACGCGGTCGGCTCCGCCCCGGCGGAGCCCGAAGACGTCGGTTCCGACGCCGGGGACGCGGTGCGGGAAACCTAGTTGGCCGGCACGGGCGAGCGAACCGACCGACCGCTCATCGCGGTCGCCATCCTGGCCTCGTTCGTGGCGTTCCTTGACGGCTCGGTGGTCAACCTCGCGCTTCCCGCGATAAGCCGTGAATTCGGCGGCGGGCTGGCGTTGCAGCAGTGGGTGATCGACGGCTATCTGCTCAGCCTCGGCGCGCTCATCCTCGTGGCGGGTGCGATATCCGATGCCTTCGGGCGGCTGGTCGTGTTGAGGTGGGGGCTGGTCATCTTCGCGGTGTCGTCGCTGCTGTGTGCAGCCGCACCGAGCGGCTGGGTGCTGGTGGCCGCCCGCTGCCTGCAGGGTGTGGGCGCGGCCTTCCTGGTGCCGAGCTCGTTGGCGATGATCAACGCCCGGTTCTCGGGTCCCAGGCAGGCCGCTGCAATTGGCACCTGGACCGCTTGGACCGGAACGGCTTTCGTCATCGGCCCGCTGCTCGGCGGAGTCCTCGTCGACGCGCTGAACTGGCGCTGGATCTTCGGGGTCAACGTGGTGCCGTTGATCGTCACGCTGTACTTGACCACCAAGCTCGCCGACGAGGAGTTCGGGTCCGATCGACAGGCGAGGGTCGACGTCGTCGGCGCGGTACTCACCGCGGTCGGCCTGACGGGCGCTGTATACGCGCTCATCGAGCATCAGCGGATCGGCTTGTCCCATCCGGCGGTGCTCATCAGCCTGATCGTCGGGGTCGCCTGCCTGGTCGCGTTCCCATGGTGGGAACGGAGGGCGCCGAGTCCGATGATGCCGCCGCAGATCTTCTCCGCGCGCAACTTCGCGGTCGGGAACCTCGCCACGGTGTTCCTCTACGCGGCGGTGTCGCTGGGCATGCTGCTGGTGGCGTTGTTCCTGCAGGAGACCGCGGGCCTGTCGGCCACCGCCGCCGGCCTCGCCACACTGCCGATACCGGTGTTCTCATTCTTTTTCGCGCGGTGGTTCGGCAGCCTGGCGGGCAGGCATGGGCCGCGGCTCTACATGGCCCTCGGCCCGCTGGTTGCGGCGGCCGGTTATCTGCTGATGACGCGCGTGTCCGAGCCCGTCGAACTCTGGACTCAGCTGCTGCCCGGCCTTGTGGTGTTCGGGCTCGGGCTGTCGATGACGGTGTCGCCGTTGACGGCGGCGATTCTGGCGGCGGTGGATCCGGCACAAAGCGGGATCGGTTCGGCGATCAACAATGCGATCTCGCGTATCGCCGGTCTGATCGCGATCGCCTTCACGGGTGTGATCGTCGACCTGGGCGAGCGAAGCGACGGGAACAGCGTGAGTGCAATGGATTTCGGCG
>Ga0207678_10006468_pt1 | contig 10395 bp, 9 predicted proteins | sample KBSC63metaG_FD_184319 | JGI IMG/M metagenome (GOLD analysis project Ga0207678, IMG submission 184319) | Corn rhizosphere microbial communities from Kellogg Biological Station, Michigan, USA - KBS C6-3 metaG (SPAdes) (version 2) | ecosystem: Host-associated > Plants > Roots > Rhizosphere > Soil ...
CCATAGCGACCGGGGCGAGGCGCTGGCTCGTCATCCGCTGGCGGACGGTGTAGGCGGCTTCCTGGAAGGCCTTGACCGCGTCGCCGGCGGTGAGGCGCCTGCGGAAGGCGACGTTGGTGTCGGTGTTGTCGTGCAGTCGCGGAGCGTTGCTCGCGGCGGCGTCGAGGGGGTTGGTGACCGCCGGGAGGTCGTCGTAGTCGATGACGACGAGCTCGGCGGCGTCGGCGGCGCGTTCTTTGGTGTCGGCGATGACGACGGCGACCGGCTGGCCTGCCCACAGGGCCTTTTCGCTGGCCAGGACCGGGTGGGTCGGGTTCTGTGCGCCCGGCGGGAGGCCTTCCGCGCCGGGAAGGGGGCCAACGCCCTGTGCCGCGAGGTCGTGCGCCGTGTAGACGGCGACCACACCGGGTGCTTCCCGGGCCTCTTCGACGTCGATGCCCGTGATGCGCGCGTGGGCGAGCGGGCTGCGAACGACGAAAGCGTGCAGCGTGCCTTTAGGTTCGGTGTCGTCGACGTACCGGCCTTGGCCCGTCAGCAGCGGCGGGTCCTCCCGGCGGGTCAGCGGCTGTCCGATGAGCGTCATGAGTTCCGGCCTCCTCGGGCGATCGCCTTGGCCAGGGCGCGGCGGGTCAGGACCTCGGCCAGGTGGGCGCGGTAGTCGGCGCTGGCGTGCTGGTCGCCCAGCAGGCTGACACGGTCGGAGGAGCCCGTGGACGCCATCGTGACCTGCGCCGCGGCGGCGGCCAGCGTTTCCGGGGTGGGGAAGGCGCCGTTGAGGAGGGCCTCGGCCGCGCGGGCGCGGTAGGGGCGGGGCGAGATTCCGGTGACGGCGATCGCGGCTTGGGCGATGCTGCCGTCGGCGAGGTCCGTGACGCGGCCGTTCTCGTCGGTGAGCCGCCCTGATTTGTAAGTGAGGACGACCGCTACGCCCGCCAGCGGGAGGTGGCTGGCGGGGTGCGGGAACTTCTCGTAGGCGCTGGCCCTGGCACCCTGGGTGGTGATCCTGATGTGGGTGATGATCTCGTCTTCGGCCAGGTCCGTGGTGTAGATGCCCTGGAGAAAGTCGTCGAGGGTGATCTCGCGCTTTCCGATGGTCGAGGGTTCCTTGCCGGCGCGGCGAGGGTACGGCCCTAGGTGCGTTTCGGGGTGCCTGCCCTTGCGGGAGGCGATCGTGAGCTCGGCGTCCAGCGCTAGCAGGACCGCAGGGAGGTCGGATGCCGGGTCGCCGTGGGCCACCGTTCCCCCTATCGTGCCGCGCGCGCGGACCTGAGGATCGGCGAGGACCGCGAGGACGTCCGTGACGGCCGGGATCCCTTCGCCGCGATGCGGGGCAACGTTCTCGTCGCGGCCGCGGATGAGTCCGCCGTTAAGCAGGCTGTTACGGCTGAGCTGCCGGTAGGTGCTGAGGGCTCCGAGCGTGGCGCTGAGGTGGCCCCCAGCCACTGACCCCATCCATCCTCCGCCGCCGAGGTCCGGGAGGCCGGCGATGTCGATGAGGACTTCGGGGGCGGCGAGACGGAGCTTCATCATGGGCAGCAGCGACTGGCCGCCCGCGATGAGCTTCGCCTCCTTGTCTTCGGCGTGCGCCTCGTCAAGCAGGTCGAGGGCCTCGTCAAGCGTGCGCGCGCGGGCGTACGCGAAGTCGGCGGGAAACATCGCGGGTCGTTATCCCTCTCGCTCGGCTGCGGTTGGCGAGGCAGCCGCGCGGAGGGCGGCCGCGGTTGGCGAGGCGGGCGCGCGGAGGGCGGTTGCGCTTGCGGCGCGGAGGGCGGCCGCGACGATGTTCTGGTAGCCGGTGCAGCGGCAGATGTTGCCGTCCAGGGCATGCCTGACCTGCTCCTCCGTCGGGTCGGGGTGGTCTTCGATGAGCTGGCGGATAGCCATGACCATGCCCGGGGTGCAGTAACCGCACTGGAGGCCGTGCTCGTCCTGGAATGCCTGCTGCACCGGGTGGAGGCTGCCGTCCGCCTGGCTGGCCAGGCCTTCGATCGTGGTGACCTCGTGGCCGTCCGCCTGCGCGGCCAGGACCGTGCACGACTTCACCGCGACCCCGTCCAGGGCCACCGTGCAGGCCCCGCACTGGGTCGTGTCGCAGCCGACGTGGGTACCGGTAAGGCCAAGATGGTCGCGGAGGAAGTGGACGAGCAGCGTACGGGCCGGGACGGTAGCGGCGCGCGGGGCACCGTTGACAGTCAGCTGGACAGGGACCTCACGCGCGGCGGGCAATGCCCCTCCCTTAGTGGTCGTTTACGGTTGCAGCTTAGCGTCGGGCTGGTTGATGTCAGTATTCCTATCGGGACGCTGCATAATGGCGATCATGCGACTGTCCGCACGCGCCGACTACGCGCTGCGCGCCGCCATCGAGCTGGCGGCGGCGCACGATGGCCATGTCACGGCCGAGCACATCGCTCAGGCGCAGAACATACCGGGTAAGTTCCTCGAAACGATCCTCACCCACCTGCGGCGCAGCAACATCGTGCGCAGCCAGCGGGGGCCGGACGGCGGCTTCTGGCTGGCCAGGCCAGCGTCGGAGATCTCCCTCGCGGACATCATCCGCGCCATCGACGGCCAGCTCCTCGGCGTCCGCGGCGAGCGGCCAGAGAACGTGACCTACCCGGGAGCGGCCGAGCCGCTACAGCGGGTGTGGATTGCGCTGAGAGCGAACGAGCGAGCGGTACTCGAATCCGTGACGCTCGCCGATATCGTGTCCGGCGAGCTTCCTCCGGCAGTCGCCATGCTTACCGACAGCCCGCAGGCCTGGGTTTAGTGGCGGTAGCAGCGCCAGGAATCGCGAGGCTTAGCGTAAGAAAGACGTAAGGTCGAGCAACGCTGGAAGGCGGCGCATCGCGCCGCCTTCCAGCCTTTTTGGGCTCTTTGTCCGGCTAGACGCCTACCGGCGTCGGGATCTTGTCTAGGCCGTCCAAGCCGTCGTCTAGACCCTCGTCCAGGGAACCGGCCGCTCCGGGAACCTCCACGCTCGCCCGCTCCACCGACAGACGCTCGCCGGGGATGCGCAGGCCGGGCTCACGGAGGGCACCGGTAAGGACAGGCTCGTTCTGCAGTTCGGCCAAGGCGAAGTTGTCGGAGACCTCGCGGAAGACCTGGGACAGTGGCGTGTCCAAGGCGGCGCAGATTGCCGCTAGCAGCTCAGAGGAGGCCTCCTTGCGACCCCGCTCCACCTCAGACAGATAACCTAGCGACACTCGCGCGGAAGCGGACACCTCGCGCAGAGTGCGGCCCTGCCTGATGCGCAGCCGACGCAGCACGTCGCCAAGCAATTGACGAAGCAGAACCATCGTGGCACTCCCTTCCTTATGCGCAACCGCTTGCCGGGCTTGCTTGCGAAGTTACCGGATCGCGACCATCGCTAGGTCCACCGTACCTGCCGGTACGGTAAAACTGCGAGGCCACTACCAGCCGTGTTCGCTACCGACGTAACGCTGTAATCACGGACACTCTTCCCTAAGTCGGCCTAGTAGCAAACCAAGTACCCGTTCCACCGTCAGTCTACGTATCTCATCCCGGTTTCCTTGCAAGGCCATCGTGCGCACCACCGTGTCGCCGTCCAGGCTGACGGCGACGTGCACGGTCCCTGCCGGGTAGCCGTCGGCGGGGCCAGGGCCGGCCACGCCTGTCGTCGACACGCCGATCGTGGCGCCGAGGCGGTCCCTGACGCCCTCCGCCATCGCGGCGGCCACCGGGGCGTAGACAGGGCCGTACCGCTTGAGCACGGCGATGTCCACGCCGAGCAGCTCAGCCTTGAGCTCGGTCGCGTAGGCGACCACGCTGCCGCGGAAGGCGTTCGACGAACCTGGGATGTCAGTCAGGGCGGCAGCGACGAGGCCGCCGGTCAGCGACTCAGCGGTGGCCACCGTGGTGCCGGCCTGCGTCAGCAGCTGGATGATCTCCGTGGCGAGCTCGCGGGCCGCCGCTCCTGCGACGCCTTCTGCCATCTGCCGCCTCTCCTTAGCCAGTAATTGTCCAGATCTCGCACAACGCTAGTTGTGCGAGATCAGCAATGTGCCGCCGCAGCAGGAAGTGAGCTGTGCTCAGCCATCGGGCGGCTTTTGTCCCCGCGGGACGGGCTTGATGCGATCGCGGGTTTTGCGATCAGGCTCGTCCGGCGCGGGCATCTGGGAGACATGCGGGGGGGCGCTTCCCCGGGAGATAGCTGCCTCCGCGGGTTTGTCCTCCGGCTTGCTCATGCGCATAGCGCGAATTACGTAGTCCACTCCGGTCACGAGCGTCACCGCGAGGGCCGCGCCCATGACAACCTCTTTGGCGACGGCGTACCAGCCGAGTGTCACGGGCGCCACGTACATGCAGATCGCGACGATCTGGAGCAGCGTCTTCAGCTTGCCGCCCTGGCTGGCCGCGATGACGCCGCGCCTGATGACGGCGAACCGCAGCGCCGTGATGCCGAGCTCGCGGAAGACGATCAGGCCGGTGACCCAGTAGGACAGCTCCCCCAGGGCCGACAGGGTGATCAGGGCGGCGCCGGTCAGCGCCTTGTCCGCGATGGGGTCCGCGATCTTCCCGAAGTCGGTGACCAGGCCGCGCTTGCGGGCCAGCTGCCCGTCGAGAAAGTCCGTGAATGACGCGCCACAGAAGGCCGCGAGCGCTCCAAGCCGCCACGCGGTGCCGCCCTGGAGCAGGCAGAGCACGAAGACGGGAACGAGGAAAATCCGCACCACCGTCAGGACGTTGGCGACGTTGACGATGCCCACGGGTTCTGGGCCCTGTTGCACGTCGTTCACGGTAACCGGGTCACGCGCGGGCGATTAGGTCGGCCCCCACCGAATCAACCACTCGCGCGGTCACCAGGTCGCCGGGAGCGAGCGGACGATCGGCGAGCACCGTGGTCGACCCGTCGTTAGGCCCCTGGTGGGCAGCCCTGCCCTCGTATGCCCCGTCGTCGGTCACCTCCTCGATGAGCACCTCAACGGTCTCCCCGATCCGGTCTTCCGCCCGCTGTGCCATCAGCTCGTCGGCGAGGTCGTGGAATTCGCGGTTCCGGCGGGCGATCTCGTCGGAATCCAGCTTGTCGGCGTCGGTGAAGCCGGCCGCCTCCGTGCCGTCCTCGTCGGAGTAGCCGAATACGCCGATCGCGTCGAGCCGGGCCTCGTTCAGGAACAGCTCGAGCTCCCGCAGGTCGTCGGCGCTCTCGCCGGGGAAGCCGACGATGAAGTTGGACCGCACGCCCGCGTCCGGGGCGAGCGCCCTGATCCGCTCGATCAGGTTAATGAACCGCGCCCGGTCGCCGAACCGGCGCATCCGGCGCAGCACCGGGCCGCTCGCGTGCTGGAACGACAGGTCGAAGTAGGGAGCCACGCCTGGCGTTCCGGCCATGACCTCGATCAGGCCGGGCCTGACCTCGGCCGGCTGCAGGTAGCTGACGCGGACGCGCACGATGCCCTCGGTCTTCGTCAACTCGGGCAGCACCGTCTCAAGCAGCCGCAGGTCGCCGAGGTCCTTGCCGTAGGAGGTCGAGTTCTCGCTGACGAGCACCAGCTCGCGCACGCCGTCGCCGCCGAGCCAGGCGGCCTCCTTGAGCAGTTCGTGCGGCCGCCGGGAGACGAAGGAACCGCGGAAGGACGGGATCGCGCAGAACGAGCAGCGGCGGTCGCAGCCGGAGGCGATCTTCAGCGGGGCCGTCACGCCGCCGGCCAAGCGTTTGCGCAGCACGGGGGGACCGGAGGCAGGCGCGATGCCGGGCGGCAGATCGCTGAGGTCCACGCCAGACTCGGCAGCCTGAGCCTCGCGCGCCGCCTGGCGGCTGACCGGGCTTACCGGCAGGAGCTTGCGACGGTCCCTGGCCACGTGGGCGGGCCGCTTCTTGCCCGCGAGTACGTCGTCAAGGCGAGCGGCGATATCTGCGTAGTCATCGAAGCCGAGCACCTGGACATCAACGTGCTCGCCGGTTTCCTCGTCTACTTCGTCGAACGACGCGGCGAGGTCAGCGCCGTAACGCTCGGCCAGACAGCCAACGGCAGCGACCTTGGCACCCGAGGCGCCAGCGCCGAGCACGGTGTCGATGGACTCCTGCTTGGCCGCGTCAATGAAGCCGCACGTGTTGACGAGGACGACGTCCGCCTCTTCCCCCTCGCCCCGCAACGTCCAGCCGGCCGCCGCAAGGCGCGCGGCAAGCTCTTCCGAGTCCACCTCGTTGCGCGCGCAACCAAGCGTGATCAGGCTTACGGTACGGGAATTAGACACGAACAGAGGGTACGTGATCAGACCGCCCCCATGATCCCCGCCCCCGGCTCCGCTGCCACACCCGGCGAAACTAAGCAGGAGGAGGCCATGCGAAGCCGGCGGCCGTTCTGGAGACTTTTGGTTCAGCTGATGGTGACGGGGGCGGTCTTGCTCAAGGGGTTGATGTGCAGCGTTACCACTCGGACGGTGTTCATCTGCTCCTGCTTGCCGTTGACGGTGAGCGAGATGCCAGGCGGGTTGCCGATCACCATGGCGACCGGTTGCTTTTCCGTCCAGGTCACGGTCTGGCCGGCGCGGACGAGGCTCTGGGAGAGCTGGTGGCCGGTCGGGCTGTTGAAGCCGACCCAGCAGTCGGAGTTGGCGGTCAGCCGGATGACCGCTGTGTTCACCGGTGTGACGGGCTGGGTGGTGGTCGGCGTGGGGCGGGCTGTCGGCGTTGGCGTCGCCGCTGGGCGAACCGTCACCACCGGGGTCGCCGTGGTATGGGGGCTACGCTCCGAGATGAAGTGATAGGCACCGAAGCCGATCGCCGCGAGCAGCGCTACGGCCAGGATCCGGCCGAGGTGCAGGTTCCTCGGTTCGCGGATCCTGATCGGGGTCGCCGGCTGGAAGATCTGGGACGCGCGCATGCCGCCGGGCGGGCCGTGCACCTCGTCGTACTCCCTGATCAACGGCACAGGATCGACGCCGACTACTTCGGCGATGGACCGGATGTGACCGCGGGCGTAGAAGTCACCGCCGCATGGTGTGAAGTCGCCCTGCTCGATCGCGCGGACGATCGACTCCCTGATCCGGGTCTGCTGGCTTACCTGGGTGATAGTGAGACCGGCCTGACGACGCGCCTCCGCCAAGGTGTCACCGATGCTCACGTCGCGCCTCCGGGAAGATCTCGTCCTGAACTCTTTTTACCCAGTGAACTTAATGAGTCACTTAAAGTAAGGTCTCATGAGCTAGACCGCCCATGCAATGCCCCGGGCGCGCCCTTCCTTGGTCCCATTCACCCGCCCCGGAGTGAAGCCAGCACCTCGCTGAGATCGTCTGGCCGCTTCAGGACATCCCGCGCTTTGGAACCTTCGCTTGGCCCGACAATACCCCTGCTCTCCAGCAAGTCCATCAGCCGGCCCGCCTTCGCGAACCCGACCCGGAGCTTGCGCTGAAGCATGGACGTCGAGCCGAACTGGCTGGTGATAATCAGCTCGGCGGCGGCGATCAGCAGCTCGAGGTCGTCGCCGATCTCTTCGTCGATCTCCCTGGTCTTCTCCGGCGCCGCCGCGACGTCCTGCCGGTACTCGACCTGCTGCTGCCCCTTGCAGAACTCGACGACGTCGCGGATCTCCTTCTCCGCGACGAACGCGTTCTGCAGGCGGAGCGGCTTGGAGGCGCCCATGGGGAGGAACAGCGCGTCGCCCTGGCCGACCAGCTTCTCCGCGCCGGGCTGGTCGAGGATGACGCGCGAGTCGGCGAGGCTGGACGTGGCGAACGCGAGCCGCGACGGGACGTTGGCCTTGATCAAGCCGGTGACCACGTCAACGGACGGGCGCTGGGTAGCGATCACCAGGTGGATGCCGGCCGCGCGGGCCAGCTGGGTGATCCGGACAATGCTGTCTTCCACGTCCCTGGGCGCGACCATCATCAGGTCGGCGAGCTCGTCGACCACAACGACCAGGTACGGGTAGGGTCGCAGGTCGCGCTCGGAGCCCGGCGGGAGGGTGAGCTTGCCCGCGCGGACCGCCTTGTTGAAGTCGTCCACGTGACGGAACCCGAAGGCCGCGAGGTCGTCGTAGCGGGTCTCCATCTCGCCGACCACCCATTCCAGGGCCTCGGCGGCCTTCTTCGGGTTGGTGATGATCGGCGTCATCAGGTGCGGGATGCCCTCGTAGATGCTCAGCTCGACCCGCTTGGGGTCGATCAGGATCATCTTCACCTGGTCGGGCGTGGCGCGCATCAGGATGCTGGTGATCAGCCCGTTCAGGCAGACCGACTTACCGGAGCCGGTGGCGCCCGCGACGAGCACGTGCGGCATCTTGGCCAGGTTGGCCACGACCGTCTTGCCCTCGACGTCCTTGCCGAGCCCGACGACCATCGGATGGTGATCGGAGACCGCGGTGTCGGAGCGGAGGATGTCGCCGAGGCTGACGATCTCCTTGTCGCTGTTGGGGATCTCCACGCCGATCGCGCTCTTGCCGGGGATCACGGGAAGGATGCGGACATCGGAGGATTTAACGGCATACGCGATGTTCTTCGCGAGGCCGGTGACCCGCTCCACCTTGACCCCGGGGTCAAGCTCGATCTCGTACCTGGTGACCGTCGGGCCGCGCGTGAAGCCGACGACCGTGGCCTCCACCTTGAAGTCGTGGAACACGTCCTGCAGGTCGGAGACGACCTTGTCGTTGACCTTCGTCCGCGCCTTGTGCGGGGTGCCCTCGCGCAGCAGGTTGGCCGGCGGGAGCGCGTAGCTGTCGGGGTCGTCGGCGCTGAGTGTCAGCTGCTCGCCCGGCAGGACCGGGGTGGGCGGGACCGCCCGGGGCGTCGCCGCGACGGGCGGTGCCGCCGGAGGGGCCACGGCTGACGCTGGCTCCGGCGGAAGGTCCGGCTTGGCCTGGAACGGCTGGAAGGCCTGAGGCTCGGCTGCAGGCGCCGGGCCGGTCGTAAAGCCCAGGTCTTCCAGGAGGTCCTCGCCGATCCTGGCTTCCGGCAGCCGCCCCGGCCGGGTGTTGTTCAGCAGCACCTGCGGGTCATAGGGCTTGCGCTGGTCGCCCGATTCGAGGGCGCCCTTCAGCCGGATCGCGCCACGGCTGATCTCGCCGCGGCGCTTCCCGCCCGCTACCGCGTCGCCTTCCTCGTCGGTCTCCCCGGCGTTCCAGTCGTCATCGAGCGGGTAACCGAACAGCACCCTGAGCTCCCGCAGCCGGCCGGGCACCTCGCGTATCGGCGTGCGCGTGACGAGAAGTAGGCCGTAGGCGGCGGCCAAGCCGAGCAGCGGCGCCGCCACCCAGGCGGTGAGCCCCCGGTCGAGCGGCCAGGAAGCCACCATGCCGACGAGGCCGCCGGCGGTCCGCACCGCTGGCCAGCCGCCGTGGTGCGGCGAAAGCGTCGGCACGCCCTTCGCGATGTGGAACAAGCCGAGGGCGCCGGTCATCAGGAGGATCCAGCCGATCTCCGTCGGCGGGCCTACCTCATGCCGGTCGGGGTTGCGCATGAACCGCCAGCCGATCAGCGCGAGCATGGCCGGGACGACGAACGCGCCCTCGCCGAGGACGGAACTGGTGCCGGTGTAGATGCCTTCCAGTGCCATGTTGCGCATGTGGACCCAGACCGCCGCCGCGAAGACGATGGCGAGCCCTATGAAGGCCAGCCCGAGCCCGTCGCGCTTGTGGACAGGGTCAAGGTCGTTCGCGTTGCGGCCGATGTGCCGCACGATGTGGCCTAGCGTCCCCGCGACCCCACGCCAGACCGCCTCGATCAAGCTGAACAGGGCGATCGTGACGGCGATGAGCAGGTTCTGCGAAGGCGGCGGGGCGTTCCGCGCCGCCGCGCCCCTGCCCTTCACGCCACGGCTGCTCGCGGCGGGACGGCTGGCGCCCTTGCCCCGCCCGGCCGCGCTGCCGCGCGACTGGCCGCCGGACCTGCCTGCCGCCTTACCGCCGGACTTGGCACCGCTTGAGCGCGCGGCGTTGCCCTTCCCGCTCCCGGAGCCGCCGCGGCCCGCGCCGCCGGACTTCGCGCCGCCGGACTTCGCGCGGCCGCCTGACCGGGTGCCGCCTCCGTTTCGGCGCGCTCCTCCGCCCCTGGCGCTGCCCGGCGGCGGGGTCGGCAGTATCACGTCGGGCGACTCATCGTTGTGGTAGTCACTGCCGACGGTGCCCGCCCGCTCGCCCCGCGAGCCTGACGCGCCCCTGGACCGAGAGGTAGCCATAGTCTCAAAAGTAACGAGTACCACGGCTCCGACCGAAGCATTTTGACTCTCGGCGTGTCGCCACGCCTGACATTTCGGGCATGTCGGGCGAAGCGAGGCACGAAGCGCGAACGGCGAAGCCGCGAACCACGAAGCACGGACGGCGCTACGACGGCGCCACGCGGTAGTGATATGCGTGCGAGTAGCGGAAGCCCAGGCTCTCGTAGAGGGCGCGGGCCGGGGCGTTGGTCACCTCCACCTGGAGGAAGACACGGGTGATGCCG
>Ga0207678_10006471_pt1 | contig 10393 bp, 8 predicted proteins | sample KBSC63metaG_FD_184319 | JGI IMG/M metagenome (GOLD analysis project Ga0207678, IMG submission 184319) | Corn rhizosphere microbial communities from Kellogg Biological Station, Michigan, USA - KBS C6-3 metaG (SPAdes) (version 2) | ecosystem: Host-associated > Plants > Roots > Rhizosphere > Soil ...
CGGTTACCGTGCCGTGCGCGCTGGATTTCGTGCAGCTGTATTTGGCGATGGGCGAGCAGCAGATGTCGACTGGAGGAGCGTGGCGCACTGCCTCGTGTCTCACGCTCGCGGGCCCTTTTCGCCGGATCCATCCGCAGTGCGGCGAGCGTCGGGGCTGTTGTGGATTGCCGCAATCCGGACGTGACCTTGTTCTGTCGTCGCGCCGCACGCGCGGCATGAAGTGCATGTGCGATGCCGCGCTGTCTGATGCGAGGCGTTATCCCGATCTCGCTCACCTGCGCGGCGAGTGAGGCTTTGTCATGAGTGCGGAATGTGTCTATGCTGCGCCTGGCTCGAGAGCCCCTCTCCATAACCTTAGGGTGCGATAGATGAAACGAGTGACCAGAGTAAGTCCCGGGTTTGTGCTGATCGCCGTCGGCGCGGTTGCGTTGGCGTTCGCTTGCGTGAAAGAAGGCGACGAGGCACCGCCACTTGCTGGCGCTGGTGGCCCGACGGCGGCCGCGGGCGCGGCAGGTGCTGGAGGCGGCGCGGGTGCTGGAGGTGCCGCGGGTGCTGGCCAGGCCGGTAGCGGCAGCGGTGGCCAGGGCGGCAGCGCGGGTGGCGGGGCGGCGGGCAGCGGCCAGGCGGGCAGCGGTAATCTGCCGGACGCCGGCGACGCGGGCTGATAGCTCGGTCCAGAAGGGTTCCTGCCAGAAGGGGCGGCTCGAGCCGCCCCTTTTTTCGTCTCTGCATCCCCGTGGCACGCTCTCAGAAACTGCGCGCGTGCAGGGGCGGCTCTACCAGGTGACCGGCGGCGTGGGCAGCCTCTCCGGCTTCGCAAACAGGTAGCCTTGCAGCAGATCGCAATCGAGCGTGAGCAGCGTGTCTCGCTCCTCGCGTGTCTCGATCCCCTCGCAGATCACGCGCATGTCCAGCTGCCCGCAGAGCTGCGCCAAGCTGCCGAGTAACTTCTGCTTGGTGCGATCCGAGCCGATGTTCTCCACCAGTGAGCGGTCGATCTTCACGATGTCGGGCTCCAGGTGGGCGAAGCTGGTGAGGCCGGCGTAGCCGGCACCCAGATCGTCGAGCGCGATGCGGTAACCGAGGGCGCGCAAGGCCGCGACGCGCGCGCGGATGTCTCTCATGCCTTCGAGCGTCGCCCGCTCGGTGATCTCGAGCACCACGCGCCGCGAGTAGTCGGTGAGCGGGCAGTGCCCGAGCACGAGCTCGTTGTCCAGCAGATCGAAGGGGTGCAGATTCACGAAGATCTGCGCATTCTCGGGGAAGCGTGCGATGTCGGTGGCCACTCGACGGCGGATGGCGCGCCCGAGCTCGTGTACGCGGTTCAGGCGGTCGGCGGCATCGAGCACCGCCTTGGGGCCCGGCAGTGTGGGTTCCGGGCTGCGCAGCAACGCCTCGTAGGCGAACACGCTGTGCGCCGACCACAGCACGATGGGTTGATAGGCCATCCACAATGTGGAGAGGCAGCGCCCAAAGCCTGCCTGCAGCCCCGCCAGGTCACCGAGCTGCTTGTCTTCAAGCCCGAGCTGCGCGAGCGCCTCGCGCTTGATGCGCGCGATCCGGTGCAGACGCACCGCCTTGTGCGCGATGCGTTCCAGCTCGGCGATGTCGATCGGCTTGGTCAGGTAGCGCAGGGCGCCGAGGGCGACGGCCTCGGTGGCGGTGCCGAGGTCTGGCGCGCCCGTCATCAGGATCACCGGCACGTCCAGGTTCTCGTCGCGCAAACTCTGCAGCAGCTCCACCCCCGTCATGCCGGGCATGTTGATGTCGCTCAGCACGAGATCGATGGGCTCGCGTTGAAACAGCTCGCGGGCCTCGAAGGCGTTCGAGGTGGCGAGCACGGAGAAGCCCTCGCGCCGTAGCGCTTTGGCGAAGACGCGGCTGACCGCCTCGTCGTCGTCCACCAGCAGGATTCTCCCGGCGTCCGTCATTGCCGGAGCTACACCCATTGTTGCCACGCTCGATTACCCCCTGGGACCTTCGGCGCGAACAGGCCCACGCTTAAGGCACCGTAGCGCAGAACGAGGGGAGTGTAAGGCTGAGTGGCAGCTTTGCGGGGGCAACTCTCTCACCCAGAGGGGGGGTGCGCTGCGACCCGAAGGATCAGAACGCGCGGTCGAGCACTGGCTCGGAGCGCTCGAAGCGCTGCAGGTTCGCTATGAAATGGTCGACCAAGCGATCCCCTTCGTTGTGATGGCCCCCGGCGGAGTGCGGAGTAACGAAGCAATTCGGCGCGTTCCAGAGCGGATGCTCCGGGGGCAGCGGTTCCGGATCCGTGACGTCGAGCAGCGCGGCCTGCAGCCGCCCCTCCACGAGCAGCGCGGCGAGCGCGCGCTGATCGACAGTCGAGCCACGCCCCACGTTGTAGAACACCGCGCCCTGCTTCACCCCGGCCAGGCGCGCAGCGTCAAAATAGAGCTTGGTCGCGTCGGTGCTGGGCAACAGGTTCACCACGTGATCGGCCTCCGCAAGCGCTGCCGGCAGCTCGGGATCGTCGAAGCGCAAGGTGCGGATGGGCTCATCGCCACGCCGATCCCGGCGCACGCCGGTGAGATGCGGAGTGAAAGGCCGCAGCAGCTCGCTGAGGCGCGCGCCGATCGAGCCGAGCCCGAACAGGATCACGCGCTGATTCTCGAGCAGTACCGAGTGCTGACGCAGCTCGCCCTGGGGCCAGCCCCGGTCCCCCCACTGCGTGCGCAGCGCCCACGGCAAGCGCCGCGCCCAGCACATCATGAACGCCAGCACATGCTCGGCGCAGGGCGAGGCATACACGAACGAGCTCTTGGTCAGCACCGCGCCGCGCTCGGCAAAGATGCGCCGGGTTTCTGGCTGGTCGTAGCTGGTGTAGCCGGCGCTCGACAGCTGCACCCAACGTACACGCGGGCTCGCGAGGACGGCCGCGAGCGGCGGCTGCCCGAAGGCCGCATCGGCCTCGCTCAGCTCTGCCGCGGTGTTGCCTCCGGCGTGAAACACGAGCTGCGCGCGGGTGGCGCGCTGCAAACGCTGTTGCTGATCGGGACTGAAGCGGTGATTGGTCCAGACGGTGAGGGCAGCCACGGCCGCCTTCTAGCGCGACTCCATCGGCTGCAAAAGCGCGTACTTGCCCGCTCGGCCAAGAGCCCATGTCGGTAGGCCTAGTCGCCCACGGCCCATCTCTCGCGCCTTTCGGGCATGTCGACGCCCATCGTGCTCGGGATAGCTCCGCTATCCCTGCGCGCGCCGTGCGCCGATCTGCATCGAAAATCGCTTCGGTCTGGGCCATGGTCTCCGGCGGCCTACCGACATGGGCTCTTCAGAAGTACGAGGCGCTCAGGCGCTGGACGCGCTCGGCGACGGCAGCGCTGGCGGTCACGCCCGGGGATTCGATACCGATCAAATTGATCAGTCCGGGCAGACCGTGCGCGGCCGCGTCCTCCACCACGAAATCCCGAAAGTCGTCCCCGGGACCCTGCAACTTGGGGCGGATCCCCGCGTAATCGGCCGATAGCTGCTCAGCGCGCAGCTCCGGCAGATAGCGGCGCGCGGCGCTCGCGAACTGCGCCCGCTTGTCCGCGTCCACGCGATACGACAGCTCCGAGACGTATTCGGTGTCGGGCCCGAGCGTCATCTTCCCGCCCAGGTCGAAGGTGATGTGAATACCGAGCCCGGCGTGCACGGGGGCGGGATAGATGAGATGGCGCACCAGGCCGCGCAGCGACGGATCGAGCACGAAGTAGTCGCCTTTGCACCAGTGGTAGCGGTAGCGCAGAGCGTCGATGTCCAGCCCGGCTCGCTCCGCCACACGATCGGCGTGCAGCCCGGCGGCGTTGATCACCACCCGACAACCGAGCTGGGCCCGCTCGCCGGCGCCGGTGCCGCTCGGGGGGCGGAGGGTCCCCGCAGCCGAGGGGGCAGAGCGCGTCGACAGCACGAATCCGTCCGCCGTGCGCTCGATGCCTTCGAGCTCGGTCTGGAACACCAGCAGCGCTCCGTGATCGCCGGCCTCTTTCTGGTAGCTGTACATCAGCTCGTGCACGTCCACGATGCCGCTCTCCGGCGACCAGACGCCGCTGATCGCGGAGACCCGGGGCTCGAGCCGCGCGATCTCGGCCCCGGAGAGGTGCCGCAGGTCGCCCGCGCCGTTGGCCATGGCGCGCGCGAAGATGGACGCGAGCTTCGCCTCTTCCTCGGGCGCGGTGGCCACGAGGATCTTGCCAGTCTGCCGGTGCCCGATACCGCGCTCGCGGCAGCGCTGATAGAGCAGGTGCCGGCCCTCGACGCACAGCGTGGCCTTCAGCGATCCGGTTGGATAGTAGAGGCCGGCGTGAATCACGCCGCTGTTGCGGCTCGATGTCTCTTGGCCGGGCCGCGAATGCCGCTCGAGCAGCACCACCGAGCGGCCCGCGCGCGCCAGGCGTGCTGCGCAGGCGAGACCGACGAGCCCTCCGCCGACGATGCCGACGTCGAAGTCGCTCACGCCTGCTCCCCGGACCTGCCCTCCGACGAGTCCTCTCCCGAGACGCCCTTGCGCCGACGCGCCTTGAAGCCTTCGATCAGTGCGCGACCGAGCAACTCCACCCCGAATGGTGCATCGTGCCACAGATAGCGCTTGCCCAGCCGCTTGGGTTCCGACGCCAGCCGATGCACCCACTCCAGCCCCGTGCGCTGCATCCACAAGGGCGCGCGCGACCGATCCCCCGTGGTGAAGCTGAAACTCATGCCCACCCCGATGAACCAACACGCGGGCAGGGACCGACGCAGCTTGCTGATCAGCCACTCCTGCTTCGGCGATCCCAGAGCCACCAGCACGATGTCGGGGCGCGCCTCGGTCAGTGCCTGACGCGTGGGCTCCACCGCGGCATCGTCCGGCTCCGTCGGGAGCCAGGGGCTCGAGAAGCCAGCGACGGACAGCCCGGGAAACTCTCGAGTCAGCTGCAGGGAAGCCGTCTCCGCCGTACGACCCTCTCCGCCCAGGAAATAGATGCGACGCCCCTCGTCTGCAGCGCGCTGCGCAAGCGGTCGGATCAGTGACGAGCCCGCGATGCGCTCGGGCAGCGGTGTGCCCTGCAGGTACGCTGCCCAGACCAGCGGCATGCCGTCGGCGACGCGCAGATCTGCCTCGGCGTACAGGACTTGCATCCGTTCATCGCGGCTATAACGGCGCAGAAAGTCGAGGTTGGCCGTGATCAACCAGCCGCCGCGCTGGCACGCCAGCGCACCGAACAGGGCATCGAGCAGCTGCTCTTCCGAACAAGCCGCGAGCTGCATGCCCAGCAGGTCGATCTCTTCCAGGCTGTGCGCTCGGCGTTGGGAAGGCGGGGTGTGGGGTGTCCCCGCAACAGACGGCGGCAGGCCTCCGCTCTCCGGGGACGGGGTATCTCCGCCGACAGGCTGACGGCGCTGCGAAGGCTCGGGCGCGGACATGCTGGACCCTCAAGATAGCTCAGGAGGGAGCGAAAAGCATCGACGGCCCATTGGCGCGGTACTAATGAAATGCTGAGCTAGCGCCGCATGTCGTCCGTGCCGTCGTCCCCGCCTGGTTCTGCCCCGGCCGCGTCACCTGCGGCCGTCTCGGCGGATTCGGTGGGGGTGGTGGTGATCGGTCGCAACGAGGGCGAGCGCCTGAAGCGTTGCCTGCGCTCGCTGCTGGCGCAGGGAGCGGGGCCGATCGTGTACGTCGACTCGGGGTCCACCGACGACAGCGTCGAGTTCTCGCGCTCGCTGGGCGTGATTGTCGTCAATCTGGATACCAGCATTCCGTTCACGATGGCCCGCGGACGGAATGCGGGCTTTGTCGAGCTGCAGCGCCTGTTCCCGACGTTGCGCTGGGTGCAGTTCGTGGACGGCGACTGCGAGGTGCGCCCGGATTGGATCGCGAAGGCGCGCGCGGCGTTCAACGAGCGGCCCGAGCTGGCTGCCGTCTGCGGGCGCCGGCGCGAGCGTCATCCCGAGGCTTCCATCTACAATCGGCTCGCCGACATGGAGTGGAACGGTCCGATCGGGGAAGTGGAGGAATGCGGCGGCGATGTGCTGTTTCGCAGCGGCGTCTTCCTCGAGCTGGGCGGCTTCAATCCGCGCATGATCGCGGGAGAAGAGCCAGAGTTGTGCGTGCGCGTGCGCGGCGCGGGCTACAAGGTGCTGCGCATCGACGAGGAAATGACGCTGCACGATGCGGCGATCACGCGCTTTGCGCAGTGGTGGACGCGCTCGGTGCGCGGCGGTCACAGCTTCGCCGAAGGCATGGCCATGCACGGCTCCGGCGAGAGCCGCCACAACGTGCGCCACACACTGAGCGCGCTGTTCTACGGGCTCGCGCTGCCCGCGCTCTGGTGCGGATCGCTGATCTTCGCGGCCTCCGGGCTGTTCTTTTTTCCTTTCGGGATCGGCTTCGGCCCGCTGGTGCTGGTGGCGGCGGGCGTGCCGGCAGCGTACCTGCGCGCGGCCTTCGGGGCGTACCGCGAGCGGCGGCGTCGCGCCGATCCGCGCGCACATGCGGCGCTCTACGCGGCCTTCTGCATGCTTGGCAAGGTGCCGGAGACGATCGGCATCCTCACCTACTGGAGCAACCGCCTGCGCGGGCGCTACTCCGGGCTGATGGAGTACAAGAGTTCTGCGGGGGCACCCCGCACCTCGACCCCAGCTGGCAGTGATTTCGCAGCCAGTGATTTCGCAGCCAGTGACTCTGCAGCCAGTGACTCCGGGGCCAGTGCTGTAGCATCACGCAACAGCGCGGCGGGCGTCACCAATGGCGCCTCGAAAGATCAATCCCAGGTGCCCCGGAACGGGTTGACGGAGCCATGCTGAGGCGCCCCGCGGTTTCGTCCAGGGTGGCGGCGCTGCGCTCGCGCGTGCAGCCGTACGCGCGCGATGGGCTAGCTCGGGCGCTCTCCACGCTGGGCACGACCCGGCCCCGGCGCTTTGCGCGCGGGGCGCTCACCGTCGTCACCTTTCATCGCGTGCTGCCGGCGGATCGCCTGCGGCAATATCCGCTCACGGGTCTCGCCGTCACGCCCGAGCAGCTGGAGGCGATCCTCGGCCAGCTCGCAGAGCACTTCGCCTGCACCACGTTGATCGACGCCTACCGCCGCTGGCAGCGTGAGCCCAACGCCGCGCGCCCGGTGCTCGGCATCACCTTCGACGACGGCTCGCTCGACAACTACGAGCACGCGCGCCCGGTGCTCGATCGCCTGGGACTGAAGGCGAGCTTCTACATCCCCGTGGCGCTGGTGGAAGAACAGCGCTGCCCCTGGCACGACAAGCTCGGCTTCGCGCTGCTGCGTGCCGTGGCCGTCATTCGCAAGCGCCGCGACATCGATTTCGGGCCTTTGCTCGCGCCCTTCGGGCTGAGTGTGGCGTCGTTTGCGGCGCTCCTGCCGTCGGATACCGTGGACCTCGCGGCCCAGGGCGTAGGCGCCGCCAAGCAGCTCGGCGCCGAACAGCGCGAACAGGCGATCGCGGGGCTGGAGCGCGCACTCGGCGGTGATCAAGTCCCCGACTGGGCAGGGCTGATGAGCTGGCAGCAGATCCGCGAGCTCGGAGCGCAGGGTCACGAGATCGGCAGCCATTCGCTCACGCATCCGCTGCTGACCGACCTGGATGCAGCGCAGCTCGAGCGCGAGGTCGTACAGTCGCGTTCGCAGCTGGCGCAGGCGGCAGGCTGCGAAGTCGCTTCCTTCTGCTATCCGAACGGCAGCTACGACGCCCGCGCGCTGGACGCGGTGCGAGCGGCCGGCTACGCCTGCGCGGTGACCACGCGCTGGGGCCTGAACCGGGGTGGCTCGGAGTTCGAGCTGCAGCGCTGCGACATGGACTACGGGCGCCTGCAGAGCCGGCGCGGCGAATTCTCCGCGCAGCGCTTGTGGCTGCGGCTCAGCGGTCTTCAGCCTGGTCTGAACGGCGCTCCCGCTTACGGCGTGTGAGCTCAGCGAACAGCTGAGTGAAGAGCGGCGCGTTGCGCCCGGCCTCGATCAGGGCGAAGCGCGCGGCGCGCGCGCGGGCCTCCGCCGAAGGCGCCGGCACCCAGCTGCCCTCCAGCGGCTCCACCGCAACAGCCGAGAAGTCGCGGAACGAGCACACGAACGTCTGACCGCTCTCCAGATCGAGCACGTGCAGCACGACACGGCCCGCGTCCAGATGAGGCTCGCTGAGCAGCTCCAGGCCCTCGTCGGCCCGCTCGCCCGATAGCTCTTCCAGCAGGCCTTCGCGCGGAAATTCAGCCTCGCCACGCTCCGCGCTCGACGGCTTTGCGCGCGCCACCAGCACCGAGCAAGGCGCCTGCCGCACCACCTCTTCAGCGACGGAGCCCATCAGCAGGTGATCGAGCCCGCGCCGCGAATGCGTGCCCACCAGCAATAGATCGGCCTTCAGCTCTCGCGCGCGCCCGAGCAGGCACTCCGCCGCTTCGCCGAAACAAACCACGGCCGAGACCCGGGGCAACTGCGCCCCGACCGCCTTCGCCCGGGTGTGCACGAGCCGTACCAGGTTGTCCTTGGCCCGCTCCACGAAGGCTTCTGTGAGCTCCTCGGCTTCCTGCAGTCTGGTCGGTGTCGCTTCTGGCAATGCGAGGACCGCCACCAGGTGGGTCGCCGAAGAACCAGCCGGTATCTGCAACGCCTGGTCAAGGGCGGGGATACAGAAGTCCGAGTAGTCGACTCCAACGATCAGGGTTCGTTCAGCGGCTGTCATGATTCACACATCAAACCGCCCTACCGCCGTAGCAAGCCTGCCGCTGACGGCAGCGGGTACCTTTCGCGAGCCCCCTTTTTTTGTTGTTGGTTTTCGCCGCTCTCGGTGGCAGCGTCGGAGTACTCGGCGACCCGCTTGCGGTTCGCCATTGCACGGTGGTTGGATAGGCATGGGCAGTCGCGCTTTCTTTCGAGCTTATTGGCTGATCTGCGCCCTGAGCGTGTGGCTCGGGAGCTGCGCTCCGCCGCAGCCGTTCGTGTGGGCCAGCCGTCTGCCGGCGACGGACGACAAGGCTGCTGCTTTCCGCATCGGTCCCGGCGACGAAATCTACGTGCTGGTCGCCGATCAGCAGGCGCTCTCCGGGGCATTCACGATGGGGCCTGACGGCAGCTATGTGCAGCCCGTGGTCGGCAACATCTCGCTCAACGGCCTCACCACGAAGGAAGCGGGGCAGCAGCTCACCGCTCGCCTCTCCGGCATCCTGGTGCGGCCGCAAGTCACCGTCACCGTGACCAAGCGCCGACCGATCCGCGTCTCGGTGCTCGGCCAGGTGGCGAAGCCCGGGCGCTTCGAGCTGCCGTACGACGAGAGCCTGCTCTCCGCGATCGCCAATGCAGGTGGTCTCACCGAGTTTGCCGATGAAGACTCGATCTACGTCGTGCGGCGCGACCCGCATCTCTTGCGCATCCGCTTCCGCCTGCGCGATCTCGCCGCACCGGAGGCCGTCAGCGCGCGCTTCCGTCTGAACGACAGCGACGTCGTGGTCGTGGAGTGAGCGCACCCCGAGTGTCCCGGACACTAGCCCAGGGTCGCACGCAACCGGGTCGAAGGATCTGATCGCACCAGTATGCTCGGCGCTGCCTCAAGCCTGCTGCTCGCTGCCTTCTCTGCGTCGGTGATCGAGGCCGCGGTCGGGGCGGACGGGGAAGTGGCGGTCGGGCGCGCGCCGGTCGACTATGCCGGTCCGTCGAAAGACTCGATCACCTTCACGCTGGTGCCTGGCCTGGCTGTGCGGAACCGCTCGCCGGAGAGCACACTCACGCTCAGCTACACGCCACGCATCTTCTTTCGCCTGCCGAACGCGCTGAAGCTCAACCACCCGCTGGTTCTCCATCAGGTCGCGCTCGACCACACTCTCGACGTCGGCAAATGGCTGGCGTGGACGACCACCGCGACGCTGGCCGTCGGTGAGATCGACTACACTGCGGCGGGGGTTGTCTTCGATCCCACGCTCGCCTCGGCGGTGACCACCTCGGTCACGGACATCCTGCGCACCACTGCGAACACCGGGCTCAAATACCTGGTGCGCCCGACCCTCGCGCTCACCCTCGACGGCGGCGTCGAATACACGACCACGCTGGACAAGACAGCTGTCGTGCCGATTCCGGCGTCAGCCGACGGCACGCTGCCGGCCAGCACCGGCACCACCCTCTACGGCAGCGTCATTCCCGACGGCTTCCAGGCGCGTGGCAAGCCCGGCTTCGCCGTCTCGATCGGCAAAGCCTCACACGCGGGGGCCACAACGGAGGTCACCTACCAGTGGTTCCGGCAAACCGCGCGCTATCTGGTGGTTTCGCCTGAGCTCGACTGGGACACCAAGTTCGGGGAGCGCACCACGCTCGGCGTCGCGGGCGGCATCGCGTATGTCTGGACGCTCGACGCCGTACCCCCGCAACCCAAGAAAAACTCGCTGGGCGGTACCGGGAACATCGACATCAAATCGATCGTC
>Ga0207678_10006472_pt1 | contig 10392 bp, 9 predicted proteins | sample KBSC63metaG_FD_184319 | JGI IMG/M metagenome (GOLD analysis project Ga0207678, IMG submission 184319) | Corn rhizosphere microbial communities from Kellogg Biological Station, Michigan, USA - KBS C6-3 metaG (SPAdes) (version 2) | ecosystem: Host-associated > Plants > Roots > Rhizosphere > Soil ...
GGGCGCCATGGGCCTCGCCGCGCTCATCGGCATCCCGGGGCTGGGCCTCTACCTGGTGGCGCACGCGCTCGGCGTGAGCGTCACGATCGCGCCGACCACCCTCTCCGACACCTGGTGGCGCATGCCCGTGCTGATCCTCTCGGCCGCCGGGAACGCGTGGGCCGAGGAAGTCATCATGATCGGCTGGCTGCTCACCCGGCTGCGGCAGCTGGGCTGGTCGGAGAACCGGTCGCTGGTGGCGGCGGCCGTGCTGCGCGGGAGCTACCACCTCTACCAGGGGCTGGGCGGGTTCGTCGGCAACCTCGTGATGGGCCTCGTGTTCGGCCGGGTGTGGCAGCGCCAGGGCAGGCTGTGGTGCCTGGTCGGCGCGCACACGCTCATCGACGTGGTCGCGTTCGTCGGCTACGGCCTCCTGCGCGGCACGGTCAGCTGGCTGCCCTGATCGCGGCGACGTAGCCGTCGGGCCGGATCTCGACGACGGTGCCCGGCGTGGCGCCGTAGGCGGCGAAGGCGTGCCCCTCGACGTCGACGAACGCCACCGAGCCCACGACGACCCCACCGTTCGGCCCGAAGGCAAGCGTGGTGGCGTGCGGGCCGCGGAACATGTCGAACAGCCTGATCGCCGTGCCCTCCGCGGTGACCAGCGGCGCGTCGGGGGCGCGGTCGCCCGCAGCGAGCACCCCCGCGGGCTCCGTCCGGTACGACAGCCCCAGCTGCCGGGCCTCGATGGGGCGCTCGTGGGCGTCGGCGTCGCCGTCCGCGTACTTCTTCATGATCCGCGTGGAGAGGCCCAGAACGGCCTCGGCGACGGCGCGGCGCTCGGTCTCGTAGGTGTCGAGCAGCTCTGACGAGCCGTCGGCGAGCTTCCAACCGAGGTTGTAGGCGTCCTGCACGCCGGTGTTGAGGCCCTGGCCGCCGGTGGGCGGGTGCACGTGGGCGGCGTCGCCCGCGAGGAACACCCGGCCGACCCGGAACCGCTCGGCGAGCCGCACGTTGGGCCGCCAGACCGTGCTCCAGGTGAGGTCGTGCAGCCGCACCCCGGCGGTGAAGCGGTCGACGAACGCCTGCAGCCCGTCAAGGGTCGGCTCGCCGCCCCGCGGGGCGCCGAACTGGAACTGGTCGGTGCCCGGCAGCGGGCTGAGCACGATGCCCTTCCGCGGGTCGGGCTCGCTGCCGAACCAGTGGACGTGCTCGTGGTCGAGCCCGTCGGCGGCGACGTCGCCGAGCAGCATCCGGATGCTTTCGTCGGTGACGCCCGGGAACGGCACGCGCAGCGTCTTGCGCACAGTGCTGCGCCCGCCGTCGGCGCCCACGAGCCAGGCCGCGCGCACCTTCTCGCCGGTGGTCAACGTGGCCGTGACGCCGTCGTCGTCCTGGGTGAACCCGACCAGGCCCACGCCGAACTCCACCTTGACGCCGAGCTCGGCCAGCCGCTCCCGGAGGATGCCCTCGGTGCGCGACTGGCCCAGCATCACCGGGTTCGGGTACGGCACGTCCGGCGTCGGGTCGACGATCGGGAAGGTGGCGCCCTCCCGCACGAGCTCGCCGTTGACGTAGGCCCGCAGCGGCTTGGGCAGCTCCCCCGCGGCGAGGACCGCGTCGATCACGCCGAGGTCGTCGAACACCTCGAGGGTGCGGGGCTGGAGGCCGTCGCCGCGGGAGCCCGCGAACGGCGTGTCGGCCCGGTCGACGATGCGGACGGCGATGCCGCGGCGGGCGAGGTCGATCGCCAGGGTCAGCCCGGTCGGGCCCGCACCTGCGATGAAGACTGGTTCAGTGAACATAAATTCAGTGAATCAGGTGTTAGCGTCTGCCGTCAAGGAGGTGGCGGGTGCCCACGACACGCAAGGAGCGCGCGGCCGAGACGGAAGCGGCGCTGAAGGCGGCGGCCAAGCGCGTCTTCGGGGCGCGCGGGTACCTGAACACGAAGATCACCGACATCACCGCGGAGGCGGGCCGCGCCGCGGGATCGTTCTACAACCACTTCCCGAGCAAGGAGGCACTGCTCGAGGCACTGCTGGCCGACATGCTGGCAGCGGGCGACGCGGCCACCCTCGATCCCGAGCACACCGAGGACTTCACCGACCGGGCGTCGATCCGCTGGCACGTGGCGACGTTCTGGCGGGTCTACCGCGCGCACCTTCCGGTGTTCGTCGCGCTGCGCGAGGCGGCGATGGTCGACCCGGTGTTCCGGGCGCGGCTGCGCGAGATCAGCGCGGCCGACGACCGCCACTTCGCGGGGCACCTCGCGGGCGTGCGGCACCTGCCCGGCCCGCCGCACTTGGTGATCTCGGCCTTCCGTTCGCTGCTCGACCAGTTCGCGTGGCAGTGGCTCGCCGCGGGCGGTGACGGCAGCGGCCCCGCCCCGTCCGACGACGAGGCCATCGAGCTGCTGACGACGATCCTGCACAGCGGCATCGCCGGGCGGGGGTAGGCGGCCTTCGTCAACCCGGCGATGCCGCCACGTCTCAGATGATCTGGTAGCGCATCCTGGCCATCATGTTCTCCGGGCCGGACTGCACGTCCGCGGCGGTGAACAGCTCGTCGATGCGGCCGGGGATGTCCTCGGGGTCCCAGCGCTTGCCGCCCGCCTTGATCTCGGCGACCGACGTCCACGGCTGGAAGATCTCGATGCTGTCGCCCTGCACGCCGAACACCTTGCCGCTGATGTGGGCGGCCGCGTCGGAGCAGAGGAACGCGACGAGCGGCGCGACGTTCTCCGGCGCGAAGAAGTCGAACTCGCCCGCGTCGATGCGGCGCTCCCGCTCGTCCTTGAGCTCCTGCGGCATGAGGTCGAGCGTCATGCGGGTGAGCGCGCTGGGGGCGATGGCGTTGCTCGTGATGCCGCTGCGGGCGCCCTCCATCGCGACGATCGTGGAGAACGCCGCGATGCCCGCCTTGGCGGCGCCGTAGTTGGTCTGGCCGAAGTTGCCGAGCAGGCCCGAGGTGGACGCCGTCGAGACGACGTGCCCGGGACGCTTGGCGTCGCGCCAGTACCGCACGGCCGCGCGGGTGGGCAGGAAGTGGCCGCGGAGGTGGACGCGGATCACGGCGTCCCAGTCGTCCTCGGACATCTTGGCGATCGTGCGGTCGCGGAGGATGCCCGCGTTGTTGACCAGGGCGTCGAGGCCGCCGAACTCGCCGACGGCGGTGGAGACCAGCGCGTCGGCGACGTCGGGGTCGGCCACGTCACCGTTGACGGCGACGGCCCGGCCGCCCGCGGCGGTGATCTCCTTGACGACGGTCTCGCCCACCGCCTGGTCGTACTCGGCCACCACAACGGCAGCGCCCTGGTTGGCGCACTCCAACGCCTCGCCGCGGCCGATGCCTCGGCCCGCGCCGGTGACGATCACGACCTTGTCGTCGAGAAGTCCCATGAGGCCGAGGGTAAGTGACCGTTCAGTAACCCCGGAAGTGCGCCTGATCACATTGCGCTCAGCGCAAGGTGACCTGCTTGCCCGCCAGCGCGTCGCGGGCCCGGCGCTCGGCGTCGGTGAGCGGCGCCGGGTCGGCGAGGGCCTCGTCGAGCCGGGCGGCGAACTGCGCGACCGGCTCGGCCCACTCCTTGGCGTGCAGCTCGCGGTCGAGGTCCCACACCGGCACGAGCAGGCCGTGCGCCCGGAAGGAGCCCGCGTAGCGGCTGTCGGCCCCGAGCGTGAGCTCGCCGCGGGCGTGCAGCCGAGCCATGGCCGCGACCAGCGCGTCCTCCGGCTCCGGACGCACCCACCGCACGTGCGCCTTGCTGCCGGTGTCGACCCAGTACGCCCCGCGCTCGCCGACCGGCTCGGTGGGCATCACGACCTTGTTGGCGCGTTCGAGGGTGGCGGCGACCTCGGGGCTCGGGTCGCCGTCCTCGGGCACGAGCCACCACGCGAAGTCGCGGTGGACGGTGACGTCGAGCGCGGCGTCGGGGTCGAGCACGTCCTGGAGGCGGCCGAACTCGGCGCCCGGCGGCACCACTGCGAGCGACGTTCCGGGCTCGGACGTCTTCGCCCAGGCCAGCGCGCGGGCGAGGTCGACCGAGAGGTCGCCGGAGCGGGTCTGCACCTGCATCCCGAGCCAGATCTCGCCGTCGGGCCGCACGAGCGCGGCGCAGGCGCCGGGGAGCACGGACGCGACCGTCACCGGCACGTCGAGCGGCTCGGCCAGGGGCAGCGGAGCCGTCGCCGACGGCAGGAGCTCGCGCAACGCCACCAGGTCGCACTCGGCGGCCAGGCCCGCGAACGGGCGGGTCACGATCACGTCGTCGCCCGCGCCGTGGCAGGCCTTCCAGCGCTTGCCGGAGCCGCACGGACAGGGGCGGCGGGGGTTCTCCCCGTCCTGCGTCTTGGGTGCCGTCTTCTTCGCCATGGTGGGCAGCACGTTACCCAGGGCTCAACGCACGGCGACGAGGACCTCGCGGTGGGTGCCGCGGCTCGGGGTGAGCAGGCGCGTGAGGCGCACGACGAGCACGGCGGTGACCCCGGCGGTGACCGCGGCGAGCAGGTCGAGCACGGCGTGCAGCACCACGCCGTCGGCCTGGGCCTGCACGCTCGTGCGCAGCGACCACAGCGCCACGACCACGACACCGGCGAGGTTGGCCACCCACAGCACCCACCACGCGCGCAGCTGCCCCGACGGCTGCGGCCGCTGCCCGGCCGGTCGGGCCAGCGCGGCGTGCTCGATCTCGGCGAGCACCGACCCGGGCACCGACAGGTTGACCACCGGCAGCAGCCAGCCCGCGACGATCGCGCGCGCCGAACGGGCGGGCACCACCCCGGCGAACTCGCCCGCGGCTCGCGAGGCGCGCACGCTCCAGACGACGAGCAGCGCGCCCGCGAGGACCATGAGGATCGGTGCGACGGTGGCCGCCGACGCCACCAGCGCGTCGGACGCCGCGACCAGCCCCGCCGGGAGCGCGTCGGACCGGCTGGCCAGCAGCAGCACGTAGCGCCACAGCTCCGCGCCCGCCGCGACGGCCGCCACCGTGGCGGTGGCCCAGAGCGCGGGCACGAGGCTGGCGAGCGTGGCGCGGGTGGCGGTGAGCGCGTCGCGCGGCGGGGCCTCCGTCGGCCCGGGCGGCGTCCACGGGAGCGCCGGGAAGCCCCAGCGCGGGATGAACCGGTAGCGGGGCGGCCCGGCGTAGCGGGCCGGGCGCGACGGCTGCGGCAGGGCAGGCGATCCGGGCGGGGTCGCGACCCACGCGAGCGGGGCGAGGTAGCGCCCGCAGTACGGGCAGAACGCGTTGGCCCCGACCGGACGGCCGCAGCGCGGGCAGTGCTCCACCGCGCGCGCCCGCACGCCTAGAGGACGCCCGGGGTGGCGCCCGCGCGCTCGGCGACCAGCGGCCGTCCGGCGGCGGCCCAGCTCTGCATGCCGCCTGCCACGTTCACGGCCGGGACGCCCTGCTGCGACAGGAAGGCCACCACCCGGGCGGACCGGCTGCCTGAGCGGCAGATCACGTACAGCGGATCGGCCGCGGGCACCTCGTCGAGCCTGCCGGTGAGCTGGCTCATCGGCACGTGCCGGGCCGCGGGGGCGTGGCCCGCGGTCCACTCGTCGTCCTCGCGGACGTCGAGCAGCACGGCGTCGAGGGGCAGCTCGTCGACGCCGACAGCAGGCACGTCGTTCATGGACGCATCCTCGCACGGCGCGGGGTCACACCACGGTGAGCCGACCCCGGGTGAGTCAGCTGGGCTCGGCCCCGGCGCCCGTGAGGGCCCGGACCTCCATCGCGGCGTGCAGGGCGTGCTCGGCGTACGGGTCGACCGGGCGGCGGCCGCCGATCCACGTGCCCACCGCACCGAGGAGGAACGACAGCGGGATGGCGACGATCCCCGGGTTGTCGAGCGGGAACCAGTGGAAGTCCACGCCCTTGATCATCGACGTCGGCTTGCCCGACACCGCGGGCGAGAACACGATCAACACGAGGCACGCGGCCAGGCCGCCGTAGATCGAGAACAGCGCGCCCGTGGTGTTGAAGCGCCGCCAGAACAGCGAGTAGAGGATCGTCGGCAGGTTCGCCGACGCCGCCACCGCGAACGCCAGCGCCACCAGGAACGCCACGTTCTGCCCGTTCGCGACGATCCCGCCCGCCACCGCGAGCATCCCGACGACCAACGCCGTCAGCCGGGCCACCCGCACCTCCGAACGCGGCGAGGCCTGGCCGCGCTTGATGATCGTGGCGTAGACGTCGTGCGCGAACGAGGCCGACGCGGTGATCGTCAGCCCGGCGACGACGGCCAGGATCGTGGCGAACGCGACCGCCGAGATGAGGCCGAGCATGAGCTCACCGCCGAGCGCGTAGGCCAGCAGCGGGGCCGCGTTGTTCTGGTTGGCCGGGGTGATCGTGCCGGGCGGCAGCAGCGCGCCCGCCCCGTACCCCAGCACCAGCGTGAACAGGTAGAACAGGCCGATCAGCCAGATCGCCCACACCACGGAGCGACGCGCCTCGGTGGCGGTCGGCACCGTGTAGAACCGCATGAGGATGTGCGGTAGCCCGGCCGTGCCGAGCACCAGGGCGAGGGCGAGCGACACGAAGTCGAGGGGGTTCAGGTACTGCAGGCCCGGCGCCAGCACCCGCTCGCCCTTGTCGCTGGCCGCGGCGGCCTGGCCGAGCAGCCCGGAGAGGTCGAAGCCGACGTAGCCGAGCACCCAGGTCGTCAACACCCCGGCGGCCAGGAGGAGCAGCACCGCTTTGATGATCTGGACGTAGGTGGTGCCCTTCATGCCGCCCACCAGCACGTACACGATCATCACCGCCCCGACGACCGCGATGACCACGCCCTGGCCCAGCTTGTCCTCGGCGGGCACCTGCAGCAGCAGCGCGACGAGGCCGCCCGCGCCCGCCATCTGGGCGAGCAGGTAGAACAGCGACACGACGAGCGTCGACACCGCTGAGGCCGCCCGCACCGGCCGCTGCCGCATCCGGAACGCGAGGACGTCGCCGATCGTGAACTTGCCGGTGTTGCGCAGCAGCTCGGCCACCAGCAGCAGCGCCACGAGCCAGGCGACCAGGAAGCCGATCGAGTAGAGGAAGCCGTCGTACCCGTTCAGCGCGATGGCGCCCGCGATGCCGAGGAACGAGGCGGCGGAGAGGTAGTCGCCCGCGATCGCGACGCCGTTCTGCCCGCCGGTGAAGGCCCGGCCCGCCGCGTAGTAGTCCGACGCCGTGCGGTTGCCGCGGGCCGTCCGGTAGACGACGACCAGCGTCACGACGACGAACGCCAGGAAGATCCCGACGTTGACGTGGACGTTGCCGACGGCGTTCACCGGAGCCCCATCCGGCGACGGATCTCGGCGGCGGCGGGGTCGACCGCGCGCCGCGCGAAGCGCACGTACAGCGTCGTGATGACGAACGTGCTCACGAACTGCAGCAGGCCAAGGGCCAGCCCGACGTTGAAGTTGCCCACGAGCTTGATCGCCATGAACGGCCTCGCGTACGACGCGAGCAGCACGTAGGCGAGGTACCAGACGAGGAACAGCGCGCTCATCGGGAACACGAACCGGCGAAGCCGCCTACGCAGCGCCTGGAACTCGGGGCTGGCTTGCGCCTGCTCGTACACCGATCCGGCGGTTCGGAACTGGGTCGCGCTCACGTGCTGTGCAACGACCGTCACGCTCCGGGGGAACGCTACTAGGGTGGCGGCCCGTTCGTGCCCCGAGTGAGGCCGAGCCGCTCGGGGGCGTGCAGCCGCAGGAGGAGCTGGTCGGTGGCCACCGGGCAGCCCTTCGAGGTCGCGACGCTCACGACGACCATCACGAGGAACGCCGCGGGCACGCTCACGATCGCGGGACGCTCCATGAGCACGCCGATCCAGCCGGGCTGGTCGTAGCCCGCGAGGCACGCCACGATCGCCGAGCCCGCGAGGACGCCACCGGTGGCGACCCCGGCCACCGCGCCGGGCGGCGTGAGGTGCCGCCACCAGATGCCGAGCACGAGCAGCGGGCAGAAGGTCGACGCGGCCAGCGCGAACACGAGCGCGACCGCCTCGGCGAACTCCATCCGCATGATGATCTGCGAGACGAGCAGCGGCACCAGCCCGCCGACGATCGTGGCCACCCAGCCCGAGACCCGGGAGCGGCCCGGGCCGATGACGTCGGTGCGGATCACGCCCGCGATGCTGACCACGAGGCCCGAGGACGTCGCCAGGAACGTGGCCCACGCCCCCGCGGCCACGAGCGCGCCGATCGTGATCCCCAGCGGCCCGCTGCCCAGCACGGCCTGCGGCAGGAGCAGCACCGCGGCGTCGGTCTCGCCGCTGATGAGCAGCTTGGGGACGTAGAGCCGGGAGATCACGCCGACCGCCGTGACGGCGACGTAGAAGATCCCGATCAACGCGAGCACGAACACCGCGGTGCGGCGGGCGTCGCGGCCGTCGGGATTGGTGTAGAAGCGCACGAGGACGTGCGGGAGGCCCATCGTGCCGAGGAACGTGGCGATCAGCAGCGAGTACGTGCCGAGGAGGCTGTAGGGGCCGCCGGACGAGTTGGGCAGCAGCCAGCTGGCGTCGTCGGCGGGGGCGCCCTCGACCACCGGCGTGGCGGTGCCCGGGGGGAAGCCGAGCACGGCGCCGGTGGCCACGCTGTGCAGGCCGGGCTGCCAGACGAGGTCCTTGTCCTTGACCTGCACGTCGTCGACCCGACCGGTGGCGCGGACCTGCACGGGCTCGGTGACCTGCAGCCGGACGTCCGTCTTGATCCAGACGGTGGTGTGCTCGGTGAGCGTGGGCGGTGCGGGGCGGTTGAACGTGCGGTGGTCGCCGAAGAAGTAGACCAGCGCGATGAGCGTGGGGATCACCAGCGCGGAGAACTTCAGCCAGTACTGGAACGCCTGCACGAACGTGACCGAGCGCATGCCGCCGATCAGCACGGTGACGACCACGACGACCGCCGCCGCCACCGAGCCCAGCGTGTACGGCAGCCCGGTGGCGGTGGTGAGCGTGAGCCCGGCGCCCTGGAGCTGGGGCAGGAGGTAGAGCCAGCCGATGACGATGACGATCGCCGTGCAGAGCCTGCGCAGGACGGGCGAGTGCAGCCGGGCCTCGGCGAAGTCGGGCACGGTGTAGGCGCCCGAGCGGCGCAGCGGGGCGATGACGAAGAACACCAGCGCGAGGTAGCCCGCGGCGAACCCGACGGGGTACCAGAGCGCGTCGACGCCGTCGCGCAGGATGAGGCCCGCGACCCCGAGGAACGACGCCGCCGACAGGTACTCCCCCGAGATCGCCGCCGCGTTGGCCGCGGGGTGCACGGTGCGGGAGGCCAGGAGGAAGTCCGACGTGCGCCGCCGGGCCCGCACGCCGTAGGCACCGATCACGGCCGAGGTGACCGCCGCCACGACCATGGCCGCGATCACGACGATGCCGGTGGTGGTCATGGCTAGTTGTCCTGGATGTGGTTGGCGAAGTCCTGCTCGATGCGTTCCGCGGTGCGGGTGAACCACCAACCGAGGCCGCACAGGAACGGGTACACGAGGATCCCCAGCACGAGCCACGGGAGCCGCAGGCCGAGGATCGCGATCGTGCCGAGCTCGGGCACGACGTAGAACAGCAGCGGCAGGACGCCCAACGCGAGGCCGCCGAGCAAGGCGAACCGCAGTGCGACGCGCATCTGGTCGACGATAAGACCGCTGCGCAGCGCCTCGCCGACCGGGCTGTCGCCTTGCAGGTCGACGACGGTGCGCACCGGCCGGGCCGCGGCCTTCCGCTCGGCGAGCACCACCCGCACGCGCTTGCCGGAGACGGGCGGGGGGTCGGGCTGGCGGGGGGTTTCGACGGCGGGCGCGGACTGCGGCCGAGGCGCATCGGCCGGTGCGGGGGCGTGCGGGGCCGCGGGGTGCGATGCGGGACCGGCTACGGGAGCGGGCGGTGTGGCCGCGCGCCAGATGACGCCGACCTCGCCGTCGTCGTCGCTGCCCTCGTCGTCGTCGTCGTAGTCGTCCTCGGCTCGGGGATCGCCGACGGCCAGTGGGCGGGGGTAGCTCTCGGCGTAGCCGTCGTCGGGGTCGTCGTAGTCGTCGTAGGGGTCGTGCCGGTAGCCGCGGCCGTAGATACCCGCGTAGTCGTAGCGGCCGTACGCGGCCCTGCGGCGGGTGTCGTCCTCCTGGTCGTCGTCGTTGACGGCGCCGGCGTGCTCGGGCGTGGGCGCCGCGGCGGGGGTGCGGGCGGGCATGCCGGGCACGGTCGGGATGGCTTCGGTCGTCGGGACGGCGGGCGGCGCGGCGAGCAGCCGGGCCACCGCTTCGCCACTCGGCGGGAAGGGGCGCAGGGGGCGGGCGGCGGAGGGCGGGTCGCCCGGCCGCGGCGGCCGCCAGAGGCCCGCCCCGCCGTTCGGCGATCCGTCGGCCGGTGCGGACGACTCGTCCGCGATCGGGCCGGTGCCCCGCGGGCGGGCGCCGGCAGGGCGGCCGTAGGC
>Ga0207678_10006475_pt1 | contig 10390 bp, 5 predicted proteins | sample KBSC63metaG_FD_184319 | JGI IMG/M metagenome (GOLD analysis project Ga0207678, IMG submission 184319) | Corn rhizosphere microbial communities from Kellogg Biological Station, Michigan, USA - KBS C6-3 metaG (SPAdes) (version 2) | ecosystem: Host-associated > Plants > Roots > Rhizosphere > Soil ...
TTCGGTGTTGGTCGAGGCCATGCAGACCATTGTCGCGCGCCACGGCCCGGGCACGACCCCCGGCAGGCAGCCGGAGCAAGGTTCCCCGGGCCCGTCGCGTAGGTCCGGCTTGCCGGGGACGCGGCGCTTGTGCCCGCAGCCTTAACGTGGAAGCTTTGCAGAACGTGGAACTTTCGCACGTGCTACGCGTGTTTTTCTTCCACGCCGTGAAAATGTTCCAGGATCATCACCTGACAAGCAGGATCAGCGGCTGTGCGATCGCCGGGAAACACCATATTCCGCTAAGTTAACGGCATTGGTAGCCGGTCGAGCCAGGTGCCCAGGGCAGCGTAGGCGCGCTGCCGTGCCTCGGGGACCGACAGGAACACGTCGTGCCGGGCGTCCGCGACGACCGTGTCCGTGACCTGGCCGCCGAGGCTGCGCGCCCAGGGCCGATCTGTTTGGTGTTCAGGACGAGGTCGCACCGGTCACAGACCGGGGAATACTCGCCGGCGGTCAGGGACTTGTCTGACCGCAGGACGAGCACCGGCACACCTGTCTCGATGCCGCGGTGGACGTGCGCGCGGCCGCATTTACGCAGGTCCAGCGCGTAGAACCGCAGGCCCCGCGCCGCGAAGAAGTCGGCCAGCCCCGTCTGGAAGAAGTAGTCGGTGAACCCGTGGACGTACAGCACCGCGCCGCGGGTAACTTCCCCTGGACGCGGCGACCGGCGCACGAGCACCGCCTCGATGTCGCCCTCCCCATCCGGGTCGGCCCCGAGGCGGACAGCCTGCCTAGCCCAGGGCGCCCTCGATGGCCTTGATGATCGCCGGGCGCAGCTCGGCCGCGCTGATGATCGCGTCGACCGAGCCGACCTCGACCGCGCGCTGGATGGAGTGGATGCGGTCGAACTCCGCCGCCACCTCGCCCAGCTTCTCCGCGCGGACCGACGCCTGAACCTCCGCCAGCTGGGCGCTCAGCGCGGCCCGCTCGCCGCCGCTCGTCTCCCCCACGCGGGCCTGCAGCGCCGCCACCCGCGGGTCGGTGGCCGTGCGCTTGTTCACCTCGGCGGCGAACACCACCGCCGCCGCCGGGGCACCGCCGAGCACCGAGGCGAACGAGCCCTCCAGGGCCAGCACCGTCATGTTCGGGTTGAGTGCCTTGGAAAACACCACGAACGCGCCGCCGTGGTACCGGGAGATCACGCAGAACACGATCGGGCCGTCGAAGTTGACGATCGCCCGGCCGATCTCGGCGCCGTACTCCAGCTGCAGCTTGCGCATCGACTCCGGCGAGCCGTCGAAGCCGGACAGGTTCGCCAGCACCACCACCGGGCGGTTGCCCGAGGCCGCGTTCAGGGCACGCGCGGTCTTCTTCGACGACAGGGGGAACAGCGTGCCCGACGTGTAGGTGTCGGGGCCGTCGGTGGGCGGGAAGCCGCGCCGGGGCATCGACCGCGACTCGATGCCGATCAGGCAGACCGGGCGGCCGCCGAGGCGCGCGTCCTGCACCACCGAGGTCTCCGCGTCGGCCATGCCGGCCCAGCGCTCGAGGACGGGGTGGTCCTGGTCCGACACGGCCCGCATGACGGCCCGGATGTCGAACGGCTTCTTGCGGTCCGGGTTCTTCTCCGCGGAGAAGATCTCTCCCACGCAGGTGAAGTCGCTGCCGGCCATCGCGTGCGGGTAGGAGGAGACGTCACGGTCAGCCGGGTCGGCGGTGACCGCCTTGCGGGCCGTCGCCTCGCCCGGCGCGATGTACGCGTGGTCGTAGTGCGCCATGAGGACGTCGCAGGCCTCGGTGAGGTTCGCCGCCCAGTACTGCGCCTGGCCGTTGGGGCCCATCACCCGGTCGTAGCCGCCGATGCCGAAGTTGTCCTCGGCCGACACCCCGCCGGAGAAGTCGAGCGACTGCTTGCCGGTGAGCACCATCGCCGAGTCCGGCGTCATCACGAGGATGCCCTTGGTGTGCATGAGCATCGTGGCCTCGGCGTTCCAGTACGGCTGGCCGCCGACCGTGATCCCGGCGACGACGATGTTGATCTCGCCGCCCGCCTGCGTGAACTCCACGATCCGCTTCAGCGCGGCGGCCACCTGGTCCAGGTTCTCCGTCCCGGAGGTCATCGAGATCCGCGCGCCAGACGACAGCGCGAACCACTCGACCGGCACCCGCAGCTCAGCCGCCATGTCCAGCGCCGCGATCACCCGCGCGCACTCCGGCTCCGCCAGCGCGCCAAGCGACTTCGTCGGGTCGCCGAGCAGCGCCACCCGGGTGACCCCTTCCGGGTACAGCGGCGTCGGCGTGCTGACCAGGCCGACGACCATCGCGGCGGTGTTGCGCCCCTTGGGCCGGTCCACCGGCACCAGGGCACCGGAAGCGTCGAGGTCGTGCTCGGTGAACCGCCCGTCGGGGCCCGCCATGAGGCTGGTCAGCTCGTACGGGTACACGGTGCCCCGGCGGGCGGCGCGCTGCACCTTCTGCCGGTAGTCGTCCAGCGGGGCCAGCGGCTCGGTCGACGGCGGCCCCATGTGCACCCGGACGTTGTGGCTGGGGTCAAGGGTGGTCCACACGTCGAGCTCGGCCAGGTCACCGGACGGGGTGCGCTGGCGGGTCACGAAGTGGACTTCTTCCAGGCCCGCGCCGGACGTGGTCGGCCGGATCCGGTGGACGAGGGCGCCGATCTCCTCGCCGGTCAGCTCGACCGCCGGCCAGACGTAGATCACGATCCGGTTGGTGTCGAACCGCTTGTGCTGCGGCCGCTGCGCCTGGACGGTGCGGATCGCGTCGAGGCAGCCCGCCAGGATGTTTTCCAGGGCGGGCAGGGCGACGAGGCGGCCGTCCGCCTCGCGCAGCGGCGTCAGGTCGCGGACCTGGCCCATCGCGACCAGCCGCTCGTCGGCGGCGTTGCTCTTAGCCGCGGCCTTGAACAGGTAGATCTCTTCGTCCGCCGACGGCAGCCTGGTGAGGTCGAACGCGCGCAGCCGGTCCAGCTGCAGCCGCTCGGCGATCTGCGGGTGCAGGCCCCTGATGAGCTTGTCTTCCGCAAGCCCCGCGGCACCCGGGCGGAAGGTGAAGCGGTGCCGTATGGCCGTGCCGCTGGTGCCGGCCACGGTGAACGTGACCCGCGCCAGCCCAGACGTGCCGGCCAGCAGCTCGCCGAGGCGCACCGCGAGCGCGTCTGGGTCCGGCTGCCCCGCCCACGTGACGTACAGGTCGGCCACCACAGTGCCAGCCGGGGGGACGCCCCCTCGGTCCCCCCGGGGGCTGGAAGAAGCCGAAGCGGCGAGCGTCCCCAGGGCGGCGACCGTGTCCGGGAGGTCCGCGAAGTCGGTGGCCGCGGCGGCTACCAAGGTCCCCTCGGCGACGGCGGTGAGGAACTGGCGGCCGTCAACGGCGCGCGCGCTCACGTCCGCCAGCTGCTGGTTGCCGTAGTAGCGGCGGGTCAGCACCTCAAGCAGCGGCCCGTTGTCCGCGCCGCGCGCGATCCGCTTGCCGAACAGCCGGACGAGGGGCTCGGAGCTGGCCACGATCGCCTGAATCCGCTCGGCGCGGTCAGCGGCCAGCGGACTGGCGGCAAGGTAGCGCAGCTGCTCGCGGATCTCGAAGTACACCTTGGCGCGGTTGCGGCGCAGCAGCGGCTGGGCGAACCAGCGGAACACCACGCCGCGCGCGAGGTCGGAGACAGCCGGGAAGCGCAGCTGGGTGGCCCCGACCAGGTGCTCCAGCGCGAGCCCGGCCTGCTCCCGCAGCGGCTCGGCGGGCGGCGCGGTCGCCAGCCACTGCCGCAGCAGCTCGGCGACGGCGACAGCGTCGGCGGTCATCCGCTGCTGGGCGAGGAAGATGCGGAAGACAGCCGCCTCGAGCTCCGGGGTCCGGTCGAGGTCGGTGACTCCGTAGTAGCGGAACACCCGCGCCAGCTTCGCCTGGAAGGACTCGGACACGCCGGCCCGTTCGACGTCGAGGCTGCGCAGGTAGCTGTGGAAGTACTCGCGGGGGCTGTGCACCGGCCCCTCGGGCGTGGCCTCGAAGTCGCTGCCGGGCCGGTTGCGGGTCAGCTCCGACATGTCGGCGAAGACGGTGAGGAGCTCCACCTCGCCGGGCAGCGTCGTCCCGCCGAGCCCTGTGCTGTCTAGTTCCGTGCGGGCGGACAGGTACCCGGTTAGGGCGCGCTTGGGGTCACGGGCGTCCTCGTCGAAGCCGAGCAGCATGCCGCGCAGGTCCGCGAGGTACCCCTCGGCGCGCGCGGCCGCGGGCCTGTCCGACGGCAGCGCAGGCAGGCGGTCATCTTCCGGGGGGACCCTGTCTCCCGGTACCCCCCGAGGGCCCGTCCGACGGGTAGGCGCGCTTGTACCGGACCGGCCGTCGGCGGCCGGGCCGGCGACAGTGCCAGCCACCACGGGGGCGGCAGCCGCGGCCGAGTCGCCAACGGGCTCAAGCCGCAGCAGCGGCGCGCCGGCCTCGACCTGGGTGCCGACGGAGACCAGGCACTCGCGGACCCGCGCGCGGAACGGCGCGCGCAGCACGGTCTCCATCTTCATGCTCTCAAGCACCAGGATCGGCGCGTCCGCCTCGACCTCGTCGTCGACGGCAAGCGGCGTGGCGACCACGAGCGCCGGGGCGGGGGAACGGACCACGCCGCCCTCGTCGCGGCTGACCCGGTGGGCGACGCCGTCGACCTCGACCATATGGACGGTGCCGTGCGTGGCCGAAGTCAGCCGGAAGCGCGTGCCGTTGACCGTGATCCGGCCGGTGTGCGCGTCGAACCGCTCGACCTCGACGTCCGCCGGGTAGGCGGCACCCTCCGCCCCGACCTCGACGGAAAAGCGCTTCGGCCCGGTCCGCGCGACGCGCACGCGGTAGCTGGCGCCGCGCAGCTTCAGGTCGAGCGGCCGGCCCGGGTCGTGCTGCACCTGGGGGCGGCCGCCGCGCGCGGTCGCCAGCAGCCGCTGGACGCTGACCTCTTCCTCGTCCTCGTAGGCCTCGATCGCGGCGGCGGCGAGGGCGACGGCGGAGTGCTTGTGCGCGGCGAGGCGGCCTTCGCCGCGGACCCGGTCGATCCAGCCGGTGTCGGCCGAAGCGTCGATGATCTCGGGCTGGTCGAGCAGGTCGAGCACGAAGCTCTTGTTGGTGGCGCCGCCCTCGATGACCACGGTGGTCTCGCCCATCGCGCGGCGCAGCCGCCCGAGGGCCTCCTCCCGGTCGCTTCCGTAAGCGATGATCTTCGCGATCATCGAGTCGAAGTCGGCGGGGATCGTGTCGCCCTCGCTGACCCCGGTGTCGACCCGGATGCCCGGCCCTGCGGGCAGCGCGAGCCGTGCGATGCGCCCCGGCGCGGGCGCGAAGTCACGGTCCGGGTCCTCGGCGTTCAGCCGCGCCTCGACCGCGTGCCCGGACTCAGGGGGCCTGGCCCCTTCGAGACGCCCGCCGCTCGCCACGTGCAGTTGCAGCCGCACCAGGTCGGTGCCGGTGGTCAGCTCGGTGATCGGGTGCTCGACCTGCAGCCGGGTGTTGACCTCGAGGAAGGCGAACCGCCGCTCCCCCGGGTGGTAGAGGAACTCGACGGTGGCGGCCCCCTGGTAGCCGACGGCCAGTGCGAGCCGCTCGGCGGACGCCTTCAGGTCGTCGGCCTGCTCCCGCGACAGCACCGGCGACGCCGATTCCTCGATGATCTTCTGGTTGCGCCGCTGCACCGAGCAGTCGCGGACCCCGATGGCCCAGGCGGTGCCCTGCCCGTCGGCGATGACCTGGACCTCGACGTGCCGGGCCCCGGTGACCAGCCGCTCCAAGAACACGGTGCCGCTGCCGAACGCGCGCAGTGCCTCGGCGCTGGTCCGCTCGAACGCCTCGGTGAGGTCCCCGGGCGAGGTGATGACCCGGATGCCGCGCCCGCCGCCGCCCGCGGTGGCCTTGAGCATCAGCGGGTAGCCGATGTCTTCCGCCGCGGCCAGGGCGTCCTCCAGGGTCGGGACGGCACCCCTGCTCCACGGCGCGACGGGGACGCCGACCTCCTCGGCGATCAGCTTCGCGCCGATCTTGTCGCCCAGCTTGCGCATCGCGTCGGCGGACGGCCCGACGAAAGTGACGCCGATCTTCTCGCACACCTCGGCGAACGCGGGGTCCTCGGCGACGAAGCCCCAGCCAACCCAGGCGGCGTCCGCCCCGGTCTCGACGAGCGCGCGCTCGAGCACGGCGTAGTCGAGGTACGGCCGCGCGGCGGCGGGCCCAAGGGAGTAGGCCAGGTCGGCTTCCCGCACAAAGGTGGCGGTGCGGTCCGCGTCGGTGTACAGGGCCACCGTCTCGACCGGCGTGCCTGTCTCTGCCGACAGATCCCGGACGGCGTGGATCAGCCGCATGGCTGCCTCTCCACGGTTGACGATTGCGACACGGCTGAACACGAGCGGCGACCTCCCAGTATGAACGCGGAAGGCGATGCCCCGGGCCCGGAGCGCCGCCTTCAGCTGCGTCTATCCTGCTAGATCGTACGCGGGAGGCGTAGGACGGACATGACGCAGACCTTGGACCGAAGGTTTGTATGAAACCTACAAAAAGCCACCCTCGGCGGCGGCGCCGCGACCGGGCGCCCGGCCGGCCCGCGGCGGCAGCCGGCGGCCGTGGAACGTGAAAAACGCGGCCGCTGACGAATGCGATATTTAGAATTAAATTCAGAATCCTTCAGAACGGGTTCTTGTTTCACTCTGCGGCGCAGCGCTGAACCCTCTCGATGCCGGCCCTACCCCTTGTCTCAAGAAATAGCAATTGCCTCACCCTTCCGTGCCGTACCGGTAATAGGCACCATTACCCGGCCTAGTACTTATGTCGCAGAACGTTGACGCTCTATTAAGCGTTCGGTATACATCGTTCAACGCTGGCATTCAGTCCAGACCGAAGCCAAAGGGGGCTTTGATGGACGATTCCCGGTTCGCTGCCGCACGTCTGCTCTCCCGGAAGCCGCATGGCGCTCTCGCTGCGCTCCCGCGCCCTTCCCACCGCCTCAAAGTCCTCGGCACCGCCGCGGCCGGCGCGGTCCTCGTCGCGGGGGTGGCCGCCGGGTGCGGCACCGGGGGCGGCGGCAACTCGGCCAGCTCCCCCGTCACCATCTGCGAGATCGCCGCGACGTCCGGGCCGTTCAGCCAGCTCGGCACCGACGACGAGCTCGGCGCGAGCGCCTGGGCGACCATGGTCAACAAGGCCGGCGGCGTGCTCGGGCACAAGGTCACGCTGGTGCAGGAGAACGACGCCTCCAACCCCGCGACAGCCGCGGCGCTCGTGCACAAGTGCGTGTCGCAGGAGCACGCCAACTTCATCTTCGGGCCCGAGGAGACGTCGACGGCCAGCGCCGCGGTGCCGGTCGCCAACCAGCTGCAGACGGTGCTGATCGGCTGGCAGTCGGGCTGGAACGGCCAGGGCATCAGCGACGCCAACCTCCACTCGTACTCGTTCCCCGGCATCGGCAACGTGTTCTTCGCCGACGACCTGGCGACGGTCACCCAGCTGATCGTCCCCCGGCACTACACGCGGGTCGCGGTGATCGAGGACAACGCCCCCGGCGGGCTCGGCAACACGCAGTACATGCAGAGCCTCGCGCCGAAGTACGGCTACCAGGTCGTGGCCTCGCAGGTCACCAACCCGGGAGCGACGGACGACACGCCGCAGGTGCTCAACCTGCTGAAGGCGAACCCGCAGATCATCGTCCTCGGCCTGATTCCCGGGCCGGACACGATCACGTTCATCAAGGCGGTGCGGGCCCAGAACCCGACGATCCCGATCAGCGAGTGCTCCGGGTGCGCGACGTCGACGTTCGTCAACGCGGTGGGCGGCCCGGCCGCGATGCAGGACGTCTACATGATCGGGACGCCGGAGAACGTGCTGAGCGCCATCCCCTCGAACTCGACGACTTCCGCCGGGCTCGCGGACACCAAGGCGTACATCGCGGCGATGAAGGCCGCCGGCATGGGCTCCGCCACCCAGATCGACGAGGGCGGCGAAGGCTGGGACACCGGCAGGGAACTGGCCGCCGCGATCGAGTCGGCCAAGTCCATCGCGCCCAACGACGTGAAGAACGCCCTGGAACACCAGACGCTCGTCACCGGCGGCATCCAGGTCTACTACTGGGCGCGGTCGTCGTCCGACTACTCCAACATCACCAGGATCGACTCTGCGGTGGTGACGGTCGGCTCCGACGGGTCCTTCAACGTCCTGCCGCACGTGGGGAGCTAGCGGGTGCCTGCCGCGGCCCTTGAGGTCTCCGACGTCTCGGTGCGGTACGGAAAGTTCGTCGCGGTCGAGTCGGTGACGCTGTCGGTCGCCGCCGGGGAGTGCGTCGCCGTCATCGGCCCGAACGGCCACGGGAAGTCGAGCCTGGTGACGGCGGTCGCCGGGCTCGTCCGGCGGGGCGGCACGGTGCGCGTGTTCGGCACCGAGCTCCCCGCGGGGCGGCCGGGCACCGCCGTCCGGGCCGGGCTCGTGCTCGTGCCCGAGCGGCGCCACCTCTACCCGGCGCTGACGGCGCGGGACAACATCATGCTCGGCAGCTACGCGCATACCCGCAGGCTCGGGGCCTGGCGGGCGTGGGAGGACGTGTCCGACGTGCTGGACATGTTTCCCGAGCTGGCCAAGCTCCTCGACCAGAAAGCGGGCACGCTGTCGGGCGGCCAGCAGCAGATGGTCGCCCTGGCGCGGGGAATGGCCGCGCGGCCGAAGGTCCTCCTGCTCGACGAGCCCTGCCTCGGCCTGGCCGAGGCGGTGGCCCGCCGGGTCTACGACTGGCTGGCCCTGATGACCGCCACCGACATGACGATCCTGCTCGTCGAGGAGAACCCCGTGCACGCCATGAACGTCGCCAGCCGGGCCGTGCGCATCTACAAGGGGGTAGTCGAGGTGCCCGCGGCATGAGCGAGTTCCTCAACCTCCTGGCCGCCGGGCTGACCTCCGGCGGGATCTACGGGATCTTCGGCGCCTGCCTGGCGGTGTGGTTCCGGGTCTGCAACATCCTGAACCTCGCGGTGGGCGACTTCGCGATGTTCGGGGCGATCGGCACGGCGTGGCTGGTGCAGACCGCCGGGCTGCCGTTCGGCGTCGGCATCCTGGTCGCAGTGGTCGGCGTCGGGCTCGCCGCGTGGCTGTTCGACTGGGCGGTGCTCCACGTCGCCTTCGACCGGGGGGCGGGCGCGCACGGCATCGTGGGCGTGTTCTTCTACACGTTCGGCCTCTCCCTGGTGCTCGAAGGGGCGGCCAGGGCGATGTTCGGCACGGACGTCTACGGCGCGCCGGACATCTGGAAGGGCCCCGCCCTTTCCGTGGCCGGCTTCCACGTGCAGCGGGCCGGCGTCCTCGTCATCGCGCTCGCCATCGTGACCGGGCTCGCCGGCTGGGCGTACCTGCGCTTCACGGTGTCCGGGCGGGCGGCGAGCGCCTGCGGGGAGAGCGTGATCGGCTCGCGGATCGTCGGGATCGACAGCGGCAAGTTCCGGCGGCGGATCTTCATCGTGACCGCGGTCATCGCCGCGCTGTTCGGCATTGTCGAGTCGCCGCTGTCCGGCTACACGTACCTCAGCGGGCCGACGCTCAGCCTGATCGGGGTCGTCGCCGCGGGGTTCGCGTCCTTCCGGCGGCCGGGCCGGGCGGTGGCGGCGGGGCTGGCGATCGGCGTCGCCGAGGCCATGCTCGGCGGCTACGTCAGCACCAGCTACGACGACGTCCTGCTCTACGCCATCCTCTTCTGCGTCATCATCTTCCGGCCCGAGGTCCTGGGGCTCGGCGCGGAACCAGCTTAGACAGCCGGCATGAGTTCAGGAAGGGAGGCGTCATGACAGAACCGGCCGGGACGGCCACGTCCGCCGGGGCATCGGGCGCGCCTGGCTCGCCTGGCTCGCCTGGCTCGGGCGGCTCGGGCGGATCCCCCGGCGGGCGCCCGGTGCGGCGCCGCGACGCTGTGCCGCTCAGCGCGGGTGCCTTCATCGCCGTCGTTGGCGCCCTGGTACTCATCGCGATGAACGGCTCGTACCTGGGCCTCACGGTGACCACGGGCGTCGGCTACGCTATCGTGACCGTCGGGATGGTGCTGCAGCTCGGCTACAGCCGCCAGCTGGCCTTCAGCCAGTCCGTGTTCATGGGCCTCGGGGCCTACGGCACGGCTGTCCTTGAGGTGAAGTACGGCTTCAGCTCGCTGGAGAGCCTGCTCGCCGTGATCGGCCTGGCCACGGTGACCGCACTGCTGATCGGGGCGGTCGTCACCCGCGCCCCCGGCCTGGCGCTCGCCCTGGCCACCCTGCTGCTGCCGCTGTTCATCTACCAGCTGGCGACGTTCTCCAGCTGGCTCGGGTCGTTCTCCGGCATCAGCGGCGTGTCGCCTTTCTGGACCGGGGCGACCTACACGGCGACGCTCGTCCAGACGGGGATCGTCTCGGTGGTG
>Ga0207678_10006478_pt1 | contig 10386 bp, 12 predicted proteins | sample KBSC63metaG_FD_184319 | JGI IMG/M metagenome (GOLD analysis project Ga0207678, IMG submission 184319) | Corn rhizosphere microbial communities from Kellogg Biological Station, Michigan, USA - KBS C6-3 metaG (SPAdes) (version 2) | ecosystem: Host-associated > Plants > Roots > Rhizosphere > Soil ...
CGCGATGAACGTTCGGATCTGGTGCAGCTCGGCCAGCTGCGCGGCGGCACGATCCCGGTGCGCCAGGTCGCGCCGCAGCCGGCGCTGCCGCGTCCAGCGCGACAGCCCGTTCCGCGCGGTGCGCGGCAGCAGTTCGGTCGTCGTCGAGCGGGCGTCATTGGGCCCGACTATCCGCGCGCCGCACCGCCTGGGATTCGGCCTCGCAGGGTCGGATTCGGCCGTCGCGGCCGGGGTGACTGGTCCGCCTCGTGCTACGCGCCGCTCGGCTGGCTGTCATTCAATGCGGTGTCGTCGCGCCACCCGGTGGGTGTCGGGTGGTAGCCGTAGGCGGCGGCGCGCACGTTCTCCTCGTCCTCGAGGCCGGAGCCGATGGCGCCGCCCACCGTGGCCAACGAGGTGATGATCCACGCGAGCACCGCGTAGTCGGCCGGGCCGACCGGCCGACCCAGGTTCTGGGACAGCACCGACGAGTCGATGAGGAGCGCCGCCACAGTGGCCGTTCCGGCGAACAGCACCAGGTAGGACACACAGGCGGCGAGGCCGAGGGTGAGCCCGGTGCCCAGGTTGAACAGGCGGGCCAGCTCGCGTGGGGTGTCGTCGGACGCCTTCTCCCACAGGTCGTGCGCGATGATCAGCCACCCGACCAGGCCGACGAGGCTGAGCAGCATGATCAGCGTGAGCCGCGCGCCGTCCAGGGCGTTGCCCATCTGCCAGATGGTGTTGGTGGTCAAGGCGATCGCGGCCGTGCCGAACGCGCCGACCAGCAGCTTGGACAACCCCAGCAGCGCCCGGCCGGGACGGTTGGCGCGCACCATGCCTGCCAGCAGCCGCAGCGTGCCGGTGATGCGGGAGGACACGAATCCGATTTCGCCGTCGTCGGCCTGGTCGACCACCCGGCGGACGGGGGCGACGCCCTCCACCAGCCTTCCGACCCGTTCCTCCCGGGGGCGGGACCCATCGTCGACCAGGGCGGCGGCCAGGCCCTCGACCAGACCGAGCACGGCGGCGCGCGCCGCTCGGACCTGTCCGAGACCGAGCGCGGGTAGCGAGATGAGACCGGCGCGACGGCGCAGCGAGTAGTGCGCGACCAGCGGCAGCCGCGAGACGTGCAGGGGCAAGTCGGTCAGGCAGATCGTGATGTCCCACCCGGCGGTTTCGCGGCGTTCCGCCACGTCGTCGAGCAGCGCGGCGAGGCCGCCGTCCCGGCGGGGGGCGATCGCGCCCCAATTGCTGCGCACCTCCCATCGCACCCGGCGGTCGACGCGCGAGCTGAGCAGCTCCGCCAGCTCGGCGGACAGCAGGCCGACGACCCGGGCCGGATGGTCCGGGGGGGTGGCGATGAGCCCGACCACGACGACACGCTCCCACCCGTCGGTGCTCGGCCCGTCTAGGTGACCCAGATTCTCGCTCATCCTCGCTCCTCGATCGCGGGCGCCGGGACGACAGTCTCCCGGCGAGGTCACTCCGCGTCGACTCATCGCGGCGCAAGCGCACGTGCGGCCCGCGCAGCTCGCCCCGGTGCTCGGACGCACCGTGTTCCTCTGGGGCTGTTGGTGATCTGACGCGGCCTGAGAGGTCAGGTCGGGGTGGGCCTCGTCGGCTGACAGGTCGTCGAAGGTCATCTCCGGCCACGCCATCGTGACACACCCATCCCCCTCTCGGAGGAACGCATGGCTCGTGGACCGGAGGGCGTACGGATCGCGATACTCGTCACCGACGGAGTCGAGCGGGTGCAGCGGGAACAAACGAGAAGCGGGCCGCATGGACCACGAGCAGTTCCTGACCATGGTCGCCCAGATCGCCCGCACCGACCGGGACACCGCCGAGCGCGCGTCCCAGACCCTGCACCCACCGCTGCACCGCGGCCGCGACGCCGACGGCCTGTCCCGCCGAATGGGACCGGACGAGTTCACGCGCCGGGTCGCCAGGCGAGCCGGGCTGTCGCTGGACGAGGCCGCCCGCCGCATTCCCGCGGTGTTCGCCGTGCTGCGCTCGCTCGTCGGCGACGAGTTCTTCGACCTCAGCGCGCAGCTGCCGGACCAGTACCGTCCGTTGCTGGGCGCGCCCCGCACCGGATGACCGAGGTGACACCGTCCTGCTGCGCCTTCGACCGAGTGCTCATCTCCGTGACGACGGGTGCACCGCGCCCACCGCGGAAGCCGCACTGCGACCTGGACGAGCTCGACGAGAAGCGGGGCGCAATCCGCGTGATTGCCACCCGCGAGGCGAAAGGCGTGCCCACCAGCCCGACCCATGAGGCCGTATCCGGTGTGTCGCCGCCCGCGCACAATTGCGGAATGGATCACGGCGACGGTGTGACGGCAGTACAACCGGGTGCGCGGACCGCGCCTGCGGTCGCGGTGTGCCTCGTCGCGGGTCTCGCGCTGGCCGGCTGTGGCGCAGGCCAGATCGCCCAGACCGCAACCCAACGGGCAGCGGTCGACGGCGCATCCGGCGACGCTGGAGATGACATCGCACTGCGCGACGTCCTGATGCCGTCCTCTCCGAACCCGGGCGGCAGCTACCCCGTCGGCTCGAACGTGCCCGTGCGGGTGACGATCATCAACTCCGGTGGCGAAGCCGACGAGCTCGTGGCCGTGACGAGCCCGATGGCCGGTCGGGTGCAGGTGTCGGGAACCGTGCGAATTCCTCCGCGCACGAACGTCGTCAGCGATACCGATTCCTCGGCGCCCCGGAGTCCGCTGGTCGTAGGCAAGCTGCAGGTCGTCGTCGTCACCAGCCACGTCCTGCGACCCGGTCTGGACACGCCCATGACGTTCCAGTTCCGCAACGCGGGGCAGGTAACCCTGCCGGTGCCGCAGGCTGCGCCTGCGCAAGGGACTGGCAGCGCAGGCTGATGAGACCAGGAGGGCTGAGGTGGACGAGCGGGATTTCTTCAGGTCCATAGCCGAACGCACGGGCCTGTCACGCGAGGAGGCCGCCGACCTGACCAGGGCAACGCTGCAGGCACTGGCGCAGCGGCTGAGCGAGGGCACGGTCCGGGAGTTGGCGTTGCATCTCCCGGACAGGCTGGCTGATGAGGTTCGGGGAGTCCGGGGCAAGCCGTCACGGCGTTGCGAGTTGGCCGACGCCGAGAAGCAGATCAGCGACCGCACCGGGTTGCGCCGCGACGAGGTGCATGCCGGTTTCGCGGCGGTGCTCGCCACAATGCGCGAGGCAACGTCGACGAGCGTGCTCGACAAGGCCTTGGCTCAACTGCCGAGTGAGTTCCGCGACCTCGTCCCGAACTAGGACAGCCCGACTCCGATGGGTCGAGGTCGAGACCGACCTGCGCGACAACCCCCGGAGGTTGGGACGCCACGCTTGTGCTCCCCCTTTGCGGCATCGACTCCACAGGCCAAACCCCGACCGTTTTCTCCGACCTGGGCTGCTCTGCCGGGCGCCACCTCAGTGGAGCAAAGTCGTTCGCACTACCGCCCACCACCCACCACGGAGGCGATCATGCGTGTAGTCGGGTATCTCGCGACCGCGGTTGTGGCGCCGGGCACCGTAGCGTTCGTCGTGCTCATCGTGGGGTCATTGCCGGGCATCCACCGCTACCTGCGCATATCGCGCACTTGACCTGGTCGTGGGGACGCACATGATCAGCCACGACGAGCGGCACGGGCTGCTGGACGAGCTGGACCTCCTGCGGAGCCGCCGAGCGGAGCTCGAGGCGAGCCTCGCCGTCGACGACCACCCGCACGACATGGGTGAGCAGTCGGAAGCAACGCTGCGCCGAGACGAGCTCACCTGGATCGACCACCGGATCCGCGAGATCAAGCACTTGCTCGATCTCGCAGCTCGGGCAGGCAACGGCGTGCCGGACCGGGTCAGTGTCGGCAGCGTGGTTACGCTCCGCTATCCGGACGGGGAATCCGAGCGCCTCAAGGTCACCCGCATCCCGGACGACGACGTCCCCACCGCCACACCCGAGAGCCCACTCGGGCGCGCGCTTCTCGGCGCCGGCATCGGCGACGAGATCGAGTGGGCGGCGCCGGAGGGTCGGTTGCACGCCCGCGTGGAGAGCATCGACACCGACGTCGGCGCGGAGCGGTGAGGGATCGGCAGCTCGAGCTGGCTACGGTGCAGGGTGCAGCGGCCCCTGGCAGCCGATTGCTCTTGGGCCTGCCCGTGCGTGGAAGCGCACCGGCGCTCGATCTGCTGAAAGATCACCTAGAGACCGGGCTTCCGCGAACTGTCGTGCAATCGCCCACCAGCTGCCTTGGCTTCGAATTGCCCCCGCGCTAGCGTTCGACGGCAGTGGGCGCTCTCGCCAAGAGTGAGCTGATGTGCGAGCCGGCACGCGCCGGACCAGGGAGCGATCAACAATGGCGGGTGATGGCGAGTACGCCGCGATGTCGTCCGGCGGCATACCGAGCCCACCGGATACGGCCGACGACCTGGACCAGGCGGCGGTCATGTGGTGCATGCGCGACTTCGACGGCTACGTCATCGAGGCGAACGCCACCTGCAGCTCGGTGCTGGGATGGTCGGTCGAGGAGTTGTCATCGGTTCCCTACTGGGAGTTCCTGCACCCCGATGACCAGCACACGACGGTCGAGCGCACCCAGCAGATGCTCCTCAGCGGGCCCATGCGCATTGTCGATCTCGAGGTCCGGATGTTGTGCCGGGACGGCACCTACCGGCGGACCCGCTGGAACAGCCGGTCGTCGGCCCGCGCGGAGCGCGTGTACTCCGCAGGCATCGACATCACCGATCCGCTCATGGATACCGGCAAGAGGGTTCTCGTCGGATACTGGGATTGGCACATCCCGTCCGACACCAGTACCTGGTCCAACGGGATGTTCGAGATGTACGGCATCCCCCCGGGATCCCCCTGCAGCTACGAGACCGCATTGAGTCGCGTGTACGCCGAGGACCGGTCGATCGTGGAGCGGGTCATCCGGCGAACGGTCGCGAGCGGGGAGCCCTACTTCGCCGACCACCGCATCGTGCTACCCAATGGAGACATGCGGTGGCTGCACTCGGCAGGGCGGGTGATCAGCGGCGACGACGGCACGGCGGAGCGGGTACGCGGCATCACCATCGACATCACCGACCGGCCATGGGTGCGGACGGTCGGGTAGCTCGGCCGCGTGCGTGGGTGCGGCGGAGTCTGGTCATCACGAGACCGACGCCCCGTCGGGAGCATCTCTACACGAGTGAGTAGGAGTACTCCCGGAATCGGTCCGCACCCGGGGAGGTGTCCGAGGCGTCGCGCACCCGACGATCATCGGTTCGTCATGGTTTCTTCGGGTTTCGCCGCACGAGTCCGCTCTGGCCCAATAGATCCTGGATGGTCGCGACCAGATGGAGAGGGTCAATCGGCTTCAGCAAGAAGGCGGAGGCGCCAGCGTCAAGCGCTTCGTCGCGCAGATCCAACGTAGAAATGGCCAGGACCGGGATACTGCAGTGGCGCCCCAGATGTACGCATAGTTGCAGTCCGCGTCCGTCGGAGATCGAGAGGTCGATCACCGCAACGTCGGGGGTCTTCAGCTCCGTCTGGGCGAGAGCTTCGTCCTCGTTGACGACGAGCGCGACGTCATAACCCTCTGTTCGAAGGAAGTACTCGACAAAGTTCCCGGCGTGGACATCCCGCTCGGCCAGGAGGATCAGCAGGATGCCTGCACTGCTCGAATGATCGTTGGAGAACAACCCAACCCCGCCATCGAGGCGTTCACGCAGGAGTCGGTGGGCATCCGCGGGGGAAAGCCCGAAACTTATCCCGTCGCGGAGGAACCGCAGCTGTTCCAGCTGGCGTCGTGAGTACAGCCGGTGCCCACCGGGACTCCGCAGCGGCACCACGACCTCGTAGCGCTCCTCCCAGTTGCGCAGCGTGGGCGCCGGGACGCCGAGCACCCGCGCGACAGCGCCGATGCTGAAAACCATTTGATCAGGCACGTGCCACGCCTATCTGCTGGCCGCGTGCTCCCGTACTACCGCCTCGGCGAAAACTACACAAGTGCCCGCCCTGCACGTGCCCCGTCGACCGTACAAGCCCGCCACCGGGTCGGCATGCGGCGGATAACCCACGCGCACGCCTGACTGCGTGGCCGCCCCGCCGCGCCCGTGGACGCACGCGTGGACGCGGCCCGCAGGTTGCTCGGAGCAACAGCGGCGCCGAATGGGACGTTCACAACGGTAGGTGGTCAGGGGATCCCACGACACGAGCCAGAGCCCGAGTCGCGGCGTGCAGGTTCAGCCAGATGCAGGCGTCCCCGAGGTCGTGGCCAGCGAGTTCGCGGATGCGATGAACCCGATAGCGCAGCGTGCTGCGGTGGATACCGAGTACTCGGGCGCCGGCGTCGTAGTCGCCGCCGCAATCGAGGTAGACCGATAGAGTCTTGACCAAATCAGAACGGTGTTCGACGTCGTAATCGAGGAGAGCGCCGAGCCAGTCTCGGGTGAACCGCACCAACCCTTCGCCCTTCCCCGCGCCATCAAGGATGTGAGACAGCTCCTGCTCATCGGAGTCGGCCGTCACACCGACGACGCCCGCTCGCGGATCGCCTGCCGCGATGGTGCCCGATCGCCGGGCGGGGACGGGCGGCCGGGCGGCCGCAGCTAGAGCAGCGGGTAGTCCGTCTGCGACCGGCACCGCAGCGTCATCGCTCAGGCATCGCAGCTGCGCGAGCATCATGCGATCGGCTCCAAACACCGCCAGCTTGGCGGTTGGCCAACCACCGGCCTGCTGGAGCGCGGCGGAGAAGACTGACACGCACCCAGGATCCCGGAGCCGCAGGTCGGACAGGTCCGCCGCCACACCCGATCGGCGCAGCAGATCCACCAGCGCACGTCGCGTCGCCGCTACCGTCTGCGTCGACAACTGGCCACGCAGTCGTGCCACAACGAACCGATCCTGCGGCTGTATCGAGACAGCGTCCGTGCCATCCATCTGTTCCTAACCTCAATCCGGCCCGGTTCCGGCAACTGTCCCGGTGTGCCGTCGCCTCCGCCACATCTGACGAACAAATGACGAGGCTAGGCTCGGGTCGGCTGCTGGAAGGACGCTGACGCCCTGTGGTCAAGTCCGGGTTGAGGTGGCGCAGGTCGGAATCGACCCGGCTCGCGGCTCCTCCGCTGGGACACTGCCGGTACCGCCACGTGGCCCAGTGCGGCCGGCAGACGGCCCCACGGGTTGATCGTCGGCCCGCGCGGGCCGACGTCGATCAGCCGAACACCTCCGCCGCGGCCTCGATCCGCAGGCCCTCGACGGTCTCGACCTGTTGTTCGGCGCGGGCGATCAGGTCGTCGAGCTGGGCCGGATCGAGGCGTTGATCGACATGGGCTTGCCGTCGCAGGACCCGCCAGCCCGCTCGCTTGCCCTCGATGCCGAGCAGCAGCGTCTCGAGCTCGATGACGGAGCTGAGGGGGGAGCGCTGCCGCAGACGGCCGTTGGGCTTGAGCCGCGCGGCCTTCTCGACCGCCCATCCCCCGAGCACCTTGTAGTAGCGGACGGGCACCCGCAACGTTCGCATGATGGCCAGGAGGGCGCGACGGTCCTCGGCGATCTCGCCTGCCAGCTGTTGCAGTGGCGGGCCCGCGGGGGTGTCGGCATGGGCTCTGGCCATGCGGCGAATCAGCTCGAGCCCGCTGGTGGAACCGCTCAGGTGGTCGTTGAGGTAGATGCCCAGCAACGGCAGCTGCCGGGTCGCCACGTCGGAGTTCGCAGTCATCGTCGTATCGTTGGCCTCCCCGAGGTGTTGAGGCATGACCTCGCACGTCGAACGGGACGAGCAGCGTTGCGCCCCCCGGGTCGGTGCACTCCGCCTCCTGCCGTTCGCAGAATGCGGTGTCCCCCTTGGGGCCTGGCCCGAGGAGGTGGCTCGGCCGCAGCGGAACCCAGGCCGTGACGGACCGGGACGACCTGGCCAGGAGCGGACAGGAAGCGGAGGCAGACCGATGACAGGGGCGCGACCTCGGACGGGCGTGATCGCCCCGCACCAGCCCGGCCACGCCGTCCGGCTGACCCGCGCGCGCCCGCCGACCGCCGAGGCGCACACCTTCACGATGACGCTCGGCGAGCCGCTGGTGGACGGCGGTGCGCCCTGATGCTGCAGGTCGAGACGGTCGATCAGATCCTGCGGATGCGCGGCGACGGCCTACCGGTGCTGAGCCTGTACGCCCGGTTCGACCCCGACAACCGCCGTGCTTTCCCGAGCCGCGTGAACGGGCAACTGCACGAGGTGCGCCGGCACAGCGAGGACTCCGCGCTGGACCGGGACGCCCGCCTCTCGCTGCGCGGCGACGTGGCCCGCATCGAGGAGGCCGTCGGTGAGGAGCGGCCGCACTCGCAGGCGGTGGCGTTCTTCTCGTGTTCCGGGCGCGGGCTGTTCGAGGAGGTCGAGCTGCCGCGCCCGATCCGGGACCGGAACGTGATCGACGAGACGGCGTGGGTCCGGCCGCTGTTGGCTGTGCTGGACGAGTACCACCGCTGCCGGGTGGTGGTCGTGGACCGCGGCCGGGCCCGGTTCTTCGACCTCTACGGGGACGAGATGGTCGAGTGCGGCGCTCCGCTGCGCGGCCGGAAGCTGCGCAAGCCCGACTACGCGGCGGGCATGCGGGAGCACACCACGCGGAACAAGGCCGACCAGCTGGCCAAGGGGCACTACCGCGCCGTGGCCGAGCGGTTGGACGAGGAGGCGCGCAGGCACCGGTTCGACATCGTCGCGGTCGGCGGCCACGAGCACGAGGTCCCGGAGTTCCTGGCCCACCTGCCGCGGAGCGTGCGTGAACGGGTGGCCGGGACGTTCGCCGTGCATCCGCGTGAGGACGACCTCGGGACGATCCGCGAACGGGCTGAGGCGATCGTGCGCCGCTACGAGTGGGACGAGGAGCAGCGGCTGGTGGCCGAGGCGCTGGAGCGCTCCGCGGCCGGTGGGCTCGCGGTCACCGGGCTGCGCGACTGCCTGTGGGGCGCCTCCGTCGCCGCCGTCGGGCAGCTGCTCGTGCAGGAGGGTTCCGAGCAGGCAGGCGCGGTCTGCGAGGCGGACGGTTACCTGACCGTCGAGGGTGCGAAGTGCCCGATCTGCGGCCGGGCGCTGCGCCGAACCCCGGACGTGCTCGACGAGCTGGTGCAGTCGGTCATCGACGAAGGCGGGGGTGTCGAGCACGTCACCGCGGACACCGCGCTGCGTGAGCACGTCACCGCGGCCATGCTGCGCTTTCCGTTGCCGCCGCGCCCGGCAGGGTGACCGCTGGCCGAACTAGGGATTCATGATCACTTTCAGGCAGCCGTCCTCCTTGTTGAGGAAGGTGTCGAATCCGAGTGGGGCATCGTTCAGGGGCATCCGGTGGGTGATGACGAAGCTCGGGTCGATCTCGCCGCCCTGGATCCGCTCCAGCAGCGGCCGCAGGTAGCGGTGCACGTGACACTGACCGGCTCGCAGCCGCAGCGAGCGGTTCATCACCGCGCCCATCGGGAACTTGTCGACCAGCCCGGCGTAGACCCCGACCACCGAGACGACCCCACCGTTGCGACAGGCCAGGATGGCCTCCCGCAGCGCGTGCGGCCGGTCGGTCTCGGCCTTGGTGACTTGCTTGATCCGGTCGTAGGCGTGCAGCGCGCTGATGTGGTGGTGCGCTTCCATGCCCACCGCGTCGATGCAGGCGTCGGGGCCGCGGCCTGCGGTGAGCTCCTCGAGCGCCTCCAGGGTCGAGGTCTGCTCGTAGTTGATCACATGGGTGGCGCCTGCTCGCTCGGTGGCGATGCGCAGCCGGTAGTCGAACCGGTCGATGGCGATCACCTGCTCCGCCCCGAGCAGTAGGGCGCTGGCGATCGCGAACTGGCCGACGGGACCCGCGCCCCAGACCGCGACCACGTCGCCGGGGGAGATGTCGCACATGTCGGCGCCCATGTACCCGGTCGGGAAGATGTCGGACAGGAACAGCACGGACTCGTCCGGCAGTCCGTTCTCGATCTTGATTGGGCCCACGTCGGCGAACGGAACCCGGGCGTACTCGGCCTGCCCGCCCGGATAGCCGCCCAGCATGTGCGAGTAGCCGAAGATGCCGCTCGGTGAGCGGCCGAGCAGCTTCTCCGCCAAAGGTGCGTTCGGGTTGGAGTTCTCGCACACCGAGTACTGGCCGCGCTCGCAGGCTTGGCACGCTCCGCAGGCGATCGGGAACGGGACGACGACGCGGTCGCCGACCCGCAGGTTGCCCACCCGCTCACCGACCTCCACCACCTCGCCCATGAATTCGTGGCCGAGGACGTCGCCCTTCTTCATCGTCGGTACCAGGCCGTTGTAGAGATGGAGGTCCGAGCCGCAGATGGCGGTCGAACTGATCTTCACGATCGCGTCGCGCGAGTTGAGGATCTTCGGGTCGGGGACGTCGACGACCTCGACGTTCTGCTTGCCCATCCAGCAGTTGGCACGCACG